>Ga0299915_10004379_pt1 | contig 10300 bp, 6 predicted proteins | sample RVTome_13_FD_200263 | JGI IMG/M metagenome (GOLD analysis project Ga0299915, IMG submission 200263) | Soil microbial communities from uranium-contaminated site in the Upper Colorado River Basin, Wyoming, United States - RVT92D227 (version 2) ...
TGGCTCTCTCGCCATCTTGAGATCTTCTCGGCCTTTCCCGATGTGGGGACAGTCACGGGCCAGCCTCGGCGCCAGCGACGGACGTTTGTCGAGAACACTATCCGCCGCATCCAAGATCTCCCGGAAGTCCAGGTTCGGATAGGGAAATCCATTCCGGAGAGCTGGATTCGTGACCATGCGTACTCGTTGGACAAGGTAGAGGAAGTGGAGAGCGAACTGAGCTACGATGACTACTTGTTGAGCTGCCGTGGTGTTCAGGCGTATGTCACGGCGCAGCACTATCAGTTCGTGGTGCGCAGCGCGGTGGCTCGCAGCCTTGTACCGTTTCGCAGTTCACGTCCGATGGGAGCAGATGTGTCGCAGTTCGATCAGGCGATCGATGCTCGCAATCTGCTCCGACTGGCGGTGAGTGATCGCTTGGCGATCCACATGGGGAACTCGCTCCGAGTCTCAGAGAGCGCCCCGGCGTTTGATGTCCCTCGCCAGGGACGGCCGCAAGGGCGACTCGGGCGCTCCTCAGCGGCGAGGTGGATCTGGGACCTCCCGCTGGTACGAAGGACTCTTCTGGCGCTCCACGGTCGGATTTTTCGGCTGTACTACGGGACTCGCCGCTGACGAAGTCCGGTCCCGTCCGGCGGCGCGGCGTTCAGTGCCCGCCGGCGGAGGAACGATTGTTGCCGCGAGGCGCTGCCTTGGACAACCGGAGAGGACCTGCGAACGGAAGGCTACCCCATCGGGCTCAGGATGTGCGCAGGGGCGCATGGGTGAATTGATGCTGCGACCAGACACCACGGCCTTGCGGAATCAGGTAACCCACTAAGGGCGATAGACCGGGCGTGATGACTCAAGCGAAACGCAAGGACCCCGAGCTGGAATCGCCGGTTGGCGCGATCCTCCCCAAGGGCAGCCTTGAGGCGATCCTTTCCGAGGCCCAGGAGCAAGTCGGTGTGCTGCCCAGCCCATGGCTCCTCCCCCGCAAGGCGATCGTGGATTTCGGTGGGCGCCGGTGGAAAGTGCGTTTCTACCCGACGGAAGCCGAAGCTGAGTCGCACGAAGTCAACTTCCGTCGCGCCAGCCAGGGGCTTCCAATGAGCGCACTCCTGGGTCGACGTGGCGCATGCCTTGTCTTTGCGTGGCCGGATATCGATCCTTCGCCCCATGACAACTTCGAACTCTTGGCCGGCATCGGAGAGTTCCTGGCCGGACTGGGTGAAATGGCGTGTCCCGGTACTTCCGCGGAAGCACTTGTGGGCGAACTGGACGTGTGGCTGAACCACCTGGAACAATCCAGGCTGCTATCGGCGCGGTCTCGGCGCTGGGTATCGCGTCGGCTTGAGGCCACTTGTCCCGAGCGGCCGCGGGTCAGCCTGGAATACCTGGACGCGATGCCGCACAATTTCGGCTGGATAGCGGGAAAGCTGGCCATGCTCGACGAGAAGCATCTTCGGCCGTCCTTCACCGGAGTTGGGTTGGTGAAACCGCGCTACATCCTTCCGGCTGCGGCCTACAAATCCCTGCGCCAAGGATTCGAGCGCTGTTATTCCGACGAGGGCCGCAGCAATCCTGATGAGTTCCTTGAGCTCTACTACTTCGTGTATGCCCTGCAGTTCTACGCCCAGCGGATGAGCGAGGGCGAACGTCGCCTGCCAGCCGTGGCGCGCCTCCGGCGATACCGGCGTTGGCTGGTCGCCCGGGCGGCTCCCTCGAGCCTTGCGGATGTGTTGGAGAACCTTCGGTTCATTGCCGCGTATCCTGTCGAAGCCGTGCTGTTTGCGACCAGCAAAGTACGTTTCTTCCTGTCCGGTTCGCCACGCCTCCAGGCGGAGTCTCCTTCGACCTCACCGTGAGCGCGCGGGGCCGTCGCCCTGTGAGCCCGTCGGCGCGTGGACGATGTGCACACAACTCGCAGCCTGTCGCAAAGCGGCAGGTGCCGAGCCGCACCAGACCAGCGCAAGCATGGTCTATGACAGCCGATCGGTGCATGGCGTCGGAATGCGTTGTGCGAGGCTCTTCTGGCCCCCACAGGCGTCGGAGGCTGGGCGGCTCGTTGCCCATGATTGCAGGGCGGGGTGTTCCCGGGGGCAGCTTCCGTCTCGATAAGAGATCCCACGGCAGCTCTCCCCGCCAGCAACGGTGCGACTGAGGCCGGCGGCGGTTGGGCAGCGCAGGAACTTCGCCAGGCGCCGTGACTTCCATTTTGAGGGGGAAGAAATCGGGGATCTCCGCCCGCGGCGAGCCGGCCAACTAGATGCCGGTGTCGCTGAATACCCATCGGACCAAGGATAACCCTGCGAGAAGAGCATGCGCGAAGGTCAAAACCCCGCTAAATTCGTCGATGAGGTGACCAGGCCACAGCGAGTGACGGTGGCCGTCCTCAGTTACATTCCTTTCCTGAGCGGTTTCTACGCCCAGGCGCTCGAGGTGTTGAACGCCTGCCTCGGATCGATCTGGGAGCACACGGACCTTCCATATGATTTGTTGGTCTTCGACAACGGCAGCGGAACGGAAGCGCGCGACTACTTGCTGAAGGCCCAGGCTGATGGTCAGATCCAGTACCTGCTTCTCTCTGAGAGGAACTTGGGGAAAGGCGGAGCCTGGAACATCATCTTCCAGTCCGCACCCGGTGAGATCGTAGCGTATGCCGACAGTGACGCTCGCTTCTCCCGAGGCTGGTTGTCGAGGTCGATCGAAATCCTTGAGACCTTCCCCCGGGTCGGGATGGTGACGAGCCGTCCGTTCCGCACGCCGCCCGAGTACTATGGCGCCACGGTGGCGTGGGCCGCGTCCACGCCCGACGCAGCGCTTGAGCGCGGCCAGTTTATCCCCTGGGAAGACTTCCGCGCCTTCGATCTCAGTCTCGGCCAAGACGAAGGCGACATCCGAGCGCACTACGAGTCCACACACGACATCCGCATTCGATACGGCGGCCTGACCGCCATGGTGGGTGCCTCCCACTGGCAGTTCGTGGCCCGCAAGCACGTGCTGCAGGAGTTCCTGCCCTTCGAGATGGACCGGCCGATGGGGCAGGTGCGGCAGCTGGATCAACGCATGGATCAATCAGGCTACCTGCGGCTGATGACCGCCGAACCGTTGGCAATGAACATGAGCAACACGTTGAAACCCATCCCGCCGGTCTATGTCCGGAGGCGGGCGCCGACACTCGGCCAGCGATTGCTCGACTGGCCGCCTATCCGTTCGACGCTGTTGTTCGTGTACAACAGGATCTTCCGCTGGTACTACGCGCGCTAAGGCGCGGCGGAATACAAGGGCATGGATCGTCAACGCATCTTCGTCTGCGCAGATCACGGTCTGGCCATTGTGTACTTCCTGCAATCGGATGTGGTTCCGAATCTGCTTGACTCCGGTCTGGAGGTTGTGCTCCTGACCGATGACAGTCTGCAGGAACGGATCCAGGCACGCTTCGGCCGACCCGGTCTGGTGATCGAGGGACTTCGGCTGGCGGAGGCCCGGCAGTCGAGTGGGCGCTGGCGTGAAATCCAGTGGTGGTTGTCGTTCCTGCGCAGGGTCGGCGGCTCGCGGCGCATCAACACCGAGGCCATGGACAGCTATATCGACCAGGTGGCGGTGGAGGAACCCAACCGTCGCCGCCTGCTGATGCCTGTGGGCCGCCTGGCGATCGGGCTGCTTCGTCGTTCACGACGGGCGCGGCAGTCGCTGCTCGGCGCGCAGACCGTCTTCTCGCCCTCCCTGTACGCCGATCTATTCGACCGGTATCACCCATCGCTCGTGGTGTCGAGCACTCCTGGCTGGAGGCTGGATCGCTACCTGTTGCGCGAGGCGCACCGCCGCAGACTCCCGACCGCCTCGGTCGTCATCGGGTGGGACAATCCCAGCAGCTACAGCCTGCCAGGCGCCAAAGTCGACCACATCACGTGTTGGTCGGACATCCAGAAAGAGGAGCTGGTTCTCGGTTCGGACTGGCCGGCGGATCGGGTGCATGTCGGTGGGATCCCGATCTACGATGGCTACTTTCGTCGTTCTTGGCAAATGCCGCGAGCCGAGTACTTCGCCCTGCACAAATTGGACCCGGCACGCAAGCTGATAGCCTTCGCCAGCAGCTTCGTCTCGTTTTCACCGAACGTACAGATCGTCGAGGCGCTGGCTCGAGAGGTGGCGGAGAACCGGCTGGGTGAGCCGGCGCAACTCCTGGTGCGTCTCCACCCCAATCACTTTCTGGACGTTCACCTCTTCACGCAGGAACGGCAGCGGATTCGGGACTTGGCGGAACGCACTCCACACGTCCACGTCGTCGAGCCCGTCCCTCTGGGGGGAGAGCTGGGCTACTACTCCGGCGAGGACATGCCGGAGAAAGCTTCGATGCTGGCGCATGCCGATGTGTTTGCGACGGTCTATTCGACCATGGTTGTGGAAGCCGCCATCCACGATCGTCCGATTGTCAGCGCCTGCCTGGACGCTCCTGGCGGATGGAACTGGCCGCGCAAGTACTCGCTTCCGCTATCGGAGATCGGTGGGTGGCCGACGCATGACCGGTTTCGTCGGGCGGGCGCGGGCAAGGTCGCATTGACAGCCTCGGACCTCGAGCAAGCAGTGCGGGCCTGCCTGGCTGCACCGCACGCAGAGGCTGCCCAGCGGGCCGCGTTTGTCCAGAGAGAAATCACCTACACGGACGGGTCGGCAGGTAAGAACACCGCGGGCTACCTTTTGTCGCTCCTTGGTCGAGGCACATCATGAGGACGCTTATCGTCGGGTTGGGCTCCGTCGGGCGCCGTCACCTGCGCAATCTCCAGGCGCTCGGCGAGCGTGACATCTTGTTGCTGCGTTCCCATCGCGCCTCTCTGCCGGAAGCTGATCTGGCCGGGCTCCCGGCCGTGACGAGTCTCGAGGAAGCCCTGGACTATCAGCCCCAGGCAGCGATCATTGCCACTCCCACGGCGCTGCACCTGGAGACGGCCATTCCGTTGGCACAGGCAGGCTGTCATCTCTTGCTCGAGAAGCCGATCAGTCATTCGTCCGTCGGGTTGGACCAACTGAGGCAGGCGGTCCTCCACTCGGGATCGCGAGTGCTCGTCGGCTTCCAGTTTCGATTCCACCCCGGCCTGAGGCAGGTCAAACGATGGCTCGAGATCGGAGCGATCGGAGAGCCCCTGGCCGCGCGTGCGCTGTACGCGGAGTACCTCCCCGGCTGGCATCCTTGGGAGGATCACCGCCAGTCGTACAGCGCCCGTCCCGAACTGGGAGGTGGCGTCATCCTGACGTTGTGCCATCCGCTCGACTATCTCCGCTGGCTTCTCGGAGAGATCCAACGTGTGGCGTGCACCGCCCGATCGTCTGCCTTGCTCGCCCTGGATGTGGAGGACCTGGCGGACCTTGATCTTGAGTGGCGCGACGGGCTGAGGGCACAGGTGCACCTGGACTATGTTCGAAGGCCGCCGGCGCATGAGCTCGAGATCACCGGATCCGGCGGGACCATCCGGTGGAGCCAGTCAGATGGGATCGCCCACTGCTATTCGGCGGATCGCGCCGTTTGGTTGGAGCATGCCCTTCCAGAAGGTTTCGAGCGCAACGCGATGTTCCTCGACGAGCTGCGTCATTTCCGGGGCGTCGTCGCCGGGGAAGAGGAACCCGCCTGCTCGCTGGAAGCCGGCATCCGCGTCCTGCAGATGGCCTCGGCGGCGCTGGAATCCTCGCGCACGCGGCGTTGGATCGAGCTCCCGGTTCCCGTCGACGAACCTGGAAGGGGAGGGTAAGGCGTTCGATGCGGCCTCAGCAGGCTCGCGTGCTGTCATGGCTGCTCCCGGCCCTGCTCGCTGGGATGGGCTGCATCCTGATCCTGGCGCGCACTGCGCAAGGCCCGGGGACAACCGGTGACTCGGTGAGCTATGTCATGGGGGCCCAGAGCCTGCTGCAAGGCGAGGGGTACAGCCGTCTGTCGGGCGGCGGAGAGCATCTGCCGATCACCGGATTCCCCCCAGGCTACTCGGCGATCTTGGCGGCCGTGAGTGCTGTTGGCGGCGATCCGTATCAGATGGCCAGGATTCTCAATGCGGTGCTTTTCGGCTTGAACATCTTCCTGGCAGGCATCATCGTTTCACGCAGCACACGTTCCTGGCTGGCGGCCAGCCTGGCCTCGGCCTTCCTGCTGCTTTCCGACGATCTGATCCACATCCATTCCTGGGTCATGTCGGAAGGCCTCTTCGTATTCTGGATGCTGCTTGGCTTCCTGCTCCTCGAGGCCTGTCTGGTGTCGAGCGGATGGATGCTGGCGGGATTTGTAGGATTAACGGCGGCCGCCGCGACCCTGACTCGTTATGTCGGCCTGAGCGTCGCGGCCGCGCAGGGTCTCGCCCTCCTGCTGTTGGGCACGGCCCCTCACCGGCGACGCTGGGTCCAGGCGATCGTGTTCACCCTGGCTGGGGCGATTCCGGTTCTCGTTTGGTTTGGGCGGAACGCGGTGCTGGCAGGCACGGCGACGAATCGCGGCCTCGGGTATCACCCCCTGGAACCGGCGCTGGTGACCGCCTTCCTGGGAACTGCCAATGCCTGGTTCTTCCCTCTGGCGCTGGGGATACCTCGTGCACTCCGCGCGGCGATCTCGGTGGCGCTCATGCTTGGGGTGGGGGTGGCATTCATCCTGGCTGCCGATCATGATCGGCGACATCCTGCAGATCCGGACCTGAGACAACGTCGGATCATCCCATGGCTGATGGTCTTCTTCCTGCCTGCCTATGGGGCGATTCTGCTGGCCAACAGCATGTTTCTGGATGCCAGCACGAGCCCATCGGGCGCCGCGCGCTACCTCTCCCCGGCCTATATCGGACTTGTTGTGTTTCTTGTCACGGCGGGACACTACCTGTACACCCGGCGGGCGCCGCGGTCGTGGATGCGGAGCCTTGCTGGGAGCCTGGCAGTCTTCTTTCTCCTGCTCCACGCAGTCCAGGCCAGCATGTTCGGTGTGTTCTCTCCCCCCAACCTTGGCTATACAGACATTCGCCGGAGCATGCCATCGACGATCGCCGAGCTGCAGCAGGTGGGGGAGGACCGTCTCTTGATTGCCAACAACGTCGAGTTGATCTATGTCCTGACTGGACGACCGGCCTATGCCTTGCCGATTGTGTTCGATCACTACCGTCAGGTCTATAGGGAGGATTTCGCGCAGCAGATCCAGCTCAACCGCCAGCGCCTGGCCGATGGGGCGCTGATCCTGATCTATGGCGCACCGGATGAGTTCGAGCAGGTGGCACTGGACCAGCTGGATGTCGTCCCGATCCGGGAGTTCCCTAAGATCACCGTCTACGCCGATCCGCAGGCGCAGATCCCTTGAGCGCCCGCACTGCGGGCGGGAAGGTGACGTGCGATGCCGACGACCAGGGCCCAAGAACCGTCCTCCCTTCTGAGAGGTGACGAAATTCCCCGTCTGAGCGTGGTCTTGCCGGTGTATGACGAGGCGGAGACTATCCGCGAGCTCATTCCCGAGATCGTGGAGACGCTCTCGCAACTTGGCCCGACGTTCGAGATTGTTGCCGTCGACGACGGCTCCACGGATGAGACTCCGGCCATCCTGCGCCAGCTGATCCGCCGGTATCCAGGTCAACTTCGCGTGGCGCAGCACCTGCGCAACCGAGGCAATGGTGCCTCGCTGCGAACGGCCATTCGTCTGGCCCAAGGCGAGATTGTGGTGTGTATGGACGCCGACGGCCAGCACTCCCCGGCCGATATCGCACAGCTGGCAGATCTCATCCCGCCATACGACCTGGTCATCGGTGCCCGCAAGCTTGGTTACCGCGGCTCTTGGAAACGGGGTGCCGCCAACCGCTTCTTCAATGTCTTCGCCACCTGGCTCTCGCGCACACCTATCGAGGATCTGACCTCCGGCTTCCGAGCGATGCGCCGGAGTGTCGCCCTCCACTTCCTGCCGCTCTTTCCTGCCGGTTTCTCGGCGCCCACCACAACGACGCTGGCCTTCTTGAAAGCCGGTTACAGCGTGGCTTTCGTTCCGATCCATGTCCGGCAGCGCGCCGCCGGCCGCAGTAAGATCCGCCTGTGGGAAGATGGGACGCGCTTCGTGACGATCATCCTGCGCATGGCCATGCTCTACGATCCGTTGCGGATCTTCCTGCCGGTTGGGGTGGTCTTGGCCCTTCTGGGCATCGCAGCCGAGGCCGCCGGGCTGATCAATGCTCAACGACTGGTGCTGGCCAACTCCGCGGTCTTCTTCTTCACGGCGGCCTTGCTGACCTGGCTGCTGGGATTGATCTCCGATCAGGTGAGCAGCACACGCGTGCAATACCACGGTGACGAGAGCATCGCCATCCTGGGGGAGAATGACCCGGCCGCCTGACGCGACGCTGTACGAAGAATTTCCTGGCAGGCCGGCGGGTCCTCGACGCGCCTTGCCTGGTCAGACGCTTGAAGGTAGCAAGCCCACGGTGCGGAGGATCGCTACCCTCACCGCGCGTGCCTTCCTCTGCGAAAGCCGCCGCACCAAAGATCCTCCATTCCGCTCGGCCAGGGACGATCGTCTTGCTCATGACCGATGGGCCTCGGGCAACTGTGGTCCTCGCGAAATCCGGCTTCACGCCGACCGTTGGATGGCCAAGAGAAGAATGAGAAAACGAGAAACGATTGGTTTCCTCACTTTGGCACTTGGTCCCGCCAACCGCAATGCTCCCATCGGGGGTGAGTGCCTGCTCCCTCGGAATGATGGTGGGTCAGAATGAGGCTCTTGCGGCCCGCTAAGGTCACTGCCAATTCCCAATGGGGACCGCTGCTGGCTATCCTCGCCGCGTTCCTTGTGGTCGGTGTTGTTCTCGCGGACGACTACGGGGCGGAGATTGACGAACTTACGAATGCCCGCGTCGGCGCCAACGCGCTGAAGTCCTATTGGAGCCCAGACGCCTACCGAGTGTACATGTCGAACGGCGATCCACTGGCGCAACACGGGCCATCCTACTTCATGGTCTTCTCGGCCGCGTCGCAAATGTGGTCGCGGGTGTTCCCGGGATGGAGAGTGACGGACGGCCGGCACTTCACGAACTACCTCACCTTCTTGCTGGCGATCACCGGGTTCTACTTCCTGGTTTCGCGAGTCGTCTCCCGCCGGATTGCCTGGATGGGGACGATCCTGTTTGCGACTCAGCCGTTGCTTTTCGGCCATGCCTTCATCAATCAGAAGGACACACCCTTCATGGCGTTCTTTCTGGTCAGCGTGGTGAGCGGGATGGCGGCCGCGGATCGGTTCGGGATTGAGAAGGCTACCCACGGGAATCCGCAGATGGCGGCCGGCGAGCCGATGTGGAGCCACTTGACAGGCGAGTGGGGGCGGGCGGAGCGGTGGCGGAAATGGACGGTGCTCATCTTCGCGGCCGTGGCCATTCTTGTGGCCTTCGATATCTGCGTGACCGAGTTCGGCCTGGAGCTGATGAAGCACGTTGTGGGGCAAGCCTATGCCGGCCAGGCATGGGGTCCGATCCAACGGACATTCGACGTGGTCGCTCAGGATGCATACAAAACGCCGTTGGCGGCCTACATCCAGAGGCTGTTGTGGGGGTATTGGCTCGGCCGCTTAGCTGTCCTGGCGGCCTTGGCCGGGGCTGGCGCGGGCGTCGCAGTCCTGGTGGCGCCTGAGTTGGCCAAGCGAGTTTGGCACCGATATGGAACGTCGGTGGCCCTGGTGTTGCTCTCCGCAGCGCTGACGGGATTCACGATCTCGATCCGGCCGATCGGGGGATTTGCTGGGGCGTTGGTGAGCCTGTATTGGCTGTACCGACATCGCGTGGGGGCGATCGGGCTTCTGGTACTTTTCTGGCTGACGGCTTCGCTGGCGATGTGCCTGACCTGGCCGTTCCTGTGGGACGCGCCTATCCGGCGACTGTTGGAGAGTCTGGTACTCACTGCAGACTCCTACCCGAAACCAACCCTGTACCAAGGCGCATTGGTCTACTCCAATCATCTTCCCTGGCATTACTTTCCGACTCTGGCCGCTATCACACTGACTGAGATCGTTACGCCGCTTTTCCTTCTGGGCGCCTGGGGCGTGATCCGAAATGTCCGGACGCGCCGGCTTGACCACGCCGTCTTGATCACCCTTGGCCTGTGGACCGTCATTCCTCTGGTTGGTCTGCTCTTCTTCAACATAGGCATCTACAATAACATCAAGCACTTGCACTTCGTCCTGCCGCCGATGCTGGTGTGCGCCACATACGGGCTGAGCATGATCCTGGAGAGTATGCCAAAGGCCTGGTTGGGGACGGCGGCATTCGCGTTGGTGATCGCGCCGGGAATTCTGGGAATTGCCCGACTCCATCCATATGAGTACATC
>Ga0299915_10004380_pt1 | contig 10300 bp, 9 predicted proteins | sample RVTome_13_FD_200263 | JGI IMG/M metagenome (GOLD analysis project Ga0299915, IMG submission 200263) | Soil microbial communities from uranium-contaminated site in the Upper Colorado River Basin, Wyoming, United States - RVT92D227 (version 2) ...
GGCGTCCCGGCAGCCAGCCCGGAAACCTTCTCGGGCATGCTGGGCACCTGGTTCAGCCCCGTGCTGTCGCCACTTGGAATCGATTCCCAGATGACCATCACCCTCATCTTCGGCTTTGTCGCCAAGGAAATCGTCATCGGCGCCCTGGCCGTCGTCTACGGCATGGAAGGCAATGCGCTCAGCCACCAGCTCGCCATCAACATGGACTGGGTGCAGGCCTATTCCTTCATGCTCTTCACCCTCATCTATACCCCCTGCCTCTCCACCATCGCCACCATGCGCAGCGAATCGCGCAGCACGCTCTATGCGGTCGGCACCGTGGCATGGTCTTTGGGACTAGCATGGGTGGTGTCGTTTGCGTTCTACCAAGGCGCAAGGGCGCTGGGGTACTAGATCAGGCCCTCGACAATTGCCTGCGGTTTCCCGGCCATGGCCGTCGGGATTGACCGGCGCACGTTCCCTTCTTGTTTCGGCCCTGTTGCATTGCATGACCCAACCCCGGGCATACCATCCTGCTGATGCAACTTTTATGCACTGCCACCGCTCAGACAGACCACCCCATGAAAATCCCCAAACGACTTGAACCCCTGCTCGAAGACGGCCTCATCGACGGCGTCGTGCGCCAGCTCATGAGCGGCAAGGAGGCCACTGTCTTCGTCGTGCGCTGCGGCGACGATATCCGCTGCGCCAAGGTGTACAAGGAAGCCAACAAACGCAGCTTCCGCCAGGCTGTCGATTACACCGAAAACCGCAAGACCAAGAACAGCCGTCAGGCGCGCGCCATGGCCAAAGGCAGCAAATACGGCCGCGAAATGCAGGAAGCCGCCTGGCAAAGCGCCGAAGTCGACGCGCTGTATCGGCTCGCCAACGCCGGCGTGCGCGTCCCCACGCCGTACAACTTCCATGAAGGTGTGTTGCTGATGGAACTGGTGGCCGACTTGGAGGGCAATGCCGCACCCCGCCTCAACGACGTGTCGTTCACCGAAGACGAAGCCCTTGCCCACCACCACACCCTGATCAAGGAAGTGGTACGCATGCTGTGCGCCGGCGTCGTCCACGGCGACCTGTCCGAGTTCAACATCCTCGTCGGCGCAGACGGCCCGGTGATCATCGACCTGCCGCAGGCGGTCGATGCCGCCGGCAACAATCACGCCAGCGCCATGCTGGCGCGCGACGTGAATAATCTGAGGGGATATTTTGGCCAGTTCGCGCCGTCGCTGTTGGCGACGCAATACGCCGAGGAAATCTGGGCGCTGTACGAGCACGGCGGCCTGCATCCCGAAGTCGAACTGACCGGCCAGTTCGAATGCACCATGCCCCCGGTCGATCTGCAGAGCGTGATACGGGAGATCGACGACGCGCGTGAGGCCGAGGCGGCGCGCCTGTTGCGCTTGCAGGAACTGGCATGAATCACTGCGGTTCGGCTGTATAGACGCTGCCGTGCTGACACGGGAATGAAAACGCCCCGGTCTTGCCGGGGCGCGAGTAGCGGGATTCAGCTGGGCTTATTTGGCGCCGGGCATCGGGCCGCTCATACCCTGATGCTGCATCATCTGGTCCATCATCATCTGCATCATGTCCATGCGTTGCTCCATGCGGCGCTGGCGTTGGTTCATCATTTCCGGGGACATCGGCCCCATGCCTGCACCGGGACCCATTCTGCCTCCCGGCCCCATCCCACCGCCAGGCCCCCCCATCATGCCCATACCACCCATCATCATGCCGCGCCCCATTCCACCGCGGCCCATCATCGTATCCATGCCTTCATGCATGGTCCTCCAGTGCTCTTCAATAATTTTCTGGCGTTCTTTTGGGTCCTTTGTTTTGCTTAAGCGCTCCATCTGGTCCTGCATCTTCTTGTACCGTTCCTGCATGGCCGCGTAGTACTTGTCCATGTCGGCATCGCTGGCCGTGGGTGTCACTTCTTTATCTGCCTTCGCAGGTGCTTGTGCAAGGGCCAGCGGTGCGGCCAGTGCAGTCGCCATCATCGCTGCAATAATCAATCGAGTATGCATCATCCACCTCCTTACAATTGAATCGCCCGATAGGCAATGTCGGTTCCGGGTTTCTCCCTGCACGAAATCAAACAACCTATTCAACATAGTTCATTTTTTTCTTTGCGGCGAGGTATGAAGCGGGCGCGGAAAGCGTACTGGAGATTGACGACGCGCGCGACGAGAAGGCCGCACGATTGTTTCGCTTGCAGGAACTGGCGTGCCTCAGCCCCGTTCGCTCTGAGCCTGTCGAAGGGCTGGTTGTTGTAGTTGAGGGTTTCGCTGGGCTACTGACCGTTGGCCGGTGGTAGCAGCGACTTGCCGCTTTAGCAGCTTAGTCGATTGGCTATGCAGCGCAGCGCTTGCCGGACGAGCGGCGAAAATCACGCCGCCCGCTGCCGTACCGTCTCATACAGACACAGCGCCGCTGACACCGACACATTGAGGCTTTCCACTGTGCCGCCGATGGGGATGCGCGCGACCTGGTCGCAGCTTTGCTTGACCAGGCGGCGGATGCCGGCGCCTTCGGCGCCGAGCACCCAGGCGATGCCTGTCTTGGCGTCGATGCCGGACAGGGGTTGGTCGCCGTCCATGTCTGCGGCGATCACCCAGATGTTGTGTTCCTTGAGGTCCTCGATGGTGCGCGCAAGGTTGGTGACCATGATGTAGGGCACGGTTTCGGCGGCGCCGGAAGCGACCTTTTCCACTGTGGCATTGACGCCGACGGCGTTGTCCTTCGGCGCGATGACGGCGTGCACGCCGAAGGCGTCCGCTGATCTGAGTATCGCGCCGAGGTTGTGCGGATCGGTGACGCCGTCGAGGATGACCAGCAGCGGTGGGCCCTCGATATTTTCCAGCACCTCGTCGAGCGAGTGGCTCAACGCAACCGGCTTGACGCGGGCGACCACGCCCTGGTGCTTGGCGGCCTTGCCGACCAGGCGGTCCAGGCGATCGGCCTCGACCTGCGCCAGCCTGACCTGGTTGTCCTTCGCCTGATGCACCAGGTCGCGTGCGCGGGCATCGCGGCGGGTCAGGTCGAGATAGATTTCGAGCACGCCCGACGGGTCGTGGCGCAGGCGAGCCAGCACGGCGTGGAAGCCGTAGATGAGTTTTTCTGCGGCGTGTTTTTCAGCGGACTTCTCACTCATGAATATCTCAACCCAAGGAGCCTCAGAGCGGTTTCGTGCTGGCTCGCAGTATGGCCTTCGACAGGCCTGTCCTGAGCCACGCCGAAGGGCTCAGGCCGAACGGTGGTCAGGTTCAATTTGTGCCAAATCACGACTTCTTCCCTTTTGCCGAGGCACGCTTCTTCGGCTTGGTTTCTTCCTGCGCCGATTCAATTTCCGTGACCAGGCTGAAGTCGATCTTGCTGGTCTCGATGTCGGCGCGCATCACCTTGATGCGCACGCGGTCGCCCAGGCGATAACGCTTGCCGGTGCGCTCGCCGAGCATCATGTGTTTGGCCTGGTCGTAGTGGAAGTAGTCCTGGCCGAGTTCAGATACGTGCACCAGGCCCTCGATGAAAATATCGTCGATCGCGACAAACATCCCGAAGCTGGTCACCGCGCTCACCGTGCCGTTGTACTCGTCGCCGATGCGGTCCTGCATGAAATAGGTTTTCAGCCAGGCGTCGACGTCGCGGGTGGCGTCGTCGGCGCGGCGCTCGGTCATCGAGCAGTGGGCACCGATCTCCGTCAGGCCCTTGGCGGGCAGTTTGTCGCCGTTCAGCACCGCCTTGATGCCGCGGTGAACCATGAGGTCGGGGTAGCGGCGGATCGGCGAGGTGAAGTGGGTGTAGGCCTCGTAGGCCAGGCCGAAGTGGCCCTTGTTGTCGGGGCTGTAGATCGCCTGCCTGAGCGAGCGCAGCATCACGGTCTGCAGCAGGCCATGATCGGGACGGTCCTTGATCTTGTCCAGCAATGCGCCGTAATCCTTGGCGTGCGGCTTGTCGCCGCCGCCGAGGTCGAGGCCGAATTCGGCCAGGAAGCCGCGCAGCGCGGTGAGCTTCTCCGGGGTCGGGCCTTCGTGCACGCGGAACAGCGCGGGCTGCTTGTTCTCGTGCAGGTAATCCGACGCACAAACGTTGGCCGCCAGCATGCATTCCTCGATGATGCGGTGGGCATCGTTGCGGATCACCGGCACGATCTCCTTGATCTTGCCCTGGTCGTCGAAAATGATCTGCGTCTCGGTCGAGCCGAAGTCGATGGCGCCGCGCTTGGCGCGCGCCTTCAGCAGGGTGCGGAACAGCTTGTCGAGCGCTTCCAGGTGCGTCATAAGCGCGGCTTGTTTCTTCTCCGGCTTGGCGGCGCCGGACAGCCAGTCCCACACCTGGTTGTAGGTGAGCCGCGCGTGCGAATAGATCACCGCCGGGTAGAAGCGGTATTCCTTGATCGAGCCCGCCGACGTGATGCGCATGTCGCACACCATGGACAGGCGGTCGACCTCGGGGTTGAGCGAGCACAGGCCGTTGGACAGCGCCTCCGGCAGCATGGGAATGACGCGGCGCGGGAAGTACACCGAGTTGCCGCGGTTGAAGCCTTCGCTGTCGAGCGCGTCGCGGGGTTGCACGTAATGGCTGACGTCGGCGATCGCCACCACCAGCCGGAAGCCGCTGCGGCCAAGCGGCTCGCAGTACACGGCGTCGTCGAAGTCGCGCGCGGTCTCGCCATCGATGGTGACGAGCGGCAGATGGCGGATGTCCTCGCGCCCGGCCATGTCCTTTTTCTGCACCTTGTTCGGCAACTTGGACGCCTGCGCCTCGACGTCGGGCGGGAACACGTAGGGCAGATCGTGCTTCCTCAGCGCGATCTCGATTTCCATGCCAGGGCCGGTGAAGCTCCCCAGCACCTCGGTGACGCGGCCGACCGCCTCGTTGTGCGCGCCGGGCTGGGTGACGATCTCCACCGTCACCACTTGGCCGGACTTCGCAGCGCCCGCGTGTTCGGTCGGCACCAGAATGTCCTGGTTGATGCGGCGGTTTTCCGCGATCAGGAAGCCGACCCCGCCTTCGAGGTAATAGCGGCCGACGACGAATTGGTTGACATGCTCCAGCACCTCGACGATCTTGGCCTCGCGACGGCCGCGGCGGTCGAATCCGGCAACGCGGACCAGCACCTTGTCGCCGTGCAGTACGCGATGCATTTCCTTGGGCGACAGGTAGAGGTCGTCGCCGCCCTCTTCCGGCACCACGAAACCGAAGCCATCCGGATGGCCCTCGACGCGGCCCTTGATCAGGTCCAACTTGTCCGGCAGACACAGCTGGCGCTTGCGGTTGAGCATCAGCTGGCCGTCGCGCTGCATCGCGCCCAGCCGCCGCTGGAACAGGTCGCGCTCGGCCTCGGTGATGTGCAACTGCTCGGCAAACGCGTCGGCATCGACCGGGCAGCCCGCCTCAGTCAAGAGCTGCAGGACGTATTCGCGGCTGGGAAGCGGCGATTCGTAGCGCTCGATTTCACGCTCGTAGAACGGATCGGCCAGGCGGATCGCAGGTATTTGATGTTTGCTTGCGCGACTGCGCGTTTTCTTCGTTGACAATTTATTCTCTGCTCTCTAAAATGCGCGCCTTATTGCCCGGATGGCGGAATTGGTAGACGCGCACGGTTCAGGTCCGTGTGCCGCAAGGTGTGGAGGTTCGAGTCCTCTTCCGGGCACCAGATGTAAGCAAAAAGCCGACCTCGTGTCGGCTTTTTGCTTTTGTAAAACTTATTGTAGACATTACGCCTCGTAGGGGTGACGGCGCACGATCGTCTCTACCCGGTCCGGCCCGGTCGACACCACGTCCACCGGCACTTCGCACAGGGCCTCCATCCGCTTCAGGTAGGTCTGGGCCTTCTGCGGCAGCTTGTCGAATTCCTGCACGCCCACGGTGGTGTCGCTCCAGCCCGGCAGATCCTCGTAGATCGGCTCGACGCCAGTGATCGATTCGGCGCCCACCGGCAGGATGTCGCACACCTCGCCATCAATCTTGTAGCCCACGCACACGCGCACGGTCTCCAGCCCATCCAGGACGTCGAGCTTGGTCACGCATAGGCCGGACACGCCGTTGATCTGGATCGAGCGCTTGAGCGCAGCGGCATCGAACCAGCCGCAGCGGCGCGCGCGCCCGGTGGTGGCGCCGAATTCATGGCCCTTTTCGCCGAGATACTGGCCGACGTTATCAAACAATTCAGTGGGGAATGGCCCGGAGCCGACGCGCGTGGTGTAGGCCTTGGTGATGCCAAGCACGTAGTGCATCGCGGCCGGGCCAACGCCGGAGCCGGTGGAAGCGCCACCGGCGGTGCAGTTGGACGAGGTGACGAAGGGATAGGTGCCGTGGTCGATGTCGAGCAGCGTGCCCTGCGCGCCCTCGAACAGCAGGTTGCCGCCCGCCTTGTTGACTTCGTAGAGGCTACGCGGCACGTCGGCCACCATGGGTTTGATGCGTTCGGCCATGGCCATCATGCTGTCGAGCGTCTGGTTGAAGCTCACCACTTCGGTCTTGTAGTAGTTTTTCAGCATGAAGTTGTGGTGGTCGAGCACTTCACCGAGCTTGGCGGCAAAGCGCTCGCGGTGGAACATGTCCTGCAGGCGCAGCGCACGGCGCGCAACCTTGTCTTCGTAGGCCGGGCCGATGCCGCGCCCGGTGGTGCCAATCTTGCCGGCGCCCTTGGCGATCTCGCGCGCCTGATCGAGCGCCACGTGATGCGGCATGATAAGCGGGCAGGCTTCGCTGATTTTGAGGCGGCTGGCGACGTCAACGCCGGCTGCGATCAGCATGTCCATTTCTTCCAGCAGCGCGTCGGGCGACAGCACCACGCCGTTGCCGATGTAGCAGGTGACATTGTCGCGCAGGATGCCGGACGGGATCAGGTGCAGCACGGTCTTCTTGCCCGCCACCACGAGGGTGTGGCCGGCGTTGTGGCCGCCCTGGAAGCGCACCACGCCCTGCGCGCGGTCGGTCAGCCAGTCGACGATTTTGCCCTTGCCTTCATCGCCCCACTGGGTGCCGATGACGACGACGTTTTTTGCTGCCATGGTGGAATCTCCCTTTTATTGTGTGTCCGAGCCGGCAATGACCAGCTCGCGCAAATCCAGACTAAAACCGGTGGCCGGGCGCGCCCGGCCGAATACCCGCCCCACTTCGTCGTAGCGCCCGCCCTGTGCAATCGCATGGCTACGCCCGCCGGTGTAGGCGGCAAACACGACGCCGCTGTGATAGCCGTAGCCGCGCAGCTCGGCCAGATCATAGGCCGCCTCGACGTTGACCAGCCCCTGATCGAGCACCTCCAGGGTGTCCAGTGCAGACGCCACCGCCGCCAGCTGCGGCAGGCGCGCACGTGCCTCGGCCAGCACGCCGCGGTCGCCATACAACTGCGGCAGCGCGGCAAAGGCGTCGCGCAGCGCAGCAGGCAGACCCACAGTCAACGCCGCCACGGCACTGCTGTCCTTGGCCTGCAGCGCGCCGAACAACTGGTGCTCGACCTCGCCGGAGAGGCCGGCTTCCTGCGCCAGCGCACGGTAAACCCCGACGTGGCCGATGTCGAGCTGCAGCGTTTTGACGCCGCATGCAGACAAGCCCTGCAGCATCAGAGTGAGGATTTCGAGATCCGCCTCGGCGCCGGCTTCGCCGTACAGCTCCGCACCGATCTGGATCGGCTCGCGCGAACGGTGGAAGCCGGCGGACTGGGTGTGCAGCACGCTGCCCGCATAGCACAGGCGGTTCACCGCGTTGGCGGCCAGCAGGTGCGCATCAATGCGCGCCACCTGTGGGGTGATATCGGCGCGCACGCCCATCAGCCGCCCGCTGAGTTGGTCGACCAGCTTGAAGGTCTTGAGGTCGAGGTCGGCGCCGACGCCGGTCAACAGCGAATCGACGTATTCCATCAGCGGCGGAATCACCAGTTGGTAGCCGCGGCTGCGGAACAGGTCGAGCAGCGCACGGCGCATGCCTTCCATGCGCCAGGCCTGCGGCGGCAGCACATCCTCGACGTTTTCGGGCAATAACCAGGCAGTCATGTCAGTTCAACATCAGCAACAAAAAAACGCCGCCCACTATCGAGGCAGCGCCGATAAAACGCAATTGGCCGTCACGGAGCTCCAGCATCCTGCTGAAGCCCTCGCGCCACAGAGCGGGCGCGGCAAACGGCAGAACCCCCTCGATCACCAGCAGCAGGCCGATTGCGGCAAGCCAGTCAACACCGGTCATTTGCCGCCGGCTGCACGCGGATTCTTCATATACTTGAAGAAGTCGGCGCTGGGATCAAGCACCATCACGTCACTCTTGCTCTTGAAGCTTTCGCGATAGGCCTGCATCGAACGATAGAACGCGTAGAACTCGGCGTTCTTGCCATACGCGGCGGCATAGATGGCCGCAGCTTTGGCGTCGCCCTCGCCCTTGACGCGCTGGGCATCACGGTAGGCATTAGCGACGATCACTTCCTTCTGCTTGTCGGCATCGGCCTTGATCTTTTCGGCTTCGGCCGCGCCGGTCGAACGCAGTTCGTTGGCCACCTGTTTGCGCTCGGCTTCCATCCGGCGATAGACGTTTTCCGACACGGTTTCCGGCAGATCGACCCGCTTGATCCGCACGTCCACCACCTGCACGCCGATCTTGCGCGCATCGGTGTCGGCCTTGGCGCGGATGATGCTCATGATTTCCTCGCGGCGCCCGGACACCACCTCATTGACGGTGCGCTTGCCGAACTCGGCACGCAGGCCGTCATTGACCGTCTGGTCCAAGCGAATCTGCGCCCGCATCTCATCGCCGCCGACCGATACATAGAACTGCTTCGCATCGATCACGCGCCACTTGATGAACGAATCCACCAGCACGTTTTTCTTTTCCGAGGTGATAAAGCGTTCCGGATCGGCCGCATCCAGCGTCAGGATGCGGGTGTCGAAGTAACGCACGTTCTGGAACAGCGGCAGCTTGAAATACAGCCCTGGTGTTTTCTTGACCGACACGACTTTGCCCAACTCGAACACCATGGCGTTCTGCCGCTGATCGACGGTATACATGCTACCGCTCAGCACTACCAGCAGCACAACCAGGCCGATCAGCAGGGAACCGATATTTTTGCTCATGGCCGCTCCTCCCGCTCACGGCTGCGCAAGGCGTCGCGCGAGCGCGTATCCACAGGAATCGAGGGCGTCGTCGTGGCCGGTGCCTGGGACAGCACTTCCGGCGCACCGCTGTAAGGCTGGCTGACGATCTGCTGCAGTTTGTCGAGCGGCAGGTACAAGAGGCTGTTGCCGCCTTTCTGATCCACCAATATTTTGCTGGTGTTGTTCATCACGGTCTGCATGGTATCGAGGTACATACGCTGGCGCGTAACCTGCGGCGCCTTCTGATATTCGGCAAGAATCTGGGAAAAACGGCTGGCTTCGCCTTCGGCGTTGGCAATCACCGCCAACTTGTAACCCGCGGCTTCTTCTTTCAGACGCGAGGCCAGACCACTGGCGCGCGGCACCACGTCGTTGGAATAGGCTTCCGCTTCGTTTTTCAGGCGCTCACGATCCTGGCCTGCCTTGACCGCGTCGTCGAACGCGGCCTGCACCTGCTCGGGCGGCTGGATATTCTGCAGGGTCACCTGGCTGATGCTGATGCCGGTCTTGTAGCGGTCGAGGATTTGCTGCATCAGTACCTTGGCACGCGCGGCGATGTCGGCACGGCCTTCATACAGCACGAAATCCATCTTGTTCTTGCCAACAATTTCGCGCATCGCGGTTTCGGCCACCTGCAGCACCGTGTCTTCCGGTGCGCGGTTGACGAACAGAAACTCCGTGGGGTCTTTCAGAATGTACTGAACCGCGAACTGCAGGTCGATGATGTTCTCGTCGTCGGTCAGCATCAGCGACTCGCGCAGCACCTTGCTCTTGACGTTGTTGCGATAGCCGATTTCAACGGTGCGCACCTGATCGACGTTGACGACTTCGCGCGACTCGATCGGCCACGGCAGATGCCAGCGCGGACCCGGCTCGGTGGTCTCGATATATTTTCCGAAGCGCAGCACCACGCCGCGCTGGCCGGTATCGACGATATAGAACCCGCTCGCCACCCACACCAACACCAGCGCGCCGATCAGCAGGCCAACCAGATTGCCGCCGCCCGACAAACCGCCCGGGGAAAAGCCCTCGCCGCCGCCTCCGCCGGAATTCTTGTTGCCGAACAGGCCATTGAGACGCTGATTGACACGCCGCCAGAGCTCGTCCAGATCAGGCGGTCCGCTGTTCTTGCGGTTATCTTTGTTGCCCCATTGCGGGTCGTTCCAGGCCATATCGTTTAGTTATGTAGTGAGAACACTGTAGATTGGGGAGAGGTGTCGTCT
>Ga0299915_10004381_pt1 | contig 10299 bp, 8 predicted proteins | sample RVTome_13_FD_200263 | JGI IMG/M metagenome (GOLD analysis project Ga0299915, IMG submission 200263) | Soil microbial communities from uranium-contaminated site in the Upper Colorado River Basin, Wyoming, United States - RVT92D227 (version 2) ...
CTTCCGTATCATAAGGTTGCTGCAGGATACAGCCGCGGTCGGTCCAGAATTTCTGCAGAGCCATTATCAAGTCCTGAAAAGTCATTGCCTTAAAACCCTTGAAGATCTTTTTGGGATTGGCCAATGTATTCCATAGAGAGAAATTTTTAACATCCGGAGAGGAGAAAAGTCAAGGTAAAAAACCGGGGTTGGGAAAGGAAAAGAAGTTGAGCCCCAAAAAACTCAGGGGCTGGAGGGTTTAGTAATTTCTTCGAGAAATTTTTTCGATTTCAGCTCTTTCCTTAGATATTGCTGGAGAAAGAGAGATAGGATAACCTGGCTTTCCCTCAAAGATTGGGAGGAAAAAGAGATGCGCCCCACTTTTTCGAGGGGGATCGTTTGGGCGAGGAGGAGGGTCTTAATGGTTCCAAGGGAGAGAGGGACCAGACCGGGGAGGTTGGCCGCGCAAACGGGACAGAGGATTCCCCCTTCCCGGACACTGAAAAAAAACTGGTCTCCCGCAAGCCCCCGTTGGCACTTAGGGCAGTGGTCGAGTCGGGGCTGATACCCGAGGCAAGAAAGAAGGCGGACTTCGAAGATCCGCTGGATTTCTTCCTTAAGCGCGCCGTGGTCGATGGCCTGGAGGGAAAAAATTAAAAGGTTAAAGAGACCTATGTTTTTGATCCTTTCGGCGGTCATTTCGTTGACTAATTCGATTGAGTAGCTGGCCCAAGCCAGTTTATGGATGTCTTCCCGCAGGCCGGCAAAAGAGCGAATCAGATCGCATTGATTCAAACGAACGAGATCCGCATTCTCTTTTTCGAGGAAAGAAGCGTTAATATAAGAACAGATTTCCAGCGAGTTGCCAAAACGTTTGCGGGACCGCTTGGCGCCTTTGGCGAATCCTTTAATCTTGCCGCAATCGCGCGTGTAAAGCGTAACGATCTTATCCGCTTCACCGTAAGGGATCGAGCGGAGGATAATGGCCGGGGTTTTGTACAGGGGCATGAGGATGAGGTTTAAAATTTTTAATATGATATTATCAGAAATGAGGCCGGGAAGGAAGGAACAAGAGGTGTGAAAAAATTATGCTCGGGCCAAGCTGTCAAATTGGGCAGGTCATTCGCTATCTTTTTCCTTTTCTGGGGAAATCCGCTTTTTAATTTCCTTGGGCCATAAAAGATGAACCACCTGGCCGGTTTCTCCCAAGCGGCCCTGGGGAATCCCGTTGAAAGATAATTCCACCCCTCCGGCATTCCCTACGGTAACTTTAAACTGGCGCCGGGAGGTCCAGATACCCTTCTCCTTAGGCTGAAGAAGCACTTCAAACTCTGGCTGGTCATCGGCCCGAATACGCAACCAGGTTTTTTCAGAGGCCATTACCCGAAGGAGATGCCTTCTTTCTTTTTTCTCCTCTTTTTCAACCCCGGCAGGGGCTATAGCCGGTTGGGTCGAGGTAATTTTTTCCGCGGGCTTATCCGCCATTCCCGGTTCTGGAATTTTCTCTGGCTCCTTTTCCTGCGGGGGAAGCGGTTCGGGAGCCGGCGCTTTGGTTTCCGGCCTCGGGGGCGATGAATTGGCCGGGGAAGGAGAAGGGGGAGGTGGGGGAGCCGGGGATTTGTAGAAGAAAAAGGAAAAGGCGAAAACGGCAACCAGGGCGAAGATGAACAGGGTGATTATGTATTTAACCCGAAGTCGGTTATTGGGGGAAGGGGGTGCAACTTTCGTTTTTTTTGAAGCGCTCAAGGAATCCGTCTGAGCCTCGTAAAGGGCGATTATTTCATTCGGGTCTATCCCGATTTGATTGGCGTAGGTGCGCAGAAAACCCCGAGCAAAGACGGGGGCCGGGAAATGATGAAATTCATCTTTTTCCAGAGCTTCAAGGTCTTTCAGCGAAATACGGGTGGTCTGGGAGATGGATTCCAGGGAGATGTTCTTTTTTTCACGTTCTTGGCGAAGGTATTGGCCGACAGTTAACTCCCGTTCTTCTTTCAAGGCTCCCCCTCCTTCTGTTTGGGGACCAAAGTCCGATGGAGCCACTTGCCCATTCCGTCCTTAATCAAGCCGCCAAGGGAAATCCCACGGAAATAATAAAGGTCTCCTTCCTTTTCCACCTGTACCCTTTGCCCGATTTTCAAGCTATTCTGGCGCCCGCGCGCCAGGATCAGGTGTCCATCATTCGTGCGGACAAAGCCCAGGGTGAGTGGGGAAGGGATGCCCTCAGGCGTGGCGTAAAGCGTCGTGAAAGTTTCCAGCTTTCCACTTTTCACAGATGAGGGGTCATCGGAAACCAGTCTGGGCTTCGTGTCTCCTGGATCAAAGAGCGGCTTCCAATAAACCGGGATCGGGCGATAATGATCACTCCGTTGCAAAATCGTCACCAGGTTGTTGTTGGCCAGTCCGCCAATGTTTTGGGTCAAGCCAATTCTTGCTCCTTGGACCTGGCGGGCAGGTTCCATCTCGCCCCTTAGCTGCCAGGCCACTTCAACAATCTGGGCGAGCCCTGAAGCCCCGACGGGATGGCCCCGGGCCTTAAGACCCCCCGACGGATTGATGGGTAATCTGCCCTGAATCGAGGTCACACCCTCTTCCACGGCTTTCCATCCCTGCCTGGGAGGAAAAAAGCCTAAATCTTCCGTTCCAATGATCTCAAAGGGGGTGAAGGCATCGTGAACTTCAGCGAGGGAGATTTCCTCGGGGTTCACTTTGGCCATGTGGTAAGCCTGCTGCGCGGCCAGGCGAGTGGACTTAAAGGAAGTAAGCGAGTCGCGGTGGCGGACGGCCAGGGTGTCGGTGGCATGGCCGAGGCCGGAGACCTGAATCAATTTTTTTTCCGAAGTCAAGATGACCGCCACGGCTCCATCCGTGATAGGAGCGCAATCGTAGGTGCGCAAAGGAAAGGAGATCCATTTCGACCCGAAATATTCATTTTCGGAGATCACCTTTTGGAATTGGGCGTAAGGGTTGAGGGAGCCATTATAATGATTTTTGATGGCCACCTTGGCTAAGACCGATTGCATTCGCTCTGCCGAGAGCCCGGCATCATGCTGGTATTTCTGGGTAATCATGGCGGCGAGAGCGGGCATGGAAGCTCCATGGCTTCTTTCGCTTCGTTCGATGGCTTCAGCCAGGATTTTGGTGGTCCGGGCGGTGGGCAGGTGGGTCATCTTTTCGCCGGCGATGATCAGCACGTTCTTATGATAGCCGGAAGCTACAGCGTAAAAAGCCGATTCAAAAACGGCAGAACCCGTCGAAGAAGCAGTTTCCACCCGGGAGGAAGGCACGCCGGAGAGGCCCAGGCGGTCGGCGATCGAAGCTGCTACGTTGCTCTCACCGGTGAACTCTTCTACGCTCATGACCCCGATGAGGACGTAATCGATGGCGCCGACTTTGGCATCGGCAAAAGCCTTGGAGGCGGCTTCGACCATCAGCTCCGGCAAAGCCTGGCTGCTCTTGCTGAATTTGGTCATTCCTACCCCGGCGATGTAAACTTCGGCTGGCATGACCTTCCCTTAGGATTGATTTTATAGGAAACTTATGAGCAACTATTTAGGTCGCAGTGTATTGTTTGCAATCTTTACCGGCGAGTATCTGCGAAAACCTGCGTCCAGAATAATTGAAGCCAATTATACAGAATTCAGGAATCTTTGTCGAGCGGTTCTATTCTGGTCTTAGGCGCCAATACTTTGGATAATTCAATAGGGGAAAAAATAAAAGCCAGGGGGGCTTTCCCTGGCCTTTCTAAATCAAATATTTACGACTCGTAAATTTCGGCAGGATTTTTAATTAACAATAAAAATCAAGCGGCAAATCTCCACTTAGTCTTAATTTAAATTTACATGAACATAATAGATATTATTTAGGTTTTCATCCTCCTCCCCAAGAAGTTTTTTTATCCAGTTCATGATCGAGTCGTGGCTTATTCTTTCTGAATTTTTTCTTCTCTCAGGAAGTATCCCCAATAAACGAGGCATCTCTTCCCCGTCACGCAAATAAAATTCATAAGCTACCATAATGAATCCCATCTATTATTTTTTATAATAAAATTTCCAGAATAATATAAGCAATTCTAATACCATTTTTTACAATTTTTTTAACATATGATTTTTATTATATTATTTAAAAAAACAAAAAATTTAAATGATTTTTCACAGTAAAAAGTTGTAAAGAAAGATGACAGTTTTAACCTTAGATTCAGTAGGATAGTAAGAAGAAGTAACTGAAAATAAACAATAATAACTGTAAAAACCCAAAAAAAGGCAGGTATAAGAAAATCCGACACTTTATCAGGTAAAACCATAATTTATCGTTTCAACCTGGTCTCCTATGGGGGGTTCTTTTGCCATTATGGGGAAAATTAGGTTTGATGCATTCGTAAAAAGGCTAACAAGGTGCCTTTTTGTCATTCCGGCGAAAGCCGGAATCCAGTCCTTTTAAATAGTTATAAGTTCCCTGGACCCCGGCTTTCGCCGGGGTGACGACCCAAGAGACTTTTTACGAATTCATCAAGGTGGATTGACCATCAAACCCGGCAGAGGTGTTATGGCAAAAATAAACTGCCGGGTTATTGATGGATCGACGGTGTTTCCGGGAGGCGTTTCTGCGGGGAACGGCGATAGAGAACGGCAAAAAGGAATGAGGCGATCAGATGGATGATGATGAAGGTCAGGAGGATGTAAAAATAGCTTCCGCTCCGATCGAAGACCCAGCCGGCATAAATCGGGGATAAAAAAGTTCCCAGACCGGTGCCGATTCCTATAATCCCCCTCAAGGTGGCATAACTCTGCCGTCCAAAAAAATCTCCAATCAAAGCCCAATTTAGGGGAACGGTCCCCATGATCATGGCCAGTCCGATGGGCAAGGCATAAAGAGCGGCGGGGGATTGACTTAGCATTAAAGCCATCATTCCCAAGACCATGGGAATGATACCCATACTGCACAAAAGAGATTTATTCCATCGGTCTCCTACCCATCCGGTTAATAGGGTGGTTATGATGGTGCCGAAGGCAAACAGACTTACGAGGTAGGCGCTCCCCACCTCATCCATCCCCTTCCACACTAACAGAGGGATAAAATGAATAGTGACCGCGACGGTGACCAGGACTCGAAGGGTAATGGAACAGAATAGTAGCCAGTAATTTAGGGTTCTCAATGCTTCCCCAACGGTAAAGTCCGGTTCTCCATCTGTATCCTGCGCCAGGCCGGAGGCGCTTGCCGGCCTCCCCTGAGGCGCCCGGCCATCCGGGTAAAGCCCCAGAAGTTCGGGGGTCCGGCGTATGGGAATGGCGGCTGGCAAGGCTACTACCAGCATGATTACACCGGCGATCACGGCTCCCGTGCGCCAGCCATAACCGAGAATCAGATAGGAAAGCAAAGGAGCCATGACCATTCCACCAACACTGGAGGCGGCACCGGTCACGGCAAATCCCACGCCCCGATTGCGGATGAACCAGTTATTTACTACGGCATAAACCGGGTGAAAAGAACCGGCATTGAATCCAAGGGAAACAATAAAGATGTAAACGAAGAAAAAAGACCAGAAGCTATCCACCGCGGAAAGGAGAATAAGCCCCACTCCGGCGAGGACCGTTCCGACAAGAATCATAATCCGGGGCCCAAACCGGTCGATCAAATAGCCAACCAGGGGGCCTTCCGCACCGCCCTCCAGACGGGCGGCCCCATAGAGAAGGGAAATGGCGGCGCTGCTCACGCCCAGGTCCCGCTTCAAAGGCAGGAAAAAAACCGTAAAACCATGGTAAAGGATGCCCGACCCCGCGGCAACGACCAAAGAACAGAGGAAGAGAAGCCACCACCCATAGAATACTCGGTTGGAAATCCAACGGGATAAAGGATCCATATTCAATTTATTTTTCATTTCAGCTATTATAATAAAAGGTAGCTGGTGGAAATTCAACCTTCTTAAGCGGAACAGGGAGAAAAAAGCGGAGATCCATGCCAGTTAATCTTGCATCTTCCCATGAGATGGTTCAAAATAATGCACCTGTTTTTCAAGGGGCTAAGCTATTCCTGAAAGCCTTGTTTTTCATCTTCACGATTCGATAAGGAGAAATAGGATGGCGAATCTGGATACCATTGAAAAAATTTGGGCCCGGGAAGTGTTGAACTTTCGTGGTAACCCCACCGTTGAAGCAGAGGTAATTCTGGCCGATGGCAGTTATGGCAGGGCTGCCGTGCCTGCGGGAATCAGCACCGGAAGCAGCGAAGCAATTCAGCTCCTGGACGGCGATCCCCAGCGCTTCGGAGGGAAGGGGGTCCGCCAAGCCGTAGAAAATGTCCGCAAGGTGATCGCACCCGCGATGAAGGGGGTGAAGGCAACCCGCCAAAAAGAAGTCGATGAGAAGCTTCTTAGCATAGATGGTACTCCCGACAAGGGCAGGTTGGGCGCCAATGCGATTCTGGCGGTCTCTCTGGCGACAGCTTACGCCGCTGCCGTCCACCTGAAAGTTCCCTTATACCGTTATTTAGGGGGGGAAGGACCCTTCCGCCTGCCGGTGCCGGTCTTTGATATGCTCGCCGGGGGCTCGCATGCCCAAAGCTCGGTTGACCTTCAGGAGTATTTAGTGATTCCTGCGGGCCTCTTGAGTTTCCAGGATGCCCTCCTTGCCGGAGCCAACGTTTACCAGGCCCTGCGGGAGATCCTTCAGAAGAAAGGGTACAGCGTCCCGGAGGCCAGCGGCCCCTATACCCCGTCTCTAAGCTCCAACCGGGAGGGGGTAGAGGTCATCGCCGCCGCCATTGAAAAAGCCGGATACAAACTCGGAAAAGAATGTTTTATCGGGATCGATGCCGCAGCCTCCGAGCTTTATGATGATGGGCAATATGGACTGAGCGGCGAAGGGCGCCGCCTCACTTCGCAACAAATGGTGGATCTATGGGCTGAATGGGCGGGGGCTTACCCCATCATGAGCATTGAAGACGGTTTGGCGGAGGAAGATTGGGAGGGCTGGGAGGCTTTGACCCAGCGGATTGGCGGCCAAGTGCAGTTGGTCGGGGATGACCTTTTTACGACCAACCCCGCCCGCATCCGGAAGGGAATCGAACGGAAAGCGGCCAACGCCGTTCTCATCAAGCCCAACCAGATCGGCACCTTGACCGAGACGCTGGAGGCGATACGAATCGCCCGCGAAGCGGGATGGGCGGCTATGTTGAGCTCCCGATCGGGGGAGACCGAAGATACCACGATTGCTGACCTCGCGGTCTTAGAGGGCGCTGGGCAGATAAAAACGGGGCCTCCTTGCCAGAAGAATATCGTTAAATATAACCGGCTCCTCCGCATCGCCGAGGAATTGGGGGAGAAGGGCGAGTACGCGGGCGTTCGGGTATTCAAGTCTTTTGGAAAGAAAGCATCTTGATGATGGATACTCTCTGACGGGCGAGCTTGAGCCCAAAGAATAAAGATGGGAGTTTGGACCCCCGATGGGGAGGCGAATACAAAATAGGGAAACCCTCCTTTCTACCGGCAACGTGCCCGGCCGGAAAGTCATGTTGCAGATTCTGGAATGTGGTCTCCAGGCTGCGGACCCATACTCCAACACCCTTAAACTCATTCGGATCGAGAACGGGAAACTGATCGTCGGGAATAAAGAATTCGAGCCCATCGGGAACCCTAAATCTGGCGATGAAGTTTACGATCTTTCCCGGATCGGAAGAATCTATGTATTAGGAGCAGGCAAGGGGATCCAGAATGTGGCCAAGGCCATAGAGGACGTGTTGGGGGACCGGCTTACCGGCGGTCATGTGATTGATAAGAAGGGTCATCCCGTGATCCTTAAAAAAATAGGCGTTACCTTGGGGGGACATCCGACACCTGATGAGGACTGTATCCAGGGGTGTGAGCGGATCCTAAGGTTAACCAAGGATCTGACGGAGAAGGATCTGGTCTTCACCTGTGTGAGCAACGGGGTATCATCTCTTCTGACCCTGCCGGCGCCGGGTTTAAGCGTGGAGGACCTGCGCCAAACAACGATGGTTACCCAGATCGAGCGCGGTATGCCGACGAGGATACTCAACCCGATCCGGAACCACTTAGACCGGATGAAAGGGGGCAGAATCTCCGGTTTCATCCATCCGGCAAAAATGATCCATCTCCTGTCGATCGATCCGGGGGAATATGAACAGCGGATGCATGGCAATTACTGGCTCCATACCCTCCCTGACTGTACAACCTTTCAGGAGGCAGTTGCTACCCTCAAGCGGTGGGATGCCTGGGAGGCCGTCCCTGGACCCGTCAGAAAACATCTGGCGAAGGCCGACCCCGGGCAAGAAACCCTCAAGGCCAAAGACTTTGCCAAGATGTCCTTCCGCATTTTCGGGTTGATGCCCGGACCGAGACAGAGCGGGAAATTGCCGGCCGCTATCAGGAAGGCCGGGGAGCTGGGCTTTAAGACGGTGATGCTGGCCGACGAATTAATTGAAATTGAGGCCAGTCAAGCCGGAATATACATGGCTGCGGTTGCCAAAACCATCGAACGAAGAAGCCAGCCGTTTGAACCCCCTTGCGCCCTATTTTCCAGCGGGGAGTTGGTCGTAACCGTTGGGCGAGAAAAGGGGGTCGGCGGCCGCAACCAGGAATTTGCTCTCACGGCTGCCTTAAAAATTGCGGGAAGTGAAAACATCGTAATGGCCTCGGTGGATACCGATGGAACCGACGGCCCAGGGTTTCAATTTTCCGACGGGATATCTGGTATTCCCTGTCTGGCCGGGGGAATTGTGGACGGCCAAACCGTTGAGCTGGCGGAAAAAAGGGGAGTGGATATTATGGAGGAACTAAAACGGCATAACACCACTTCGGCATTGTGGAAGCTCAACAGCGGGATCGTGGCGACCCCCAATATAAGCCTCGTAGACCTTACCGTGGCGTTAATCATGGGGGAAAGTGGAACGAACAAAAGGTGATTGGTATTTTAGAGGAGTTCTTTTTGCTATGATAATTTGCCAATATAGGAAATTCCTTTTTTATCCTTCCCCCTCACCCCCGCCCTCTCTCCGCCTGAGGCGGAAGAGGGGAAGGGTGAGGGGGATTAACTTGAAGGGAGGTTGTCCAGCAGAATCCAACCTTGACAAGAGAAACGGAGTCTATGAATGACCAAGAAAGGATATTGGGGATGATGGTAAAAATGGGCGGGGACAAGTTTACTTATGAAGTTTTATTGGATTGGGCCAAACTACCCGAAGGGTGGTCTTTTCTGGAGGCGGTGGATGTTGCGGTTGACGGCAAGGACAGGGTCTATGTTTTTTCCCGCGGCGAACACCCCTTGATAGTCTTCGATCAGGAGGGCAACTTCCTAAATTCTTGGGGAGAAGGCCTATTCAAACGACCTCACGGGATTACCATAAGCCCCGACGGCAGCCTATACTGCGTGGATGACGGTGATCATGCAGTCCGAAAATTTACGCCTGAAGGGAAGCTTCTTATGACGCTGGGATCACCGGGGAAGGCCTCTCCTTTCCAGCAGGGGCGCCCCTTTAACCGCCCGACCAAAGTGGCCATAGACCGGGCGACCGGAGACTTATTCGTAGGAGACGGATACGGCAACTCCAGGGTCCATAAGTTTTCCTCGGAGGGGAGGCTGCTCTTCTCCTGGGGCCAGCCAGGCTCCGACCCCGGGGAATTCAACCTGGTCCACAGTGTTGGCACGGATCAAGAAGGGCAGGTATATGTGGCGGATCGCGAGAACCACCGAGTTCAGGTATTCGACTCCCAGGGGCGTTACCTGACTCAATGGAATAACCTGCACCGCCCATGCGGCCTGCATATCGCTAACCAGGGTGAACCCCTTTGCTACGTTGGAGAACTCGCCCCGTCGTTGACGATCAATGAGAACTTTCCCAACCTGGGACCTCGAATCAGTATCTGCAATTTACAGGGCCAGCGCCTGGTTCGGTTGGGGCACTTGCGGGGAGGGGAGGAACCTCACCAGTTTGTGGCTCCCCACGGACTGGCTACAGACTCCCAGGGAAATCTGTATGTGGCGGAAGTCTCCTGGAGTTTTACCGGCAGCAGACTCAACCCGCCCCGGGAGCTGCGGAGCTTTCGCAAACTGGTGAGAGTAAAATAAAGTTGCTACGTGTTGTAGACGTTGTTTACTGAGTTCTGGATCATGATGAGGGCCAAAGAGAACAATCGATTCGTGGGTCTGTCTATCGGGTTTTTCCTTGCGGCCTTGATGGCCGGGGGCTGCGCCCACTATCCGACCAACCCCTTTCTTAAGGAGGTCTCTCCTGAAAGGGGTTACAGGCTCAAAAACGTAAGCCAGGCCGAGAGGTCTGATCGTTTCCTTTTATTTCTCACCTTCTCCG
>Ga0299915_10004382_pt1 | contig 10297 bp, 9 predicted proteins | sample RVTome_13_FD_200263 | JGI IMG/M metagenome (GOLD analysis project Ga0299915, IMG submission 200263) | Soil microbial communities from uranium-contaminated site in the Upper Colorado River Basin, Wyoming, United States - RVT92D227 (version 2) ...
CCTTGCGGAAACGGATGCCATCGTGACAGCGGCGGCCGAGACAGATCCTTCTATCCGCGATCTGCGTGATTTCCTCTGGTGCTCGATAGACAACGACGATTCCCTTGACCTTGATCAGTTGACGGCCGTCGTGCCGCTGGCGGGCGGTCTGGTGAAGATCCTTGTCGCCGTCGCTGATGTCGACGCCATCGTGAGGTCGGGCTCCGCCATCGACGGCCATGCCCGGACCAACACGACGTCCGTGTACACGGCTGCCGGGATCTTCCCCATGCTTCCAGAGAGACTCTCGACCGACCTGACATCCCTCAACGAGGGCCAAGTGCGTTTGGCGATCGTCATCGAGATGGTGGTTGCCGCCGACGGGTCGGTCGTGGAGTCCGACGTCTATCGGGCGGTCGTGATGAATCGTGCGAAGCTCGCCTACAATGGCGTCGCCGCATGGCTCGACGGCACGGCGCCCGCGCCGCCGCGGCTGGCAGCGGTTCCGGGGCTGGACGAGCAGCTTCACATCCAGGACCGGGCCGCCCAGGCGATGAAGAGCCTTCGGCACCAACACGGGGCGCTCGGACTGGAGACACTGGAAACGCGGGCCGTGTTCGACGGCGATGTGCTCATCGACCTGCTGCCCGATGAGAAGAATCGGTCCAAGGAGTTGATCGAGGACCTCATGATTGCGGCCAACGGCGTGACGGCCAAGTATCTAGAGAGGAAAGGGTTTCCGTCATTGCGCAGGGTCTTGCGCTCGCCCGATCGCTGGGAGCGGATCGTCGAGCTGGCCGCCCGCCTCGGCGGGCGTCTGCCATCAAAGCCGAGCGCACGCAGCCTCGAAGAGTTCCTCGACGAGCGTCGCAAGGCGGATCCCGTACGGTTTCCCGACCTCTCCCTCTCTGTGGTCAAACTCTTGGGTTCGGGCGAGTACGTCGTCGAACTTCCCGGGCGACACGGGGACGGACATTTCGGGCTCGCGGTGCGAGATTATCTGCATTCCACCGCGCCTAATCGTCGCTTTCCGGATCTCATCAGCCACCGGCTGCTCAAGGCGGCCCTCGCCGGGAGGCCGGCGCCGTACGGCCCCGACGAGCTGAATGGATTGGCTCGTCACTGCACCCAGCAGGAGGATAATGCGGCTAAGGTCGAGCGACAAGTGGTGAAATCAGCGGCTGCGCTTCTTCTGGCATCCCGGATCGGCGAGCGGTTTGATGCCATCGTAACCGGCGCCTCCGAAAAGGGCACTTGGGTCCGGATCTTCCGGCCCGCGGTCGAGGGGAGGGTTGTGCGTGGTTTCGAGGGACTCGATATCGGTGATAGCGTGCGCGTCGAGATCACCGACACCAATGTCGAGCGGGGTTTCATCGACTTCGTCCGGGTTCGGCGTTAATAGCGGGCGGGCAGGGAATATGCTGTTTAGCAGGAAAAGTGCTGTTTTACGGGTCAATTTCTTAGGCGGAATAAGAGCTCAATTTGTCAAACCGGAGGGATGGCCTCGCCGGTCAGCTGAACTTCCTCCTTTTTCCAGAAAGGAAATCAATTTCCTGATATTCTGAGTACGCAGAAAGATTATGGCATGAAAACTGCATTGAGATAGGCGGCTTCTCCCAATTCCGTAGCGCCGTCCAATAATGGATGGGTCGGGACAGCGAGAAGCGAAAAACAAAAAGGAGGTCGATGTGTTAGAACTTATTGTAATCGTCCTGGTTGTTCTGTGGGCCTTGGGATTCTTCGCGTTCCATGTCGGCGGCGGCCTGATTCACGCGCTCATCGTCATCGCCCTGATCATTTTGATCGTGCGATTGCTCAAAGGACGGAAAATTCTTTAGCCGGGAAACGCCAAAATGATCGAGCCGAAGGTCCGGGCCTCAAGGCGGATATGGGGACTCGTCGCCGGCCTGGGTCTGATTACCCCCTGCCTCTTTTCTGGTCAGGTCTTCAAATACCAGAAAGTCAAGCCCGCGAACGGATATTTGATCCAGAAGGTTCCCTTCGAAAAATGGCTGGGAAGAAATTATTGCGGCCCGGCCTGCTTGACCATGGTCCTCAACTACTGGGATGAAACGCGATCCTTCAATCAGCGGAAAATCACGGATGAGATCTATGATTCCGAAAATCAAGCGACCTACAACTCCGATCTGGTCTTCTATCCGCGAACCAAAGGCTTTGAGAGCTACTCTTTCCAGGGAGACCTGCGGATCTTGAAGGATGTGGTTGGGAAAGACATCCCGGTGATCGTTCTGACTAAAGCCGTAAAACAGATCGCCAAAGGACATTACCGGGTGGTCATCGGGTTTGATGATGACGAGGACCAGATCATTTTCCACGACCCTTATTTTGGAGACCGGAATGCCATGACGTACCAGGATTTCATGAAGGTCTGGGAGCTGGGAAAGGGGCGGAACCAGTCCCGGTGGATGATGGCCGTCGTCCCCGGTCAAATACCCTTCCCCTTTCCCGCTCTGCAAAACGACCCTCTGACCTCCATCAATCTGGCCACGGCCTTTTACCGGAGGTCGGATTTCATGAAATCGAGGGAGCAGTGGGAAAAAGCCAGAGAGTCCCTCAGCGAAGATCCCTATCCCTTGTACAGCTTGGCCATGCTCAGCCTGAGAGAAGGCAAGGCCGAGGAGGCTGAGGCTTATGCCCTTCAAGCCCTCGGCGTGGACGCACAAAGCGGTTATGCCCACGATGTCCTGGGCCTGGCTTACGCCAGTCAAGGCAGGCTTGTCCCGGCTTTAGAGTCCCTTGGTCAGGCTCTCCGGCTTTCCCCGGGCGAGGAGTTTATCCGCAAGCATTATCTGCAAGTCAGGGCTATCTATATCGAAAGAGCCCGGCTTGAGAACATTTCGAAAAAGGAGAAGTCGAATGAGAAGACGGGTTAAAATCCTGGGTGCCCTGTTGCTGATTGTGATGATCTCTTCCTTTGCCGCCGCCGTTCAGAAACCGGCGCTTCAGCAGGCGGGGACGACCGATCAGCTCGTGATCGATGCGCAGGACGTGATCACGGCTTCCGATGGCGGGGGAGGTCTTTCTTCAAGAGATCTCCTGATCATTGCGACCGTCGGTGTTGTGATCCTGGTGATCGCGTTGGTCCTTTAGCGGGAAATCATTCTCCCGACTGATCCGAGGAGGGCGTCCTCTCACAGGGGAGGACGCCTGTTTTTACGCTGCTTAAGGAAGAATATTTACATGAAGCTTGTGGGTATTATCTTAATAGTTTTTGGAATCTTAGCGCTGGTCTATCAAGGTATCCAATATACGACCAAGGAGAAAATCCTGGATATCGGTTCCATCAAGATTTCGGCGGACACGAAGAAAACCATCCCCCTGCCTCCCATTGTCGGAGGCGTCGCGCTCGTCGCGGGTATCGGCTTGATCCTCGCAGACCGGAGAAAGAAATAACGGAGTCCTTGTGGAGTCCGTTCCTTCGTCTTCGACCTATTGAAGCCCAAGCCGGGCGCCAGAATCTCCGTTGATTATAGGGAGGAGGTCTCCCTCGACCTCTGAGAAGAGGGCTTCTTAACTCCCGCCGGGCGCGCCGGGGGGGGGTATTGACAATTTATTCTTATTTTTATAATATTTCTTCTAAAGACCAGAAAAAGTGGAAGCATGATGGCGAGTGTTCTGATTATTGATGATGATAAACTCATCTGCGATTGGATTGCAAAAGCCGTTACCCAATTAGGGCATCGCCCCGTCTCGACGCACCTTCTCCGGGAGGGGCTCAGCAAGGTCCAATCCGAGCCATTCGACATCGTTTTTCTGGATGTCAAGATGCCCGATGGAAGCGGCTTGGAGATCATGCCGAAGCTCAAAGCCGTCCGGTCTTCCCCGGAAATCATCGCGATCACCGGGCTGGGCGATCCCGACGAGGCCGAGATCGCCATCCAAAACGGTGCCTGGGATTATATAGAAAAGCCGGCTTCGTTTGAAACTCTCAAGCTCCCCATTATCCGGGCTCTGGAATATCGAGCGGAAAGAAAACCGGGGAAGCCGTCGACCGTTTTGCAAAGAAACGGCATTATCGGCGACTCGCGAAAGATCACTTCTTGTCTGGAACTTCTGGCCCAGGCCGCCGGCAGCGACGTCAATGTTCTCATCACCGGCGAAACCGGAACCGGGAAGGAGCTTTTTGCAAAGGCTATTCATTCCAACAGCTCCCGGGCCAAAAGAAATTTTGTGATCGTTGACTGCACGGCGCTTCCCGAGACGCTTGTGGAAAGCGTTCTTTTTGGGCACGCCCGGGGAGCTTTCACCGGGGCCGATCGAAGCGAGGAGGGCTTGATCAAGCAGGCCGACGGAGGAACTCTTTTTTTAGATGAGATCGGGGAGCTGCCTTTTTTGATTCAAAAGCGATTCCTCCGGGTGATTCAAGAGCACCGCTTCCGTCCTGTCGGAGGACGTCAAGAAACCGGGAGCGATTTCAGGCTTGTGGCGGCGACAAACCGCAACCTGGAAAGCATGGCCCGGCAGGGACAATTCCGGGAAGATCTGTTCCATCGGCTCCGGACTCTGAGCATTGAATTGCCCCCCTTGAGAGAGCTTCTCGAAGATGTCAAAAAATTGACGGTCTTTTATATGAACTCCCTGTGCGAGCGGTTTGGAATAGTGCCCAAAGGAGCTTCTCCTGAATTCTGGGAGGTCGTGACCGCATATAAATGGCCCGGCAATGTGCGAGAACTGATTCAGGCTCTGGAGAAAGCTTTGCTTTCGGCAAGAGATGAACCGATGCTGTTCCCCAAACACCTGCCGACGTATATCCGTATTCATGTGGCCCGAAACTCTTTCCCGAGGAAGCCGGCCGGCCAGGGTCAGCCGGAGATGCCCTCGAGCGTTCCCAAAGTGCCATCCAAATTGAAAGAGATTCGGAAGGCAGCGGTTTCTGAAGCCGAGCAACAGTATCTGAAGGACCTGATCTCTTTTGTGGGCGGTGATATCAACAAAGCTTGCCGGATTTCCGGCTTGTCTCGCTCCAGATTCTATACTCTTCTCAGAAAATTCCGGCCAACGGATGCGCGTTGGTCGGTCTGATGCCGATCACGGCGTTTAAAAAGACAGAGAATGAGTACTCATTTATTGGAAAAAGTGCTGTTTAAGAGAACAAATGGCTGCCGATTCTGAAGGGGAACGGCTGATACAATTTCCTCACCCCTAAAAAACCAATTGTCTTGTTTTATGAATTTGGCATGCTTCTTGCTAATGATGTCGTAGGCATTAAGAGAATAAAATGCAAGTGCTTTTTTATTCAAGTGGGGATGATCAAGATGAAAAGAGACTTGAGGCGGCCGTTTATAAAGTGATCCCGGAAAGCAAAATAGAATTCTTCAAAAGACTGGATGATTTGAGGGAAAGACTCCGAAAGCCGGTAGAACCGGATTCTATCGCAGTTCTATCAGCCTTGAACCGAGCAGAGCTTCAGCAGATGCAGCTTCTCCGCCGGCTGCCCATTGAGATTTATATCGTCCTTGTCGTTCCCGATCGAAAGAAGAGCACGATCAAGCTGGCCCATCTCTTGTTGCCGCGATTCTTAAGCCTGGCAAACAGTGATTTCACTGATCTCAAAATTGTCTTGGATAAAATGCATATGAATTCTCAACGTTACCAATTCGCCTGATGGGGAATTATTCCGGGAGCTGTGAAATGGACCGACACATCGTTTCGAAAACCGTTGTCAAAGCCATCGTCGTCGCCCTGATCGTTGGGACCGTTTCTTGCGCGATTAATCCGGTCACCGGCAAAAAGGAACTCATGCTCCTGTCCTCAGCTGACGAGCTCGCGATGGGACGGCAGGCGAATCCGCAAATTTTGCAAACCTACGGCAAATATGAGGATGCCGATCTGGCTCGTTACGTCAGCGCCCTGGGAAAAAAAATGGGCGCTCTAAGTCACCAGCCGAATCTGGCCTATACCATCCAGGTGCTGGATAGTCCGGTCGTCAACGCTTTTGCCGTGCCCGGCGGGTATGTTTACCTGACCCGGGGGATATTGGCCTACCTCAACGACGAAGCCGAATTGGCGGGCGTGGTGGCTCATGAGATCGGCCACATCGCCGCTCGCCACAGCGCCCAACAGTACAGCAAGGCCCAGTTTGCCCAATTCGGGTTGGGCCTGGGGTCCATGCTTTCAAGTACGTTTCGCAAATACGCCGGCATAGCCCAGGCCGGGGTCGGAATGCTCTTTTTGAGCTTCAGCAGATCGGATGAACGCGAGGCGGATTCCCTGGGTGTCGAATATTCCGCTAAGGCCGGTTACGACTCCAACCATATGGCGAACTTATTCGTCTCCTTAGAGAGGCTTAATCCGGGAGAATCTCAAGGCGGACTTCCCGGGTGGTTCTCCACTCACCCCAACCCGGAAAATAGGATCGCCGCCATCAAACAAGACACTCTGGCCTGGCGGGAAAAAATTCAACAAACCCAATTTGCGGTGAATCGCGATCAGTATTTAAGGCAGATCGATGGAATTGTCTTCGGCGAAGATCCGCGCCAGGGTTATGTTGAAGGCAATGTTTTTTATCACCCTCAACTCAGATTTCAGTTTCCGGTCCCGGGGGGCTGGAAGGTCAACAACACAGCCTCTCAAGTCCAGATGATCAATCAGCAGCAGAATGCGGTCATCCTCTTCTCCATGGCACCCGAAAAAAACCCCCAGGCGGCAGCCCAAGCGTTCATCAATGAAAGCAAAGCTGCTGTCGTGAGATCAGAAAGGACCCAAGTCAACGGATTGCAGGCACATCGAGTCATCTCCGACGTCACAACAGAGCAAGGTGTCATTCGCATCATGTCCTATTTCATCAAGAAGGGACAGACCGTTTATGCTTTTCTTGGATATACGGAGCGGTCCCGGTTTAGTGGATTTTCCTCTGTTTTTGAACAAACCATGGGTCGGTTTAGGAACCTGTCTGACGCTAATAAAATCAATGTCAAAGCCGATCGACTGGCCGTAAGAAGAACCCTGACCCAGGGGAGCTTGCGCCAGGCCCTCCAAAAATTCGGCGGGCCGGAAAATAAATGGGAAGCCCTGGCGATTATCAATGGGATGCAGCTTGGTGATGCCGTCCCCAGGAATACAATCATAAAGTTCGTCGTGAAATAGGCTTTTTTCCAACCCCTCGATGAAGCTGTGGAAAAGGGCGTCCCCAAGCTGAGCTGATTAGCGCATGGGCGGCGGAGTGACCGGGCCGTTGGCGACAATCGTCAGCGGAGCGCCGTCAGGGATGAATTCATAGAGCTCGCGGATATCCGGGTTGAAGAGCGCAGCGCAGCCGTCCGTCCAGTCATAGAACTCGCCGACCTCTGCCGGGTCCGCATCGCCGACCTGGAACCCGGGCCGGAGAGCGCCAGGCCGGCGGCGATGGTCTCGTGCCAGCCGGGCCGTGTGCTCCGGGAACTGGCCGTGCAGCAACAGGAGACCGCCGAGGCCCGTGTCTTGCAGCGGGCACTCGCCCTTCTTGAGCGCCGCGGCGATCTCTTCGAGCTGCCGTTGATTGATCCGGCCCGCCTCGAGGCCGGAACGCGCGTCACCGAGGTTCGGGTACGAAATCCACAGCGCAAGGTAGAACGTGGAGCGGCGGTGGGCGCAGATGAAGTACTCGCCTTCCGGTGTGCGCGAGTCGCCCTGACGCACCTTGGGTCCGGTCGGGTTTTGCCCCAGTTGGATTCGGTAGGCCTTGATCATTCTCCGGCCGGCCCAGAGCTCGAGCCGGCGCTGGGCCTTGTTGAGCAGCAGCCGCGCGTCCCTGAGTTTTCCGTCCCGGAGACGCAGCCCCGAGGCCGCGATAAGTTCGGCGAGAGGCCTCTCCGGTCCGAAAAGCGCCGGATCATAGAGGGCGTAGGTTGTGTCCCAGGGACCGGGGCGGGCCGCCGGGTTCGGAGGGGTCGGAAGCGCAATGGGGGAGGGGGGTCCGACGGCGCAGGAAATGAACGTCATCGAAATTGCTCCCGTGATGGCGATAAGAAGGCGCATGAGTCTTGCTTCTTTATTTAGCCGTCGGATCGTCCTGCATGATGCCGAAGGTGTTGCCCGCGGATTCCTTGCAGACAGCAAAGCAACCGAAAAGGGAATGCCTCCGGGCAATTAAGCCTCCTGATGCGAGCCTTATCTATTTTATCCCGAGTGCATAATGCTTTCTACCTGTTTTCTCACTTTTTTTCGCCGCGCAACTCAAAAAACACCTTCCCAATAAGAGGCAGCGGTTCCTTCGACGATTGACGGGAAAATCGAGCAAAGCTACCCCCTGCCGGCGCAGTAGAAAAATGAATTTCTTATCACTCATTCAAAATGGCATGTTTCGTGCATGTAATAAACCCGGAGGGAAAGTCCGAGGCGGTGCTGTTTGCTTTATCGGGCATAAACGTCTCCTGGTATTATCATAGATGAGGGCTTTTTAATGGCGATGGATCGAAAACCGGAGGCCGCGGTTTTGCTGTTAATCTCGCTCTGCGCGGCGATCCTATTCTCTTCCTGCGGAATTCTGCCGATCTCGCCGGTCGAGGCGACTCGAGGCGTCCTTAGAGCCCGGGTCGGCGAGACCGGGACTGACGGGCCGGTGTATTGCCGGGATGTCCGGCTCTGCGGCTCCGATGTCCTTCCCGCGTTCTACAGGGCTCGCGATTTCCGCCCGGCTTGGATCGACGACGGACTCACTCTCACAAGGGCCACGTCCTTCCTGGCCGCCCTGAGCCTCGTTTCCGAGGACGGGCTGGATCCCAAAAACTACCACCTGGACGCCATCAAATCCCTGCTCAGTGAGAATAAGGCGGCCCTGGAGAAAAGGCCCCGAAAAGCCCGGCCCGAGGCCCTAGTCGATCTGGAGATGCTCCTGACAGACGCCTTCCTCCTTTGCGGGTCGCAGCTCGTCCACGGCCAGGTCGATCCGGAAACTTTCCAATCCGAATGGTTCATCAAGGGGCGCATCGAGGACCTGGCCGCCGCCCTGGAAAAAGGACTGGCGGACAAGGACATCCCCGGCGCGCTCGATTTGCTCCGGCCGAATCACGCCGTGTATCGCGGCCTTATGAAAGCGTTCCGGACCACCAGAATCGCCGCCGCCGCGGGCGGCTGGCCGGCGTTCCCGCCGGGGCCAAAGCTTAAAAAGGGCGACTGGAGCCTGAGGGTCGAGGCCCTCCGGAACTGCCTCGAAGCCAGGGGGGATCTCACGCTATCGGAGCGCATCGAGTCTGCCTTTTTTGACGCGGAGCTCGAGGATGGGGTCAAGGCCTTTCAACGTCGTCACGGTCTCGAACCCGACGGCGTCGTCGGGGCCGGAACCGAGGCCGCCCTGAACGTCCCCGCCGACGTGCGGCTGACGCAGATCTTGGCCAACCTCGAACGCTGGCGCTGGATCACCCAGGATCTGGGAGAGAGGTATATCCTGATCAACGTCGCCGATTTCCGGGTCGGCGTCTTCGAGGGCGCCCGGGAGGTCCTGTCCATGCCGGCCATCGTCGGGAGCGCCTACAGGCGCACGCCGGAATTCAGCGGAAAGTTGACCTATATCGAAATCAACCCCACCTGGACCGTCCCGCCGAAACTTGTCCGGGAGGACATCCTGCCCAAGGTCAGGAAGGATCCGGGTTATCTCAAGGAGAAGGGGATCCGGGTCTTCCGCGATTGGTCCGAGGGGGCCCCCGAAATCGACGCCGAGGCCGTGGACTGGTCACAGTTCAGGGACGACGCCCTATCCTTCAAGTTCCGGCAGGACCCGGGGCCCCGGAATTCGCTCGGTCGGATCAAGTTCATATTCCCGAACAAGTTTGACGTCTACCTGCACGACACTCCGGATCGGGGGCTCTTCGCCCGGGCGGCGCGGGATCTCAGCTCGGGCTGCATCCGGCTCGAAAAGCCCATGGACCTGGCCGAATACATCTTGCGGGATGACCCGAACTGGAGCCGGGAGAAAATCCTGGCGGCGCTGGCGGACTCGACGACCCGCGTCATTCCCCTGCGGAAACCCATCGGTGTCCACCTCCTGTACTGGACCGCCTGGCTGGCCGACGACGGGCGAGTGCAATTCCGGGGGGATGTTTACCAGCGGGACGCGGCCCTCTCTGAGGCCTTGCGGCAGAACGCGTCCACATCGGCCGAGTAGCTCGGCTTACCAGGTCCGGACCCGGCCGATATCGACGTGGACGAAATCCGATTCCGGATACATCCCTACGCCCCCGCCCCGCAGGGAAACCGCCGCCCGATAGAGGTCTTGAAGCTTGAGACCCGGGATCCGGATGTCGACGGCCTGCCCAAGGAGGTGCAGGCTGTGCTCGGCGACGCCTGATCCGCTGGCCCGCAGGAGGGCATTGGTCCGGGG
>Ga0299915_10004383_pt1 | contig 10296 bp, 10 predicted proteins | sample RVTome_13_FD_200263 | JGI IMG/M metagenome (GOLD analysis project Ga0299915, IMG submission 200263) | Soil microbial communities from uranium-contaminated site in the Upper Colorado River Basin, Wyoming, United States - RVT92D227 (version 2) ...
AAGCGAGATAGATCTCAGAGTCGCGGTTCCCCATCCGGCCCCGGAAATTGCGGTTGGACGTGCTGACCACGACCTCGCCCGCCGCCAGCAAGCCCTCGTGAGCGCCGAGGCAGGGCCCGCATCCGGGGTTGAGGATTACGCATCCCGCCTCGGACAGGGTCTCGAGGAGGCCTTTCCGCATGGCCTCGACGTAGACTTCACGCGAGGCCGGCAGCACGAGCGCGCGGACACGCGGATGGATTTTTTTGTCTTTGAGCATCCTGGCCGCGACCTCGAGGTCCTCCAAGCGGCCGTTCGTGCACGTGCCGATGAGCGCTTGATGGAAAGGCTTGCCCTCGACTTCGCGCACGGGCTTGACGTTGTCCACGGTGTGCGGGCAGGCGACCTGCGGCTCAATCGCAGACAGATCGTACTTCAGGACGGCTTCGTATGTAGCGCCCGGATCAGATCGTACGATCTCGTAGTCGGCCCGCGCCCGCGCCTTTACCCACTCAAGAGTCTTCTCGTCGGGCTCGAAATAGCCGTTCTTGGCGCCCATCTCGGCGGCCATGTTGGCCATGACCATACGCGAGGCCAGGCTGAAATCGCCGGCCGCCGGACCGGTGAACTCGATGGCTTCGTAGTTCGCCCGATCGGCCCCGTGGTCGCCGATGACCTTGAGGATGACATCCTTAGCATACACTCCGGACGAGAGCTTTCCGGAAAACTCAACCCGCAGGGTTTCCGGGACGCGCAGCCAGATCTCATCGGTGGCCCAGATCGAGGCCGCCTCGGTCCGGCCGATCCCGGCCGCGAAAGCGCCGAAGGCGCCGTAGGTCGTGGTGTGGGAATCGCTCCCGACGATGAGCTTCCCGGGAAGGGCGAAGCTGGCCTCGCTCAAGACCTGGTGGCAGACGCCGTACTGGATGTCAAAGAAATTCGGCAGGCCCTGGGCGGCGACAAACTCGCGGATGGTCTTGTGGTTCTGGGCGTATTTCTCGTCGGCCGCCGGGACGATGTGGTCGAGGATGATAACGAGCTTTCCGGGCGCCTTGACCCGGGCAATGCCCAGCTTCTTGAATTCCCCGATGATGGCCGCCGAGTTGTCGTGGGAGAGGCAGTAGTCGGGCGAAACGGTCACGACCTCGCCGGCGCTGACTTCTTTTCCGGCTTTCTTACCCAATATTTTTTCAGAAAGCGTTTTACCCAAGCGATTCACCTCCCCTTGTCAAATCGGGGACACGAACCAAATTCGAGAGAATTCGGGTCATGTCCCCGTTTTTCTCAGTCTTTCAGGACATCGAAGTTGACGAAGTCGGCGTGGTTGACGATGATCGCCTCGATCGTCCGGCGCGACCCGTCTCCTTCCTTGGAATGGGCAGCGATAATGTGGATGACTTCCTGGGGCAGTCCGTGGGCGAAAGCAAAGGCCGCCCCGGAGATCGGATGGCGCAGAAGCTCCCCTTCCCGGCTCTTGACGAACTTCCCCTCTTCCCGCCTGTATTCAAAGAGCTTGCCAACGTCATGAAGGAGAGCTCCCGAAAGGAGGTAATCGCGATGGAGTACAATCTTCTTTCCGTACTCCGTAATCAGGACTTCAGCGATTTTCAGAGCCGTGAGGGTGACGGCCCGGGTGTGGGTGATGAGGTTGACCTCGGTGTGCTTGATCAGGAGCGTGAAGGGCATCTCGGCCAGATCCTTGATCCCCCAGCCGGCCCGCTTCATCGCCTCCACCCACACCTTGACTGTCAGCTCGCGAAGCTCGGGGTCCTTGACGAGACGGAGCTCGGGCAGCAGCGTTTCCAGTTGTTTTCTCATGGAATCTCTCTTTCTCCCGGCCCGTCGTACTCGAAGTCGGACGGGTGGATCTTGCGCATCGGCCTCATCCGGGTCTTTTCTTCCTGGATGTGGGCAACGAGCCCCGGCACGCGCGCGATAATGAAGAAGGCGTTCCCGATTTCAGCCGGGATGCCGAGGTCGCAGAGCAGGGCGGCGATGGCGCCGTCCACGTTGATCGGCAGGGGCTTGCCGCTCTCCCGGAAGAGCTTTTCAACGGCCCGGGCGATCCGCACGGCCGGGCCAGCCAGCTTCAGCTCCTCGGCCATGGCGAAGAGCTTTTCGGTCCGCGGGTCCTGGGTGTGGACCCGGTGCCCGAACCCGGAGGCGCGCTCGCCCTTGGCCTTCATCTCGGCCAGGACCCCCTTGGACGCTTCTTCTTCCGAGATCTTTTTCTCCGCCGCCCGGCGAGTGATTGCCTGGAAGAGCCTCATCCCTTCTTCGATCGCGCCGCCGTGAAGACGGGAGATGGCCAGCACTCCCGCCGCGATGGCGGCATGGAGCTCGGCCCCGGTCGAGGCGACGGTGCGGACGGTGAGGACCGAGGGCGGGCCGGCTCCGTGGTCGACCGAGGAGACGAAGACGGCATCGAGGAGTTTTCCGACAGCGGGCGAAGGCAGCTCGCCCTTGAGGACGAGATAGATCGCCTGGGAAAAGGTAATTTTTCCCATTAGCTGGTCGATGGGATAGCCGCGCAGTCGGACCTTGTTCGGCTGGACGGCGGTGATTCCGGTTTTCCAATGAAGATCTTCAGTCATTTTTCCTTCCTCTCTAATAGCAGAGTCAGGGAATATGAGTCGAATCCCGCAGGATTCGGCTCATGTCGCCAGTACTTCTTTGGCCTTTAGGGGAATGTCGGAGATGGCGTCGACGACATGGACGCCGACCTCGCGCAGCCTCTTCACCTTGGTCTCGTAGGAGCCGCGCGAGCCTTCGACGATGGCTCCGGCGTGGGAGAAGCGCGTCCCCGACTTGGCCGCCTTGCCGCCGATGTAGGCGATGAGCGGTTTCGTGAACCGGCCGCTTTCGACGAGGTCGGCCACCCGCTCCTCCTGGGTTGTCCCGATCTCGCCGAACATCACGGCCATCCGGGTCTCGGGGTCCTCCTGGAAAAGCGCCATGATCTCGGGATGGGAGAGCCCGATGACGACGTCGCCGCCGACATGGACGATCGTGCTCAGACCCAGGCCGGCCTTGGTGAGGTAATAGGAGATGGCCGAGGTCATGCCGCCGCTCCGGGAGCTGACGCCGATGAACCCCGGCTTGAACCATTCCCGGGCCCGCTCGGCCCGGCCGCCGATCATGCCCAGGACGGCCTTGCCCGGGCTGACCAGACCGAGGGTGTTGGGGCCGACGAACCGCGCGCTCTTTTCGGCGGCCCGGGCGGCGATCTCCAGGACGTCGTAGATGGGCACCCGGTCGGGCACGATGACGAGGAGCTTAATCCCTGCGTCGATGGCCTCGAGGGCGGCGTTCTTGACCAGGGCGGCGGGAACAAAGATGACGCTGACATCCAGCGGACCCTGCTTTTCCCAGGCCTGGAGCACGGAATCATAGACCGGGACTCCGTAGACATCCTGTCCAGCGCGCCCGGGCGTGACGCCGGCGACGACCTTGGTCCCATAGTCCTTCATCAACTGCGCCCGGACCATGCCCTCGCGGCCGGTGATGCCCTGGATGAGAACCCGCGACTGCTCATTCACTAGGATGGCCATGATCGTTGATCTCTTTAATAATGACTCAGGTCTCAGCCTTAGCGGCGAGGAGCCTCTCCCTGTATTCCTTGAGCCCGGGTATGGGAAGATGGATGACGATGGCATCCTGCTCGTGGAACCGGCAGAAAATCTCGCAGGCCAGGCATTCGGTGCACTTGCCCTTCTTGGCCTCCTCCGGCGTTATGGCCAGGACCGGGTTCCCGTCCTCAAGCTTCAGGATCTTGGGCGCGCAAGCCGGCACACAACCCTTGGTTTTGCAACCGGGGCATTTCGAGTGGTCGAAAGAAATCCGTCCCGTGACGGTTTCGAGAACATAGGCTTTTTCCGGGACCGCTGTGTCACCCATCGGCCTGACCTTATGCCGCTTCCCGCCGTTCTGGGCCACTAGCTCTTCGAGCCGGCGGGCGCAGAACTCGGGTGAGTCGTCCCGGCCGTATCCCTCAACGACACCGGGGATATCTTTGAGATAGGTCTGGAGGATCTCGATCGCCTTTTCCTCGAAGTTCCCTCCCAGCCGGATGACGGCAGGGATGTCCAGTTTTTCTTCATGGAACGCCTTGACCAGGCCGCGGGCCGAGTGGTACTGCTCCTGGCTGGCGACACCCGAGCCCGAGGCAAAGTAGCCCATGATCCCCGGCTGGGACAGGATGACCTTTGCGGCCCGGTAGACCTTGCTCGCCGGGGGGTTGCCGCTCGTGTCGCAGTAGTTGGCCAGCTTGAAACCGCGGTTGAGGACCGCGTCCATGGACATCATCGACCCGCCGCCGCCGGCGCCGTTGAACCCGATGTATTTCTCGCTGCCGGCCGTCTGCTCGACCATCTGGAAGAAATAGAAGGTTCCGCGGTAGTCCTTCTCTTCCACCCGGTAGGCGATCTTCTCGAGCTCGGTCGGCGGCCGGTCGAACTCCCGGGCGATCTCGATCCCGAAATCCGGATGACGGTAGACGGCGTAGTCGTCGACGACAAGGTGGCAGTCGGCGGCAAAGATGTTGTCGTCGGCGGTCAAGACCAGCGGGTTGATCTCGGCTGAGCGGGCGTCGGTCGAGCGGGCCACTTTATAGAGCTTGGTCAGGAGGTCGGCCAGCTTCGGCAGAATCGCCCCCTCGACCCCCACCCGGATGAGCATGTTCCTGGCCTCAAATTCGGGAAACCCCTTGAGGACGTCGATGGTCTGGCGGGCAATCTTCTCTGGGTGGAGGCGGGCGATCTCCTCGACCCCGGTGCCTCCGGCAGGGCTGAAAATGAGGAGCGGCTTTTTGGCGGCGTCGTCGATGACCAGCCCGACGAAATATTCGGCCTTGATGGCCAGCTTCTCCTCGACTAGGACCCGGTCCACGACGAAGTTCTTGACCTTCATGCCCAGTAGCTGGCGGGCCTTGGCTTCCGCTTCCTCGGGTGTGGCCGCAAACTGGATCCCGCCGATCCCGGCCCGTCCGGTCACCCAGACTTGGATCTTGATGACCACTGGTCGGCCGATCTTCTCGGCAATGCGCCGAGCCTCCTCCGGAGTGGCGGCGACATCACCCGCGGGAACCGGGATTCCTCCCTGCTTGAGCAGCTTCTTGCTTTGATACTCGAACAGTCTGGCCATGGCTTTTTCCTGAGGCTTATTATTATTGGGATTGGAGGAGATGTTGTCAATAAAGAAAGCCTAGCGCACGACGGTCTCTCCATCCCCCCGATGATCAGATCTTGCTAAATCTGGAGAGACCCGTACCCTTCTGTGTCACTCCAGCCAGATCTTGACCGTGGCGTCGTCATCGACGATTTCGACAAGGGTCATCGGGCTCATCTCCCTGAGGCCCTTGAGTGCGGCCACAATGTCGATATCGGCCTTGTCCATGTGCAGATGTTTGTCCTTTGCGCAGTGCGCGAAAAGCTTGGCCATGGAGATCGGCAGCGTGACCTTGACGATATCCGTCCCTGACTTGTTGTCGGTGATCAGAACCTTGAACCATTTCACGGCTCTTCCCGGCTCGCAGGCGTGACCCCCCTTGACAGCTTTTTTGATCACCTGAAGGTCATCTTCGTGCCCGCCCGCAAGAATCGGGGCCGCCAGGTAAATAAAGGCCGCCACCACCGCCGCCAGAGCTGCATATTTTTTCATGTGGCTTCTCCTCATCAGAAGGTTAAGGGAGAATTCATTCGATCCATATCTTGATGACCCGTGTCTTGTCCTCCCGGGGCCGGATCTCGATGATGTTTCCCCTAATCCGGGTCAGTTGATGGACGATCTTGTCCAGGTCATACCCTTCGGCTCTTAAAGCGGCCTTGTCTTTTTCCGGGATGGCCTGGAAAGCCAGGTCCGCCAGCGCCCAGGGGATGTTGAGCGAAAACACGGGCTCCCTCTGCCCTTCGACGATGACGGTGATCCTTAGGGCTTTGGTCCTCCCCCGCTCTTCTTTGTCTTCGATATTTTTCAGAGCGTCGGGAGATATCCTCAACAGGGCGATCTTGGCCCTGTCCCTGAGTTCCTTGTCGCCCTCCTCGACGATAACCCTCTCCAGCACCGGTATAGCCTGGACGGCGATCTGTTTGTCTTTGACCAGGCTTAATTTAAAAGCGGCATAATACCGGATGACACGGTTGGGGCTCTCCAATCGCTGCTCGATCTCGTCCAGGTAGTCCTCCTGGTCATCCTTGTAGAGCTCATAGGCCAGGTCGATAATGGATGACTCCGCCTCCTCGGACAGGCTATCGTTTCTTTTCTTGCTCGAAAGATAATCCTTATACGCCTCGACGGCTTCTTCCTCATGGCCCTTTCGTCTGGCGAGACACTGGGCCTTGTAGAAGGTCGCCTGGGGGGCCAGGGAACTATCGGGATAGTCGTCCAGGAGATCTTCGAATTTCTCCTGGGCGTCTTCCCATTTCTCGTCGAAGAAGAGTATTTTAGCCTTCTCGAAGAGCTTCTCATCCGAAGACTCTTGGGCGGCCGCCCGAACGCAGACGAGACCCGCCAGAATGATTATGATGAGAGCTGTTTTTCTCACCTCAGACCTCGCTTTCCTGGAGCTCTTTCTTCAAGAGCTTTATTTTCAGGAGAATGTTTTTTTCCTCGATCATGTTCTGGATCCCCCGGCACTGCGCAGGTGTCAGGTTCTCGCTGACCTGGGCCAACTCGTAGAAGAGGAGCTCGATCTGGTCACAGATGGCCTTGGCCTTGGACATCCGGGCCTTCTCGAGCTGGGGGTTCAGGTACCTTTTCTTGCCCAGCAGTTCTCTGGTCTCGCGGGCCGCGGCCTCGGTCAGACGGCAATTCCCGCTTTCGGTCTGAGTCTGGGCCAGCTCGAGCAGTACGTACTGGCTTTTTTCCAGGTAGTCCAGGGTTTCCCGGCGGGCCATCTCCTGATCGACACGGCCCAGGAATTCGCTGGAGGCGAAAAACGCCTCGGCCGGCGGCTTTTCCAGCACTCCACTTCTATAGGTGATGAACATGGCCGCCGCTCCGACCATAATCCCGAGGAGGAGGCCGGCGAGGACGGGCCTGAGCCGGGGCGCGAACAGCCACGCCCGCTCACGTCTCGGCTCTCTCTCTGGTCGCGCTTTTTCGTCCCAGACTGCAGCCACGATCTTCTCCGCCTGGGCGTCCCAGTCGATGCCGGCGAGGGTCGCTTTCATGTTCTGGCCCAGCGAATCGGCGCTCTCCAGGAGTCGCTCGAGGGTGCGGACTTCATCGGCGCAGGCCGGGCAGGTTTCGATATGGCGCCGGATTTCTTCCCGATCGCGTTCGCTCATCTCTCCTCCCAAATAAGCCACCAGATCTCGTCTTCCGCTTCGGCACTTGTTCATGGTTGAATCCCCAGTTGCGGGCTGAGCCAGTTTTTAAGGTTGCGGACGGCCTTGAAATGAAGAGATTTGACCGTCCCCACTGAGATTCCCAGGACTTGGGCGATCTCCCTGTACTCGAGCCCGTTGAAGTGTTTCATCACGAAAATCAGGTGCTGCCTTTCTCCCAGGCGTTCGAGGTTGCGGGAGATGACGTGGCGCAGCTCCGAGGATTCCGGGTTCGACCAGTGGCCCTCGGCCGCCAACGGCAGCTCTTCGACGCTCTTATCACTCTCCATCTCCCGGCGCCGGCCGTGATGCTTCCGGTAGTAGTCGATGCTCAGGTTCTTGGCGATCTGGAGGAGCCAGGCCTGGAAGTTTCTGTCCTTCTCGTAGGTGTCGAGCTTCTGGAAGAGCCTCATGAAGGTCTCCTGGACAACGTCCAAGGCGTCTTCCCTGTTCCGGAGAATGGAATAAGCCAGCAGAAAGACCTTTTGTTGATAGAGGCTGACGATATCCTTGAAGGCCTGCCGGTCGCCTTCCCCGGCTTTTTCGAGCAGAGTGCTGATGTCCTCATCAGAGGTGGTCCTTTTATCTTCCATACGCTCACCAACTACTACGAAGGGATTTCGCGAAAGGTTCACCCCCCTGAACAACAAGATCGCAATCTTATCCCCTCCCTGAGATCCGCACCGCCGAAAACCTCCAGAAGGGTTAAAGGATGGAGTCTATGTCAAAACTTGCCGAAATCTCTTCGGTCTCTCCGCTCGCCGCCGAGGTTTCCACTCCTCTCGGCCCGGGGTCTCGCATCGTTGACGATGATTCTCCGGCCGTCGAATTCCGTGCCGTTCAGTTTCGTCTTGGCATCCTGGGCGCCTTCCGGGTTACCCATCTCGACGAAGCCAAAGCCGCGGCCCTGGAGGATGTTGACTGAATTCACCTCTCCGTACTGGGAAAAGAGTTCTTTCAGCTTGTCCTCTGTGGTCCTGTAATTGAGGTTGCCCACGTATAATTTTACAGCAGACATATAAAAAAACCTCCTTGCGCTTTCGCCCTCATCGGCCCGTCCCGATCGGTCCGATAAAGCAAAAGTCAAATCATTCTTTCATATCCAAAAAAAGAAATCAAGCCCTATCCCCGGCCTCCTTTTTTCTGCTATATTGAGTGGGACCAGGGTGCACAAACCGGTCGTCGCAGAATCCGTAGTAGGGATTAGGAGATGACATGAAGAAGGGCAAATACATCCTTTTTATATTCCTGTTCTTTCTATTCCTGGTGACCGTGACGGTCATTGCCTTCATCTATTCCGAGTTCAGGCGGCCGCCCGAAGTGCAGGCTGATTCCTTCCTCGAAATCGACCTGGCCGGGCCCTTTCCCGAGTTCTCCGCCCCAGATTTTCTGACGGGCTATCTCTTCGGAGGACGGGCACTGTCCGTTCACGACGTCTGGGAGAGTTTCCGCAAGGCCAAGGTGGACGATCGCATCCGTTGCGTCCTGCTGCGGCTCGGCTATCTGGAGTGCGATTGGGCCAAGATAAGCGAGGTCAGGGACGCCGTCCGGGGATTCCGCGCGTCCGGGAAAAAGGTCTATGCCTATATCGAGGAAGCTCCTGAATTCGACAAAGAGTACTACCTGGCGACGGCCTGCGATCGGATCATCCTCCACCCCCTTGGCTGGCTGGGCGTCAACGGCATTGGCGGCTGGGTCCCTTTCTTCAAGGAAGGTCTAGATAAACTGGGTGTCGAAGCCCATTTCGAGCACGTCGAGGAATATAAGACCGCCTACAACATGTTCATGGAAAAGGGCTTCACCGAAGCCCACAAACTGATGATGGAAGCCATTTACAAGGACATCTTCGGCGAATACGTGCGGGCCGTCGCCGAGGCCCGGAAAAAGACCGAAGACGAGGTTAAGGCGATCATCGATAAGGGCCTCTACCAAGGGGAGCAGGCGCTCCAGGCGGGCCTTGTAGACGGCCTGCTTTACGAGGACGAGCTGGGCACGATCCTCCAGGACCGGGGCAAAAGGCTGAAGCGGACCCGGTTCTCCGAGTACCTCCGGATAAGCCCGGCCGGCCTTGGCCTGGAAACGGGCCGCAGGGTCGCCCTGATCTACGCCACGGGGCCGATCATCGGCGGCGAAGGAATTTCTACTCGCATGATCGGGGGCCGGACGCTCTCCCGGGCCATCAGAAGGGCCAGAGAGGATCGGTCGATCGCGGCCATCGTGCTCAGAGTGGACAGCCCGGGCGGCTCGGCCGTCGCCTCGGACGTCATCTGGAGGGAGACATTCCTGGCCAAAAAGGAGAAGCCGCTGGTCATCTCCATGTCCGACCTGGCCGGCTCGGGGGGCTACTGGATCTCCATGGCCGGTCACCGGATCGTAGCCCAGCCTCAGACCCTCACCGGGTCGATCGGCGTCCTCGCCGGCAAGTTCAGCCTGGCCGGACTCTACGAGAAGCTCGGGATCACGGCCGAGAGGATGACCTATGGACAAAAGGCCGACCTGTTCTCCACCTTCCGGCCTTTCAGCCCGGACGAGAGGAGACTCTTGAAAGAACAGATCCTCTGGACCTATGACAAATTTCTCACCAAAGCGGCCGAAGGCCGAAATTTAACCCGAGAGGACGTGGACAGGGTCGGCCGAGGCCGGGTCTGGACCGGACGCCAGGCCCGCGAGATCAAACTCGTCGATGAACTGGGCGGCCTGGACAAAGCCCTGGATCTGGCCAAGAGCCTGGCCGGGATCCCGGCCGAAGAAGATGTCAGACTTATGGTCTGGCCGCAAAGGGTTTCACTCCTCGGAACGATCTTCGGCCGCCCGCCAGCCAAAATAGACCTCTTCCCGTCATCCGGCCTGAACAGGCTGCTTCAAACCCTCCAAATCCTGGAAAAAGAAAACCCCTGGGCAGTCATGCCCTTCTGGCTTCCCACACACTAATACAAACGCAATAATTCCCGTGTCATTGATTATATGAAAGCGCTGCAGTCTTTAGAAGAAA
>Ga0299915_10004384_pt1 | contig 10295 bp, 10 predicted proteins | sample RVTome_13_FD_200263 | JGI IMG/M metagenome (GOLD analysis project Ga0299915, IMG submission 200263) | Soil microbial communities from uranium-contaminated site in the Upper Colorado River Basin, Wyoming, United States - RVT92D227 (version 2) ...
AGTGCTGCCCAGCTCTTTCCCGTCTGAACCGGAAGCCACGATCTTTCCGCCGGGTTCCACGGTAATGTTGGCGGTCTTCTGGGGAATGGCGAATTCCGGCTGAAGCCGACTCCCGTGGGCGTCGCAGATGTAGCCGTCTTTGTCCAGCTTGAAGGCCCCGGATCGGGTGTACACCTCTTTTCCGTTGTTCATCAATTTGAAAAACCCTTTGCCCTCGATGGCCAGGTCCAGATTGTTTTTGGTCTGGGTGTAATCTCCCTGGAGGAAGACTTTCTCCACGGCCACCACCGTGGCCCCCATTCCCACCTGGATTCCGGCCGGAAGCTGACCCCCCGTGGAAGTGGCGGCTCCGGGCATGCGCAGGTTCTGGTACATCAAATCCTGGAAATTGACCCGGCTTTTCTTGAAGCCGGTGGTGTTCACGTTGGCCAGGTTGTTGGCTATGGCGTTCAAGTTCGTGTGCTGACAGGCCATGCCCGTGGCCGCAGCCCAGAGTCCTCGCATCATCTTCGTGTTCCTCCTTTTAAATTAAACCCTCGCCAGTTCGTTGACCGCTTTGGCGTTCAGTTCATCCTGGACCTGCACGATCCTGTAGCAGGCCTCGAAGGTGCGCAGGGAATCGATGATCTGAACCATCTCTTCCATGGCATTCACGTTGGAACCTTCCAGGGCTCCCTGAAAGACCTGGGTCCCTTCAGCCTCTTTTTCCTCCTGCTCCCCTTCCAGCTTGAAAAGGGTCTTCCCTTCTTTCCTCAATCCCTTCAGGTCGGCAAAGGTGACCAGGGCAAGCTTGTCCCGGTCCGCCCCGTCCACCTTGATGGCTCCATCTTTTTCCACCGCAATCTGGCCTCCCGGCAGGGTGATTTCCCCGTTCCGGCTTAGAACCGGAAAACCATTGGCCTGGACCAGGACTCCTTCCCGGGTTAAACGGAAGTTTCCGTTCCGCGTGTAACGGACCCCCCCGGGAGTCTTGACCTTGAAAAAGCCCTCTCCTTCGATGGCCAGGTCCAGCGGATTCCTGGTGCTTTGGATTTCCCCCTGCTGGAGGAGCGTCTGGGAGATTTCCGAGTCCAGGGAAAGGATCGAGAGCGAGGGATGAAGGGCCTCGGAAAAGACCTCATGGAAAATCGGAACATCTTTCTTGAAGCCCGGGGTCTGGACATTGCTCAGATTGTTGGCTATGAGTTCGTACCTTCTCTCCTGGCGAAAAAGCCCGATGACCGCGGAATTTTGAAAAATGCCCACTTGTCTTCCTCCTTCAAGAGTCTATCCTTGGAAATAGCAAGGAGTGTGCCATCGGGACCCTGCGGGCCCTTCCTTCAAAAGGAGGGGGGGGAAAACCGGGTTGGTTTATTTTTATCAATAATTCCAAACAATTAGAATATTTTTTCTTCCCCGGAACTTTCCCCGAAATTGCCCGGAATCCCCGCCTCCGCCATTCCTTCGAGTCCCCCGCTGAGGCCAAGGAAAAAAATACCCGAACAAAGGAATTTCTTGCCTATTTTCCCGGCCCCGCCGCGGCCCGGTATTTCTGGTTCATTCGGTAGATGAAGGCCAGGATCTCGGCCACCACTCCATAGACCGATGGGGGAATTTCCTGATAAAAATCCAGCTGGGCCAGAATTTGAACCAGGGCGGGGTCCTCTTGAATGGGAATTCCGTGTTTCTTGGCCAGTTCAACGATTTTTTCCGCCACCAGACCCGACCCCTTGGCCGTGACCTTGGGCGCCCGGTCCACTTTGGGAAGGTAATGTAAAGCCACCGCCTGGCGAAAAGGATTCTTCTTTTTCGGATCTTTCATGGGCTTCAGATGACCACGCTGAGCAGGGTCTGGGATTCTCTCTCCAGGTCCCGCAGATAAATTTCCTTCTCCATTTCCACCGGGCCGGCGGTCATCTGGAGGGAAGGCTGGAACCCCAGCCCTTCCAAACGTTCCCGCAGGAGGGGAAGGGCCTGTTTGAGGAACTCCGATACTTCCCCTTCGGAAACCACGAACCGGCAGAAAAGGTCTTTTTCCTTGATCTGGACTTCGATCCTCACCTTTCCCAGGTCGGGAAGGTTCAGCAGGAAGAGGACCGAAAAGCCATTCCCCTTTCCCGGAGCGGATTTCTCCCGGGGAAGGGAAAGGTCGAATTCCACAAACTGCAGCTGATTTCCCAGCCAGAGAGGCAGGAAGAGAAAGAACCGGTCGGGCGAGTCCGAAGGCCGGAGGTTGAGAATCTGATAGAGCTCAATCTTCTGGAGAAAGCTCCCCAGGTCCTGCTTCAGGTTCTCCAGGGTCCCGGCCTCTCCCGATTCGGGTCCGGATGAACCGGCCAGTCTTTTCAGGTGATCCAGGAGTTTCAGGGCCAGCCCTTTGAGATCCTCCCGGACCAGAGGGTCCGCCGGTTCTTGCCTCCCCCCTTCGATCCACTGCTGGACCTTGCTCTCCCAGAAAAAGCCCGATTGGGAAAACAGTTTTTCCAGCAGATGGGGGCCCCGGGATTCCAGCTCCGACAGGGAAAATCGATGGAACAGGTGGAGGAATTGCTTCCAGGTCTCCTTCTCCGCGGGGGCCATCCATTTCACCTTCTCCAGGTGGGACATCTTCGCCGCCAGTTGTTCCAGCGGGATATCCGTGGCCAGGGCCCTTTTCAGGAAAGAAACCGTGGGGGAATCCTCCGGGCTTTCCGGAGGGATCCATTTCAGAAGGGTCCGGGGGCCGGTTTCCTCGACCCGGAACATAAGGTCCGCGGAAAGGGGGAGGGAAACGTTGCTTTCCACGACCACCGTCCGGCCTCCCAGCTGGAGGGAGAAATGCTGGGCATCGATCTGCTGGAGCACTCTTCCCTGGACCCGGTCTCCCGGGCGAAAGAGGGGGATTTTTTCAGGGTCGCGGGATCCTTCCGGAAGGGGGAGAAAGAGGGATGGGAAAAAGATCTTGATCTCGTCCAAGGGAAATGCCTAAACCCATTATTCCATCATTCCATTATTCCAGTATTCCAATTTCTTTTATCTTCCGGTCAACTGGTGGTGATCTTCCTCAAATCCAGGATCAACCGGACTTCTTCCTGGGAAAGGCCCAGGCGTTTGGCGATATCGGAGACTCCGCATCCCGCCAGAGCCATTTCCACCACCGGCCTGTTTCCTTCCCTGCCGCCGCCCGCCGGTGCCGGAGGAGGGATCTTTCCTTCGAGCTTCTCCAGCAGCAGGTTCAGGCCGCGAATCTTTTCGTCCAGGGATTCCATCAGTTTTTTTATGATCTCCCTTTTCTCCGCCAGGTTGTTGGTAAAGTCCTGGGTGAGGGTCTCCGACTCCTTGAGCAGCTGGTTGATCCTTTCCAGGTTGGTTTCCAGGCTTTTCCTGCTCTGGGTCAATCCTCTGGCCTTCTTCGCGGGAGCCATCCGCAGCGTTCTCCGTACGAAAAAAAGGATGACCAGGAGGGAGGCCAGGATGCTGGCCTCGACCAGAAGAAGTCCCCAAGCATCGTTGAAATTCATCTTCGCTTTCCCCTTCCCATCTTCAGATGGTAATATCCACGACTTTCCCCACCGGCGGTTTTTCTTTCGAGGATTCCGTCCCTTCTTCCAGCTCGAGGTCCTCTTCTTCCGCCTTCTCCTTCTCCGGCTCTTTCTTCTTCCCTTTCAGTCGCCGCCGCGCATCCTTATCCACCGGGACTTCCTTGGAATTCCTCGTGGATCCCGGGGGATTCATCTTGCTCAATTGGCCAAAGACCGAGTAATCATCCGGCATGGGATTTCAGGTCCTGGAGCCGGGGGAGTCGGGCTTGGTTCCCCAGCCCCTTTCCTCTTTATTTCGTTTCCAAAATCTTGTTGATCTTCTCCCTCAAGACCTCCGGGGTAAAGGGCTTCACGATATAGTTGCTGACCTTCTGCTTCACCGCTTCCAGAACATATTCCCTCTGCCCTTCGGCGGTGACCATCAGGAAGGGCAGGCTCTTCCACTCTTCGGTGCTGCGCACGGTCTTCAGCAGCTCAATTCCCGGCATCTGGGGCATATTCCAGTCGGAGATGATGAACTGGATCTTTTCTTTCTTCAAAACTTCCAGGGCGCTGGTCCCGTCATCCGCTTCGAAGATGTGATTGTACCCCAGCTGCTTCAGGGCCTTTCTCACGATCCGCCTCATGGTGGCGAAATCGTCCACCACCAGGATGTTCAGGCTCGAATCGGTCATTCTCCTCCTCCCCCTCTTTTCCCCCTGTTGCCGTCCTCCCCGACGAAGGGATCGCCGGTCGTCCGGCCTCCGGATTTTCTTTTCATGCCGAGTCCCTCAGGTAGGGGCGGATTTTGGATTTCAGCTTCAAAATGGCTTTGGCGTGGATCTGGCAGATCCGGGATTCGGTAAACCCCAGGACTTCTCCGATCTCTTTCAGGGTCAGCTCTTCATAGTAATAGAGCGAGATGACCGTCTTCTCTTTCGGGATCAGGTCCTCGATGGCCTGGGCCAGAACCCGTTTCAGCTCCTCCACCCCGAGGAGGTGGAGGGGCTGTTTTTCCGTGTCGTCCATGAGGAGGTTGATCAGGTCCTCTTCGGGGAGCTTGGGGATCTTGTGGCGAAGATTCTCAAAGTCCAGCAGAAAAACCCCGTTGACCTCGTTGACCAGGCGGTAGTAGGCGTCCAGGTCGATCCCCATCTCCGCCGCCACCTCTTCGTCCTCCACGGCCCGCCCTCTTTTCTTCTCCAGGCTATGGTAGGCCTTCTCCAGCTGGGCGGCCTTCTGCCGCACCGACCGGGACACCCAGTCCAGGGACCGCAGCTCATCCAGCATGGCTCCCTTGATGCGGAATTCCGCGTAGGTCTTGAACTGCACCTTTTTCTGCGGGTCGAATTTGTTCAGCGCATCCATCAGGCCGATGACCCCGGCGCTCATCAGGTCCTCCACCGAGACGTGCGGAGGAAGGCGCATGGCCAACCGGTGGGCGATGTACTTGATCAAGGGAGTGTACTTCAGGATCATCTCCTCCCGGTTGGCGGGGTCCGGCGGCGGCACCGCCGCGGATTTCAGGCTGCCGGATTTGAGGCCGGCCGAATAGATCTTGTGGGTTAGGGCCCGCGATTTCAATCGCCTCTCCCCTTCTGTTCGGTTAGCTGTTGACATTGGAACAAATGCCTCCAGAAGAACTGAATCTGCCCGTGGGTCTGACGGGGCGCCGGCTTCTCCAACAGGTTCTTAGCTATCTCCATGAAGCTGCGGCTGGAAAGGGCCTGCGGATAGATCTCCAGGACCGGCCGCTGGCTCTTGACCGCCAGGGGAAGCTTCTCGTCGAAAGGCACGAATCCCAGATAATCGAGGGAGATGCTTCCCAGGAAACGGTCCACCGCCATGCTGATCTTGCGATAGGCTTCCTTGGCCTCCTGGCCGTCCCGGGCGGAATTGATCAGCAGGGTGAATCTCTCCTTCCGGTACGTGCGGGACAGGACCTTGATCAGGGCGTAGGCGTCGGTCAGGGACGTGGGTTCCGGGGTCAGGACCACGATGGATTCCTCCGCCGCCAGGTTGAAATATAGAACGTTGGAAGAGATCCCCGCCCCCGTGTCGATCAGCAGAAGGTCCACCGTCCCGGCGATGAGGTCCAGTTCGTTCATCAGAAAGATCTTCTGGCTCTCATCCAGGTCCACCAGTTCCAGAACCCCGGAGGAGGCCGGCAGGATCGACATTCCTCCCGGACCCCGGGTCAGGATTTCAAAAACGCTCTTCTCCCGGTTCAGCAGGTGCTGGATGGTGTATTTCGGAGTCAGGCCCAGAAGCACATCCAGGTTGGCCAGCCCCAGGTCGGCATCCAGCACCAGCACCTCCTTGCCCATAAGGGTGAAGGCAAAGGCCAGATTGGCCACCACGTTCGTCTTCCCCACCCCTCCTTTTCCGCTCCCCACGGAGATGACCCGGGGCCAGCGGCAGGGAAGGGTGTCGGTCTTCCCGTTTTCCGCCGGGCCGGAGGGGTCTCTTCTCTCCGCGCGGGTTTTGATCAGGGTCCGTAATCCTTCGGCTTGATCCATTCCTGTTGACCTCATCAATTCCATGGAATCCGGTTCAGAACCAAACTGGCCACCTTTCCCTTGCTCGCCAGCTCGATATCTTCGGGAACCTTCTGCCCGCTGGTTAGGTAGGAAAGGGGCCGCTTAAAACGCAACAACTGGTTGAAGAGAGAGGTGTATTCATCGGTCTCATCGAGCTTGGTGAAGATGTAGCTCCGGATGGGCAGGAGGCTGAAGCGCTGCACCACCTGGGCCAGGTCGAGATCTTTGGTCGTCGCGCTGAGGACCAGGTGATTCTCCACCCGGGGGTCCGCGTTTAGGATGCCCTTCAACTCCTCCAGCTGCTCCTGGGAATAGGGATTCCTTCCCGCCGTGTCCACCAGCACCCAATCCCGATCCCGGTTGCTCCAAAGGATCTCCTGAAACTCCTCCCGGCCGGTGGCGATCTCCAGGGGCAGGCCCAGAATCCGGGCGTAGGTCTTAAGCTGGTCCACCGCTCCGATCCGGTAGGTGTCGATGGTGACCAGGGTGATCTTCTGGGCCAGCCGCAAGCTGAAGTGCGCCGCCAGCTTGGCCAGGGTCGTGGTCTTGCCCACTCCGGTCGGCCCGATGAACGACCAGACTTTGGCCCCCTTCGCCTCCGGTCCGGTCACCTCCACGGCTTCCATCAATTTCCACCGAAGGTAATGAAGGCAGGATTCCGGGGTCCCCTCCCGGCGGGACTCGGCCCGCCAGCCGCGGAGATCTTTCGCCAGCTCCCTGACAAACTCCGGAGAGATCCCCGCCGACAGCATCTTCTGCAGGAAAGGGTTCTCCAGGGGGGAGGCGGAATTCCTTTGGGTCTCCAGCTTGGGAAGCCAAAAGGGGGACGCCTTCGGGGCGGCTTGCGGCTTTTCGGTCACCGGGTGATCGGCCGCCGCCACCACTTCGACCAGGGACGGCCGGGGCATCCGGGTCGGGCCGGCCGGCCTCCGGACGGTCTTGGCGGAGAGGATAATGGCTTCGGGTCCCAGGGTTTCTTTGACCTGCCGCATGGCTTCCTGCATGTCCGCTGCTTCGAAGCGCTTAATCTGCATGGCTGAGGCTCACCATTCCCAGAGATTGAATTTTTGTTTGGGGAGTAATTTCACTATGGGACAGAACCGCGATTTGCGGGAGAAACCGGTCCAGGAGCTTCTTCAGGTGCCTGCGGATCCCGGGAGAACACAGGATGACCGGCTGGGCATTCAACTGGGTCACCCGGTCCAGCGTCTGATTGATGCTCATCAGGATCTTCTGGGCCACGGCCGGCTCCAGGGAGAGGTAGGTGCCCTGTTCTCCCCTGACGACCTTCTCCCGCAGAAGGTCCTCGATCTTCTGTTCGAGGGCCACCACCGGCAGCGTCCCTTCGGCCGTTTCGTATTGCTTGGCAATGGACCGGGCCAGTTTCTGGCGCACATACTCGGTCAGAATGTCCGGCTCCTTGCTCAGGGGGGCATAGTCCGCCAGGGTTTCCACGATGGTCAGGAGGTCCCGGATGGAAACCCGCTCCCGCAGAAGATTCTGCAGGACCCTCTGGACCACGCCCAGGGAGAGGTTGTTCGGGACCAGATCCTCCACCGCCTTGGGGGAGTGCTGGGCCAGTCGGTCCAGGAGCTTCTGCACGTCCTGGCGCCCCAGGAGCTCATCGGCGTGCAGCTTCAGGACTTCGGTCAGATGGGTGGCCATGATGGTGGAAATGTCCACCACCGTGTAGCCGGAAAACTGGGCTTCCTCCTTCTTCTTCTCCGGAACCCACAGGGCGGGAAGCCCGAAGACCGGCTCTTTGGCCGGAATTCCTTCCATGCTCTTTTTGACCTCCCCGGGATTGAGGGCCATGAAGTATCCCATCATCATCTCCGCCCGGGCCACCTCATTGCCCTTGATGAGGATGCGGTAATCCCCGGGGTGGAGCTGCAGGTTATCCCGAATACGCAGGGGAGGGATGATGACTCCGAAATCGGAGGCAAACTGGCGGCGGATGGAGCGGATCCGGTTCAGCAGGTCTCCGTTCTGCTCTTCGTCCACCAGGGGAATCAACCCGTATCCCACCTCCAGTTCCAGCCGGTCCAGATGGAGAAGGGATTCGGCCGCGTCGGCCGCGGGGGGCGGCGTTGCTTTCTGCTTCTCCTCCATCCTTTTCTGGGCCGCCTTCTGGGTCTCCTGGAAGGCGAGATAGGCCACCCCTCCCGCGACCAGAGAGAGAAAGATGAAGGGCAGGTGGGGAAGCCCGGGAATCAGCCCCAGGGTGAAAAGGATTCCCGCCGAAACGCCGATGGCCTGGGGTTGAAGCTTGAACTGCTGGCTCAACTCCTTTCCCATGCTGTATTCCGAGGCCGCCCGGCTGACGATGATGCCCGCGGCGGTGGAGATGATGAGGGCCGGAATCTGGGCGACCAGGGCGTCTCCGATGGTCAAAATGGTGTAGGTCTCGGCCGCGGTGAGAAAAGGCAGGTTCTGCTGGACGACCCCGATGATGAAGCCCCCGCCGATATTCACCAGAATGACCAGGATCCCGGCCACCGCCTCCCCGCGGACGAACTTGCTGGCCCCGTCCATGGCCCCGTAGAAATCGGCCTCCCGGGAGATCTGCGACCGTCGTCTCCGGGCCTCCTGTTCGTCGATGATGCCGGCGTTCAGGTCGGCGTCGATGCTCATCTGCTTGCCGGGCATGGCGTCCAGGGTGAACCGGGCCGCCACTTCGGCGATGCGGCCGCTGCCCTTGGTGATGACCACAAAGTTGATGATCACCAGGATCGTGAAGATGATGAACCCCACCACATAATTTCCCCCCACCACGAACTGGCCGAAGGATTTGATGACCACCCCGGCCGCCGAGGTTCCTTCATTGCCGTGGAGAAGGATGAGGCGGGTGGAGGCGATGTTCAGGGACAGCCGGAAGAGCGTGGTCAGCAGGAGAACCGAGGGGAAGGTGGAAAACTCCAGGGGGTGGGTGATATACAGGGACGTGAGCAGCACCAGGATCGAAAGGGTGAAGCTCAAGGAAAGAAGGATATCCAGCAGCAGGGTGGGGATGGGAATCACCATCACCATCAGGATGGATACCACCCCGACCGCCATGGCGACTTCGCTCCGGTCGAAGCGAATTCCTTCTTTGGCCAACAGGGGCGACGAAATGACTTTCTGTGCCATAGGGGCCATTTGCGCTTAGATCCTTCGGTTTTTCATCCGGTACACATGGGCCAGCAGGTCGGCCACCATCTGATACAGGGAGGAGGGAATTATCTGTCCCAGCTCCACCGTTTTATAGAGCGCCTGGGCCAGCGGTTGGTTCTCCAGGATGGGAACCCCGTGGGCCTGGGCCGTCTCCTTGATCTTTTCCGCGATCCACCCCGCTCCCTTGGCCACTACCCGGGGGGCGGTCATTTCCTGCCGCTCGTAGAGAAGGGCCACGGCCAGGTGGGTGGGGTTGGTGATGACCACGTCCGCCTTGGGAACTTCGGCCATCATTCTTTTCCGGGCCATCTCCCGCTGAATGGACCGGATGCGGGACTTGATCTGGGGATCTCCCTCGGACTGCTTGTATTCCTCCAGGACTTCCCGCTTGGTCATCCGCAGGCTCTTCTCGTAGCTCCACCGCTGGAAAAAGTAGTCCAGGGCGGCCAGGGCGATCATGACCAGCAGGGTCTTGAAAAAGATCCTTGCCGAAACCAGCCCCACATAACGGAGAATGCTCCCCACGTCCTGATCGGGCAGGGAGCGGATCTCGGTCAGGTCCTGCCGCACCGTGGAATAGGCCACCCACCCGATGATCAGGAATTTGCCCACCGCCTTGAGCATCTCCACCAGGGCCTGCTTGGAAAAGAGGCGGGAAAATCCCGCGATGGGGCTGATCCGCTCGAACCGGGGCTGAATCGCTTCCGTGGAGAACAGGCTCCCGACCTGCACAAAGTTGCTCAAGACGGCCACGGCCGAAACGGCCAGCAGGAGGGGAGCCAGGATCTGGAAAACCCACCAGAGAATTTCGGCCTGGAAGGCCTGGGTATGGTCGAAATCCAGGGTCCAGGAGCCGATTTTCTGAAAACTGCGCACCATGACCGAAGAGAGCTGCTGCAGGAAATACGTGCTCAGAAGATAGAGAACGGACAGAGCGGCCAGGAGAACCGCCACCGAGGGAATTTCCCGGCTCTTGGCCACCTGCCCTTTCTTGCGGGCCTCGCTCCGTCGTTTTCCCGTCGCTTTTTCTGTTCGTTCGCCGTAAGAGTCGTCCGCCATCCTTATCTCCGCATCAAGGGCAGGAGGGTGGAAACCAGCCCCTTCCCGGCCTCCTGGAAGAGAA
>Ga0299915_10004385_pt1 | contig 10295 bp, 11 predicted proteins | sample RVTome_13_FD_200263 | JGI IMG/M metagenome (GOLD analysis project Ga0299915, IMG submission 200263) | Soil microbial communities from uranium-contaminated site in the Upper Colorado River Basin, Wyoming, United States - RVT92D227 (version 2) ...
CCAATCCGGCAGGGTTGGACTATTGGGAATATTTCGGGGTTAAGCTGGTCGAACAGGCAGCGATTGTCCCGGGCGCCAAAGTCTTAGATGTTGGCTGCGGCACAGGTTCGTCGCTCTTCCCGGCGGGTGAGAAAACTGGCCCCTCCGGATACGTAACCGGCATTGACATCTGTCCTGGCTGAATTCCTATCGCAGCCTCAAGGATTGAGGCTTACAGGCCCAATAACCTCTCAGTATCTTACGTGAATGCCTATCACCTGGCATTCCCAGCCAATACCTTCGACACGGTCCTTTGTGGATTTATGGGCTGGGATGATTGTTTTGATTTTGAACGACGCGACTTCACCTGCCCAGATTTAAAGAGTCACGAAATATGGCGTGTATTAAAAAGCGGGGGTAAATTCGCATGCTGTTCGTGGGAGCAGCAAGAGGATGTCACCTGGATGGAAGATGCTATGCTCCGTCATTATCCCCAGTTCCTCGAAGACCCCGAATACCTCGCCGAGCGCCCCATCGGTATGGCTTATGAAAAGGCCGAGGGATATGATCTCATTCTTCAGAAAGCTGGCTTCAGAGAAATTGAGATTAGCAAAGAAGAAGTCACCTGTATTTCGGTGGATGAGCAAGAATGGTGGCGGCAGATGAAACAGGTCGGGTGGGATTCACTTCTCGAGAAAATCCGGCAGAATAGCGTAGAACGATATGTGGAACTTAAGGCCTTGACCTTCGAGGATCTTCAACGCTTTAAATATGGAGACGAGATTCGATTCCGCAAAGTTGTCTTCTTCTTGAGTGGTATCAAATAGTAGGGCACGGGGTGGTTCGCCTGAACCACCCCGTGCCACAACAAATCGATTATTTAAAATTCTCTTCGCTGGTCTTTTCGAACAATTCCCTCAGCGACAAACCCGCCCAGGTGGCGTACTTATTCATATCCATGCCGAGCTTGGCTGCCACGCCGCGCCCATACTCCGGGTCAGCCTTGTAGAAATGAACCAGCTGACGGGCGATGATACGTTCGGGTACGCCCTGCATGGCCTCCGCCAGGTTGCTGAAGAGCTGCTCTTTCTGGCTGGCATTCATTAACCGGAACAGGTTGCCCGGCTGGGTGTAATCGTCGTTTCCCAGACGGTGATCATACCGCGCCGCGTCGCCAGAGATCTTCAACGGCGGTTCCAGGTACTTGGGGTCTTCGACCGGACCGCCAAAACTGTTCGGCTCGTAGTTCAATGCACCGCCAAAATTGCCATCCGAGCGCATGTTGCCGTCGCGGTGGTAATTATTGACCTCAGCGTGCGGGTGGTTGACAGGCAGGGAAGCATAGTTGACGCCGATGCGGTAGCGGTGAGCATCCGCATAGGAGAAAATGCGCGCCTGCAGCATCTTGTCGGGCGAGAAACTGATGCCCGGCACAATATTAGAAGGCTCGAAGGCTGCCTGCTCGATCTCGGCAAAGTAATTCTCGGCATTGCGGTTTAACTCCAAAATGCCCACGTCGATTAACGGATAGTCGGCGTGCGGCCAAACCTTGGTCAAATCGAAGGGATTGATGTGGTAAGTCTCAGCTTCCAGTTCCGGCATGATCTGCACCTGGAACTTCCATTCAGGATAATCTCTCTGCTCGATAGCCTCGAACAGGTCACGCTGCGAAGACTCGCGGTCCTTGCCGACTATTTCAGCAGCTTCGGCATTGGTCCAGTTCTTGATGCCCTGTTGGACTTTGAAGTGGAACTTGACCCAGAAGCGCTCGTTTTTGGCGTTAATGAAGCTGTATGTGTGGCTGCCAAAGCCGTTGACGTTGCGATAACCCACCGGCAGACCGCGGTCGCTGAACAGGATGGTCACCTGGTGTAAGCTCTCAGGTGAGAGCGACCAGAAATCCCACATTGCAGTCGCCGAGCGCATATTGGTCTTGGGGTCGCGCTTTTGCGTGTGGATAAAGTCGCTGAACTTGTAAGGATCGCGGACGAAGAAGACCGGGGTATTGTTGCCCACCATGTCCCAATTGCCTTCGTCAGTGTAGAACTTGATCGCAAAGCCGCGCACATCGCGCTCGGCATCTGCCGCGCCGCGCTCGCCTGCTACAGTGGAGAAACGCATCAGAATGGGCGTCTGCTTGCCCACCTTGGAGAATACGCTGGCTTTGGTATATTTGGTGATATCGTTCGTTACCGTAAATGTGCCGAAAGCTCCGGACCCTTTGGCGTGTACAATGCGTTCAGGAACGCGCTCGCGGTTGAAAGTTGCCATCTTCTCTAACAGTTGGTAGTCTTGCATCAGCAGTGGCCCGCGTGCCCCGGCGGTCAATGAATTCTGGTTGTCGCCGATGGGCTGCCCATGGGCTGTGGTCAATTGTTTCTTTTTTGACATAATAATTTCCTCTCCCAAGTCTGATCTGGTTTGATTTGAGTTTCTCAAATACTATTGTACTCAAATTTGTATAGATGTAAAATATACGTTATCTATATTATCTATAGTTTATATCTATTCGTACACTATGGAAATCCACCAACTTACCTACTTTGTGGCAGTTTCAGAAACGGGTAGCTTCAGCCGGGCTGCCGAACGCTGTAACGTCGCCCAGCCTTCCCTCAGCCAGCAGATCATGAAGCTGGAAGCAGAGCTGGGCGAACCGTTGTTCGACCGGCTGCGGCGCCGCGTGGTGCTCACCGAAGCCGGTTCGCGCCTGCTGCCGCACGCCACCGCCATCCTGGCTGAGCTGCATGACATCAAACAGAACGTAGGGCAAGAGGCAGATACCGGGGTTGGCTCGCTGACAGTCAGCTTTATTCCCACCATCGCTCCCTTCCTCCTGCCGCGCGTCATCCGCCGCTTCAGCCAGGATTTTCCCGAAGCCAAACTCGAGGTTCACGAGAATCTGACTGAGGAGATCGTGCGCGACCTGATCGATGGCAAGCTGGACGTAGGCATCACCAGCATGCCCATACGCAACCGGTTGATCCGCACCCAAGAACTCCTCACCGAGCCGCTGTTGGTCGCCTCCTCGCGATTTTACGAGATCACCCAGCGCGCCTCAATACACGTCAAAGAGTTGGACGATTTCCCCTTCATCGCACTGAGCGAGATGCATTGCCTGGGAGACCAGATCCAGTCATTTTGCTACCAGCAGCGCCTGGATCTGCAAATCGTCTGCCACACCGCCCAGCTTTCCACCCTGCAGAACTGCATTGCCATGGGGCTGGGCGTCAGCCTGGTGCCGCAGGCGCTGGCGCTGGAAGATGACTCGGGGCAGATCGTCTACCGCAACCTCAGCGACGCGACTCCTGAACGTAAAATTGCAGCCGCTACGCACAAGCGACGGCTGCAATCACACCTGGCTCGACAATTCATCCAGATCGTGCGTGAGGAATATCCTGTAGGCTAAGCTTCCTCTGCCTTACCGAAGAGTTTCCGCTGATCGAACCACTGCTTGAAGATCAGGTACAAACCCAACACGATGAGCAGGAAGGCGCCTTCGAAATTACCAATGCTGAAGATCTGCACCACCCCACCGATCAGGGCAACGATGCCCAGTACGGTGGTAAAGCCGCTCATCTTGATCTTGTTGAAGTAGCGTGCCACGTTCAATCCCAGCATGATCAGCCCCACCCCTATCGACCACCAACCATCGGTGACCACGTCGTCGGGGATAAACATGAAACCGCCGATCAGGACCAGGAAGAAACCCCAGGCGATTGATTCCAGGCGCTTGTTCAGCGCGGCCTTCTCGGGGTCAATTGTCGCTTTCGGCTGTTGAGGTTCGGGAGCGGCCTCGCCTGCTTCTCTGGCACTGACCACCAGGATAATGCCAACCACCACCAATGCCATCGGCGGCACCCAGGGCATATTCCGGTCACCGATGCGGAATTCAAAGCTTTCAGGCGGCAGAGTCAGGTTGAGCACCACCAACACTCCCGCCACAACCAGGCAGACGATCCCCCAGATCAAGCGATACTTATTCATACTGTTCCTCCTCAATTTTCTTTTTAACTGATGTTTTTACGGTTTCACCGTATCTGACTATACTATACATGATCAACCGTTCGCTTCCATCTGCCAAATGGTCGATTCGGGGGGTTGATTTGGGGGTTTAAACCACCAGGAGCAACGCTCTTCGGAAGTACGTTGCTCCTGGATAGTACTAGATGTACAAATGGTCCGGGTCGATCTCCTCCCTCAATGTACGCAACTCCTCTGGTGTCGGCGGTTCAAGCATTGGCACCTGTTCCGCGATGAGCAGCGCGAAGCCAGTGTTGTCGATCACCTGCTGCACGGTGACGCCCGGATAGACCGCTTCGAGTGTCATCTGGCAAGTATCTTCATGGTCATAGCCCAGCAGCGCCAGCGTGCTGACCACATTAGCGGGACCCGTGCCGCGCGGCAGCCCAGCCGCCTCCCGTGCACCGCGACCGCTCAGGTAGCCGGGAGTGGTCAGGAAATCGAGCTTGGGTACGAAACGACGCTTATCATGGCGCATGATGGCGATGGTTGACCAGCACAGCGAGCCGACGTCGTTGCCGCCGCCGCTGCCCGGCAGGCGCACCTTGGGCGGGTAATAAGGACCGATCACGGTCGTATTCAGGTTGCCATACATGTCGATCTGCGCCCCGCCCAGGAAGCCATAGTCAATGAAACCGCGCTGGGCAGTTTCCATCGCGTCGCAGATGCCCGAGGCAGCCACTCCGCGGTGGAAGGTGCGCGATTCACCCACCGCCATCGGCAGTTCATCCATGATCGGCCCCACCCCGCCAAACTCGAAGACGGTGATCAGGTTAGGTGTGTAAAGGCGTTGCGCCAGTGAGGCTGCCAGCATGGGGATGCCGGTGCCGATAAAGGCTGTCGTGCCATCCTTCATCAGGCGCGCGGCGATGCATACCATGATTTCGGAGTCGGAATATTGGGAAGCTGGTGCGTTCATCGATGACTCTCCGCTTTCCGGCGTAGCTCCGCCATGCGTTTCTCGCCGATCATTTCCATATATGCCTGGTGATCCGGCAAGCCATATACATATTTCTGCAAATAACTCTCGGCGCCTTCAGCTGTTTCATTCGCCTTGATCCAGGCGCGGATCTCATCTTCGTCCCGCCCATAGTCATAGACCATCTCGCCAGGGTGCGAGCCGAAGGGTGCATGCACAACCGCATCGACCAGGTAATAGGGGATGATCGTGCGGTCGGGCTGCCTGCGGATGACCTCCGTGTCCACGATCTCTTCGGTGCTGAGGATCAGGCGCCTGGCAGCCCGGGCTGTCTCATGGGCAAAGCCGCTGATGCCATCGATCTGGGCGTTTCCATATTTATCGCAGCGGTGCACATGGATCAGCGCCACATCGAGGATCAACGCCGGGACCAAGCATACCTTGATCCCTGTAAAAGGATCCTCGACCACCTTGGCTGCGCTGTAGTGCAGCGTATCCGTGCCCAGCATCGAGCGTATTGGCAGGAAGGGGACGCCCATGGCTGCCGCCTTCAGCCGCCAGGAAAGAGCGGCGTTGCTCCAATCTGTCACCCGCTTCACCCGCCCCGACTCCACCTCGCGGCGCAGACCGTTGCACACCCCATAGACCTCCATGCCGATATAAGTGATGTCCAGCGACTCCACTAGCCCGGCAGACAGAATCATATCAAGTTCCAGCACTCCCTGTCCAGAAACACGCAGGTTTTTAGGCTTTTGGCGAATTAATTCACGGGTCAGCGACATGGGCGCGCGTACCGTGCCGTACAACTCGGTGCCCAGGCAGCAGCCATCGGTGACAAACCGCTTCACCGCCTCGTGCTCATCCATGACTTTGTCAACCAACTGGCGTGTCTTGTGGGTGCGATTCCACTCGCGGAACGCGTCCACATCTGGCAATTGGATCAATTCTCCGATGCCTTCTTCGATCACATTCATAGCTTATTTTCCTCCAATACCCGGCGGGCGATCACCATGCGATTGATCTCACTGGTGCCTTCCCCGATGCTCATCATACGTTGGTCACGATATATGCGTTCCAATGGATATTCCCTGCTGTAGCCATAACCGCCGTGAATTTGCAATGCCTCATAGCTGACCATCTCGGAGGTCTGGGTTGCAAAGAGCTTCGCCATGGAGGCCAGCTTGGTATATGGCAACCGTTTTCCCTTTGCCCAGGCAGCCTGGTAAGTCAGCAGGCGCGACGCTTCGATCTGCGTTGCCATATCCGCCAGCTTGAATTGGATTGCCTGGTGGTCTGCCAACCGTTTACCGAAAGCCTGGCGGGTTTGTACGTACGCCACGGCTACCTCGAAGGCTGCCTGCGCCAGCCCCACGCTGAGCGCAGCGATAGAGATCCGCCCGCTGTCCAGCGTAGCCATGGTCTGCTGCAAGCCCCTGCCTGCCTCACCGAGCAGGTTGCTGTAGGGTACGCGTACTTCATCGAACGACAACGCGTGGGCGTGAGAGCCATGCGTGCCCATCTTCTTCTCCGGTTTGGCAATATGCAATCCTGGACGGTCGGTTTCTACCAGGATCAAACTGAATCCATGTGTACCTGCCTCGCGATCCGTGCGCACCAGCGTGACGATCACCGGGGCGATGGCAGCGTTGGTGATCCAGGCTTTGCTACCGTTGATCACCCACTCGTCCCCTTCCCGAACGGCGTAAGTCTTGGCGCCCATCAGATCAGAGCCAGCGTCCGGCTCGGTCAATGCAAGAGAACCGAGTACTTTACCACTGGTCAGGACGGGCAAAAAGCGCTGCTTCTGCTCAGGCGTTCCCCAGCGCACGATCGGGTTGCAGCACAACTCATTGTGCGCTTCGATGCTCAACCCCGTAGAGCCGCAGGCGCGCCCCAATTCCTCCATGGCAATCACCACACACAGACCGTCAAAGCCCGCCCCACCATATTCTTCCGGCACTTCCATCCCCACCAATCCCATCTCGGGCATTTTGGCGATCGCCGGCATATGTAATTGACCCGTCTCGTCAACCTCCGCAGCGTGCGGCTTTAGTTCCTTCTCGCAAAAGCTACGCAATGCCTGTTGGTACAGGCGTTGTTCCTCGTTTAACTCGAAATCCATAATTCTGTTCCCTCCCAATAGTTGCCTGTTGTCATTGCGAGAGCGCCCGTTAGCACATTGTGTTTTTCCTCCAAAGCAATCTCTTCATGGCAGGTAGGGATTACTTCGCTTCGCTCGCAATGACATTTTTGCTGTGGTTACACTTCCGCCGGCACGAAATATACGTCCGTCGGCTTGAGCTTGCTATTACGCAGGTATTGCGCCTTGACCTTCATCCCAATCCAATCCAGCGTGGGCTGCTGTGGGTCCACCCCAACCAGCCGTGACAGGAAGAGGGTGTTCGCACCCTCAAACTCGATCAATGCCAGCACAAAGGGCGTCTGTGGCAGAAATTCCTCTGAGCCAAAGTAGCACACCGTAAAGGCATGCACCTTACCCTCGTCTGGCAGGCGCACCCAATCGGTCTCCTCGCCCGAGGTCATGTCGTGACCACGGGGTGTGGCGTAGGTGTAACCGCTTTCAGGATCGCGCCGCCCTAAGAGCACCCGGTTGGTCAGCCCGGCGAAGAACGGTGAATCCTGCCCATAGGAGTGGATATAGTCAATGTGATAGGGCTGCTTGAAAACGATCGGGGTCATGTGTTTGAGCGATTCAAGCCCTTGTTCGTCCAGTCTCCTGGGAAACGGCAGGTTAAACACAACTTGACCGTCATCGGTCTCTTCCATCTTGGTGAACTTCTTTTCATCAGCAGACATGGCTTATTGCTCCTTCCCCAGGATAGATACTGAGACGTAGGTTCCAGTGCCGGCATGGCTGTGAATAGCGCCGCGGCGTGGATTGGCGATTTGTAAAGTGTTGTCCTTGAAATGCTTGCCAATGGTGCCCTGCAACTGCCAGAGTGCAAACACCGCTTGCATCAGTCCGGTGGCGCCGACGGGGTGCCCGCAGGCAATCAAACCACCGGAGGGATTAACCGGACAGGCAGGTTTTTCTGGCAAATTTAATCCATAATCGATGCCCGGCATAAAAGCCTTGCCGCTGGCGGCGAACGCTCCACCCTCGCCATAACGGCATAAGCCCATATCCTCGTATGTCTGGATCTCAGAAGAGGTATAGGCATCGTGCAGCTCGACGAAGCTGATCTCTTTTAGTGGGTCGTGGACACCGGCGTGTTGGTAGGCCTGCAGAGAGGCCATGCGCCCGGCGCGGAAGGAGTGCACCCCCGGATAACGGAATCCGCGCGACCATAATTCCTTGTAATACTGGCGGGTATCGGCGTTTTCACGCTCAACCGGCAGCGCATTTTTTGCCATGAAGTCATCGTAAGATTGGTGCGGGCGATCTGACATACGCATGGCATCCGTGCCGCACCCAATGCCCTCCACAACCACACGCGGCAGCCGCTTGCCAGAGGCTTTCTCGAGCTTAGCCAACCCTTCCTCCGAACACAAGATGACTGCTGCCGCCCCATCGCTCATGACGCAAATGTCCAATCGGGTGAGCGGCCAGGCGACCATGGGCGCGTTGCGCACATCCTGGATGGTATAGCGGTTGCGTTTCTGAGCGTAGGGGTTATTGTATGCATTCAGGTGATTCTTGACCGAGACATGCGCCAGCTGTTCGACCGTCGTGCCGAATTCCTTCATGTGGCGGGTGACCATCATGGCGTAATAACCCGAATAGAAGCCACCCACCGGGTAGTCGAAGCTGACGTCTGAGGCCAGGGCGATGAACTCGTTGCCCTTCCAGGTGTTGACATGGCTCATCGTCTCGAAACCAAATGCCGCGCAGATGTCCATGTGTCCACTGGCGATGTTCTTCCAGGCCTCCTGGAAGCACAAGCCGCCGGTCGCCCCACCCCCCTCCACACGGTGTGACGGCTTGGGGCATAGGCCCAGGTAGTCCTGTGCCATGATCCCGCTCATCAACTGCCTCTGGAAATGGTCGGAGAAATACGAAGACACCGATCCATCCACCAGCTCAGTGAACTGCGGGAAGGTCAAGCCTATATCATCAATCGCGTAATCGTATGCTTCTTTGACGACTGCCTGGAAAGTCTTGTCAGGCCTGGCCTTGGAGAATTTGGAAACTCCTCCGGAAACGACATACACTGTTCGCATAGAGTTCTCCCTTATGAAATTGTGTGGAACCGAAGTATGAAATTGGGTGGATCCAGATACAGCGAAGGATTGAAAAGGAATGAGGCTGGCTGGAAGCGATTAAATTATACCCCAAACGAGATGGAAGTTGACCAATGCAAGGACTGGGTTAAATCGTAAGGGCGCACCTGTGTGTGCGCCCTTACGTGTGATTTTAAAATTATTAGATGAATATGATCTGTGCGTCTTCGGTCATGTCGATGAAGTCAGCCGCGGTGACGATATCGATCACACCGTCAATGAAGTCGTCTTTGGTCAGGTCCATCATATCCACCGTCATTTTGCAGCCATACAGCCTGGCGCCAGCGTCAACCAGCATTTGTAAATACTCGCGCACTGGCGGGACATTCAGTTTCTTCATTTTGCTGTTCATCAGCGCCGTGGCGAAAGCGGTCATGCCAGGCAGCACGCCCATAAGATTGGGAATGCCCAGGTTGCCGGTATCGATGCCCATCATGCTCATCTTCATACTGGTGTTCGCCACTGGTGCGATCTCCAGATGATCCACACGATTCTTGTTGATCATATCGAGACCCCAGAAGGTGAAGAAGATGGTCACGTCAACGCCGTTACCCAGCGCGGCCCAGCCCATGATCAACGCCGGGTAAACCATATCCAATGTGCCTTTCGAGCAGATAAACGCGATGTGTCGGTTCTTTTCCTCAGCCATGTTCAATCTCCTTTAACCTTATGGATAGACTACTTTATACGCAGCCTTCCGGTTTACCCAGCCCGGAAATGCGCGCCACTTTCTTAGCCGGACCTTTAGGAAAGAGGCTAAACAGCTCTTTAGTCGAGATGCCTGTTCCAGCGATAATTGTCAGCAGCGTGGGCGCTTTACCCGAGGCCAGCCCCTCTTTGCGACAGAAGTCGATTACCTTCCAATGAGCTTCAGTCAGAGGGCCGATATTTTCTTCCAGAGCGATCTGCTCCGCAATATCCTTGTTCCACTCGTTCGGGTCCGTCAGGAAGCCTTCCTCGTTAACCCGAACAGGTATACCAGCGATCACTTTACTTTCCATTTTTGCCTCCAATAAAACTAGCTAGTCTATAAAGTATACCAAATTGGTCCGATTAAAGATTAAACTACGCCTATAAAAAGCAGAGTCTTTTAACCACATTGATAATAAGGCCTTGCCCCTCCACATACTGTAAA
>Ga0299915_10004386_pt1 | contig 10294 bp, 5 predicted proteins | sample RVTome_13_FD_200263 | JGI IMG/M metagenome (GOLD analysis project Ga0299915, IMG submission 200263) | Soil microbial communities from uranium-contaminated site in the Upper Colorado River Basin, Wyoming, United States - RVT92D227 (version 2) ...
GGTAGTGGCCAACGTGGAAGAGACCCACGTCCGCAGGGTACGTCAGGCAGCAGAAGTAAAAGTCGAAGTCGATGCTTTTCCGAATCGGACCTTTGAAGGGCGGGTTGAATTTATCGGAGCGGCTGCCTTGTCGGAATTTGCCCTGCTTCCAGCCGACAATCCCTCAGGCAATTTCATTAAAATCACCCACCGTCTTCCGGTGCGGATTTCCGTGAAAGACCCGCAGAACCTGCTCAAACCGGGGATGATGGTGGTAGTAGAGATTAAGGCGCAATAATCGTTGCGAGTTGCCAGTTAAGAATTAACGGTTCCGGGTTTCAGGTTTAAAAATTATATCTTGATTGTATAGGAAATTCCTTTTTGGACACGGATGTACACAGAAAGTTGCTTAGCGCTTAGCGCTATGCGCATAGCGTCTTTTTTGTTTCTGCGGTTATCTGCGTAAATCTGCGTCCTATTAAATTTACTAATATTTCTAATTCATGGAAGAAAAAAACTGAGGCGGAGGGACTGGGTCGGTGGAACAAGCACTTGGTTACTTTTATAAAAATTTATTCTAAGTAAATACAATTAGTTATGAATAAAGAAGTTGAATTGGTGCGAGGATTGCTTCATGAAAAGGCAAAAGCGATTAAATATTTATGGCTCGTTACCCGGAAGTCCTAACGCGCAACTTTATTTTTGGAGAAAATAAAAAAGTTGAATACGCTTCCCCTGCAAGACAAAAATCATAAATGGGGCGTCCTCGTGGTGATTATCCTCGGGAGCTTTATGGCCATCCTGGATAACACCATCGTCAACGTTGCCCTGCCCAAGATCATGGCGAATTTCGGCGCTACCGTCGATCAAATCGAATGGGTGATCACCGGTTACATGATCGCTTTTGCGATTTCTATGCCAGCGACCAGCTGGCTACGGGAAGTTTTCGGCCTGAAGAAAGTATTTATCGCCAGTCTGGCGCTCTTTTGTTTTGGGTCGGCTCTCTGCGGCATGGCCTGGGAAAAAGATTCTCTCATCGCCTTCCGGGTCATCCAAGCCGTTGGGGGAGGGGCCATGATGCCTACTGGTCTGACCTTGGTTTCAGAAGTTTTCCCTCCGCAGGAGCGAGGAATGGCGATGGGGATTTGGTCCATTGGAGCCATGGTGGCGCCGGCAATTGGCCCTTTCCTGGGTGGCTATCTGGTGGATGAGGTTAGCTGGCGATCCATTTTCTACATCAACTTGCCAGTGGGAGCCATCGCCATTTTGGCATCACTATTGATTCTCTCCACCAGCAGGCTTCCCGGATCGGCCCGGAGGTTTGACCTCATAGGTTTCATTAGCTTCTCGGTCTTCCTTGGTTTCCTTTTAGTTGCTTTGGCCCAAGGGCAGCGGGAGGGCTGGGATTCTGACTACATTATCTCTTGTTTTAGCTTCAGCTTCCTGGGATTGATTGCCTTCATTGCTTCCGCCTTCCTGGTGAAAAACCCGATCATCGACCTGCGACTTTTCGCCAACCATAATTTCTTAATGGCCAACATCATCAATTTTGTCCGGGCCGTAGCCATTTTCGGGTCTATGTTCCTTCTCCCCTTATTTCTCCAAAACCTTCTGAATTATACGGCCCTTCGCACCGGCATCATCCTGGCCCCCACGGCCATTAGCGTAGCCATTGTCTCGCCTTTCTCAGGACTCATCTCTGACCGAATTGGACCCCGGATTCCTTTATTTTTAGGAACCGTCCTCCTGGCTTTTTCTCTTTACCTATACAAAGACATCTCCCTCAATTCGGATTACTGGTTTCTTTTCTGGCCACAAGTGATCCGAGGAGCGGGACTGGGGCTGATCAACGCCCCTCTCATGAGCGCGGCCATCAATGCCGTTCGCCGGGAACAGATGGCCATTGCCTCAGGTCTCATCACGGTCATCATGCAGGTGGGGGGCGCGTTCGGAGTCGCCCTGCTCGGAACTACCCTGCAACGCCGGGAGTTCTTTCATTACGCCCACTACCTGCAACAAATAAATAATGCTTTCTCTCCTTTTGTTTATCGGGCACAATCGGCCATGCAGGAGCTCCTCCTCAGGTCTGGACATGCTCCGGCTGAAGTCGTGGCCAAAGGGAAAAGCCTGCTGGCTTTGTGGGTTCAGCGCCAGGCGGCGGTGGGTGCGTTCGAGGATGCTTTTGTCTTTTCGGCACTCCTCATTACCATCGGTATCGTCCCGGCCCTGCTGATCCGCAAGGCGACCTTGCCGGAACAAGTCAGGCCAATAGGCGTCCCGGAATGAAGGCATCATTGCCTCACAAAAGAGTTTGATAGAGAACAAGAATTCGAATAAAATGGAAAGGGGAACAAAGGAATGAGGCACCCACGAAAAAAGGAAAAATTTTATCAGTGGCTGGGCGGGTTGTTTATCCTTTTTCTTTGGGCCTGTCCAGCCTTGGCCCAACAAGAGGAATTACCCACCCAAGGAAAACCACTAACTCTGGAACAGTGCACGGCCATGGCGCTGAAATATCATCCTTCCTTGCGGGCCAACCAGGCTACGATTGAAGCCTCCAAGGCCAGGGTGGAACAGGCTTTGGCTGCGTATTATCCCCAGGTGGATCTCAGTGGTAATTACACCAATGGTACTTCCAACTATTCCGGAATCACCCGGAGTGGGAGCAATAACTGGACCTTCTACGATTTTTATTCCGTAGGCCCCTCTCTTACTCAGAATATTTACGACTTCGGGCGCAGGGCCAATAATGTTACCATCAACCGGGAGAATGTGAAAGCCACTGAAGAGGATCTAACTACGGCGAAGCAATTAGTCGTACTGAACGTCAAACAGGCCTACTTCGGCGTCCTCCAGACCCTGCGTCTCATTCAGGTAGCGGAGGATTTAGTCAAACAGGACAAACAACGCCTGGAACAGGCCCAGGGGTTCTACCAAGCCGGAACGCGCCCGAAGATCGATGTTACTAAAGCTGAGGTGGATCTGGCCAACGCCGAGCTAAACCTGATTCGGGCGAAGAATAACTACCAGCTGGCTCGCGTCACTCTGAACAACGCCATGGGCCTGCGAGAGAGTCTGAGCTTTGCTATTGAGGATTCCATGGATATCAAACCAGTGCAAGTTACCCTGGACGAAATCCTCAATCTCTCCTATGCGCAGCGCCCCGAGCTTCTACAGTTAAAGGCCAGACAGCGAAGCCTGGAAGCCACCGTTAAGCTCGCCCAGTCCAGCTATTATCCAACTCTCTCCGGCAACGCCAGTTACCTCTACCGGGGTAACCAGGTTGAAAACCTTTACTGGGATCTTTTTATCGGGGCTACTTTGAACATTCCCCTCTTCAGCGGCTTCTCTTCGCCCAATCAAGTAGCCGAAGCCCGGGCCAACCTGAGGAATCTCCAGGCCCAGGAGCAAAATTTGAAATTGAACATCCGCTTAGAAGCGGAACAGGCCTTTCTGGGCCTCAAAGAGGCTGATGAGCGCATCCGGGTCACAGAAAAGGCGGTGGGCCACGCCCAGGAAAATTTCGAACTGGCCAACGGCCGCTACCAGGTAGGCGTTGGATTTCCCTTAGAGGTAACCGATGCGGAAGTTCTCCTGGCCAATGCCAGGGCGAATTACATCCAAGCTCTTTATGATTACAAGGTTTCAGAAGCGCGGATTGAAAAAGCCATGGGTATTAACCGATAAGCAGGGTAAAGGGTAAGTTTTGAGGAGTAAAGACTTTTTCAGAAGGAACCCGAAAACGAGAGAACCGAGAAGCGCATGAAAAGAACAATTATCGTACTGGTGATTTTGGCGGTGGCGGGGCTGGGGGCCTTCCGGGCTGCCCAGGTCATTTCCGCGAAAAAAGAAGACCCGAAAAGGGGAACCATGAGCCAGGTTCCGCTGGTGGATGTGGCACCCGTGACCCAGGGCTTGATTGAGGAAAAAATCATCCGCACCGGGGACATTGCCCCCAACGCCCAGGTGACGATCTTCTCCAAGGTCCAGGGATGGGTAGGAAAAATCAATGTCCGGGAAGGGGACCTCGTCAAAACGGGTCAGGTTTTGGTTACTCTGGATTCCCGGGAGGCCGAAGCCGCTGTGGCCCAGGCCCAGGCCAGCCTGGAGGCGGGGAGGGCACGGCTGAAGCAGGTCCAGGCCACGTCAGAAGAGACGGTTCAATCCCAGATTCAGCAAACCAAGGCCAATATGGAACTGGCGCAGGCGGACCTGAAGCGCGCCCAGGAATTGCAGGAGAAAAATTTTATCGCCCGCCAACAGCTGGACGAAGCCAGAATGAAATATAATGTGGCCAAAGCCAATTATGACCTGGCTCTGAACAGCATCCGGCAAAAAACCTGGGAGAATGACATCGCCCTGGCCGAAGCCCAGGTCAACCAGGCCAAGGCAACCCTGGAGTTCAATAAAGCCCAGCTGGCCAACCTGATCATCCTTTCTCCCATGAACGGAGGCATAACCAAGCGATACGTGGATCCCGGGACCATGGTCAAGGATACCACGCCCATCTTAACGCTGATGGATTTCACCGAAATGAAGATGGTGGTCAACGTCATCGAAAGAGAATTCATCTACCTGCAAAAGGGCCAGCCGGTCAAAATAACGGTCACCGCCTTCCCGGACCGGGTCTTCACCGGGAGGATCGAGGTTATAACTCCGGCTCTGGAACTCCAATCGCGTACCGCGGAAATCCAGATTTCCATTCCCAATCCGGGTTTTGTTTTAAAACCCGGGATGTTCGGAAGAGCGGAGGTCATCCTCCGCTCAAACCCACAGGCAGTCCTCATCCCGATCCAGAGTTTATGCACCGAGGTGGATAAGGATTTTGTCTTTGTCCTGAAAGAGAACAAAACGTTTCGCCGAGCAGTGAGGAAAGGGGTGGTAAGAGATACGGTTGTAGAAATCCTCCAGGGGGTGAGCCCGGGAGAACAAGTCGTCACCGCCGGCCATTTGTCCCTGAAAGACGGAACCCAAGTTCGTCTCTCATTGCGAGAGAAGAAATAGGAAAGTACCATGAACCTGGCACGATTTGCCCTGAGAAATCCAATCACCATTCTGATGGCTGTGTTAGGTGCCATCATTTTAGGAATGATCTCCTTCTCTAAATTGCCGGTCGATATGTTCCCGGAGATCACCTACCCTTCCATTACCGTGGGGACCTTCTATCCGGGAGCCAACCCCCAGGATATAGAACGAACGGTCACCTATCCGGTGGAGAAGGCCGTCTCGACCGTGAACGGGGTGAAATATGTATCCTCCATTTCCCGCCAGGGGGCGTCCTTAGTTACCATTTATTTCAACTGGGGAACGAATCTGGACTCCGCCCAGTCGGATGTTTTGCAGGTAGTCAACTTAATCCACGGGGACCTGCCCAAAGATGTCCAATACCCCATCATCCGCAAATTTGATGTCTCCCAGATTTCAGTTATTTTTATCGCCCTGACCGGGGGAGGACTCAGTGAAGGGCAGCTTTATGACCTGGCCTACAACGTCGTCGAACCGGAGATCGAGCACGTGACCAACGTGGCTTCCGCGCGGGTGGGGGGGGGGAAGGTCCGCCAGATCCAAATCCACTTTGACCGGCAGCGCTTGCAGGCTTTCAACCTCTCGCCTGAGTCCCTCATCCAGGCGGTACAGCAGGCTAACCTGATTCTTCCTTCGGGCGATATTAAAGCGGGACCGTATGATTATCGGCTCTTTACCGAGACGCAATTCAGCGTAGTGAAGCCGATCGAAAATATCATTGTATCCAACATAAAGAAACAACCCGTTTACATCCGGGACGTGGCCAAGGTAAGGGATAACTTCGAGGAACAGACCAACCTGATCCGAGTGAACGGGCAGCCGGCCGTATCCTTATCGGTACAGAAAACCTCGGGGACCAACACGATCCAGGTGGTCGATGATGTCCGCAAGGCCCTGCCTAAAATCAAGAAATTGCTCCCCCCCGGGGTGGAAATGATGGAGCTGTTCGACCAGTCCCTTTATATCCGCAACTCCATTACGAACCTCCAGCACGAGGCCTTAATCGGGGCGGGGCTGGCCGTGCTGGTCATCCTGATCTTCCTGCGCAACCTGCGCAGCACGATGATTGTCTCCTTAGCCATTCCCATCTCCATTGTGTGCGCCTTTATCCTTCTCTATTTTAACAACCTCAGCTTGAATGTATTCACCCTGGGCGGTCTGGCTCTGGGCGTGGGCCGCCTGGTGGACGATGCCATCGTGGTCCTGGAAAACATCTACCGCCACCGGAGCGCCGGGAAATCTCCCTCCGAGGCGGCAATTCAGGGTTCGGGCGAGGTAGGGTTGGCCGTTCTGGCTTCCACGGTCACGACCATCGTGGTTTTCCTCCCCGTAGCCTTTATCACCGGTATCGCCAAGCTCCTCTTCACGCCCCTGGCCCTCACCGTGGCTTTTTCCCTGGTCGCCTCCTATTTTGTCTCCCTGACCGTGATTCCGGTCCTTTCCCGCAAGTATCTCCATCCCGAGGTCGACGAGGTCCTGCCGCCCTCTCCCACAACCCCGCAACGCCTGAAGTGGCGGTTGAAGATGATATTTGACAGGATTGACTCCGGCTACCAGTCACTCCTCGGATGGGCCCTCGGGCATAAGAAAATTGTGGTGGTGGGGGTGGTGGGGGTACTGCTGGGCAGCCTTCCCCTTTCCTTCTTCATCGGGACCGAGTTTTTTCCTTCCATGGATGAAAGCCAGTTCCGCTTCTTCGTGCAAATGCCCGTGGGCACTCGCCTGGAGGAATCGGCCCGCGCGGCTGCCCGGATGGAAGAGATCATTCGGCAGACCATCGGCCCGGAGACCAAGGCGATCCAGGTGAACTTCGGCATCCCCTCAGGTACGGTCTCGGCCATCTGGTCTCAGAATACCGGTCCCCACATGGGCTGGATCCGGTGCCGGCTTGTTGACCCGGGAGAGCGGAAATTATCCTCCGATGCTCTGATGGAGAAGTTGCGCCCGAAGCTTCTGCAGGAATTCCCGGGGGTGAGGATTTTCTTCACTTCCGGGGGCATCGTTCGCATGCTCATCTCCTTCGGGTATGAAAACCCGATCGACGTGGAAATTCTGGGTTACGATTTTAAAATCGCTGTGAAGCTGGCCGAAGAAGTGGCGGACATCATCCGGTCCACCCCCGGGGCCAAGGATGTCCGGGTCAGCCGGGAGCAGGATTATCCTCAGCAAAATATCGTCATCGACCGGGAACGAGCGGCTTTGCTCGGGCTGAGTGTGGCCCAGGTGGCCCGGGCCGTTCAAACCTTCATCAACGGCTACGATGCCTCCATCTTCTCCGATCCTTATACCGGGAACCAGTATGATATCACGGTGCAGGCCCAGGAGAGTGATCGGGCCTCCTTGAGCGATCTTAGCCAGATCTTCGCCTTTAACACCCAGGGGCAGCCCATCCCGCTGGATAACATCGCCACCATTTCGAGGGGATCCGGACCGATCCAGATCGAACGGAAGTACCAGCAGCGGATCATCCACGTTACCGCCAATACCTTCGGACGGGACCTGGGGAGCGTGGCCGCTGAGATCCAGTCTAAGCTGGACCAGCTCCAGCTCCCGCCCAACTTTAAAATCAACGTGACCGGTGCTGTAGAAAGCCAGCAGGAATCTTTTATCGCCCTCCTCGGGGCCCTGATCCTGGCGGTAGTTCTGGTTTACATGGTCCTTGCCTCGCAGTTCAAGTCTTTAATCGATCCCTTTATCATCATGTTCTCGGTGCCCCTGGGGATGATTGGGGTACTCTGGGCGCTCTTCCTTACGGAAACCAACCTCTCGGTAACCTCTTTCATGGGCATCATCATGATGGCTGGAATCGTGGTCAGCAATGGAATCCTTTTAGTCGACTACACCAACCGCCTTCGCGCCCGGGGAATGGAACTCCAGGAAGCGGTGATTCTCGCTGGGCGTACGAGGCTGCGGCCTATCCTGATGACCTCCCTCTGCACCATCCTGGCCCTCATTCCCATGGCCATCGGGCTGGGCGAGGGCTCGGAATCGAACACCCCCATGGCCATCGCCGTCATAGGTGGGCTCTCGGTCTCCACCCTTCTAACCCTGGTATTCATTCCTACCTTGTATACAATCTTCGAAGCTCGTTTTAAAAGAGAAATCCATCTTGAAGGAAAAGAACCAAAATGAAGAAAAAGATTTTATTCTGGATCATTCTGATTCTGCTCATTGCCGGGGCCGGCTTAGGCTATACCTATTTCTATAAAGATAGAGGTCTGGCAATCAAATATCGTACCGTCAAAGTGGAACGGGGCAGCATCTCTTCATTTGTCACGGCTAACGGCACAGTAAATCCCGTGATCACCGTACTCGTAGGCTCCCAGGTCTCAGGGACGATCCAAAAACTTTTTGCTGATTACAACTCCCGGGTGAAACAGGGAGAGCTTGTTGCGCAGATCGATCCGGCGCTGTTCCAGGCCCAGGTCTCCCAGGCCAAAGCCAAAGTGGAGAATGCCAAAGCAGCATTCTTAACCGGCCAGGCAGATATTGCCACGGCCAGATCTAACGTAGAGGCGAACAAGGCCAATGTCAGCAAAGCCAAAGTCTCCGTGGAAGATGCCAAGCGCAACTTTGGACGGGCTCTGGAGCTTTTCAGCCGGAATTTGATCTCAGCCAGCGACCGGGATTCAGCCCAGACGGCCTACGATTCGGCTGTAGCTCAACTTGAAGCGGCCCAGGCGCAGGAGAAAGCCAGCCAGGCCCAGCTCGATTCAGCCCTTGCCAAGCTGGAAGCGGCCCGCGCCCAGATCAAGCAGGCCGAAGCCGAACTGGAGCTGGCCCAGGTAAACCTGGACCATACCCGTATTACTGCCCCGGTGAACGGGATCGTCATTTCCCGTAACGTGGACGTGGGCCAGACGGTAGCTGCCAGCCTACAGGCTCCCACGCTCTTTACCATCGCGCAGGATCTCACGGAGATGCAGGTGGATACCAATGTCAGCGAGGCCGATATCGGCAAAGTCGCTATCGGTCAGGAAACTACCTTCACAGTAGATGCATTTCCAAACCTTACCTTCCGCGGAAAAGTAACCGACATCCGGAATGCCCCCATGACCATCCAAAATGTGGTTACTTATGACGTAGTAATCCAGGTTAAAAATCCGGACTTCAAGTTAAAGCCCGGGATGACTGCCAACGCCTCCATTCTTGTGGCCTATAAGGAAAATACCCTGAGGATCCCCAATGCCGCTCTGCGCTTCCGCCCGGATTTCGCCAGGAGAGAAGCAGCCACCTCTCAAAAGGATTCAGCCCCTGCAACAGCTACAACTTCATCCCCTTCTGCGCTCAGTGCAGAGCAGGTCCTTGAAAGGCTGAAAGGGGAACTTAAACTTACCACGGAGCAACAGGCCGGTGTTTCCCGTATCCTCAAAGATGGACAAAATGAGATTCAGGTAGCCCGAAAAGCAGGAGGACCAGAGGAAGCCAAAGCCAAGGCCAAGGAACTCCGGGCCAGCAATCGTATCAAGATCCGTGCGCTGCTTACGGAAGATCAAAAAAAGAAATACGATCAGGTGGACCAGCGTCCGGAGACATCCCAAAGTCAGACCCCGGTCTATAAAGTATGGACGCCCGTACCAGAGGGCAGGCCGGTTCCGGTAGAAATTACCACTGGGATTTCCGATGGATCTTTCACCGAAGTTATTTCGGGCGCTCTTCAGGAAGGACAGGAAGTAATTACGGAGGCTCTTGGAGGAAATAACAAGCCAGGGGCCACGCAGACATCGCCCTCCATGAGAGGATTCCGTTAAAATCTTAGCCACAGAGGTCACAGAGAACACAGAGAAAAAAATGAATTCAAAAATGATGAAGTCGTAAAAGGTCAAAAATACTCCCTCTCCCTTGACGGGAGAGGGTTATTGTTTCTTATCTTAATTTATCTCGGTGATCTCTGTGCTCTCTGTGGCGAAAAGAATTTTATGAGTGAACTGATTCGCGTCGAACATTTAGTGAAGATTTACTTTCTGGGGGAAGTTCAGGTTCCTGCGCTGATGGGGGTGGATTTGACCATCCAGGCTGGCGAATTTATAGCCATCATGGGAGCTTCCGGATCAGGAAAGTCCACTTTTATGAATATCCTTGGCTGTTTAGACCGTCCCACGAAGGGCAAGTATTATTTTCAAGGCACGGACGCCTCCAGCCTGAGCCGAGACGAGTTGGCCAGGATTCGCAACAAAAAGATTGGATTTGTCTTCCAGACTTTCAATCTCCTCAACCGGACTTCAGCCCTGGAAAACGTGGAGCTTCCTCTCTTTTACAATGATACCACCTCCCGGGAGAGGCGGCAGAA
>Ga0299915_10004387_pt1 | contig 10294 bp, 12 predicted proteins | sample RVTome_13_FD_200263 | JGI IMG/M metagenome (GOLD analysis project Ga0299915, IMG submission 200263) | Soil microbial communities from uranium-contaminated site in the Upper Colorado River Basin, Wyoming, United States - RVT92D227 (version 2) ...
CGCGCCCGCCTGGAGCCACGGCGACGAGGTCGGGCGCCTCCGGCTCGCAGAGGCCAGGACCGAACGAGATCCCCTCGCGCCACTTCCACACGTACGCGAGCACCCGCAGCCAGACCCGCTCCATGTTCTCCGAGGGGTGGCGCGCGACCTTGAACGACACGTCGCACTCGACCCCGTGGTCGGCCTGCGAGAAGCGAAGATCGAAGTGGTGGAGCGTGGAGGGGAGTGCCATCTCCGAGACATGCCCGAGAACGGAGCAGGATGCCACTGTCGCCGGAGGTCGGGATCGTGCCGCGGCGGTGGAGTCGCGGTACGCTGGCGCCGATGCCGCCGATGGGTCGCCTCATGTTCGTCGTCCGGAGTGGGCGCCATGTACCTCGCCAGCATGATCCACCGTGACCGGCTGTTCCGTGTCACCTCGCGCTGGTTCGCCGACGCTCTCGAGCCCGACGACGGACGCCTGGTCACCGAGATCTTCGTCTACGAGTTCCTGGTCTCCTCCGACACGGTGCAGCGGTTCGCGAACGACGTCCTCCAGGGCGGCGGGAGCGCACCCGTGCGGTGGCGGAGGTGCTCCTTCAAGGACGAGCTGCGCCGCGCCATCGCGGCGGCGTGCCATTCGGCGAATGACCGTACCCGGGAACTCCTCGCGATGTACGCGGCGCGCCCGGAGGAGTTCTTCCCGCGCACGCCGACCGACCTGCTCATGGCCTCGCGCGCCGACGCAGCTCTCGCGGGGATGCTGCGATTCAAGAGCATCCGACGGCTGGCGGAGAAGGCCTCGCGGCGGATCGCCGATCGGCTCTCGGACGAGATCAACGGGATGGCCCGCGCTCTCGCCGGGGCTCGCGCCCACGCCGTCGGCCTCTCGCTGCCTCACCTCGTGTCCTCGCCGGAGAAGATGGCCGAGGAGTTCGCCTCGGCCGAGCGGATCGTCTCGCAGGAGTTCCGGGACCGGTGCATGGTCCTCGAGCCGCGCCACATGACGGTCGACGACGCCATCGGCCTCAAGTTCGTGGGGAGCGTCGACGAGCTGGAGCGGATCGAGAGCGCCGTGCGGCAGCACCCCGACGCGCGCGTGGCCGAGCGCTCCGCGCACACGGGGAGGTACCGCGACATCCAGCTCCTGGTGGATCTGCAGCTGCCGCCCCCTGCCGTCATCCTCGCGCGGCATCGCGGGCGCGATTGGTCGCCTGCCCGCAGCCGAGGCCTCCGCCCCGAGGTGCTCGAGCGCGACTTCCCGGCCTACGTGGAGACCGGTGAGCGCACCATCCGCTGCGAGATCATCCTCACCACCCTCGACGACCTGGTGGAGTCGGAGTTCGGCCGGTGCATGCACGAGGAGCGGATCCTGCAGCAGCGCGGCGCCGCGCCCTACAGCGGCCGCATCGCCCGCAACGCCTCGTTCATAATCGAGTACCTGCTCATGGTGGCCGTCTCACCGACCGTCGAGGTCCCTGCCCTGCCGGTGAAGATGTGGGGCCGATATCTCGAGGACGCCTTCTCGTCGGCGGTCTGGGCGCTCTTCGGAGTGGACCACCGCTTCGGGCTCGCCGCGCCCTTCGAGGTCGAGACGGTGCTGAGGAACTGAATCGGTCGCAACCCCTGAAGCGAGTGACGGTGCGTCTCGGGGCAGCTGCCAACAGGTCGAGCCATGAGTCAGCGCGCGGGCGCGGGTTGTCGTTGCGGCCGATTGAAAATTCTGTTCTCCTGGTTGGCACACGCGACGAGGGGGACTGCATGCGGAGACTCAACGCTGTGCTGATCGGGCTTGGGCTCGGGATCGCCCTCGACGCCTCGGGGGCGGAGGAACCCAGGGAGGCCACCTCTCCCTCGGCGCGGGCAGCGCCGGCACCGCCCACCGAGCCGCCCAGGGGCGTCTGCACCTTCAACCAGCCTGGTCTCTCCATGGTCATCGAGGACACGACAGAGCAAGCGTGTCGCGAGCGTCGATCGCAATGCGGGCAGGACCACCCCGGTCACGAGGCCGACTGCCGCGCCCGATGGGCGGCTTCCGATGCACCCAGGGCCAGGAAGGCGAAGACCTCGGGGAAGACCGGGACCGCTGCCAGGTAGATGCAATGGGCGGCGCGGCCTGCTATCGGCCGGCGATCAAGTCCTGCAGCTCGTCGATGGAAGCTGGCTTGGCCAGGTGAGCGTCGAACCCCGCCTCCATGGCCCGCGCGCAGTCCTCCGGCTGCGCGTAGCCGGTGAGCGCGATGAGCCGGGCCGAGCGCAGCGAGGCATCCGAACGCAGGGTCCGGGCGACCTCGTAGCCGTCCAGGTCGGGGAGCCCGATGTCGCACAGGACGACGTCGGGGACGAGCTTGCGAGCGCAGGCGATGCCCGTGCGGCCATCGAGCGCCACGTGCACCCGGTACCCGCTCACATCCAGCACCTCGGCCAGGGTCTGAGCGGCGTCCGCGTTGTCCTCGATGAGGAGGACGAGCGGGCCGGCGGGCGGCCGTGGCGGCGGCCCGCGGCGCTCCCTGCGGCAGCCTGATCGTGAACTCGGAGCCGCGCCCGAGGCCCTCGCTCCTCCCGACGACGGAGCCGCCGTGAAGCTCCATCAGCCCCTTCGCGAGGGCCAAACCCAGGCCGAGCCCGCCGTGGGGGTGCGCCAGGCTGCTGTCCGCCTGCGCGAAGGGCTCGAACATCCTGTGCACCTGGCCCGGCTCGATGCCGGTGCCGCTGTCCCGGACCCGGACCGTGGCCTCGCCTCGGTCGATCCCCACCGTGACCGCCGTCGTTCCGCCACGCGGAGTGAACTTGAGCGCATTCTGGAGCAGGTTCCCGATCACCTGCGCGATCCGCGTCTCGTCCGCGTCCACCCATACCGGGCCCAGCTCCTCGAGGACCAGACCCACCCCGCGCTGCTCGAGGAGCGAGCGGTGATCGTCACACGTCCTGCGGACGACCTCGCCGAGATCGAGGGGCTTCCGGTGCAGCTCGATCTTGCCGTGCGAGATGCGCGTCATGTCGAGGAGATCGTCCACCAGGCGCGTGAGGTGCTGGGTCTGGCGATCGATGACCTGCCTCGCCCGCTCGGCCTCGTCGCTCCCGGGCGCCGCGCGACCGAGGAGGAAGAGGCTGTTGCGGATGGGGGCAAGCGGGTTCCGTAGCTCGTGGGAGAGCACGGCGAGGAACTGGCTCTTGCGCCGATCGGCCTCGCGCAGCGCCTCCTCGCTGAGCTTTCGCTCGGTGACATCCACGATGAACCCGCTCCGCATGGTGGGCTCTCCGGGCGCCGACGGGCACGGAAGCGACGTGAACTGGAGCCACTTTCGCCGCCCGGAGGGCGTGGTGAGCCGGAGCTCCGCGCAGAAGGGCCTCCCGGAGCGGCTCGCGGCCAGCGACGCCTGATCGAAGGCGCGGAAGTCCTCCGGGTCGAACATCCTCCGGTAGATCTCCATGTCCTCCAGCATCGTCGTCTGAACGTCGATCTCGAAGATCTCGGAGCAGCGGGGGCTGAGGTAGCTGAACAGGCCGGTCCCGTCGGGATGCCGAGCGAACTCGTAGAGCACCCCGGGCACCGACGCGACCAGCCGCTGGAACCTTTCCCCGCTCTGCCGGGCCGCGCTCTCGAGGTCGTGCTGCGCCGTGACGTCCTGGTACACGACGACCGCGCCCTGCACCCGACCGTCGCGCCGGAGCGGCGCCGCGCTCGCGCTCAAGACCCGCCACGCGCCGTCCGGCAGTCGCAGCTGCAGCGCCTCCTCGTGCACCGGCTCGCCCCTGGCGATGGCCTGGCTTGACGGCCACTCCGCGTAGGGCAGCGACTCGCTCCTGTCCTTGCGGAAGTAGGCATACGGTACATCGCTGGCTCGCGTGCCCACTTCCGGGGCCGCGCCCAGCATGCGGGCGCAGGCGGCGTTGCAGCGCCCGACCCTCGCGTCCGAGACCGGATGCCCTGCGATCAGCATGATGCCGACCGGCAGCAGGTCCATGACCGACTCGATCCGTTCGAAGGGGTCGCCTGCCCCCCCTTGCGAGCAGCGGTCGAGAACCATGCTGCGCAACCCCCTCGAAGCCTGCCCGTCAGCGGCGGCCTCGCGCCCGAGGTGTTCGGGCCCTACCGATGACCCTCGCGCACACCGCCTGACGTGGCAATGCCTCCCGATCGGCGCACCCCAAAAGGGCCACGCCGATCTGACGGCGCGGAACCCAATCACCCGATCGCGCGTGAGCTCGAGCGAACGATCGCGGCCGTCCGTCAACGGCCGCGCCGCCGCAAGCTCCTCGCTCGTTTACGGCCCTTCGGCCTACTCGCTGCGGGCCTGCAATTGGCGGCGCAGCCTGCGGACTCCGGACGAATCGTTCCTGTGGGTGGAATCGCGGTGCGACTACCAGCGGTCGCTGGCGAGCCCGCTGGCCCGGAGCTCCGCGTATCGCTCCAGCAGGGAAGGTTCCGGCGCTCTCGCAGCGCCTCTCGAGCCGGTCGCGATTGCGCCGGATCCGATTGCGCCCGATCCGATGGAGTCGCGCCACCCCCTCGGCCCGCGCTGTGGTTCGTTGTCGTTGGAAACGCCATCTCGTGGCGTCACTGCAGGCGAATTGGCCATGCCCCCTCCGCTCAGCCGACCGCGGGCCTTGCAAGGACGGTGCTCGACGGAACCACCCGCAAGCACGAATGCTCCCCGTGGGTTTCCAGGGCCCGCGGGTGTTCGACGCCCCAGGGCAGAAGCGAGTTCGTGGCGCCAATTCGTGGCGCCACCTGGGGTCCGGATGCACCCGGCAATGACAGGTCCCGGGACACGCTGCGCGCCATATTACCCGAGCTTGACCCCAACCTTACTTCTCTTCCGGAGAACGCCTCCCCCATGATCGCGCGACTCGCTCCCGCCTCGCTCGTCCTCGCTGCTGCGGTCATCGCCGCGGGGTCCATCCCATCCGCTCAGGCGGTCCTCAAGGACGCAAGCGGTAAGGAGGTCGGCACGGCTACCTTCACCCCGGCCAAGGGTGAGGTGAAGGTCGCCCTCGAGGTGACCGGCCTGCCTCCGGGTCTTCACGGCATCCACATCCACGCGGTGGGCAAGTGCGATCCGCCCGACTTCAAGTCCGCGGGCGGGCATTTCAACCCCCTGGGCAAGCGTCACGGCCTGCAGAGCCCGCAAGGCGCTCACGCCGGCGACATGCCGAACCTCGCGGTCGGGACGGATGGCACCGCCCGAGCCACCTTCACCGCGAAGGGCGCCAGCCTGGGCAAGGGCGAGGGATCGCTGCTGGGGTCCGAAGGCACCGCGCTCGTCATCCACGCTGATCCAGACGACGAGAAGACCGACCCCGCCGGGAACTCGGGCGCGCGCATCGCCTGCGGACTCATCGAGGCGAGGAGATGAGGAACGCGACGGTGAGGCCGATCAGCTGGCTTCCGCGTCACCGCGCGTGACAGCGAGGTCGAGGAGGCTGCGCTGAGTCCGCCCGGTTCGCCGCAACCCGATCCGGGTCAGGATCAGCTCGGCCGTGCCGTCCTCCGGAGCGACGGTGCGCGCCTGCCGCAGGAACCGTTCCGCCGCCGGCACGTCCCCGTCCAGGATCGCGTCGACGGCGCTCTCCAGCAGCCCCGCGAGCTCGGGCGAGGGCTCATCCGGCTCGATGATCTGCAGCTCGAATTCGAGCGGTCCAGGGCTCTCGCGCCGCTCGGCGGCGTCGCGAGCCGCTGCCTGGGCTGGCCTGCGCGAAAGGGCGTTCAACCAGCGAGCGGGAGCCACCGCGTCGGCCCGGGCGAGGGTCAGTCTGCCACCGGCCAGGAGGGAACGCACGGCAGCCGGCTCACGCTCCAGCACCTCGATCAACGGCGCTCCCTCTGCCACCACTCGCACCACCTCGATCTCGCCGGGCTCGAGCGGCCCGGACGCGGGCGGCGATCCGAGGTAGATCTTCGAGTCGCCGAACACGGCGGCCCTCTCGCCCGTGCGAAGGGCCTCTTCGATCTCGGCCGCCGTGAGGCTGTCGAACCACCTCGCCGGGCTCGCGCCAGCGGTGGACCCGGTGAAGGAGACGCCCGCGCGGAAAGGGAGGCCCTTCTGCGTCCACACGACCTGGCCGGCGACCTCGAGCGGGAGCTCCAGCCGATCCGAGACGATGCTGAGCTTCAGGAGCGAACCGACCGTGAGCCAGCGCGGCGTGACGAGCAGACATCCGCGCGGCCCGACGTTCGCGGTCTCACAGGACCAGGTCGCGAACCGGTCCCGGATCTCCACGCGACAGCTGGACAGGAGCCGCGGCTGCCGGCGCTGGTCCGTTCGAACGTTCAACTCTCACTCCGCACGACTCAAGTGACACCCGCGTCCCTCAGGCGGGCGCAGGAACGTAGTTCGCTCCGCGGGGAGCGTCAACGCCGCAATAGTACGACACCTCCGCGTCGAGCCGCCATGGCAACGGTGGAAGCGCTCCTCGCCCCCGCCTCCCGCTGGTTTCGGGTAGACTGCCGGGATGGCGTGGCTGGTCCTCGTGCTGGTGCTGGCCGCCGTGGTCGCCCGTGTGGTGAGGCGCCGGCGCGAAGTCGTCCTGGTCTCTTCGTCGGAGACCATCTCGACGCTGCACACCGGCCGCGCCAAGAAGACCACCAAGGAAACGAAGGCAGCGCTCGAGGCCGCCACGCGGCTGCTACGGTGACGATGCGCCGGCATCCCACACTCGTCAGCCTCTGTGCCGTCCTCCTCTCCCTCACCGCCTGTGCCGGGGCGAGGCCACGGGCGGCGGCCACCCTGCACTACCAGCGCATCGTGCTGTCGCCGGAGCCCGTCGAGCAGCCGCTCCTCACCGGACCGCCCCAGACGGCGGGCATGCGCTCGGGGAAGGTGGCGCTGGGACCTGGCGGGCACATGCACCGGCACTCGACCCTCGGTAACGAGGAGCTGCTCCTGTTCCTGCGGGGCAAGGCGCGCGTCGTGCTCGGCGCGGAGACGGTGCTCATGGAGGCTGGCGAGGTCCTGTACATCCCGCCGCAGACCGAGCACGAGGTGCACAACGACGGCCCGGGGGAGCTGACCTACATCTACACCGTCGCGCCCGCCGGCCCGTGAGGCGACGGCGCCGCGCCCTCCATGACTGGTACACCGCAGCGCCGACGGCGCGGGAACCCCATGGCCTCCGAGCTCACGACGACGCTGCGACGTGCTCGCCGATCGCCTCGAGCAGCACCTCGATGTCGAAGGGCTTCGGGAACCGAGCCGCAACGTCCTCCAGCTCTTCCCACCACTCCGCCGCGACGGCGGAGGTCACGATGACGGGAATGCCGGCCAGCGCCGGATTGCCCTTCTGCGCCGCCCTGAACTGCCAGCCGTCCATCCTCGGCATCATCAGATCCAGCAGGATGAGATCGGGCCGGTTGGCGCACGCTTCACGGAGGCCCTCTCGACCGTCCTCGGCCTCCGACACGTCGTACCCCCCGAGCGCGACCGCCATGGCCAGGCAGGCTCGGGTGTCGGCATCGTCCTCGATGATGAGCACACGCTTCAGGGTCGCCCCTCACCCCTCCCCCGAGGCACACCTACCACAGGCGTGAGCGACGCTGGCAGCCCCGACGGGGGTACGCTGCCGCGGGCCGGCGCACGAGTTTCCGAGCGCAATTTCAAGAGTTGGTTCCGCCATCAGACCTTGCGCCTCGCCTTCGCAGCCCGCGCTGGACGCTTCGGTGAGCCTGCAGCGCGAGAGGGTGGATCCAGCTCGGGGTAGTGCCGGAAGATCCCGTGTTCGTTGAAAGGGATACGCCGCCGCGAGGCGAGGTACGCCGCGAGGCGCGGGCGGGCAGCCACCGCGTCATGGACCGCACAGAGCCGGGGAAACCGGAGCTCGTGCTTGCGCATCGCCCGCGGGAAGGCATAGCGCAGCCCCGCCATGATCTGGAAGAGCGAGAGGTCCGCGTAGCTGCACTCGGCGCCCACGAGCCACTTCCCGGCGCCGGAGCGGTTGGAGTCGAGGGCGCGGTCGAAGTACCCGAGGAACTTCGGTATCCGTTCGCGGACGAAGGCTCGGGCGCAGCGCGCCGCCTCCTCCTTCTGATCCTCGTAGTACAGAGATGCGGCCACGGGGTGGTGCACCTGATGGGCCTCGGCGACGAGGTCCGCCACCGTGAGCTGGATCTGGTGGGCGCGCAGGCGGCTCCCCTCGTCCCGCGAGACGAGGCCGATGCGGGGAGCGATGTACTGGAGGATCGCCGCGGTGTGCGCGATCACCACGTCGCCGTGGCGCAGGACAGGCGGGCCCAGCGGCGTCAGGTGATGGCCGGGCTCCTCGAGCAGGCGCTCGATCGCGGCGACACCTCCGCCATCGGCCTCGGAGCGCCGGCCCACGTCATCGTAAGGGACTCCAGTGTCCTCGAGCGCGAGGCGGATGAATTCCCCGCGCCCCTGGATGCCTGGCCAGTAGTAGAGCTCGTATTCCATTGTCGACCTGCCGGCTGCCGCGCGCCGAAAACGTCAGTGCCAGATCCCGCTCCCGGAGGCCAGGCGTTCGCGACACGAAACGTCGTTCCTCGGGATGATGGACCGGAGCACGGCGGCCATCCGGTCCCAGAACGTCCGATCGAGCCACCGAGAATCGCGATGGTGGTGGTCCCGGATCACCACGTGGCCCACCTCGTGCGCCAGGTCGGTGGCCTCCAGACACACGTAGCTCGTACCAGCCCAGATCTCGATCGTGCCACCCCCCAGCAGGGGTGTCCTGGTGGACTTCCCGACGACCCTCGAACGTCCGTGCGTCTCGATGAACCGATCCGAGTACCGGATCGTCCAGCCGTCGAGGTCGCCCGAGTTCCCCCCCCAGACGCGTGCCATCGCGGCCGCCGCGGCCGCCGTCCGCGTCGCGAGGTGGGGATCCTCGAGCCAGCCCGGCGCACTCCCGGGGGCGGCGTGGACCGCGCGGCCCACCGCCAGAGGGCCGTGGCACGCGGCGAGCGCCAGCGTGGCGAACGCGAGCGTCAGCAGGCGCAGCGAGATCCGCCGCGCGCGGGACCGAGCCCGCGGGGGAGGGGTCTCGCTCACCCTCGTCACACCGCGCGCAGCGGCTCACGACCTCGGGCGGCCGCCTCGCGCTGCTTGCGCCGGACGTACAGGACCTTCTCGACGCGAGCCACGAGGACGCCGGCGTCGTCGACGACCGCGACCTCGAAGCGTGGGAGCACCTTCTCGGCCCTGTCGGCCTGCCGGCGGATCTCTTCGACTCGCGCGTCGGGCAGCTCGAACGTCGCCGCCACGGCGCTCCGGCCGGGGCGGACGAACTCGACGGCGGCGGACTTGTCCCAGACGAGGTAGTCGGGGCCGAGCCTCACCATCAGCATCAGCATGAAGAAGGGGTCGCACATCGAGTACAGCGAGCCGCCGAACTGCGTCCCCACGAAGTTGCGGTTCCAGAGCGTCAGCCGCATCTCCACCTCGACCCGGGAGAGGTCCGGTTCGACGCGCCGGACCCGTACCCCTGCACCGAGATAGGGCGGGTAGATCCGCATGAGGCGGAGGAATCGCGGAGGACCGATGAGGGCAGCGAGCCTCTGCAGGAAGGGCATGGCCGGGGATGTAGCGCCCGTCGAGTCGACGCGCCGTGGAGGATGACGTCGCGAGGCGGTCACACGGTCCGCAAGCCCAGGTTTGCGATGGCTTGCGCCGCCCTGCAGCGACTTGGCCACACCCTTTCCGCGCCACCCCGCATGCGTGCGGAGCGGCAATCTACTGGCAAGAGATGCGCAGCCCCGCTCGCCCCACGTGCGCGCGGGCGGTCTCCGCGCCGTGGCCATCCGCCGGACGAGCGCTGCCTGAGGACTACCGCTTCGCCCGGCGGGACACCTTCTTCGCGCCGGGCCTCGCTGCGGACGAACGGGCCCCCCTGGCGCTCCTGGCGCCGCCGCGCGGGCTGGACTTGGCGGGGGCGGGACGCTGCTTTCCCTTCGCAGCCTTGCGCTTGGGGGTAGCCTTCGACGCCATGGCCTTCTTGGCCTGGGCGACGGCCTTGCGCGCCTTGCCCCTTGCGCCCTTCACCTGCTTGCCGACGGCCTTCTTCATGGCGAGCGATTTCGCGGTCACGGCCTTCTTGACCTTGGCCACCCTTGCCGTGGCCTCTGCCAGGACACCCTTCGCCTCGCCGGCGACGGCCTGCCCAAGGCCCTGCACCTTCGCCGCCAGGGATTCGGCGGAGATCGCCCTCGCAGCGCTGGCGAGGTTGGCCTGGGCGTCCGTCACGACCTCCTTCGTCTGCGAGGTCACCGCCTCCCCGAGATCCTGCACCTTGGCGGCGACGGCCGTGACCACTTCCGCGACCTTCGCGACGCCAGCCTGAGCTTCGTCGACCACATCCT
>Ga0299915_10004388_pt1 | contig 10293 bp, 8 predicted proteins | sample RVTome_13_FD_200263 | JGI IMG/M metagenome (GOLD analysis project Ga0299915, IMG submission 200263) | Soil microbial communities from uranium-contaminated site in the Upper Colorado River Basin, Wyoming, United States - RVT92D227 (version 2) ...
ATTAGTCAATCTATCGTATAACCCTCTATGTCTGATTCTTAAAACCTCAATAACCACACCCTGATTCTCTAAAGGACTGATACGATCATCGATAGTTTTCGCCTCATCTTTTTTTTCTTCAACTTTTTCTTCAGCAAAATATTCATAATAAACAAAAACACTAGATAATATTAAAAGGACAACTAAAACTAATGCAACTACAGTAATTATCTTAGATTTTGATTTTTTACTATTATAATTTAACGCCATTAAGGTTTAACTTCCTGTATTTATATTTCAATTTTAAGAATATAAATATGTTATATATAAATTATTTATTATTTATTTTTTATTATTTTTACTTAAATTAGGTTAAAACTTGCACTAACAAATTTTATTATTCCTACAACTAATTCATTACTTGAACCTAATCCTTTATTTTTTCCCAACCTCCTAAATATACGAAAAAAATATTAAAAATTGTTAATATGATTTTCTTTTTTTAGAATATAAAAAAACTAAAAAATTTTCAACAGAAATTCAACCTAATTTTTTAAAATAAATAATTTAAAAAAGGAGAATTTTTAAACAATCTTCAAAGACTTATCTATTATTTTAAGTGCTTTGTCAACTTCCTCAGATGAAATAATTAGAGGTGGACGGAATCTAATAGTAGATGCACCACAACCTAAAATAACTAAATCATTTGAATATAGCTTATTTTTTAGTTCATCCCTTTTTTCTGGTGTAGGTAGATCAAAAGCACACATAAGACCTCTACCACGAGCATTCATAATCTTATTAGGATATTTTTCAGCAAGTTCCTCAAGACCATTAAGTAGTTTTTTACCTTGAACTTCAGCATTTTTAACAAGATTTTCTTCTTTTATTACCTCAAGATATTTCTGGCAACGCACCATGTCAACAAGGTTTCCTCCCCATGTCGAGTTAAGCCTGCTAGAAACAGTAAATACGTTATCCTTAACCTCATCTACCCTATTACTAACCATTATACCGCAAACCTGAGTTTTTTTACCAAAAGCAAGAATATCTGGTGCAAAATTAAAATGCTGATAAGCCCACATCTTACCTGTCAAACCAACACCAGTTTGCACCTCGTCTAAAATAAACATCAGTTCATAATCATCACATATTCTACGCAGAGTATGGAAAAATTCCTTGCGGAAGTGATTATCTCCTCCTTCAGCTTGTATAGGTTCTATAATAAGTGCGGCTATATCATCAGGATTTTCAGCTATTGCTTTTTTTATCTCATCTTCTGCTTTTTTCTCAAGCTCTATAACATTTTCTAAATTTTCTTTATTTAGAGGAAAACGAATTTTTGGATTTGTTATACGAGGCCAGTTAAACTTAGTAAAAAATTTTATTTTATTTTGATTAAAAGTATTAGTCATAGACAAAGTATAGCCTGTTCTTCCATGGAAAGCTTCTTTGAAATGCATAACCTGGGTACCAAGTTCACCTTTACCTTTTTTTATATTTTTTCTAATCTTCCAGTCAAAAGCTACCTTCAAACCATTTTCAACAGCAAGTGCTCCTCCACTAATGAAAAATAAGTGTTTGAAAGAATTCGGTACAGCGGTCTTTGAAAAATAATCAACAAACTCGGCCATCTCAGTGGTATAAATATCAGAGTTTGTTGGATTGTTAACAGATAGCTTACCAAGTTTTTTTATAAAATCTGGATCAGTTAATTTAGGATGATTGCAACCAAGGGGAGCTGTTGCAAAAAAAGAAAAACAATCGAGGAAAAATTTGCCAGTTCTTGAGTCGTAAATCTGACAACCTTTACTTTTTCTTAAATCTAAAACTAGATCAAGACCGTCTGCAAGCATGTACTTACTTAGTTTTTTGTGTACTTCGGTTGGTTTAATTACCATATAATTATCCCCTTAAAATTGTTATTTTATTGGTTAAAGCGGTATCAATAATAATTATAAAATAGTATTGGTAAAACCTATTAAAAGTTAAGAGAGGGGGAAGGGAGGAGAATAAAAAGAGGGTAGTTTATTGATGGGATGTGTTTGCCCCCTCTCGCAGTTTGGCCTATTATCTTAATTTTATACTGTTAATTTCATTTAGATTGTAAAAATTACTTATTTTGATCATAGAAATTGTGTAAAGAATATTTTTTAGGTAATATGAGTATATAATATTTTGAATTGAAGAACCAAGATACAATTGGAATTTATCATCAAGAATTACATTTTCATTCAAATGGGTTATTTTACTGTGGTATTCAAATGCATCATCTATAGAAAATTTGTAGATATATGTGCCTTTAAACTTTAAAATTCCGTAGATGTCAGGATTAATAAGAGATTTTTTTCCACTGTCACTAATTACTTTTGATTCTTCTTTTAGATTTTCATAATCACCTATTACCTTAGGTTGGATGTTTATTGCATAAATAAAACTGATAATAATTATCAAAAAAGATAGCATTGTCCCACTTAGTCTCAATTTATTATTTTTCATATTTTCACAATAGTATTGGTTGAATTATATCTGTTATAGTTTATAAACTGTCAGAAAATGTTTGGGAAAAACCGAACAAAAATAAAAAAACTAAGACATTCCATAAATATAGAGTATTTATCTTAATAACATATCTATTAATCTTCAATAAACACAAAGTATAAATAATATAGGTTAAATACACATAACCTAAAATAGATTATAGGTTAAATGAATATGACGCAAATTAAAGATGTATTGATAGAATCTAATAAATGGTGGAAAATAACTTTTAACATCGATTATAAAGAAAGAGAAATGTACAAACAAATCTTAAAATATCTAAAACTTCCACAAATTATTGCATTTACTGGTCTTAGAAGAGTTGGAAAAACCACGCTCATGTTCAAGATACTTCAAGATTATATAAAAAATGGTTTCAACCCGACAAATATACTATACTTCTCATTTGATGAATTTAGAGAAACTGACATCAAAGAAATATTAAATGAATACGAAAAAATATTTGATAAAAACATTGAGAATGAAAAATACCTTATACTTTTTGATGAAATACAAAAATTAGAAAATTGGGAAGAAAAACTAAAAAGGATATATGATAACTATAGTAAAAACATCAAAATAATCATATCAGGCTCAGAATCTTTATTTATTAAGAAAAAATCAAGAGAAACACTGGCTAGGAGAATTTTTGAATTTAAAATAGAACCACTAACATTTAACGAATACCTAAAATTCAAAGGAAAAAAATTCAAAAATATTAAATTATATGAAAAAGAGTTAAAAAAACTGTTCGATCAGTATACAATAACACAAGGGTTTCCAGAACTTGTCGACATCAAAGACAAAGAAATAATTAAAAAATATATAAAAGAAAGTATAACAGAAAAAGTTATTTATCGAGATATAGCTAACCTGTTTAACATTAAAAATGCCTCTGTTCTTGAATCACTATTAAACATTATTATGGAAAATCCTGGTCAAATAATAGAACTTTCAAAATTAGCAAAGGAACTACAAATCTCTAGACAAACCCTATCAATATATATAAGATATTTAGAGGAATCTTATCTTATAAAAAAACTTTACAATTACTCAGGGAGCCGAAGAAAAATTGAACGGAAACTCAAAAAATATTATCCTACAATAATATCATCAAACATTCTATTTAAAGACGATTCTTTGTCAAAATCAAAAATATTTGAAGAGGTTATAGTAAACCAACTTAACGCAGAATATTTTTGGAGAGATCCATATAAAAATGAGGTAGATATCGTCATAGATAATAAAAAACCAAAACCTATTGAAATAAAATATGGGAAAATTGAGACAAAAGGTTTACTAAAATTTATGAAAAAATTTAATGTTGATGAAGGGTATATAGTTTCATTTGACCAAGAAAAAACACTTAAACTTGAGAATAAGAAAATAAAAATAATCCCTGCATACAAATTTTTATTACAATGATTTGATTTATCAAACTAAGGTTATTAAAAATATTGGATTTGACTAATTAAAATTTAAAAAAAATTAGAGTTTCTGAACCTTTTCAGAAAATTTTATACCCATTTCTTCCAATTCGTCTAAAATTGGATTATATAATTCGGGTATAACTGGAATTTGAACACCAGTTAGTTTTATTTTATTATTTAGAATCATCTTCACAGCTATTGCTGCTGGTAAAGATACAGTTCGGGCAACAGATGTATCACCACCTTGTATACCATAATCAACCAAAGTAGATGTAATATACTCTTTTTTAGATGGATACTGAGCAATAAACTCATGATGCATAACAATCATATCTATGTCGTTTTTATCCATAGACATCTTTTCTAATGTTAATACATTTAAGTAGTCCAACGGGTTGTTTTTATCCTTTGGCAAAGTTTTATTACTAAATAGACCTAGCCATGCAAGTCTTTTAATAACAGTTGAATAAGTTTCAAGGCCAAGGTATTTTGCCGTTGCAGTTACAAGATCATCTTTTGGTTTAGCCCCAATTAAACACCTTGTTAAATCCGCATATGTTTTTCCAGAAAAACCATCAACCGGTTTATCATTTAACCAACCAAGTGAAACTATTTTACGTAGAGTTTCACACCAACCAGGCATTCTGAATGTTCCACGATAAATCGTTTTTGCATCTTTTAATCCATAGATTTCTTTGTAAGGTATAGAATTTCTATTTGGATAGTTTTCAAATGTTCCAACGCAAGCTATATCTTGCATTGTATAGTTTTCAAATAATTGCTCACCTGGTATTTCTACTTCTTTTCCGTCCTCAAGCCATTTAGCAGAATTTCTGGATGCAAGTAAAACTCCTCTTGGAGACCAAGAAAATTTGTAACCAAATGGATTGTTGTTTGATTCAAAAGCAGGTAACGCACCTGTAGTTGACCTGAAACTTATTACTTTACCACCCTCTTCTTCTACCTTATGCACAACTTTCATTGCAGACATGTGATCAATACCAGGGTCCAAGCCACACTCATTAAGTAGTAATACGCCAGAATCTCTTGCTTTTTTATCTAGTCCTTTCATCGGTTCACTAACATAGGAAGTTGTGACAAGGTGCTTCTTATGTTTTAAACACATTTGTGCAACCTTAAAATGATATGTGTAAGGTAGAAGACTTACAACAATATCTGCTTTGGTGATAAAATCCTCAACAGCTTTATCATTGTTAACATCTAATTCAAATGCTTTACCCCTTGGATGATTTTGAATCATGTTTTCGGCTTTACTGACAGTTCTACTAGCCATTGTCACAAAAATATCTTTTTGATTAAGTAAGTAGGTAATCATTGGTTTAGAAATCATTCCTGCACCAAGGACTAGCACATTCTTCATCTTAAATCACACACCTAATCATAATCCAAATTATTAGCAACCGAAAAGAAGATACTTATAAATATTTGTTGATATAGCAGTAGTTTGGTGTTAATTTTCCTTTATAAAGAATTATTGCGTTTTTTATCTCCTGCAGTAGATTTAGATTTTCAAAATCGTCCTGCTTAAAATCAACCTTCATCAACTCTGGAATAAAACTTAGTAGCGTTTTGCTAAAATATTCTGAAGACTCTTTAGGTAACTCGCAAGGCAAGTTATCAACAGACATAACAATAACACCATCACCAGCGTAACCATCTGTTATTTTATTAGTAAGTGGATTGTAAACAAAAGTAGGACTGTCTGTAGATGTTGTTTTTTCTGTAAATTCAATGGCACCGTTTATATCAACGCTTATATCACCTATAACTTTCAAGCGTCTATTTTTATTTTCCTTGAAATAATCTTTTATAAATTTTTTTGTAACAAGACGAGGATATTGAGGACTCCAATAAATACAATTCATTAAAATAGATAGATAAGGTATATAAGACTCAAATACGGATTTATAATTCTCTGGATGACTATAGTAATCTTGCAAATCAAATTTTTTAGAAGGATTCTTAGGTTTAACCATATGTTCTTCTTTAAAAATAACTTTGTAGATAGTTTTATTTGAAGGGATTTTGCATACTGATTCTATTTCATCTGGATTTATAGTTTTCACAGGTAAAATATCTATGATTTCCTGAGCACCTAGTGACACATTACCATAACCAGTAAATCCAACAATAAAAGGGGTAATTGATTTTGGTAAACCATGGTCTTTAATTTCGTTACTAACTACTTTTAATTCTTTTTTTACATCTTCTAAATTCTTGTAACAAGTAGTCTGTTTAATCTTATCAAAAGGTGTATCTATTTTTTCCCACTTTGCTCTTTGGCCAAAAATCCATAGAGTATCTACCATACCAGCTAGACCTGCAAACTTTCCAAAGAAAACAAGTCGTTTACCATTTTTATCAGCGATTTTTTCATAATCAATCAGTGTGCAACCTAGCTCCATCATTTTTTTAAGCATAGGCATATTGTGTTTCTGACCTTTTATTGTATGCGAAAAAAATACATAGGTTTTTGAGGGTTCAAATAAGTTGATAGGAATTTCTTTAACAGCAAAAACTATAGTAGAAGATGATAAATTATTTTGGACACGAGCATTAACATCCATATATTCTTTATCTGAAAAAACACGGATATCTGAAGGTTGAATTATTGCTTCGATACCATATTTTTTTTTCAATTCCTGCACATGTTTAGGTATAATTGGCACACGTCGCTCCCAACGATTTTTGTCTTCTCTTCTTATACCTAAAGTAGGACTCATAGAAATAAACCTTGAAACCCTCATCTTTTTGGATTTTATAGGCTTTGTGGATAAGATATCAATAGATTATTTTTGGTTAAAAAAATCTTATAGAAACGAAAATTTTTTACTTTCAATAATCCCTAAGAAAAAGATAAATAGTCTAATTAATTTTATATGTTTAATGCAAAAAAATAAATCTAGATTATCTAAAAAGATAATCAGTGCATCAGAAATTGGACAATACAATTATTGTTCAATTGCTTGGTTTCTCCATAGATGCGGATATGAACCACTATCTGAATCACTAGAAGTCGGTGCCAAAGCCCATGTTGAACTTGGAAATATTTTAGATTATACAAAACAAAATACACAAAAATCAAAGATTTTATCATATATTGGATATATCTTGTTGATAATAGGAGGTTTATTTTTTTTATTTGAGGTGATTTTATAGATTTAATTTTTATAAGCCTCATAATAATTGGTTTAGCAATATTATTTTTAATTCTATCAAATATGATAAGTAAAAAAGTTAACAAGATTAAAACAATTAATAAAATCCAAGATGGTAAAATAACGTATTCTGATTTGAACATCCCAGCAAAACCATTATTTTCTTATCGCTATAGAATCGCTGGTAAACCAGATTATATCGTTGAAAATAATTGTCAATACGTACCTGTCGAGGTAAAAACAGGAAACCATAACCTTCCACAAAAAAACCATGTGCTTCAACTAGCTGCTTATTGTCAACTTGTAGAAGAAACATACAAAAGTTTTGTACCATATGGAGTGCTTGTTTATAATAAATCTAAACAATTTAAAATACCTTTTAATCCAAATCTTAGATTTGAGCTAGAGCATTCAATTAAAGATATGAGATATATTCTACAAACTGAACTGCCTACAAGAAACCACAATGACCAAAATAAATGTAGAAATTGTTCTATGAGATCATATTGTGAAATGAAAATAATTTAAATATTATTTTAATAAGTTTTTAGTTTTTTATAACCGTGATATTTATTTTTTTCTAAGTAGCATTTCAAAAGCTTCATTAATAAAGCCCCTTTCTTCAGGAGTTGGAGCCCAACTGAAACCATTTTCATCTTTAATAAAATTTGGAGCATTTGGATCAAAACTTGTTACAAGATTAAGTTGCCCTGTAACTGGATCTTTACTAATTTCAATTTTAATGTAAATATTTTCGTTTTTATTCATAGTATCTCCTCATCCACTAAGACTAGAAACGTTTCTTAGAACTTATATTTTTCTTTTTCTAAACTTGTTAAAAGATTTATACCAGAAAATATGAATATAATACAATTTCTAAACTAAAAAGTATTTAGAATAACAAATAATTAAAATTTAAGAAATAAAATCAGAAAAAATAATGAAATTACCAGAACAAATAAGATTAATTGAGGATTACTTAAAGGAAAAAAAGGGTGGGAAAAATTCACCAAGAGAATGCAAATGCATCGTCTCAGGTCTTGAAAAAAATATTTTGATTTTATCTCCAACAGACAAAGCTTCCTTTAATGATAAAGGTTTTAGTAAAAACGACGCAGTTGATGTAGAAATCTCAAGTAAAAAATATCCTGGGGTTATCAAAGAATTATACTCAAAATATTGTTATATAGAAATACCTGCTAAAAACATAAAAATAAAGATCGACGACATAATCTCAATAGCTGATTCGATTAATAACTCATTTTTATACCAAAACATGCTAAAAGCTTATTTAAAAATATTTAAAAAATATCAACATAAAAAATTAAAAGAATTTTTTATAAAAATTTATTCTGAAGAAAAATTGGATTCACCCATTAAATTAAAATCATTTGAAATAACACCACCCAGCAGACAAAAGCCAAGTGCTTTTTTCAATACAAATTTAGACGATGCTCAAAAGGAATTAGTTAGTGCATGTTTAAACATTATTTCTGATGAAAACAATTTGTTTTACCTTGGTTTTGGTCCACCAGGTTGTGGTAAAACAGCCACAATCACTGAAATTGCAACACATTTTTTAAAACAAAATAAAAGACTTTTAATAACTTCTTTTACAAATGTCGCTGTTGACAATGTCATTGAAAGATTAATAGATCTTGAACAAAAAATTCCTGGTATCAAAGAAAAAATTATTAGAGTTGGATCACAAAGAAATATAAGAATCCCAAAAGTAAATGAGGTTTCTTTACAAAAAAAATTATCAGGTAGTACACTGGGTAGAGACGAACTTATTGATAGCTGTAATATTGTTGGTGCAACCCTGGATATGCTGGGAACTTCTATTTTTGAAAACATCCAAGAATTTGATTTAATGATAGTAGACGAAGCATCGATGGTGGAAACAACTAAGCTATTAATGGGACTTTTTAGATGCAAAAAATTTGTACTTATTGGTGATCCTTGCCAGCTCAGACCCTTTTTAGATTTAAACAATAGACAACATCCAAAATATGAGAGCTACAAAAAATTAATTGAAAATCCTTTTTTTAATAAACTTATGAATAATTTATCAAATTCTAATAATCAAAACTTTCATACACAGTTGATTTATCATTATAGAAGTCCTAAAGAAATAATTAGATTTTCAAATGATAAATTTTATGAAAATAAACTTGTGTGTAAAACCAGTGAAAAAAATATAAAAAAATTTGACGATATTTTTAACAAATACAAAAATGAAGAGCATTGTGATTTTATAAAAAAAATTTTTGAGCCGGAAAATAAAGTTGTTTTGGTTGATACAACTCATATACACAAACTAACAGGTGATTATCTTAATTTCTGTGAAAATATTGGTGAAACTGGATCAAGATCTTATTGTAACACAGCAAATGCTGCAATTGACTTAATTATACTTTTTCGTTTCTTGAATGTTTTTTACAAAAATCCTGATTTTAAAAAAAACAATAGAAATAGGATAGGAATAATTTCTCCATTTAACTACCAAGTAGATATTCTTGAAAAATTTATTTTTGAGCATCCAGAGTTTGACCCATATTATAAAGAAAATTTTATGGACAATGACCCAGTTTCATTACTATTTAGATTCATTGAAACCTTTAATCTAAAGGATGAAATTGAGATAGGAACGGTTAATAAATATCAGGGCAGAGAAAAAGACATCATTATCTACGATTTTACATATTGGTTAAAAGATCATACAAAGCAATATCACCCTGCATTAAAGGATGTAAATAAACTAAATGTGGCACTTACCAGAGCTAAATCAAAATTGATAATTGTTGGATCATTTTATAGAACTGGTATAAACATAATAAATGACTTGCATGATGAAAAATATGTTACCTTTAATCCAGCTTGGAACAGCCCAACACAAATAGATTTTTTATTGGACCCAATAAAAAAAGATTATATTGACATTTACAATAAGTTAAAAATAATTCAGAATAAAATCATTAATAAAAAATCAATTGATTATAACGAGGATGTTTCAAAAAGAGTTAAAAAAATTAATTTACAAGAAAAAATTGTTAATGAAATAGTAGATAGTGTAAAAAGAAAAAATCCTGGTTTTGATCATAATATAATTTTTAAAAAAATTAAGGAAAAAATAGATATCTTAACACAGCGCTATTACATTT
>Ga0299915_10004389_pt1 | contig 10292 bp, 9 predicted proteins | sample RVTome_13_FD_200263 | JGI IMG/M metagenome (GOLD analysis project Ga0299915, IMG submission 200263) | Soil microbial communities from uranium-contaminated site in the Upper Colorado River Basin, Wyoming, United States - RVT92D227 (version 2) ...
AATGCCATTTTCCATGAGTTCCTTAGCTACCTGATGCGAATAGCTCAGATGACGGTCGGCGATAGGTATGACAGCCACCTGAACCGGAGACAACCAAACGGGGAAAGCCCCAGCGTAATTTTCGACCAGGCAAGCCATAAAACGTTCCATACTTCCCAAAACAGTCCGATGTACCATAACCACCTGATGTTCCAGTCCATCCTCGCCAATATAGTTGACATCAAAACGTTGCGGCAGGTTAAAATCGACTTGAATCGTTGGCCCCTGCCACAACCGGTCCAGAGCATCCCTTAACTTGATATCAATTTTAGGACCATAAAAGACTCCTTCGCCGGGGTCTATCGAATGCTTGAGGCTAAGGCTTTCCAATACCTTTCGTAGCGCGTCCGTAGCCTCTTCCCAAACCTGGATAGTCCCTGCATAGTGGTCAGGCCTCGTTGAGAGGAGTAGCTCGTACTGGTTAAAGCCAAAGGTACTCATCATAAAACGAGCCAATTGCACCGCCTCTCGTACCTCGGCTTCAATTTGGTCAGGACGACAGAAAATATGAGCGTCATCCTGCGTGAAACCACGTACCCGTGCCAGCCCGTGCAACACCCCAGACCGCTCATATCTGTAAACCGTACCCAACTCAGCGTAGCGAAGCGGTAAATTACGATAGCTGCGCAACTGGGTTTTATATATCATTATGTGCCCCAAACAGTTCATTGGTTTGACAATGTACTCCTGCCCCTCGACATCCATAGGTGAATATAGATTCTCCCTATAAAAGTCCCAATGCCCGCTGGTCTTCCACAAATTCAGCTTGGCTATATGGGGCGTATATACGATTTCGTAGCCTCGTTTCCTGTGCTCCGCTTTCCAGAAATCCTCAATAATCTGGCGAACCAGGGCGCCTTTGGGATGCCAGTGGACTAATCCAGGGCCAAATTCCTCATGAAGACTATATAGATCTAGTTCCTTACCTAACCTCCTATGGTCTCGTTTGGCAGCCTCAGCTAACCGAGTCAGGTAACCTTCCAACTCTACCTCGGTTTCGAAAGCAACCCCGTAAATCCTCTGCAACATAGTGCGTCTTTCATCACCTCGCCAGTATGCTCCGGCAATACTGGTAAGCTTAAAAGCCTTAATCTCGCCGGTAGAATTCACATGGGGACCCCGGCACAAGTCGACAAAAGAGCCCTGGCTATAGATTACAACTTTCTTGTCCTCGAGTTCATCAATGAGTTCTAACTTGTATGGTTGCTCAGCAAATAACTTGCGTGCTTTCGTCTTACTGACCTCTTCTCGGGTAAAAGAAGAATCCTCAGCAATTATCTCTCTCATCTTCGTTTCAATTGCCACCAAATCCTCCGGCACAAGAGAGCGGGGAAGCTCAAAATCGTAGTAGAAACCATCCTCTATAGCAGGACCAATGCCGAATTTAGTACCTGAGAAAAGAGACTGGACTGCTTCAGCCATCACATGCGCAGCCGAATGCCTCATCTTTTCCAGCCTCACCTGTTTTTCTTCCATACCCATTTCCGATTTCTATATTAAAGCAAACAAAAACCTCGCGCCATTTGTCAGCGAGAGGTCAATAACAGACCAAAATTGCTCATTGGTCAATATGCACTGACAAAACTATATTTAAATGGTTTACCACCACTAAGCTAACCGGCCTCAACTATCGCATTTTATCAACGCTGCTATAGCGAGTCAAGCTTAGTGCTCTGAATCTAAATTGAATGAATTTTAAATCAGGTCTATAATAATATGTCGCTTTTTCGCGTCTCAATCAGGTTTTTCATCCATGATCTAAACATATCGGAGGCAATTATGAAAACACAGGACGCCATCGAATTTGAATATATCTTCAACCCTCGAGCGGTTGCCTTGGTAGGTGCATCTCAAGATAACGGCTTTTTACACGCTTTAGTGAACCCGAAGATGAAGGATAAGCTGTATCTGGTGAATCCGAAATACACAGAGCTCTCAGATAAAAAATGCTACCCCAGTATCCTGGACATCAAGGAGACTATTGACTACGTCGTAATCGCAGCGCCGGCCCCGCAGGTTCCTAAGGTCTTAGCCGAGTGCATAGAAAAAGGTGTTAAAACTGCACATATTTTCACGGCGGGCTTCAGCGAGACCGGGATTCCAGAAAGAATAAAATTAGAGAACGAAGTAAAGGAAATTGCCAAAGGCAAGATTAGGCTAATCGGCCCCAACTGCATGGGAATTTACTGCTCCAAATCCGGGTTGAGTTTCACTTTCGATGCTTCGTTTGAAGAAGGACCCATTGGGGTCATTTCGCAAAGCGGCACCTTTGGCGTGGAATTCCTGAACATAGGGAAAATAAGAAACCTGAAATTTAGCAAGGTAATCAGCTACGGTAATGCCGTAGACCTTGACTGTCCCGATTTTCTGGAATATCTTGCAGACGACCCTGACACTAAGGTCATAGCATTGTATATGGAGGGGACAAGAAATGGTACGCGGCTCAAATCGGCTTTGTCTAGGGCTGCCAGGAAAAAACCGGTCTTAGCCTTAAAGGGCGGAGTAACCGAGCACGGCAGCCGAGCGGCTGCTTCTCACACGGGTTCACTCGCCGGTTCACCGGAAATCTGGAGTTCTATTTTCAAACAGACCGGCGTAACCCAGGTAGAAGATTTCGATGAATTACTAAACGGCGCCTTAGCTCTTACTTACTCGCCCTTCCCTACGGGGAAAGGTACCACTATTATTACTAACTCCGGTGGTTTCAGCGTGATCGAAACCGACACTTGTGTAAAAGCCGGACTGGAAGTCCCCCAATTCCAGAACGAAACATTATCTGAACTTAGAAAATTAGTGCCGGTTGCCGGAACGAGTATCGGAAATCCTCTAGATGCCTGGCCTATATTCTACAATTTGTCGGGGACAGCAGGTAATCTTGCCGATGTCATAAAAATCCTGGCTAAAGACAGGAATATACATTCAATAGTGCTGCACTTCGATGAAATTAATTATCTGAGGTATGTTTTAGGCAGTGCCTTTGAAAGGCATCTTAATGAGCTTGTTAAACTCCTGGTCAACGGCTGTCAGTATGCTCGGGATGAAATCGGCAAACCCGTTATAGTATGCATTTCGCTCGAAGCCTATTCCCAAGACGAAGAGGATAGAAAGTATCACCTGATGGTAAAAAAGGCTTTCGAAGACCAGGGATTCCCGGTATACCCCACGCTTAAAGACTCAATCAAGGCTCTGTTCAATCTTTATAGATACGGCATCCAATTGCGTCAGAAATAGCTTCATACCAATCACATAACGGCCACCGAGGCACCAAAGTATATTCATAGTAAAGAGTTTTGGTTCAATGATTGTACGAGAAATTTACGCAAGAAGCATATTATCTAAATCAAAGGTTTACGACTACACCATCAATGCTTATACCGGATGCCAGCACTGCTGCACTTACTGCTATGCCCGTTTTATGAAAAGAACCAGTGGTCATCTAGAACCATGGGGCGAATTTGTTGATGTCAAGATAAATGCTCCAGAACTGCTACATAAAGAGATAATTAAGAAGCGGCGAGGCAGGGTATGGATAAGCGGGGTCTGCGACGCCTATCAACCGCTAGAGGCAAAATATGAACTGACGAGAAAGTGCCTGGAAATATTGGTTGACCATGATTGGCCGGTCACCATCCAGACGAAATCACCACTCGTGCTGCGCGATAGGGAATTGCTTATAAAAGCCAGCGATATTGAAGTTGGGCTCACGGTTACCACGGCAGACGATAATATGAGGCGACTTTTTGAACCGAATGCGCCGCCAATTAAAGAAAGAATCAAAGCGCTGGATGAGCTGCATCAGGCAGGCATTAGGACCTTTGCCATGATTGCGCCTGTACTTCCCAATGCCGAGGAACTCTCTGCCTTGCTATCGGGAAAGGTGGATTACGTATTAATCGACAGAATGAACTATCATTACAGCGACTGGATTTATCGGAGATATAATTTCGAGGCTGCAATGAGCGATGATTTCTTTTATCGAACCAGTAAGGAACTCGCCGCGGCCTTTGAAAAACAGGGCATCAATTGCAAGGTTGTGTTTTGACACTAAGCGCTAATGCCTAGTCTTTCTTCCGAAACTTTGCCAGCCTCTCCTCTGTATCCTTGATATCAAACTCGCTCTTGGCTTCAAGCTCCAGACCCTTTTTCAGGGTATCTTTTGCTCCTTGATTGTAAAGATATTTATAAGCGGCCAGAGATGCCGTGCTATTCGGCATTATTTTCTTTATCAACTCTTGTACAGCCTCTTCCAATTTATCAGCGGGAACTGCCATATTTACCAAACCTAATTGCTGTGCTTCCTTTCCCGTAATCAAATCAGCCGTGAATGACAGCTCTTTAGCCTTTAACATCCCGACAGCACGAGGCAAACGCTGGCTCATGCCCCAGGTAGGCCGCAGCCCCCAGCGCGCATGAGTATCTCCAAACTTCGCCTCTTCAGCAGCTACTACGAGGTCGCAGCCCAACATGATTTCCATAGCTCCGGTTATGCAAAATCCATTGACCATGGCTATCACAACCTTGGGCACGTCCTGTATGGTCTGTATAAGGTCTCTGGCCGGGTCATCCAGTATAGGCCCCACCTTTCCTCTGTCCAATTTGCGGTCACCTAAAGCTATCAAGTCCACTCCCGCCGAAAAGGCACGGCCGGCTCCCGTGAGTACAATTACCTTTACCTCGCCATCATTGCCCGCTTCCAACACAGCCGTTTTCATTTCAGCCAGAAGCATCGGCGTTATCGCATTCATCACGCTGGGACGATTTATGGTTATCCTGGCTACACCATCCTTTTTCTCGTATATCAGATGCTCATAAGCCATTTCCTTCTCCTTTTCAAGTTTTATTGTTGCCCGGCTCAATCTATAAGATATCCGCAACCCATATAATATATAGGGTACTGTCCAATTCTGGGGAAGAGGGGACTCGAACCCCTACGCCTTGCGGCACATGATCCTAAATCATGCTCGTCTGCCAGTTCCGACACTTCCCCAAATGTGAATTTATGTAACATTTTAACATGCTGAAAAGCATTTTGTCTGTTTTTCTACCATTTTGCTTAACACCTATACCCTAAACAAAAAAGGTTTGATTTACGTTATTGTATATAGAGAAAGCCAAAAACGGGGTAAGTCAGTTAGTGCGAATCGTGTAACGAATTGGGGTTAGAAGACGCCTGGCTGACCGGGTTAGTACAACGGGGAACGGATACGGGTATGGAACATATATTAGCTTGTCCAAAGTGCAGCGGCGCAAACAGATGGGGTCAATTATTTTGCCGGTTTTGTGGTCAGAACCTGGCACATAAATGTGTTCATTGTCATGTTGATGTTGACCCGGCTATGAGAAGTTGTCCGTATTGCGGTGAAACCGTGGCAGCCTGGTCAATAGGACAGAGTCAAGCAAACCAGGATCCATTCAAGAATCCAGATTCGGTCTTGGAACCCAGCTAGTCCGTATACGTCCACGCCATTTTATTACTGCCCCCTATGACACTTTCCCAAAGAGTTAGTTAAAATTCCGATATTTTCACCTGAAGCTCCTCCTATCTTTTTTTATCTGGCGTTGAGTCTCGTAAATTAAGGGTGCTACCTTTCTAATATTGGCACACTGAGCAAAAGTAGTTTGCGTGCGTTATAATATGGCAGAATGTAAAAATACCAATAAAAACGGAGGTAAGCAAATGAAACTAAGAACAATGCCTATACTTGCCATACTCATCATTTCGCTGTGGCTTGCAGCCTGTGCGCCAACCACGGGAACATCGGTGAATGTTTCTTGCGACGACTTTGGCAATCAGCCGCAGATCAGCAAACAGATGGCGGTTACTGCCGGCAACACATTTACCGTTACCTTGTGCTCCAATGCAACAACAGGCTTCCAGTGGTCAGAATCTGCGGTAATCAGCGACCCAACAGTGGTACAGCAAACAGGCCACGAGTTCGTGTCACCGGAAAAGACGGGTCTCGTAGGAGCTCCTGGCAATGAAGTTTGGACCTTCAAGGCGCTTAAAAAAGGCACCAGTACCATAACCATGGAATACAGCCGACCCTGGGAAGGCGGTGAGAAGGGCACATGGACTTTCAACCTCTCCGTCGTTGTTAAGTAAATTCGGCCTAATATATGTTTGCTGAACAATACTTAGCTGTACCTGATATTCGTTTCTCAATGATGGCATCTTGCCGAAAAACTAAATACTTAAATGAGGTAGAAGAATGACACAACCAGATTTCGCTTTGAATGGCAAGGTGGCACTTATAACCGGCGGCAGTCGTGGCATTGGCAAAGCCACCGCTCTCGGCTTTGCCCGAGCCGGTGCCGATGTCGCCATTGCCAGCCGAACACTTCCTGACCTGGAGATAGTGGCCGCTGAGATAAGAAGTTTGGGAAGGAAAGCCCTGCCGGTAGTCGCACATATTGGCAAACTGGAACAAATAAAGAGCTTGGTTCAGACGGTTCACAAGGAATTTGGCAGAATTGATATATTGATAAACAATGCCGGTACCAGCCCGGCCCTAAGTCCGATGCTCGAGTTAGAGGAACGGTTGTGGGATTCAATTATGAATCTAAATCTGAAGGGGCTGGTATTCCTCAGTCAGGCTGTTGCCGGGATAATGAAAGAGCATGGGGGCACCATTATCAACGTTGCCTCAGTGGATGGTTATATGCACGAACCTAATATCGGCGTGTATTCAATTAGCAAAGCCGCTGTAGTGCAGGCGACCAAGATTATGGCCGAGGAATGGGCTAAATATAATATAAGGGTAAATGCCGTAGCCCCTGGCCATATACATACACGCCTGGGTGACTCAATCTTCGAGGCAATACCTGAGTATAAAAAAGTATTTTTAGATAGAGTGCCAATGAGGCGTATCGGCGATCCCGATGAAATCGTCGGCGCTATGATTTATCTGGCTTCTGATGCCTCCAGCTACGTAACCGGAACCACAGTCGTCGTCGATGGTGGAACATTGACGACCTAAGGTGAGTCCTCCCCAGTTGGAGATGGTGGCGGGCTCAATCACAACACCGGTGAGATTAGTAGCGTTACTTCCCTTTATCCTATAGCTTCAATATAATTCCTGCTGGACAATGGTCAGATCCTGTTACCTCGGTCATTATGAATGCCTTTGAAACCGCCGGTAGCAGGTTCTCAGTAACGAAGAAATAATCAATTCTCCAGCCCACGTTTCTCTCTCGAGCTCTGGTCTTCAGGTCCCACCAGGTATACTGATTCGGCTCTTTATTGAAATGGCGAAACGCATCGATGTAGCCATGTGATACAAACTTGTCCATCCAGGCTCTCTCCATCGGCAAGAATCCGGAGACACGCTCATTTTCTTTGGGTCTGGCTATATCTATCTCCTTATGAGCCGTGTTAAAATCACCGCATACAACCAGCTTTATTCCTCTTGCTTTCAGTGAATCAGCGAAACCAAGAAAAGCGTCATAGAAATCCATCTTGTACTTCAATCGCTCATCGCCCATTTTGCCGTTTGGGAAATATACATTCATTAAAATGAAATCAGCGTATTCGATTATTATGACTCTCCCCTCTAAATCCAACCCCACACCCCCAAAATCATATTTCACCGCTACGGGCTCAATCCTGGTGAAGGTGGCAATTCCACCATAGCCTTTTCTTTCGGGATAATTCCAATAAGTTTTATAGCTCTGTGGCTCACGCAAATCATTATCAAGCTGGTCAAGGTGTGCCTTCGTCTCTTGGAGACAAAGAATATCCGGAGATTCTTTATGTAGCCATTCCAGAAAACCTCTACCCCTTAGCGCCCTGATGCCATTAACGTTCCAGCACAGTATCTCAAGCTCGGTCATATCTACTATCCCTCAACCGGTTCATCCGGCCGCCATCACCATTTGAAGCCAATGCCGTTACAGTCAGGACATGGCTGCCAATCACCACCTCCAGCGGGCACCCGCCCGCTTCCTTGACAGCAGCCGCAGGGCGCAGCACCGCTCGGCACCAGATTATAGCCCCTTTGATTGCACACCGGGCACGGCTCAAGCGGAGCGGAAGGTCCTCCTGAGCCTGGGACCGAACCCTGCCCGCGGCAGTAAACGCAACGCTTTCGCAGCATCATATTCGTACTCCTTAAACCACAATCCGTCTAATAATGAAAACCTAATTGTCTTTCAAGGCTAGAATCTCGCCAGCTTGGTTATCTTGCGCCAAGCCCATCTTTTAGCGCTGAACGACCTTAGCTTATCATATGCCATCTTCTCGTCCAATTTCATAGCATCAGCAAGCTGTTCTACCGTAGCGCCTTCAGCCATGCCCAGATATTCAAGCAGGTTTGCATCTAGTTCGTCACCCGACTTCCTGAGCACCGAAATTGCCTTTCTACCGGATTGAGTCAAGACGTATAGCTCCATTCACCCAACTCCTTCTATCTTTACCTTAACCTTGATTTTACAACAATCATCAAACTATGTCATCGCGATTTACCCTCAAGGCAGTTCATATCAGAACAAGCTTGACAAATAGAGGCCTCATCCGCAAATATATAATATAAAGGAAGCCAAGTAAATTAATACCGGAGTATTCCAGACATATAGCATCGTCTGAGACAGAGAACATAATATGAAGGCTGCAAAGTTAAACGCGCGGAAACCTGGAAAGTCGCCTAAACATCCTGAGCGGTCATAGACCCGCCGTTAATCTAACGAGCACGATATCCCGAAAGCAGCAGTAACGCTTCGTTCCAAATCGCATTGCCTATCCATTCTATATGAGCGCGCATGAAATCATATGCAGTCTGTAGACGCGGTCCCAGAATTTTTTTACAGTTTTCTAAACGCAGCTTTATGACCATAGAAGGAATATCTATGGCTACGGGGCAGTTCTGCTGACACTTCCGGCAGCTAAGACACAGGTCCAACCCCATATTATCATTAAAAGATGTCTCGTTGCTCAAGGCAGAATACACTAATCCCCTTCCCCCAAGCTGGCTATCGACGCCAAATCTATTACCATAGACCCCGTAAGCGGGACAGACCAGCAGACACTGACCACAGCCTATACAATAGAGTAAATCCTTATATTCGCTCCTCGCTATTTTAGCCCTACGGTTATCAACCAGAATGACACACAGTTCCCTGGGCCCATGCACACCTTTGATTAGTTGCTTTTCAATATCGGCGGTTTGACTCGGGCTGCTTATTATATTCACGAATGAGGTTGCCAAGGAGCCCGTGGCGCAAAATGTCTGTAGTTTCACCATATTCAGGGCGTCTTCCATATTCTTATATATCTTATCCGTCCCGGCAAGGATGATATGCTTTTCCGGCCTCATTGATACTTGTAGAATGTTTCCCTCATTATGCAGCAGCAATATAGCTCCATCCTCAGCAACAATGGCATTGGCTCCGGTTATGCCTATGGCAGACCTATCGATATATGTATATATCTCGTCCCTGATTAGTTGAACTATCGTCTCGGCAATCGGTTCCACCTTCACCCCCAGGTGAGCGGATAAAATTTCAGCTATGTCGTACTTTGTTAAATGGCTGGCCGGACCCGTTGGATGGGACGGCACCTGACCACAAAGCTGAATTATTCTATCCCCTATGTCGGTCTCTATAACGTTAACGCCAGACACTTCCAGAGCCTCGGTCAGTCTGATTTCCTTGGATAGGTTAGATTTCGATTTTACTACCAGCCTGTTATCGCCTATTTCCCTGACAACTAATGATATTGCTTCCTCCCGGCTATCCACCCTGTATACCTTTATTCCGTTTTGTCTCAGGTTTTCAACCGCCTGTTTAAGAAGAGCTTCGTTGCCAATGGCACGCTTCCGGGCTTCCCTGAGCTTTCTTTTACGAATTTCCAGATCAGGTATACGATGAATATTGGCCCTTTGTCGTTTCCTGACTACTTTGAAAGCTCTTCTCATAGCTTGTATTTGCCTCGTCCTCGCTAACCGGGTTAATGCAGCCGGCCCATTTCTATACAGATGATCGGAAGTCTCGCCCATAACAATTTCTATCTGGAGTCCAATATTGCACAATTATAACAAATTTGATTTTTTCTGGAATATCAATCACTTTCATAACTCTCCACGAATCTGGTATTATAAGATGATTCATATTTGTGACCAAATATACAAGCGAGTAAGACCATAAATACGGGAGCGTTTGAGTCCCGGTGGGCTTCGCGGACTTCAAATCCGTCGGGAGGCATTGATAGTGTCTTCGGTGGGTTCGACCCCCATACGCTCCCGCCACCTAGTTTACAGTCC
>Ga0299915_10004390_pt1 | contig 10292 bp, 7 predicted proteins | sample RVTome_13_FD_200263 | JGI IMG/M metagenome (GOLD analysis project Ga0299915, IMG submission 200263) | Soil microbial communities from uranium-contaminated site in the Upper Colorado River Basin, Wyoming, United States - RVT92D227 (version 2) ...
CAGTTTGAGGACCTTGACCTTCCCGGTTCGGGTATCTATTTCCACTTCTGCAAAGTGGGCAGCGAAGGTGTGAACGATCGATCCCTTAGGAAGCTGACCGATCCCCCTGCCAATAATCGATGCAGGGGCGCTCCTGAGTATCTCTGCCAATGGGACACCTTTTTCTGTGCCCTGAAGGAAAATCTGGCCATCTTTTAATTCCAGATTTTCTTTGGTTGTTTTCAAATGCCTTGCTGCGATTTCCAGAATCTGCTTTTTAGCATCGGCTGCTGCCAACCGCGTCCCGGTTCCTCCGGTCATGGTCTGCCTGCTGCCAGTTGATCCTCCTGTATCCGTGGTCACCTCCGTGTCCGCAGCAGTGACAGAGACTGTTTCCAAAGGAACCCCCAGTTCTTCGGCAGCAATCATGGCCATGGCTCCTTTCTGACCTCCTCCAATATCCGAAGTACCGGTAAGCACATTGACTGTTCCGTCCGCATTTATTCTCAGCATGCCCGAACTGGGAACAGTCATGGCGCCGTGCCGGCAGGCGTGGGCAGCCATCCCAATGCCCTTCTTTATTGGCCCTGGACTGGAACCAGGTTTTTGCCATTTCTGTTTCCAGCCAATCGCTTCGGCTCCCTTCTTAATACATTCTTCCATCCCGTTGCTGGTAAAAGGGATTTTTCTGTCCTGGTCTCCATCTTCGAGACGAACATAGTTTTTTAGCCTGAAGTCTACTGGATCCATTCCCAGTTTTTCTGCAATCATATCCAGATGCACTTCTTGCGCAAACTGGGGCATGGGATGTCCCACACATCGCATACGCCCCCCCTCAGGTTTGTTGGTGTATACGTTATATCCTTCACCTTTCAAATTAGGGCAACGATAGACTGTTTTCATTGTATCTAAGGAGTCCGCTGCCCCATTAAAATGCAAATAGGCTCCCATATCCGCTATCACTTTAGCATATAATGCAATCAAGGTTCCGTCGTTCTTGACGCCATATTTCAAATGCCAAACCGTAGGATAACGGTGGTGTGCAGCCAGGAAATTTTCTTCCCTGTCAAATGACATCTTCACCGGTCGTCCAATCTTCTTAGACAGAATCGCAGCAAGGGCGCTATACCTTTCTATGCTTGATTTGTCCCCAAAACCTCCGCCCATGTATTCGCAGATCACCCGAACCTTACTCATCGGTATTTTAAAAGCTCTTGCCAATCCATTCTGGACTTCAAAAGTATACTGGGTAGAATCCCAAAGTGTCAGTTTTCCTCCCACCCAATGAGCCACACAACTCCTAGGCTCCATGGTGGCATGCTGGAGTAAGGGAGTACGATAGTTTCCCTCAAAAATCTGATCCGCTTCATTAAATCCTTTTTCTATATTCCCACGTTCTATGATGACGGGTTTCCCCCCGGCGATATTTCCCTTCGGATGAATCTTGGGAGCATCCGGTTTCAGAGCTTGCTCTGGGTCAAGAATAAAAGGTAGGACTTGATATTCGACTTTGATTAAGTCTAATGCCTCCATGGCTGTCTCTTCATCTACTGCAGCAACCACAGCGATGTCGTCCCCGTCAAACTTTGGATTATCCGTCAAGATAGGCATATCCGCATGCCAGCGATAAGGTGGCATGTCCTTTGGGGTCAGTACTGCTTTAACACCTAACAGGGCTTTCGCTTTTTCAACACCTAAATTGACCACTTTGGCATGGGGATGAGGGCTTCTTAAAATTTTGGCATAGAGCATTCCAGGGAGGTTGATGTCCGAGGCATATTGGGCCTTTCCGGTCACCCTTTCCCAGGCATCGATCTTTGACTGGTGTTTTCCAACGATATTCAGTTTCTTACTCATGGAAAGACCTCCTTTTTATTTCTGGGCCGCAGCCATGGCTGATTTTAATATTTTAGAATAGGCCGAACACCTGCAGATATTTCCCGAAAGGCCCTCTTTGGTTTCATCCATACTCGGCCGGGGAGTTTTATCCAATAAGGCCTTGACAGACATAATGACACCCGAGGTGCAGAATCCACATTGCAATCCATCATTTTGAACGAAGGCTTCCTGGATAGGATGAAGCTTTTCTCCCTCAGCCAGTCCTTCAATGGTTAAGATCTTCTTATTATCCGCTTCAATGGCTAAAAGGGAACATGCATAAACAGCCTTGCCTTCCATGATGACTGTGCAGGCTCCACAGCTCCCCCTATCACATGATTTTTTTGCTCCGGTAAGACCGAGCTCTTTCCGCAAGACATCGAGCAAAGTCCAGTGCGACTTTACTTTCAGACGATAAGCCTTGTCGTTGACGTTGATCTGAATGAAACCCTCTTTTACTCCCTGGGGCAGGGCAGCTCCAGCATCAGTGAGCAGAGGAGGTGAGAGGGTGCTGACGGTTGATGCAATGGCTGTTGCACCAGCTCCCTTCAAGAAATCTCGGCGTGAAACCTTCAATGAATTCTCCTTCTTATCCTGCTTTGGTTTTTTTTCTTTCGCATCCATAGTCTTCTCCTCTCAGGTGAATTGCAATTCCGGGAGTCAATCGGTCACACAGATGAAACGGAAGGCTCTTTGAATTTTTATACCTGTAAAATTTTGACCAAAAAACTTAGTGGATTTTTTATTATTAATTTTAATCTTTGTCAATAAAATAATTTTCACAAACTTCTTTTATTGATTTTTAATTTAATCAGGTTTAAATATAGATTAACCTCGATATCCAATCACATCGGTTTTTTTGAATCTGATGTTGAAATCATATAGGATGGTGTGATCTTCTCTCCCTCAGAGGGTCCATGCAAGAGATCAAGTTTTATCGATCACTTCGATTCAAGATCATCGTGGGGCTGATTGGTCTGCTCACCTTGACCTTGTCCATCCTTTTCACCGTCCAATATTTTCATCATCGCGAAAAGATGATTTCTCACCTCCAGGAAGATATCAGCCCCCATCTGACCCAGATGGTCAATGATGTCTTGAAAAGTGCAATGATCTCAAAGAACTTCGATGAGATGAAATATATCCTGGAGGCGGCCAACAACTATCCCGATGTTAAAAATATCTTTATCATGAACCGGATTGGCAAGGTGATCCTGTCCAACGATGAGAAGGAGATGGGGAGAAAGATCGACCTCCAGGATGCTACCTGTCAGATCTGCCATTATCGGACGACCGAGGCGCTGAATAAAACAGTGATCTATACCTCTTCCGACGGAGAAAAGATCTTCAGAAACGTCAATCCCATTTACAACCGTAAGGAATGTTTTCCCTGCCATCATCCCAGCGAGAAGATCACAGGAGTTCTGGTCACCGATTTCACCCTGAAAAATATCGAAAAGCAACTCCAGGCCGAAGTAAAAGGAAATCTCCTTTTTCTGTTCTTGACTCTTATGATTTCCACCCTGGTGATCGGCATCACCCTCAATCAATTGGTAATCAAAAAACTGCTCTATTTTGTCGAGGCGACCTCGTTCTTTAGCCGGAGTGATTTCAAACGAACCATCGACTTCAAAGGCGACGATGAGATCAAACGGTTAGCTGATTCATTCAATTTAATGGCAAAGACATTGATGGAGAAGATGGAACTGGAGCGGAACTACCTTTCCCGGATCATCGAAACCGAGGAGAATGAACGGAGACGGATTTCACGGGAACTTCATGATGAGATCGGACAGGCCCTTACTGCGATTAAATTTAATTTAGACAGGATCGATAAAGACCTCCCTGAGCCCTCCTCCATGGCACGCGAGAGATTAAGGGAAGCCCAAGCCTTATCCAATCAAACCCTCAAGGCGATGCGACGACTGTCCATGGATCTTCGACCGACCATGCTGGATGATCTCGGTCTGATTCCGACGTTGCGATGGTATATCCAGAACTTCTCCAACCGTCTCAACATGGATTCCCATTTTCAGGCGACCGGGTTTGAAGGAAAGTTACCTCCGCAAATTGAAACGGCATTTTATCGAATCATACAGGAGGCGTTGAATAACGTTGGAAAACATGCGGAAGCAGATCGTATTGAAGTTATGATGGAGCAGAAAGATTCAATCATTTACGCTTCAATTTCGGATAATGGGAAGGGATTTGATTTGGACAGGGTTCTCGACCCGAGAGAGCCGGAAAGGGGATTTGGCGTAATGGGCATGCAGGAGAGGGTTTCCATTCTCAAGGGACAGATTAACATCCGATCAAAGCCGGGTTCCGGGACGCAGATTCAGATCGAAATCCCCTATCCCAAAGGGAGTAAAGAGGATGAAAAAGATAAGGGTCTTGATCGCTGAAGATCATACGATTGTTCGGCAGGGGCTGGTGGCCCTGCTCAGGTCCGAACCTGAAATCGAAGTGGTCGGAGAAGCCTCCGATGGTTTTGAAGCCGTGGAAATGGCCAAAAAACTCCTTCCGGATATTGTCCTGATGGACATTGCAATGCGGAATTTGAATGGGTTGGAAGCGACCCGGAAGATTAAAAAACTCTTTCCTCACATCAAGGTCCTGGTCCTGACCATGTATGAGAATGAAGAATGGATTTTTCAAGTCCTCAAGGCCGGGGCCTCAGGCTACCTCATCAAAGATTCGGCAATGACCGACCTCACCTCGGCAATCCGGGCTGTCAGCCAGGGAGATTCCTTTCTCAGTCCCTCCATCTCAAAGAAGGTGATCGATGAATATATCCGGAGAGCAGAATTGGGGGTGGAGAGGGCCCTCGACGACCCCCTTTCCAATCGAGAGAGGGAGGTTTTACAACTGATTGCGGAAGGGCATTCCATCCCTCAAATTTCCTCCCTTCTCTGTATCAGTAAAAAAACAGTAGAGGCCCATAAAACTCATATCATGGAAAAATTGAATATTCACGACAAGGTTGGACTCGTTAAATATGCGATTCGGATGAAACTGACCGAGCTCTAAGATCGCCCATCACCACAAGCCGCAGCCCCTTCTTTCCCACACTGACCACTAAGGAAAAATCCCATTTTAAATAGAGTCTTTTTTTAAAAAAAATAGGTGGATTCACCGATGGACAAATTCTTTTTTAAAAAATAAACTGTGAGGCGAAAAAGATGAAGAAAAACTCAATAGAAAAGAAAAGATACGCCATGGTGATTGACCTTCGCCGATGCATCGGTTGCCATACTTGCTCGGTTGCCTGTAAGGCTGAAAACCGCGTTCCTTTAGGGGTCTATCGTTCATGGGTGAAGATCATTGAAAAAGGGAATTATCCCAATATCTCCAGGCACTTCCTTCCGACCCTCTGCAATCAATGCGACCATCCTCCCTGTGTGATCAATTGCCCGGTTCAAGCCACCTGGAAGCTGGAGGATGGAATCGTTATCATTGATGAACACCGTTGCATCGGATGTAAATATTGCCTTGCCTCCTGTCCCTATAACGCCAGACATATCAACCCTCTCATTCCCATCGTACAGAAGTGCTATTTCTGTCATCACCGGGTCAATGCGGGATTGGAGCCTGCCTGTGTAGAAGCCTGTCCTGCCAGGGCAAGGATTTTCGGAGATCTCAACAACCCTCAGGGAGAAGTTGCCAAACTGCTTTCCAAGCTTCCATTTCAGGTGCTGAAGCCTGAGATGGGAACATATCCCCAGGTCTATTATATCGGGGCTGATCTCGATGCCATGGACCCCTTTGCCGGAAGGAAAGGATGGATATAAACGTTATCTACAATGTGGAACATGAAATACACATAGGAACACCCATTGCCCTCTATTTTTACCTGACGGGTTTGAGCGCCGGGTCCTTTATCATTTCGACCTTTGCTTATGGGTTCGGGATGATCAAATACAAACCCCTGGGGAAGATCGGCGTCGTGATGGCTACCCTGCTTTTGGTCATTGCTCCGATGATTCTTCTGATTGACCTGGCGCAGCCCCTGAGATTCTGGCATCTCATCCTCTATTTGAGAATCACCTCTCCCATTACCTGGGGGACCTTTCTCTTGTCCCTCTATCCAATCAACTGCATGATCTACGGTTACTTCATGTTCAAAGGTGATTTGAAAAGGACGAAGATTTTTGGCCTGATCGGCATTCCCCTGGCTCTCATGGTTCATGGTTACACTGGGTTTATTCTTGCCCTGGGAAAGGCAAGGGTTTTATGGAACACGGCCATCATGCCTCCTATCTTTCTCGTGTCGGCTATGGTCTCAGGCCTTGCCATGATGATTCTCGTTGTGATTATCAAGGATTATTTCATCCAGAGGGGGAAGGAACATGACCCGACTCTCATTTACGGCCTGAGCAAATTACTGGTGGCCAGTATTGTCCTTGATCTTATTCTGATCGGGATTGATCTGTCGGTGCTCCTCACCTCCCACACAGAGGCCTACATTGCTGCATTGATGCTTCTGAAAGGTAGCTTTAGTCACCTTTTCCTTGGAGTCGAGGTTTTTATAGGCGCCCTTGTTCCATTATTTCTTCTTCTCTTTCCTCTCACGAAGAGATGGGTTCCGGCGATCGCCATTGCTTCGGTGTTAACCATGATCGGAATCCTGGCGATGCGATACATCATGGTCGTCGGAGGATTGAGTATTCCATTGAGTTAACTTGAACACTGGAAAGAGAGGTGGGTTCTTTCCAGATAATGTTTACATACTTGTAAAGTGAATGGAGATTGAATGGCTGGCATAAGTCGAAGGGATTTTATCAAATGGGGAGCAGGGGGGGTAGCTTTGCTGGCTACTGGCATCCCATCGGAAGGAATTTCTTCTCCGGAAACCAGAAAGAGCGTCTCCAGGACGACTGGTAGGCTCCGGAAGTCGATCCCCAGTGTCTGTATGATGTGCCCGGCCAGCTGCGGGATCTTAGGGTATCTCGAATATGGGAAGGTGGTTAAGATCGGAGGAAATCCCCTTGACCCGAATAGCCGGGGAAGGCTTTGTGCAAAAGGGATTGCAGGAATCAATCACCTCTACAACCCTGACCGGATTCCTTATCCAATGAAGCGGGCAGGGAAAAGGGGGGAAGGTCGGTGGAAAAAAATATCTTGGGATGAAGCGTTTCATGAAATAACCCTCCGGCTCAAAGCCATACAGACAGAACGAAAGCAGAACGATTTAATCCTCCGAAATACATGGGATATGGCCAGTAATGAGATCGCAGGAAGATTCGTCTCTGCTTTTGGAAGTTCGGGTTCTTTCCAACACGCGATTCTGGAATCTCCCAATGGGGTCTCAGCCCTTCAAGACATATCCGGCTATTCCATGGGTATCGGTGATGTGGCCCATTCCCGGTACATCCTCAATTTCGGTGGGAACCCTTATGAAACCCATTTCTTATATGTGCCTTTCATCCAGAGGTTGATCGATGCGCGGATCAATCTGGGCGCAAAACTAGTGACCTTTGATGTGAGGGTCTCCCAAACAGCTGGAAAGAGCGATGAATGGTTCCCCATTGTTCCGGGAACGGATGGAATCGTGATTTTGGCAATGGCCCATGTCATTGCCAACGAAGGATTGTGGGATAAGGGTTTTATTGAACAATGGACCACCCTTTCTACTGTTCAACTCCTCAGGCGTCTGGCACCCTATTCCCTTAAAAAAGCTGAGGAAATCAGTGGTGTCAAAGCAACTGATATCAAACGAATCGCGATTGAATTTGCCAGCTCCAGACCAGGCGTTGCCATTGGAGGAGGGGGACTTGTAAAACATATCAATGGAACCGATAACCAGAAGAGTATCCTCCTTCTCAATGCCCTGACAGGGAACCTGGACAGCAAAGGAGGGTTTGGTTTTCCTCAACCTTACCCGTTAGTGCCTCCAGGGCCTATTCCTCCTAAAACCAGGAGGATGGATCCGGAATCCCAAAACCTCTTTCTCCGTGTTGACCAGGGAACCCAGAACCTGGGTGTCCTGATGACCCATATGGATAATCCAGTCTATAACGGACCTGGTTCAAACCTGATCTCTGCTGTCCTCCATGATGAGAGAAAAATCCCATTCCATGTCTCCATCGATCCGTTTCTTAACGAAACGAACCTCTATGCCGATCTGGTTCTGCCAGAAGCGAGCTATCTCGAGAGATGGGACCTTTTATCGCCTCCTTCAATGGAGAGGGTTCCTTACCTCGCATTGAGGCAGCCCATCATCAAACCTTTGGGGCAATCCCTTTCCTTTTCTCAGATTCTTATTGAATTGGCCCATCGGATGGGCGGGGACATGGAAAAATACTTCCGGTTCGGGAGGATAGAACATTATATTGAAGCCGCCATCAACAGAATTCCAAAGCTGGTTGATATCGGAGGAATCGATTTTCTGATGGAAAAGGGAATCTGGATCGACCCGGATGGAAAACCCACTTACCGAAAATATGAGAGTGAAAGATTAAAGACCGGGTCAGGGAAATTTGAGTTCGATTCCTCCATGCCTGTCTATACCCCAATCTTACACCATCAAAAAATGGGAGAGGGGGAGTTTCATCTAACCACCTTTCAGTGGAATGTGCATTCCTACTCGCAGACAGCCAATTGTAAATGGCTTTCGGAGATTGTGCACAGGAACCCGCTCCTGATCAGTAAAGAGACCGCTAATAAAATGAAGCTAAGGAATGGCGATCGGATCCGAGTTTCCTCTTCCCTTGGCTCCCTGGTCACCCCTGTATGGGTTACCCAGGGGATCCATCCCAAAGTTATTGCCCTTTCTGATAGCCTGGGCCGTTGGAATTATGGGCGAATTGCTCGAGGGGAACCATTTCAAAGCGAGGATCCTGAGACACGGCTTATCTGGTGGGGAAAACATGGCACAGGGTCCCATCCGAACCCTATCATCCCGATTCAAAAAGACCCCTCGGGTGGAGGACAGGGGTGGATGGATACCGTGGTGAGGATAGAGAAGATTTAATACAATACCCTCACTCCCCTTTAAGGGGAGGCGGGAAGGGAGAATAGAGATGACCCCCCCATATCTTCTCATCTCCCTTCCTGCCCGAGGGGTTTTATTTTAAATGTCTTAAATTTCAGGAGGGAAGAGGTGAATGGAAACCATACGACTATTATCTCTTGTTGTCATCCTGGGGCTTATTGGAATCACATTGGCAGGTCTCGCAATCAAGATTGTGAGACAGTATGAAAGGGGCGTGGTTCTCCGATTTGGTCGGCTCATCAAAACAAGGGACCCCGGTTTTAATCTGATCCTCCCTATCATTGACCGGATGATCAAGGTGGAGCTCCGGGTCGTCACCATGGTGGTGGAACCCCAGGTTGTCATCACGAAGGATAATGTTACCATCAAAGTCGATGCCGTCGTCTACTTCATGGTAAAGGATCCCGTTAAAGCAATTCTGCAGGTAGCTGATTATATCAAAGCAACCACTCAGATTGCTCTCACCACTCTCCGAAGTGTCTTGGGACAATCTGACCTCGACGAACTCCTCTTCGAGCGTAACAAGATCAATAAACGTTTAAGTGAGATCATCGATCAACATACGGAACCCTGGGGAGTGATGGTGAGCGTGGTGGAGGTGAAGGACGTTCAGCTTCCCGATCCAATGCAGAGGGCCATGGCCAGACAGGCCGAGGCAGAACGGGAGAAACGGGCAAAAGTCATTCATGCACAGGGTGAATATCAAGCGGCAGAGACCCTTCGACAGGCAGCTCGAATCATCTCCATTGAACCTGCAGCTCTTCAGTTGCGATATCTCCAGACGCTCACAGAGATTGCCGGTGAGAAGAACAGCACCATTATTCCCATCACCTTGGATATTGCCAATACCCTTCAAACCATCAGCAAAAAGGCCGGAGTTCCGGGATTGCTCACGAATGAGTAAGGGAGGGTTCAATTGACATTCAAGATTCCTCATCTCCCTTTCTGGGCATGGACCTTAGGGGGCATTCTGGTTATACTGGGTGTGAATGCTGCGATTACGCTCCCCACCTACACGACGACCAAGAAAGAATTTTGTATCACCTGTCATCAGCAGCAGAGAGAATCGCCTTTCTGGGAGCAATCAACCCTCCACCCGAAAATCAACTGTTCGGAATGTCATGCCACCGGACATGCCCTGATGCCGAGCATCAACATCTTTCCCCTGAAAAGTGAAGGGGAACACGCCGGTTTTTCCGCCAAACTCGATCAGATCAATCCCAATTGTATCCGGTGCCATCAGCGTGTTTTTGATATCGAGCAGACTTCCCCTGATCTCAACCCTTACCGTATCTCGATTCCGCACCATTTCCATATCGAGCAATTGAAGAATTCCTGCACTTCCTGCCATTACAATATCTATCACGACCCCCATGACCCCCCTACTTTTCGTCCTCCGAAAGAGGCCTGCTTCGAATGTCATAAACGGGAGAGGACAGCC
>Ga0299915_10004391_pt1 | contig 10291 bp, 11 predicted proteins | sample RVTome_13_FD_200263 | JGI IMG/M metagenome (GOLD analysis project Ga0299915, IMG submission 200263) | Soil microbial communities from uranium-contaminated site in the Upper Colorado River Basin, Wyoming, United States - RVT92D227 (version 2) ...
CCACTTCAGGGTCGAAGATACGCGCTTTTGAATAGTCATGAGAGGAAGGAAACTGAAAATTGGCGGGACTGCCAAATTGAGAAGTCTCCACAGCCATGTCGACCAAGGCTTCCCAACCACCCCCTCCACTAGCAATAGCAAAACCAATTCTACCTTCCCTGAAGATTCGCAAGGCAATACTGCTGCTCTCCCTGCTCTGGACCTGCTTTAGTTCATTGGCTTCAAACTGTACTGTCGTTGCCCGAGCAGAAGCTGAAAAAACCTCAGCTTGCTCAACCTTCCTGCGAGCAGAGCGAAGAACCTCTAACTCATGTTCCATCTTGAATCCTAATCTCTAATACCTAAATCCTAAACAATATCAAATTTCAAAGAATTAAATCCAAAACTACTGGCTTTTTGTTAATATCGAACCGAATATCTTCATCAATTCTATAGACTCCTCAAGCAATGCCTCTCGTTCTTTTCCCGAACCAGGATGACTTACTTCTATAAGCTTCAACCAATATCCACACTCTTTGGCTTCTTTACGGCATATCTTGATTCTCATTACGAAATCTTTCTTACCCAGGGCTTCATTTGCCTCTATATAATTTGCTCCGACTGAGGTTGCTGCTCGTAGTAATTGCTTTCCAATTTCTTCACAAATGAGTGTTTTGGGTAAACCCCTGCAAAAACCGATAATGGACTTCGCAAACTGCAAAGTTCTCCCTTCCAAGTCATACTGTTTTGAATTTTGATTTCGGGTCATTGGAATCTGTTTAGGGTTTAGGATTTCGTATTTAGTATCTATTGTTTATCTTCCTCCCACTACGCAATTACGAATCCTGATATGTGGACTCCCGTCAGAAACAGGCAACGGATATTGACCCCCTTTGCCACAACCCCCACCCTGATTCATCTCCAGATCATCGCCTATGGCATCTATATTCTCCAAAGTAGTGAAGACATTGCCTGTCAGCACGACTGGGCGCAACAATTCCGCTATTTTCCCTCGGCGAATCATGTAAGCCTCTCCAGCCGAAAAGGTAAACATCTCCAGGCTAGTCGTGCCGCCGTACCAATCCTTAACATAGACGCCTTCCTCAATGTCACCGAGCATCTGCTCAAACGAAGCGCTACCCGGCTCGATGAAGGTATTGCTCATTCGCACTATGGGGGGAAAGTGGTAATTGATGGCCCGTGCATTTCCCGTAGCCGCTTCCCTCATCTTAGCCGCTGTTTCCCGGGAATGAAGCCTTCCCTCCAGAATGCCCTCCCGGATAAGATGGGTTTTCGTTGTTGGCGTCCCTTCATCATCGTATTTATAACTTCCCCGCAAGTTAGGGATAGTAGCATCATCGATGATATTGAGATGCTTGCCGCCAAATCTTTTGCCCAGAACCATAATTTGCCGCAGGTTTTCATTCTGATATACATGGTCGGACTCGGACAAATGCCCGAAGGCTTCATGAGCAAAGACCCCGGCCAGAATGGGGTCCAAAATCACGGTATACTCTCCGCCTTTTACCTGGGGAGCGGAAAGAAGCGCGGCAGCACGCTTGGCTATCTCCTGCGCTTTCTCATGTAGTCCCTCCACAGCAGAAAATGCCCCATTGCTGCCCAGGCTTAGTCCGGCCTGTTGAATTTCGTTATCCTCACGAGCTATGGCTGTTAATCGTGCACTAAGATCGGTTTTGGTCTGCTCTATATAGCTGCCTTCGGAACTAGCGAAGGTAATTCTTCGCTTCACATCACGATAGTTGATCCTTGTGCTTTGAATCTTCGGGATACTTAACATAATATCATTGTAGCTGTCCAAAAGCTCTTTCTTGGTTGCCAACGGTATGGTTGTGGCATCCTTCTTCAGTTGTGACTCTACCGTATCCACTACAGGCTTCGTGGGGAAAAGCTTAAACGGTTCCCTGCTGGCTAACCCTGCTTCCTCCACCGCCAGAGTCACTTTCTCCTTCAATCCATCCAGGCGATTGAAGCTGACAAATCCCCAGCTACCCCGGGCTAAAGCGCGGATATTGCCACCAGCACTACGAGCCCGGCTTATTTCCTCCAGCCTTTGCCCCCTGTACACAACGCTGGTAGCCTGGCTCTCCTCAAAATGGATTTCAATATAGTCGGCGTGATGACCTTTCAAGGCATCAGCAATCAAATCGCGCATGTCTGTATTGTAGCCTTTGCCACGAATAAAGAAAAGATCTGCACAATGTCCTCCTGATATAGTAGAATGTTGTCAGTCTCCTGATATTATCTAGGTAACGGCAATGAAATTCACCGATAAACTGCTTGACGCCAGCCGAAAGAACAAAAGCTGGTTGTGCATCGGACTGGACCCTGACCCCGAGCTTATGCCCAAAGTAGATGTTCTGCAGTTCAACAGGGCCATCATCGAGGCTACCAGCGACCTGGTTTGTGCCTATAAGCCTAACCTGGCTTTCTATGAAGCTCTAGGGACCGAAGGGCTGGCTATCCTGGAGAAGACCATTAAACATGTACCCGGTGATATACCTGTTATCGGTGATGCCAAGCGCGGCGACATCGGCAACACGGCCAGGGCTTATGCCCGGGCCCTCTTCTCGGTTCTCGGCCTCGATGCCGCTACCGTCAATCCCTACCTCGGCTACGATTCGATAGAGCCTTTCATCAATTGTCAAGACAAAGGAGTATTCATTCTCTGCCGAACATCAAACAAGGGAGCCACAGATTTCCAGGACCTTCGCACCGATGGCCTACCACTATACGAAGTAGTGGCTAAGAAAGCCCAAGAATGGAATATTCATGGCAACATCGGCCTGGTAGTCGGGGCTACTTATCCCGACGAACTAAGAAGAGTTCGCTCGATTTGCCCCGAAATGCCTTTGCTCATCCCCGGCATTGGCACTCAGGGAGGAGACCTGGCTTCAGCAATTGGCTACGGAGCGGATGCCCGGGGCGAGAAGGCGATTATCAACGTATCCAGGCAAATTCTTTATGCCTCCAGGGAAAAGGATTTCGCCCAGGCGGCTAGAAACATAGCTGAAAAAATCCGCAACCAAATCAATGACTATTTGGCTTCTCGCCCAGAGGCGAAATGAGAACATTTATTTTGTCACCCTGAGCGAAAGCGAAGGGTCTAGATTCTTCGCGGAGTTTATCCTGAGCAAGATTCTTCGGTCGCTTCGCTCCCTCAGAATGACACAAAGCGAAGGGCTCAGAATGACAGGAGGGGTTGCCAAACGACCTCAATATGCCTGTGGACATAAAACTCGGTGATGTGGTCCGGCTGCGCAAAGCGCACCCCTGCGGCAGCTACGAATGGGAAGTGGTCAGTGCGGGCGCCGACATTGGCCTTAAATGCCTCAAATGCCAGCGAAGGGTGCTTCTGGCCAGAGACGTGTTCAAGCGAAGGGTGAAGGAATTTGTCTCCAGAAGTGACCAACTAACAAGCTTCACACCCCAACAAAATGCGCCGCGATGGTCTGTGTAGTGTGTTAACAAACCAGGCTTTTGTTTCCTGAGCTGCACATGTTGCACTCATGTGACATCATCGAACCTTCGATCTCTTATTCCACTTCGAGCCCGTATTTCAGGATATCACCTTAATGTTATAATGCAACCCTGCAATTTAACCCCGACCGTCTTATTCGCATCAGCAGCAAAAAGGGATACGAGTATAGGCAATGAACATTCGAGAGTACAATAGAGACGCCTGGGATCGTGAGGTGGGAAAAACCAACAAATGGACCATCCCGGTGAGTGCTGAGACCATCGTGAAGGCACGCCAGGGTGACTGGCAGATTGTTCTCACACCAACTATACCCGTTCCGGTAAACTGGTTTCCCCAACTCAAGGGAGCGGATGTGCTATGCCTCGCAAGCGGCGGCGGGCAGCAAGGCCCGGTGTTGGCAGCGGCAGGCGCCAATGTAACCGTCTTCGACAATTCACCGCTGCAGTTAGAGCAGGATCGTTTCGTAGCGAAAAGGGATGGGCTGAGTATCCGCCTGATAGAAGGAGATATGGTAGACCTCCATATGTTCGATTCCATGAGCTACGACCTGATAGTTCATCCGGTCTCAAATACGTTCGTGCCAGACGTGCGGCCGGTCTGGCGGGAAGCGTTCCGTGTGTTACGACACGGGGGGATACTTCTGGCAGGTTTCATGAACCCTGCCGCCTACTTGGTGGACTACGAACTTGCAGAACGTACGGGCGTGTTGCAGGTGAAATACCGCATTCCTTATTCGGACGTTTACGACCTACCGGAAGAGGAGAAGAAACGCAGGCTGGAACAAGGTGAGCCCATGGAATTTACCCACACCCTTGATGAGCAAATAGGCGGGCAACTTGCAGCCGGTTTTATTATTACGGGTTTCTTCGAAGACAGGACTCCTCCTTCACAGGAGGAACCCCTGACTATGTACATGCCTAATTGCATGGCGACGCGGGCAGTCAAGCCATAATGAATGCCATACCGTATCCCGTGAAGCGTCATCACAGGACTCGACCGATGGTAAACTAAAATACAAGTCACTCAACTGAGAAGACAATCCAGATATCTTCTACTTCGGGAATATGGGTTCTTTCCCACTTTGGTTGAGTCCTCCATTGAGTAAGTCTATAATTCTCTCAAATGGGTTCTTTTCCACTTTGGTTGACAGTCATGTGCATCAATTCTAGAATAGCCTTGTGCCGACAAGAAAATATACGGGCGGATATACCTCTGGTATGCCAAGAGGATGTCTGAATCTGCTGCCACGTTGGGTTTGGCTTATTATTATCGGCATAATCCTTTCTATTATCCAGTTTGGATTACCCGACCCCGTAGAAGAGGGCATTAACTCTCTGTTAGGCAACCCAAACAGCCTACCTTTCACGGGTGTTGTACCTCTTCTAAAAGCATCATTAGTTATATGGAAGATTTCAGGCGTCGGGCTTTTTATCGCTGGCATCGTTGACCTTATCCTTAAGCGGAGACGAAGCCAGCTTTATTAATCTACGTACTCCGCCAACACTCTCCGCAAGGTTGAGTAGAATTGTCGCTTGTGCAGCAACTATGGCTGTTAGAACGTAAATGGCTATGAATGCATCGTCTAGAGTTATTATACTTCTCACAACATCAGAGACAATATGCATTAGGAGAGCCTCCTCCTCTTTGCCCCTCTGAAATATCGTTTGGAAGCTAAACCACGCCCAGCGTAAAACTCACCTCTGCGTAGTGGTGGTGGCTTGGGCTGTAGTGGCTTGGGGTGGTGAAGCGTCAGAATCGGTCTGGGTTCTGTGCTTATATCAATCTTGGCTGTATCTCTCGGCTCTCTAACCACATCCAGCCAATCATTCGTGGACAACTTAATGCCAGCCTTTTGTGCGGGTGTTTTGCCTTCGAGTGAAATGTGCGGTCTGAAGTAGTTATAGTGTATCAGCCAGCCTTCGATAAACTTCCTGGCTGTGTCTGGCCTCTTCAGTCCTCTTAATACTTTTGTGCGGTCTTTGAGACTACCTTGAAACCTCTCGATTAGGTTAGTATTAGTCTCAATGTCGAATGGTGAGCCTTGCCTGTGTTTAGCATCCGCACCAAAGGCTAATTCAACACCATCAAGGTAGGCTGCCAGCTTATCGGTAATTACCACCTGTGGAGTCTTGTTGGCACGTTCGGTTGCCTTGTCCATTAAGGCTCTGGCTTCTCTCGTTCCTCTGTTTGGTGATAGGTGAGAAGCTAAAAGGAAACGGGTATCAGCATCTAGGCAGTCAAATAGCCAATACTTCCTGCCGTTTATCTTTATAACTGTTTCATCGGCAACCCACGTATTTCCCACGTTCGGGTGAACGTCTCTTACTTTATATTCCGCTTCCTTTGTGAAGCGATCTAGCCATCGGTATATCGTGCTTACCGATGGGCTGTAGTTGTGCTGTTGCTCTATGTTCTGCCTTATCTCATTAAGGGACATACCACTAAAATACGATTGCAGAGCATCACCAACGTGGCTAACAGGACTCCGCATTTTAGGCAAGGCAAAGTTGCCAGCGAACTTTCGCTTACAATCACGGCAGTAAAATCTCTGGCTGTCCTTGTACTTGCCATAGAGCCACAGGTTTTTAGAGCCACAGTATTTACACTTAAAATCCTCTGCTAAAACGTACCTGTTAACCATTCTGCGTCTCCCCCTTTGGATTACATAGTAAATGTCCTTTATGTCCATACCCTAAAGGGTAGCATTCGCAAAACAAAACGCTAAAACCTTCGTTATTCACCTTTTGCCTTCCGGTGTCTTCTTTTTGGCAAGGCTCTTTAGGGTCACTTCAATATGCCCTAGTCTGTCTTCAATATTCCCAACCCTGATTTTCAATTCCTCCATCTCCGTTAAGTCCCTAAACTTGAACCATTTATCAGCTAATGTTCGCCCCCTGGGGTGTAGCGACAAGGTAAATAATGCGCCTAGGCACACAATAAATGCGAGGCCCACCACACTAAGCATCATCAAGACAACTATTCCGTTCAATGCTGCCAACGCTCCTGAAACTTCAGGGGACAAGAACTTACTGAAGGAACGGAGTAAAACCAAGAGATTAAATATTGCGCCAAATACAAGCATAAACACTGAAACCATCGTGAGGTCTGTCCACAGCCTCGATAGTAATTGACCTGCCCTGCTGCTGAAATAAGGTGAGAACCGTAGCGTGGACGGGCTGCTTCTCCTATGTTTGTATTTTGCTTTAGCCATCTTGCTAACCCCCTTAATAGAAGAGGGTAACACAAACTGTGCCTAAACCATAATGGAACAGAACCCTCAAATGGGCATTGTGGACATTCTGGAGAGTGCTGGTATAGCGGTGGCACTGACTCTTTCGCTAGTAAATCTGGTAAGGGGCATTCGACATTCTCGCATTCCTTTGATAATGTATCTTCGGCATTTTTCTGTGGCTTGGCATGAGGGCAATTCCTCGATAGTCGTATTCCATTTGGACTTTGTGAATAATTCTTCCCAGCGTCGGACTGTAAATAATGTGCAAGTATCAACGCCGCTTGGAGTAACTTACACACAATGTCCCTTTGATATAGATGAGAATCTGGAGCTTGGAATCTACCGATTACCCACTGGTGAGGCTCTGAAAATACCCATTTCTGAATTGTTACCATCTCTCCTTGATATACCCCCACACCGACCCCGCTATAAAATGTTTGCATTATGCCTTCAATTCCTTGAGCCGTCAGGGTCGCCTTTGGATAATCTCCCCTATCAATTTGACTTCTCCGCTTGGCAAGCTGGCTGGGACAAGCCACTCGCAATTGATTCAGTGAGAATCTTTCCCGAAGCACTGCGAACCGTCGGACACCACACGATGCCAGCACACTGAGTTTCATTTTCTCAACCATAGTGGAACAGAAGGGGAATATGAGTTATCCTGCAACTCGGCAAATTGCACAGAAATCAGAATTGTTGGGGCACTCTCCAGTGGTTTGCGTGGTGAAGTAACAAAACAACTTAATGTGCCCTAACCACTAGACTATGACCCCCAAGTATAGTACCCTATCTCCTTTGTATCTGGAATTTATTGACGGATCCCTTTTATGAATATGAACATACTCGTTTTCCTGCACGGAACAACTATGATGCACAAGAATGCCCAAGGTCTTGCCCGACAAGAAATAGTGAAGCAAGTCATGGAGAGTGATGAATCTGTCAATGATTACGCATTGTACATTCCTGTCGGCAACGCTGTTAAGAAGCTACTGGAATGGAAGGGACAAGGAGCAAGAATATGCTATTTGAGCTCTCATAAAAATGCTAAAGATGTTGAAAAGGACAAGTTTGTTCTGAAGAAATATGCTTTCCCCGATGGTCAAATCTTCTATCGTCGAAATAGAGAGAAGTACAAGGATGTTGTTGAAAGAATTCGACCTCTTCCAGATGTGATCGTTGAAGACGACTGTGAATCGATAGGTGGAAAAGTTGAAATGGTCTATCCTAATCTTAAGCCGGAACTGAAAAACAAAATCAAATCAATTGTTGTTAAGGAGTTCAAAGGTATAGATCATATTCCTGATAGAATTCCCGAATTAATGAAGTAGAATCAGAGATAAGCCTTAAGCTGGAATTGGTGTCTGCAAGAGGGTGAAATAAGCCCTGTTTAGCTAATAGTAGGCTTGCACTGTCTTCTTCACCCAGACTGCTGGAAATCAACTTTCTCAAGAAGTCAGTGCTAGTAAATTCTAACCAAATTCTTAAATTCGGATTCACAAAAGCCGAAAACTGTTGGGTCACTTTCCAACGGTTTGTGCACTGAGTTAACAAAACGACTGCCGTTTCTCGAGTTGCGCAATATGGACGATTGCTGCTTCCTGGGATCCGGCAATGGCGTTGCCCCTTCAGTTCACTTTCCCCACGGCTGCCAGATAGATAACAAATTCATCCTTTCCGTCGATTTTCAACAATTGGTCCATCAATTCCTGGTCATAGGCAGCAACCGCGCATGTTCCAGCACTTATCGCCTCACAGGCGAGGTATAGATTCTGACATACATGCCCGGCGTCTAGGAGAATGACTTTGTGAGCAGCCAAACCATAGCGCCATTCCATTCTGTAAGGAATTGCCGACCAGACGAAAACCGTGGCAGCACCGGACATCCAGTTTTGCTGGAAAGTTGCCCAGCCTATCCTCTCCGCTGCTGTTTTATCCCTATATTCAACCAGAAGCTGGTGTTCGACCGGCAGGTATCTATAGAAGCCCATATCCAGACCCCTCACATTGAGAACACATAGAGAAGTCTCAAGAGCATGTCGGGCTCCAGCCGACGGTACAGTCCTGCGAACATGACCAGCACCCAGTTGCTCTTGTACTCCTTGGGTTGCCCACAGCACAAATGATAATTCCCCCAGCGTCAGCGGGGTCTCACTGAATTGTCGGCGGCTCCGCCGATTCCTAATGGCGGCTAACAAATCCACGCCCGGCAATGTCTCGAATTCAGCTGGGGGAATCAGATCGATTCGTTCTGCATCGGCTGAATAAGGTTTTTCAATAGATGGCGGAGGTACTCCCAAGCTCTGGTCGGTTCTTGAGAAATCAATCTTTTTGCGTACACTATCTTTGAGGAAATAACGATTCTGCTCTATCGAGGATTGTTGCATGCTGCACCTCAATCATTTACGTGCTCAGTATGTTAAGCATTTCCAGGCCACGAATAATCATACTTACCGCTATAGCCGCCAGCAGCAAGCTGAATACTCTGGAAACTGCCTTCAGCCCGCCTTGTCCGAGAAAATGGGCAATCCGTCGCCCCACCATAAAGATCGCCCAGGCAATAAGCATATTCAGGGCGAAGGACACAAGAACCATATAAATGGGGAATTGAGTGGCCAGCAACAAGAGTGTTGCTATTGTAGCCGGTCCCAACGTTAGAGGTGTGCCAATGGGGACTACGGCGACCATTTCTTCTCTTATTACCTGCATCATCCGCCCGGTTGTCATGTATGTGATGGAAAGCACCACCAGGATAAGTCCGCCGGCAATAGCAAATGAACCTACCGAAATGCCCATCGCCCGCAGAATCAACTGCCCAAAAAAACAGGAATACGAGACCGACAACGGTAGCTGTTATGGTAGCCACATGGATCATCTTGTGGTGCTCCCGCCTTGACATGTCCTGACCCATAGAAATGACGACGGGCAGGATGCCCAGCGCGTCAACAACGATGAACAAGGGCACAAAGGTTAATATAGAATACTGTGCGCTGTTCTCCAAAATACCTGATCCTTTCTTAGCTCCGTTGGTGACTTAGCTAACCCGTGAAACTCCGATGGCTCAATCGCACTAGTGACCCGTACATTTAATGTGCCATCTGTGGTACACGGTAAGCTGACCGAGGTAATAGCAGGAATACAGCAAATCAAGAGCGTTGCTTCCATAAGGGCATGATAATATTCATAGTAGGCCAAGTAGCTGGTGCAGTCAATACCCCCTCGCATTGGTATTCCATGGTGCCTTTCGCCGTCACTGACTTGTGATCAGACCAGAGTCGCCTTTGTCGGGTAACATGCCAGTGAGAAGCTGCCTGACTAGCGAAGACTATAGACGAAATCGGCGGGCCCACCAGTAGTACCCTATTGCAGCAATCAACGCTATCGATGCAATGGGTGCCCATACGAGTTTGAGGTCAGAGGGGAACGCATCAAGCAGTATTCCTCCCAGCAGCGGACCCATTGCTATGCCTATGGTCTCGCTTAACCCGTAGAATCCCATATATCGTCCCCTCTGGTCTTGCGGAGAGAGTTCCCCTATCACTGAGAGCGTGACCGGAGAATGTATGATCTCGCCTGCTGTAACT
>Ga0299915_10004392_pt1 | contig 10290 bp, 10 predicted proteins | sample RVTome_13_FD_200263 | JGI IMG/M metagenome (GOLD analysis project Ga0299915, IMG submission 200263) | Soil microbial communities from uranium-contaminated site in the Upper Colorado River Basin, Wyoming, United States - RVT92D227 (version 2) ...
GCTCGGCCTGGGCCTTCAGAAAGCGGCGCAGCAGCTGGCCGGCGGCCAGGGGCAGCAGGATCTGCAGGGCGAGGTCGCGGAGGATGGCCTGCAGCTCTTCGCCCGGCAGGCTCTGACCCGTGCCGCGCAGCAGCAGCGCCAGGAGCAGCGGGGAGAGGAACACCCCGGACAGGTTGGACAGCGCGGCGTTGAACAGGGTGCCCATGACGTTCCCCCCCGTTACCTGGGTGAACACCACGCAGCTGGCGATGGTCGTGGGCAGGACCGACAGCGCCAGGATGCCGGCGGACAGCTCCGGCCCGAACAGCCTGCGCAGCGGCAGGGAGCTCAGGAAGAACAGCGCGGGGGTCAGCAGGAACAAGAAGGCTTGCACGTACAGGTGCAGCCGCCAGGAGGCCAGGCCCGCCCCGATGGACTCCGAGGGCAGGGTGAGGCCGGCGATCAGGAACAGGGCCGCGATGAGGGCCAGGCGCGTGGCGGAGCCGGGATTGATGCGCCGGCCCGCTTCCGGCGCCAGGAGGCCCAGGAGGATGGCGGCCAGCATGCCCAGCAGGAACCAGTTGCGCCGTAGGAAGCTGGTGACGGCTCCAGGCATGGCGCATCCTACCACGCCCGTCTTTACCGCCACAATTCCATGTGCTACGGTGTTGCCCATGCGTGGTTTCTGGAAGAAGGTCGCCCTGTGGATCAAGGCCTCCCGCGCCCTGTACACCATCACGGTGCTGCTGCCCTGCTGCCTGGGCGCGGTGGTGGCCTGGCAGGCGGGGGTCCCGTTCCAGGGCGGGCTGCTGGCATTGATCCTGGTGGGCATGATGTTCGCCAACATCGGCACCAACTTCACCAACGACTACTTCGACTATCGTTCCGGCGTGGACCGCCGGGACCGGGGCAGGGTGTACAAGCAGGGGGCGGAGGTCCTCATGGAGAATCCGCTGGCGGAGAGCGGCTCGGTGGACGGCTTCGCCGCCTACTTCTTCTCCCCCCGGGCCATCCTGGCTTCCGCCGCGGCCAGCTTCGCCGTGACGGCCGCGATCGGCGCGTACCTGGCGGCGCGGGTGGACTGGCGCATCCTGCCGCTGGGCGTGGCGGGCCTGGCGGCCGGCTATTTCTACACCGCCCCGCCGGTCAAGTTCGGCTACCGGGGCTTCGGGGACCTGATCTGCTTCCTGGGCTCCGGGCCCTTCCCGGTGCTGGGCACCTACTTCCTGTTCACCGGCCGCCTGTCCTGGACCGCGGCGCTGGCCGGGATCATCGCGGGGCTGTGGGTGGACGCCATCCTGTACATCGGTAACGTGCCGGACGCCGAGGCGGATCGCGCAGTGGGCAAGACCACCCTGAGCACCCTGCTGGGGCGCGGGGCCGTGCGCGTGCTGGGGCCGCTGTACTACGGGTTGTCCTACCTCCTGCTGGCCGCCTCCGTGGCCTTCCGCCTGTTCCCGGCCTGGGCGCTGCTCGGCCTGTTGCCGCTGCCGCTGGCGGTGCGGGCGCTGGCCATCGCCGGCAGGAACTACGACGACATCCCCCGCTTCGCCCCGGCCATCCTCACCACGGTCCAGGTGTTCGCCCTGTCCACCCTGCTGCTGGGGCTGGGCTTCGTGCTGGACCGGGCGCTGTGAGAGCGCCCCGGTGAGCCTGCTCAGGCGCCGGCCGGGGCGCCGGTCAGGACGCCGGTCGGGGCGCGGCGCCCTGCCGCGGGCGCTGGCCTTCCTGCGCAGCCGCCTGCTGGGCGCGGTGAGCCTGCCGGCGCTCATCGGGGCGGCCTGGGCCTGGCGGGCCGGGGCGTTTGGGCCGGCCGGCGGTCCGAAGGCCTGGCCGGCGCTCCTGCGCCTGGGGATCGCCCTGGCCGGCCTGGCCGCGGTGGAGCTGATGAACCTGTTCGGTGCGGACTACTTGCGGCACCAGCGGCACCAGCGGCAGGGGGGGAGCGAGCTGGGGCCGCAGCTCCCGGGCAATCCCGTTTCTGCCCGCCTGCGGCCTGCGGCGATCCCCCGCCTGCTGTTGGGGCTGGCCGCGGCCGGGCTGGCGGCGCTCCTGTACTTCACGGTGACCGTCGGCCCGGGCCTGCTGGCCTTCCTTCTGCCGGCAGCGGCGGTGGGCGCCTTGTACGTGTTCTCGCCGTTCCCCTACGCCTTCCTGGGCACCGCCCTGGTGCCGCCGCTGGTGGCCGGGGGCGTGGCCTTCGTCCTGCTGGGCCGGGTGTCGGCCGCCGCCTTCTTAAGCGCCCTGCCGGTGAGCCTGGTTTCCGCCGGGGTCATTCTGACCTACCAGGTGGCCTACCGCCGCCAGCCGCCGCCCCACTGGGCGCGGGCTCTGGCCGTGCTCCTGCCCTACGTGCTGGCGGACGTGCTGGTGGCGGCTTTCCTGCTGGCCCGGGTGTACCCGCGCTCCGGGTTCTTCGCGCTGCTTCCGGCCATCGTGTTTCCCGGCTGGATCGCCCGCCTGTTGTTCAATGAAACGCGCGATCCGGTGCCGGCCACGGCCCTGGGCGTATTGCTGCACAGCACCCTGTGCCTGGCCATCGCCGCCGGCTTGTTCTGGGGCTAAGCCTGCCGGGCTGTATCCGCCGGTGGCTGGCCGGGGTGGTGGGTTTCGGCGCGATGGGCCTCGGCGGCTTGAGCTTCGGCGGGGACCTTGGGCTGGCAGAAGCGCACCGTGCGCAGCGCCAGCGAGCCGCCGGCCAGGTCGATCAGGTTGAAGCCGGGCGGCTCATCCGAAAGGGCCGCCCGCGGCGAGTCGGCGGCGCCGCTGAACTGGAAGCTCACCGCCGGGCAGGTGGCGGCCATCACGCCCCGGTGCAGGCAGGTGTGCTGCAGGTGCAGGTGCGCGGCGAAAACGCCCAGGATGTTGCGGGAATAGGGTGGAATGATCTCCCAGAAGCCGTCGGCGTTGGCCAGCTTGAGCTTGTCCAGCCAGCCGACGCCCGTATCGAAGGGGGGGTGGTGCAGGAAGACCAGCACCTGCTTCTGCGAGTTGCGGTGCAGGTCCTCGTTGAGCCACAGCAGCTGCTTCTCCTCCAGGCGGCCGAACTCCTTGCCGGCGCAGGCCGAGTACAGCATCACGAAGTGCACGCCCTTCAGGTCGAAGGAGTAATACCCGGGGAACTCGGGGCCGCGCGGCGCGGTCTTGCGGAAGCCGGCCAGCGAGTCGTGGTTGCCCAACACCGCGTGGACCGGAACCTGCAGGTCCTTGAACAGGTCCAATACCGCCTGGTAGCTGGAGTGCTCCCCGTCCTCCAGTAGATCCCCACCCAGCACGACCAGGTCCGGGGCCGGGACCTGCTTGCGGATCGCCGCCACCGCCGCAGCCAGGTTGGCGTAGGGACTCACGCCGTGGAGCGTCTTGTTGGGGGAGCCGGGCAGGTGCAGATCGGCCAGGTGTACGATACGCATGCGTCCCAGCATAGCGGGGAAGTGCGGAGTCCCGCAATCCCTCAGGACAGGACGCGGGCCAGGCGCTCCAGCGCTTCCCGGAGCACGGCCCGCGGGCAGGCCAGGTTCAGGCGCTGGAAGCCCTGGCCGCCGCTGCCGAACATGGGGCCGTCGTCCAGCCAGACCCGGGCCTGGTGCAGGATGCGCTGCTTCAGCTCCGCATCGGAAAGGCCGAGCGCCCGGAAGTCCAGCCAGACCAGGTAGGTCCCTTCCAGGGGAAAAACCCCGGCCGCCGGCAGGCTGGCCCTCAGAAAATCCTTTAAGAACCGGTAGTTGCCGGCCACATAGGCCAGCACCTGCTCCAGCCAGGGGGCGCCGTGCCTCCAGGCGGCTTCGGCGCTGACCACGCTGCAGGCATTGGCCACGCTGGTCCACAGCGCTTCCTTGGCGGTCCGGAACCTTCGCCGCAGCTCGGGGTCGGGGATCACCGCCAGCGAACCGCCCAGCCCGGCCAGGTTGAAGGTCTTGGTGGCGGACAGCAGGGTCACCGTCCGGCCGGCCAGCTGCGGGGACAGCAAAGCGGTGGGCAGGTGGCGATGACCGGGCAGCACCAGGTCGCAGTGGATCTCGTCGCTCACCACGATCAGCCCGCGGCGCAGGCAGATCTCCGCCAGCCCCTCCAGCTCCTCCCGGCGCCACACCCGGGCCACGGGATTGTGCGGGCTGCAGAGGATGAGCAGGCGGGTGCGGTCCGTGACGCTGCGCTCCAGGTGCTCCAGGTCCAGGGTGTAGCCTCCGCCTTGCAGGCGCAGCGGGTTCTCCAGCACCTCGCGCCCGTTCCTGCGGATGCATTCCGCGAAGGGGTAGTAGACCGGAGGCTGGATCACCACGCTTTCCCCCGGGGCGGTGAAGGCCTGGATGGCCAGATTGATGGCGGGCACCACCCCGGGGCAGGCCAGGAGCCATTCGCGCCGGAGGTCCCAGCCGTGTCGCGCGCGGGTCCAGGCCGCCGCGGCCTGGTACCAGGATTCAGGCTCCAGGGTGTAGCCGAACACGCCGTGCCGGACGCGCCTCCTCAGGGCGGCCAGCACCTCCCGGGGGGCCGGGAAGTCCATGTCCGCCACCCAAAGGGGAAGGAGCCCCTCCTGGCCGGCCAGGCGCTTCTGGAAATCCCACTTCAGGGAGGCGGTGCCGCGCCGGTCGGTGAGCCGGTCCAGGTTCATGACGGGAGCTGGCCCACCCGGCGCAGGATGTCCTGGAGATCCTCGGGCCGGAAACGCGAGAGCTCTCCCACTCCCCGGACCAGGGCCCGGACCAGCAGGCGGTCGAAGAATCCCAAGGAGTCCGGGCGGATCTCTCCGCCGAGGGTCCAGCGGCCGAAGGCGTGCAGGGACAGCCAGTCCGGATAGGCGGAGTCCAGCTGGGCCCGGGCCTTCTCCCCCTCGTACAGGCAGCAGATGAACAGCCCCACGGGCACGCGCAGCAGCGCGGAGCGGTGCCGCTGGCAGAAACGCGTCACCCCCGCGGGCACCGCCCCGGCGTAGATCGGGCTGCCCAGCAGCACCAGGTCGAAGGCCGCCGGGGAAAGCCGGCCTTCCCGCCGCAGGTCAGCCACGGTGACCTCGCCGGCGAGCTTCCCGGCCAGCAGCTCGGCGTACCTGCGGGTGCAGCCGTAGCGCGAGCGGTAGGCGATCAGGATCTTCACGGCCGGCCCTCCTTCAGGCTCTCGCGGAGGTGATACAGGCGGTTGCGGAAGTACAGCACGATGTCGGTCAGGACCATGCAGCCGTTGAGCGCGTACAGGAAGATGACGTAGTCGTAGCGGTACAGCAGCTTGTGCAGGACTCCGGCCGCGTAGCCGACCAGCACCACGATCAGGAAGACCACGCTCTTGCCGGCGATCGAGCGGGAGGTGAGCGAGCGGTAGATGGAGAACGGCCAGGCCGCCCCGAAGCAGACCAGCATCAGGACCTCGAAGACGCTCGTGCGCATGGGTATCTATAGCACGGCGGGACGGCGGCCGCAAAGCGCCGGCGCCGGCCGCGGCCGGCAGGCCGCCGCCCTCCGGCGCTTATGCTCCGGCCGGCTCCAGCTTCACCAGGGGCACCAGGGCGCTGCCGGCGGCGATGAGGGCGCCCAGGAGGGTCAGGCCCAGGCCGAAGGCGCCGCGATCCCCCAGCACGCCCAGCAGGGAGGGCACCACGCCGCCCCCCAGGGCGTAGGCGACGGGCAGCAGCAGGGAAACCGTGACGTTGTAGATGCGCCTGGGGGTGATGCGGGCCACGGCCACGAAGCCCACGGGAAAGAAGCAGGCGCTCAGGACGGGCTGCACGAACACGGCGGCGGTGAGCAGGCCGCCGCGGCCGAAGCCCAGGGCCGCGGTGGCCAGGCCCGTGGCCAGCAGGGTCGCGGCCAGCACGACGCGAGCCCCCAGGCGGTCGGCCAGCCAGCCCACCGCGAACACCGCGGCCAGGCAGGCGATGCGGGACAGGCCTACCAGGGAGTTGACCGTGGCCGGCGGCAGGCCGCGCTCCGCCACCAGGTAGGTGGGCAGGACCGCGAACACCCCGGCCCCGGAGCCGACCCCCAGGGTGAACAGGGCGGCGAAGACCCAGTAGGAGCGGCGGGAGAGGATCAGGCCCAGGTTGGCCAGGCCGGGCGCCTCGCCCCGAAACCGGCCGCTGGAGCCGAACAGCAGGTAAAGCACCCCGGCAGCCAGGCAGGCCAGGCCCAGACCCAGGAGGAAGGAGCGCCAGGGCAGTCGGGCCAGCAGGGCCGCGGCCAACGGGATCAGGATGAAGGCCAGGTTGGGGGCCAGCTCGTGCACGGCCAGGGCCCGTCCCTCCCCGCCGCCGGAGGCCAGCGCGGTGGCCGCGGGGATGGCCGAGGGCAGGTACAGGCCCGAGGTGGCGCCCACCAGCACCAGCCCGGCGTGGATGAGGCCCAGGGAAGAGGCGCGCGAGATCGCCAGCAGTGCCGCGCCGGTGGTGAGCGCGGACAGGAGGATGGTGCCGCGGTGGCCGATCCTGGCGGACACCAGGCCGGAGAGCAGGCTGGCCGCGCCGTAGCCGATGCTCAGGAACAGGAAGAAGGAAGTGGAACGGGCATGGCTCAGGCCCAGGTCCGCCTCGATGGAGGGCAGCAGCGGGGAGAAGGCGATCCGGGCGGTGAACACGAAGAAGAACACCAGCGCCATCAGCGCCAGCTGCGGCGCGGCCGCGCGGAAGGAGTCCCTGGCGGAGCTCACGAGTCGGGCTTTCAGCGTTTCAGGGGTGAACCTTCGCGGATCATGGTGCCCGTGCGCAAGATCTCTTCTATCTTATACGTCCCGTACTTGCGCGCCTTCAGGAAGCCGTCCCAGGAGCACTCCGCCAGCCGCCCGGCGTTCAGCAGGTCGTACAGCCACTCAGCCGTGTACTCCGGGTCCTCCTGGGGGAAGGCGGCCTGGATTTCCAGCAGCCACTTCTGATTGTAGAGCTCCTGGGCGCCGATGTGGGGGGACATGATGATCGGGATGCCCAGGCCGGCATAGAAGGAGAGCTCGCTGGGCTTGGTCCACAGGATGTCCGTGTGGCGCATGGTCTGGGCGAACTGGTCGAAGTACTGGTCCTTGCTGGGGCTGTAGAGCACGCGCAGGTTGTCGCAGCCGGGCAGCAGCTCGTTTTTCACGTTTTGGAAGTACTCCTCCACCTCCGCCCGCACCCCGGCGACCAGGTTGAGGACCACCTCGCCGGATTTCAGTTTCTCGCGCAGCGAGCGGGCGATCTGGAAGCCGAACTCCTTCTGAGCTCCCGCGCCGCCCACGGCGTAGGTGATGGTGAGACGCCGCTTCCGCTTGAAACGGCAGGCGTTGCGGCCCAGGAAGTGGGCCACGCTCTGGCCGTGCAGCGGCCAGAAGACCTCCTTGGGATCCAGGTAATACAGCCGCTGGCCCTGGTCCTCGCGCAGGACGTCCAGATCCTTGTTGCCCAGCACGGACTTGGGGAAGGGGAAGCCGGTCAGGAAAACGCGCTCGTCGGGCACCCCGTACTGGTTCAGGCGCTGGATCGCCCGCCCGCAGGGAGCCAGGTAGTGGATGCGGCTCTTGTGCGGGTCCTCCGGCACCCAGGCCCGGCTGACCTCGGCGTCGCAGATGATGCAGTAAATGCGCCCGTACTCCGCCATGTCCGCCGCGATGGCCGGGGCGAAGTAGGAGGTGATCAGGGGCAGGGGCTGCTCCTTGAGCTTCTCGATCAGGCCTTTGCACAGGCCGCGCTGGATGAAGCTGGAGATCAGCTTCACCTGGAACGAGGGATTGGAAAGGTCGCGGATGGGGTAAAAGGAGGGGATGCTCTGCAGCGCGTCCAGGATGCCGAACAGGGGCTTGCCGACCACCGGCACCGAGCGCACCCGGGACAGAAACTCGTACATGCCGCGCAGCCGGTCCCACTGCTTCTTCTCGGCAGGATCGCTGGACTGGGAGCTGCCCACGGCGATGATCCCGCCTTCGGCATATTCCATCAGGGGGTAGGTGGCCCGCTGGTGGCCCAGGCCCATGTCCACGGTCACCACCCAGGCGCGGACGTCGCTCTGGGCGAGCGCGGGGGCCGGTCGCTTCGGGGCCGGGCTTTGCCGGCGTTTCAGGCCCGCCGAACGACGCGCAGGGCCTGCGCTGCGGCGCGCGGCGGTCGCCTTCGGTTGCGCCTTGGCCCGCTTGGGCTTCGGCGCCTGCTGCGACCTGGTCTTGCTCCCCTTGATCTTTCCGGCCATAGCACCTCCGCGACGCTCTGCTCGGCTTCGATTGTACATCGGTTGCCCCGCCGGGCGCCAGGGGAGAAGAAAAAAAGCGCGCGGCCGGGACGAACTCGGGGCGCAGGCCGGAACGCGCGGCCGGGGGGCGGGTCCTACGGCAGCTCCCCGCGCACGCCGCGGAAGGCCTCCAGGGCCTGCTCCATCTCGGCGCGGCCCAGCGCCGCCGAAGCCTGCACGCGCAGCCGCGCCTTTCCCTCGGGCACCACGGGGTAGCCGAAGCCGGTGACGAACACCCCCCGCTCCAGCAGGCGCGCGCTGAGCCGGATGGCGGCGGCGGTCTGTCCCACCAGGATGGGGATGATGGCCGAAGGGGCCGGCAGGGGACGGAAGCCCAGGGCCAGCAGGCCCTCGCGCAGGAAACGGGCGTTCTCGTGCAGGCGGCCGACCAGCTCGGGGTGGGCCTCCAGCACCCGGATGGCCCGCAGGGCGCTGGCGGCGATGGTGACCGGCAGGGCGTTGGAGAAGATCTGCGGGCGCGAGCTCTGCGTGGCCAGCTCCACGACCTGGCGGGTCGCGGCCACGAAGCCTCCGGCCGCCCCGCCCAGGGCCTTGCCCAGCGTGCCGGTCAGCACGTCCACCTGGCCGGCGAGCCCGAAGTGCTCCAGGGTGCCGCGGCCGGTGGCCCCCATCACCCCGGTGCCGTGGGAGTCGTCCACCAGGACCGCGGCGTCGTACTTGCGGGCCAGCTCCACGATGCCCGGCAGCGGGGCCAGGTCCCCCTCCATGCTGAACACCCCGTCGGTGGCGATCAGACGCACGGAGGCCCCGCGGGAGGCGGCCAGCTTCTCTTCCAGGTCTTTCAGATCCGCGTGCCGGTAAACCAGCCGCTGGGCCTTGGACATCCGGGCCCCGTCGATGATGCTGGCGTGGTTGAGCTCGTCGGAAATCAGGGCGTCCCCCTCGCCGGCCAGAAGCGGCAGGATCCCCGTATTGGCGCTCCAGCAGGAGACGTAGCTCAGGGCGGCTTCGGTGCCGAAGAAGGAGGCCAGGGCCTGCTCCAGCTCCCGGTGCGGCGCGAAGGTGCCGCATATGAAGCGCACGGAGGCGGTGCCCGCTCCGTAGCGCTCCAGGGCCAGCTTTCCGGCCTCGATCACCTCCGGGTGGTTGGCCAGGCCCAGGTAGTTGTTGGAGGACAGCACGAGCACCTCCCCGTGACCCTCCATGGAAACCCTGGCGTCCATGGGGGAGGTGATGGTGCGCAGGGTCTTCAGCGTGCCCTGGGCCTTCATCTCGGCCAGCCTCTCGCCCAGGCGCTGGTGGAAGCGTACGTTCATGAAGGGCAGTATACGCGCACTTGGATTCTCTCTTCAAATGGGGGATGCTGGGGAGGGAGGCGAGAAGAATGGCGGGGCCGATCGGGGAGCTGAAAGTCGATCGCTTGAACGTCAAGATCTATCCGGACCGCGCTGCCCTGGGAAAGGCCGCGGGCCTGGCGGCCGCGGCCAGGATCCGGGCGATGCAGCTGGAGAAGCCGTTCCTGAACCTGCTGTTCGCCGCCGCCCCCTCGCAGCAGGAAACCCTGGAAGCCCTGGGCAGCGAGCCGGGCGTCGACTGGTCGCGTATCGACGCCTTTCACCTGGACGAATACCTCGGCCTGCCGGCCGGCGCGCCGCAGTCCTTCGGGCGCTGGCTGGGGGACCGGCTTTTCGACCGCCTGCCGTTCCACCGGGTGCACTACCTGGACGGCGCCTCGGCGGACGCGCGGGCGGAGTGCGAGCGCTACGCGCGGCTGCTCCAGGAGCATCCCGTCGACCTGGCCTTCCTGGGCATCGGGGAGAACGGCCACCTGGCCTTCAACGATCCGGGCGTGGCGGATTTTCAGGATCCCCTGCGGGTCAAGGTCGTCGATAAGCTGGACGACGCCTGCCGGCGGCAGCAGGTGCACGACGGGCAATTCCGCGCCCTGGCGGAGGTGCCGACCCGGGCCATCACCCTGACCATTCCCGCCCTGTTCTCGGCCCGCGCCGCGCTGGTCGCGGTGCCCGGCAGCCGGAAGGCGGAGATCGTCCGGCGGACCCTGCGGGGACCCGTCGACGCCTTCTGCCCGGCCACGGTCCTGCGCGGTCACCCCAACGCCTGCCTGTTCCTGGACCAGGACTCCGCGGCGTTGTTGTGAGAGGCGGCCCGCGAG
>Ga0299915_10004393_pt1 | contig 10289 bp, 9 predicted proteins | sample RVTome_13_FD_200263 | JGI IMG/M metagenome (GOLD analysis project Ga0299915, IMG submission 200263) | Soil microbial communities from uranium-contaminated site in the Upper Colorado River Basin, Wyoming, United States - RVT92D227 (version 2) ...
GGGTGTAGGAGCAAGTTGATCCCTCGGAGGCGCACTGGATGGCGAGGCCGAGAGCGACTGCGGGGCGATCCGACGTCAGCACCATCATCGCCGGCCGGAACCCTGCAGGCTGCCTGGCAGATGGCCCACTTGCCCTGAATACCACCCGCACGAAACAGCTCGCAGAGGCGTCAATCCTTGATGATGGCAGCGTTCTCTTTCGGCGGCGCCTGCCGGTTGGGCGATCTTGGCGCCCCCGTTCCGGACCATCCAGATGAAAGACGAGATGCCGGGGCGAGTGGTGAAGGCCTACACGGCTGCCACACCGGTCCTGTGGGTGCTCGGGCTGCTCCTGCCCGCGACCATCCTGCTTCTCCTGTATCTGACCTGGCGAGCGAGACTGTCCCGTCTTGTGGCCGACGGTGTGGCCATCCCGTGGTTTGTGGTGGCCGCCTGCCAAGGCCTGTCGGTCACCGTGAACTGGTGGCAGGGAGGACTACCGTTTTCCGACCTGCTGTACCGGTTGACCTACACGCCTGTGAGCGGGTGGCTCGCTCTGGGTCTGGCGCTTGGTGCAGGAAGGCAATTGCGCCTGGCGTCTCCGCCGGTGGTCCGCGCGGCAGCGATCCAAGGTGCCAATTTCTTGTGGCTCGGCGTCCTTTGTTTCGTATTAGCCACGGTAGTCCACCTCCCATCGCTTTCCTTCGAATCGCCGATGGCCGCCTTGGTGCCTGAAAGCCTTCCCGCTCGGGCGTTCTACTTCGTGCCGCGGTTCTACGGTGAAGGGGACCTACTTGGAGGTGTTCCGAATCTGGTCCTCTTCTACCAGTGGACCTCGGTGCTGGGGTTCGCGGGACTGGCGACGTTCTTCATCTCGGCGAACGAGCCGTCCCTGCCTTGGCGGATAGTGGGATGCCTCGGATGTCTGACCGCGTTGGTCGGAAGCCAGAGCAGAGGGGCGTACACCGGTTTCGCCCTCGGCGTTCTTGCCTACCTGCTGGTGAAAACAGTGCGTACCATGGAGTTGAGGGTGGCGGTCGTTGCCGCCCTGGTGTGCGCTGTCGGTCTGCTCGTCTCCGAGCCTGGGCGCAAGCTTCTTGGGGCCGGCGTAGGTGTGATGCACTCTCTGCGCTCGGGCTCCAGCGAGGCGCGGCTTCTCGGGTACGAGAAAAGTTGGGAGGGGTTCCAGGAGTCTCCCTTCTTGGGGCACGGATGGCCGGGGGAAGATGTGGCCAAAGGAATCCCGATGCCACTGGGGACGCACTCGTCCGTCTACGGGCTCCTGTACACTGGCGGTGCTCTGACCTTCTTGGCCTTCTTCTTTGCACTAGCGTCGCTCCTGTTCAATCTCCTCAGGCGCGCGATCAAGGCTCCAAGCCCGTCCGCAAGAGCCGGCCTTGCCATCGGTGTCGGTTTGGCCACGCTGAGCTACGGCGAGAGCCTGTCCTCCCTCGCATTGCCGCTGGTTGTGGCCTTCGCGTTCCTAGGTGGCTGCGTCGCCTCCGCCGAAGGGACGGCGGTGAGCGGAAATGGCGGCGCTCCGACCAAAACAGGAACTGGCGACCTTCATGAACCCGATTAGGCTAACGATCGTCATTCCGGCGTTCAACGTTGAACGGTACGTCGTTGACGCGGTCTCATCGGCACTTGGTCAGTCGCTCCCCGATATCGAAGTAATAGCGATTGATGACGGCAGTACCGACTCGAGCGCCTCGCGAATAAAGGCCATTGTCGATCCCCGCCTGAAGTTGCTGCGCCAAGAGAATCGCGGCCTGAGTGCGGCGCGCAACGCGGGAATTCGAGCCGCAAAAGGGCTCTACATCGGCTTCCTGGACGGTGACGACGTTTGGTATCCGGAGAAGGGGCGTTCCCACGTTGCGATTCTCGATCGAGAGGCAAGCGTGGGCATCGTGTCCTGCTACCACGAATACCTAGATGAGAGGGGTCGGCCGACCGGTCAGTATTTGACGACGCGCAAGAGCAGTCCGACGCTGCGCGACCTACTTGTGCGCAACTATCTAAGCTCGAGCACCGTTTGTAGGCGGGAGTGCTTTGAGAGGGCCGGGTTTTTTGACGAAAGCCTTCGAGCGTGCGAGGACTGGGAGCTTTGGGTGCGGATGATGCACGTGGGCAACTATCAAGCGCGGGTGATACCGAAGGTAATGAGTGGGTACCGCGTGAGGCCCGACAGTCTCACTATGGATTTCGAGCACCAGATCAGCAGCGCACAGCAGGTCGTATCCATCTTCACGCGCACCGTGCCGTCGTTCACGCCCCGCAGACAAGCGCGGGCGTTGGCTGAGGTTTATCGACTCACGAGCCGAAAAGCACTTTCCAGCGGGCAATTGAAGGTCGCGTGGCGCCTTGTCGTGGCGGCATTAGTTCAGTGCCCGGAGCTCTTTCTTGTTGACCCGCGAGCTGCGGGGACCCTTGCACTGATCGCTATGGAGGGTGTGCTGCCAGATGGGCTTCGGGGACAGGCCTACCGGTTAGCCCGCTCTGTCATGGGTCACTACTTCCGAACCACGGGGATCTCAGGCGTGAGAGCGAGAGGCCCTTCTCGGCACGTCGGCTCGCAGGAGCGACTGTGATGAAGTGGAGGGTGAATACGCCAAGGCGCGGCACGAAGTTCAAAGAGGCCTCCAAACCGCCCCTAGCACCGCAAGAATTTAATCTGTCGTCGCATGGGCGGCTGGAGGCCACCGCAGAGGTAGTGCACCTTCTAGCCCCTGCGAGGCACGACTTGATCACCGCCTGCTGCCGAGAAGGACAGGACAATGATTGTTCCAGTCGGTTTCGGGGCGTCAGGCGGAATCGAACCGCGCACACCTAGGGAGATCGCTCGAGAATGTCTCAGATGAGAGGCGCCGGTTTACCGTTACTGAACCGCAGTGACTGACGACTGTGCCAAGAAAGACGAGCCATGCCGCAATCACTCAGTGTTGTGATACCGTGTTTCAATTCCGCGCGGTTTGTTGCTGAGGCCATTGCTTCGGTGTTGTGCCAGAGGCCGGAGGTGAATGAGCTTGTCGTCGTGGATGACGGGTCGAGTGACAACACAAGAGAGGTGCTCCAGGAATTTGCCGCTGAGGCGAAGGTGACCATTATTCATCAAAGAAACGCTGGACCGTCAGGTGCGCGAAATACGGGTATCCTTGCTACGACGAGCGAATTGGTGGGCTTCCTGGACTCAGATGATCTCTGGCACGAGGAGAAAGCGCGAAAGCATCTCGCGTTCTTGGAGGCACACCCAGCGTCGGATCTGACCTACAGCGGTTGGCGCACAGTCGACGAGGATGGGCACTGGACCGGGAGGACGAACCTTGGGACGAGACGAAAACCCGGTTTCGAGAGCCTCCTGATATCGAACTTCACTGGACCCGCAAGCACTGTCATAGTCCGGAGGGCCGCGCTGGTCACGGCAGGGCTCTTCGACGAAGGTCTGCGTTCGAATGTGGACTTGGACATGTGGCTGCGAATAGCGGCAATCAGGGATGGCAACATCGGCCACATTCCCGAAGCCCTCGTTGACTGGCGGGAACGCCACGGGCAGATCACCGGCGATTGGCGGCGGATGTGGGTGGGCTGGCAGCGGGTTCTGCAGAAAGCCGAGGCCCTTCGGCCGAGCAGTGTGGAAAGGGTAAGACGAGTCGCCATTGCATCCCAACTCCGCTACATCGCATACCTCGCCTGGCGACAAGGTGACACCAAGGACGCGAGGAGCCTGCTGTGGCGTGCAGTGAAAACAAGCCCATTCACCGTCGCCACGGATCCCAGGGCGTGGCTTTTGGTGGCTCGTCTCTTTGCTTTCTTCCCTGTGAGAGCGTCTTGATACCGTTGGTACGGCGACGGTGGAGGCGATGCTTCCATGCCACAGACATGATGGGGGATGCTTGCGAACGAGACAGCAGGGCCTAGCCCGGCTCAGGGGGCGGCCAGCCTTGCCCGCGGTCTTGCTGGACTCGGCCCTGGTTAGGAGAGTGTAGGCAGTGTGCGGGATTGCGGGAATGGTCTGCCTCAACGGATCGGCGCCCTCAGGGGTGGTGGACCGGATGCTCGCGCTGATGACACACCGCGGCCCCGACGACAGTGGGCTTTTTGAGGACCCCACACGCCGCTTCGTCTTGGGGAGTCGAAGACTCGCCATCCAGGATCTGTCTGCGGCTGGTCACATGCCGATGTCGGATCCCGCCGGTTCGGTATGGATCGTTTTCAACGGCGAGATCTACAACTTTCAAGAGCTTCGGCGGACGCTCGCGGCGAGGGGCCATGAGTTTCGCTCGCGGACGGACACGGAGGCGATTCTGTTCGCCTACCTTGAATACGGGGACGCGTTTCTCCACGAGTTGGAAGGGATGTTTGCGATCGGGATTCTCGATCTCACTGTGCCGCGGCTTCTTCTCGCGAGGGACCGCATCGGCGAGAAGCCAATGTACTACGTGGGTAGCGGAGGGACTTTCACCTTCGCTTCGGAGATCAAGGCGTTCACAGCGATCCCGGCTTTCCGCGCTCGACTCAGCAATGCAGCACTGTGGCAGTATCTGACCTTTGGTTTCGTGATGCCACCACTCACCATGTTTGAGGGTGTCAGCAAGATGGCACCTGGAGAAGTTTTGGACGTGAGACCTGGTGAGTCCGTGGCCAGGCGTTTCTGGCGTTTGCAGTCCGATCGCGAGTCGGTTCGACGTATCCGCGCGCAGTCTGAGACAGAGACAGTGGCCGACGTTCGAAGAATGGTCGAGGAAGCGGTCGAAAAGCGGATGGTGGCGGATGTGCCTGTTGGGTCTTTCCTGAGCAGTGGCATCGACAGCAGCATCGTCACCGCGACAATGGCGCGGCTGAGCACAGCGCCGGTGTACACGCTTACTGTGGCCAACAGGGGGTTGCCCGAACTCGACGAGAGCGCAAGGGCTGTCAACTTCGCACGCTCCATCGGGGCCAAGCCACACGTCGTTGAGATCAGCGAGCCGGAGGTCGTCGGGATGCTTCCCGAGTTCGTGTATCACATGGATGAGCCACTAGCAGACCCTGCGTGCATGAACACCTATGTGGCTTCCCGCGAGTTCAGGCAGCTAGGTGTTGGAGTCGCGGTAGTGGGAGAGGGTGCGGACGAGGCGTTCGTGGGCTACCCGGTCTATCTCCGATACGGGCGCTACGCGCCCCTGCTCAAAGCACTGGGCAAAGTTCCCCCGGCTTGCAGGGGGAGGGTTAAGTCGCTGCTCAATGCCGCACTGGATCATTTGGGTAAGAAGGACCACCAGGACCTGATCCGGCGGGCGGTCGAGTCCGAAACCCTCTTCACGACACAGGATGTCTTCTTTCCGGACGGTGACAAGCAGCGTCTGCTGGGCCCGGCTGCGCACGCGCTGTACGGCTTGCCGTCCGCAGCGGGGGTCTCGGGCAGGGTCCAGGCCGATCTGACAGAAGACTCTGAAACTTTTCGGGATATCGTCGAGACTATCGCGTACTGCGAGACGAGGATGAGGCTGGCCGAGATGCTGGTGATGCGAGTGGACAAGATGTCTATGGCCCACTCGGTCGAGGTCCGAGCGCCCTTCCTCGACTATCGGATTGTTGATTACGCCCTTTCGGTCCCTACACGCCTGCGGACGCGTTCCGGTACGAAGCACCTGCTGCGTAAGGCATTCCAGGATCTACTGCCTGAAGGCGCGCACGCGGGCCCGAAGGTTGGGTTCAGCACTCCGATTGCGCTCTGGTTCAAGGGCAGGCTCGGTGACCACTTCGCCGATCGAATTGGCCGGTGTTCTCTGTTTCAGGCGGGCGTCCTCGACTTGGGATATGCCAGGGCATTGTTGGACGAGCATCGGGCAGGCCGACAACAGCGCCACGCGCAGCTCTGGAATCTGCTTGTCCTGACGGAGTGGCTGGAAAAATATCAGGTCGATGTGGGGAATTGAACGCGACGGAGTCGAACAGCGGGGTCTTGGAGGCATGTACAAGCGCATGCGAGGGTCATCCAAGGATAGCGTCGCGCAGGGTCCGCCGGTGGAGTGGGCGGAGGTCGACCGGAGGCTGCAGGCAGAGTTCGCGTCCACTATGGAGTTGAACGGAGCGCATTATGAACGTTTGTTCGCATACTTCCTGACGGGCTGGGTTCAGCGGAGGACACCCGACGGCGCGTACGCCGTTTACCCCGGAGCGCCGAGCCGAAACGGTAGACATGCCGACCTCCTCGAGGGCTTTACGAGGATCCTGCCGTTGTTGTCGGTCTGGCTGGCGAGCGGCCGAGATCCGTTCCCGCTCTCCGTGGACAACGAACGGCAAGACCTGGTGGACATGATCCTGGCGGGCCTTGCGTCCGGCACTGACCCCAACAGTGTTTCCTACTGGGGTGACATGGCGGACGGCGATCAGAGGATCGTCGAGGCATCCGACGTGGCGCTGGCGGTGTGGATGCTTCGCGATGGGGCGTGGCGGGACCTTGGCCACGCACGGCGCCGGTCAGTGCTTGAGTGGCTTGCGCAAGCAGGCACGGCCAGGGTTCCCGACAACAACTGGCATCTGATAGTCGTGTTCATAGCAGCCGTCCTACGGGCTCTCGGTCTTCCAATCACCGACTCCTCGATGGAGGAGCACTACAAGCGTTTCAAGAGCTTCTACTTGGGTGCGGGGTGGTTCAGCGACGGACCACGAAACAAAGTGGACTTCTACAATGCCTGGCAGATTCACTACCTGCTTCACTGGATGACCAAGGTTGACCCGCAGTTCGACGAGAGGTTTATCAGGCAGGCACTGGCAGACTTTGTGGAAACCTTCAAGTACCTGATCGGACCGCGAGGGTTCCCCATCATGGGGAGAAGCGTGTGCTACCGACTGGCAGCGCCGACACCGCTGATCGCGGCTGCCATAAGATCAGAAGAAGGTATTGCTCCAGGTCTCGCCCACCGTGCGTGTGACTGCGTGTGGCGCCACTTCCTCCTGAGAGGCGCCGTTGAACGTGGAAGGATCACGCAAGGCTATTACGGCACGAACCTGAGCATTCTTGACAACTACTCGGGCCCGGCGAGCAGTCTATTGTCTCTGCGCTCTCTCGTCCTCATGCTTGCGTGTGAGTCTTCTTTCTGGACGCATGCTCATGTGCCCCTCCCCGTGGAAGAGGGGGATTACAGCGTCCGTGTGCCAGAAATCCGGTGGACCATTGAGGGCACGTGCTCGACGGGCAACATCGTCATTCGCCAAGACAGACAGAAGTGGGGCAAGCTGGTCTTTACACAGCCGTACACGCCGATCCATCGCTTTCTGGAGTGGGTGGTGAGGCGCCCACTGCGACCGCCGAACGAAGCTGTAAAGTACAGAAAGCGGCTGTACAGCTCGCAGGATCCGTTCTGCAGCTGAGCTGTGCGGAGGGGGAGGAGGCCCAAGAGGTGAGCCGAGGGGATGACCCTGCTGCAGTCCGGGCGGATACGAGCTCAAGATCCTCCACTACCACGGAATCGGGCGAGGATGCACTGCGCTATGTGTTGACCGGCGGGACGTTTTATGGGCTTCTGCAGGTAGCCAACGCGGCCTTGGTCTATGGGACTCAGGTTCTTTTTGCGAATTGCATGAGTGTGCCCGAGTTCGGCCGATTCGCGTTCGCGTTTGCGTGGGCAGCACTCCTGGCAGTGCCTGCGAGCCTGGGCCTGCCACAGGCGAGTGTCAGGTTCATCCCGGAATATGTCGCCGGAAAACGGTGGACACTTTTCAAAGGGTTTCTCTTCTGGTCACGGTGGGCTGTCACGCTGGGAGGAGTGCTTGTGGCGCTCTTAGCGTGTGGCGGTCAATGGCTTTGGGGTGTGCGAGAGGGTGCCGCGTCACTATACGTAGGATTCGTAGCCGTCCCCTTGCTGGCGTTGTCGAACCTGCAGCTCAGGCAGACCCATGCTCTGGGGTGGCCTGTGCGAGGCTACGTGCCACAGGTTGCTTTTGGGCAGTTGGGACTGCTCGTCCTTGCGGGGATCGCGGTGGGGCTAAAGCATCAGCTGACTGCGGTGTCGGCCATGGGGTTCCTCGGACTCCTCTACATTGCGGCGGTGGCAACCCAGGCCGTCGTGATCGCCCAAGGGCTGCCACGCCCGGTGCGGAGGAGCAAGGCTGAGTACAGTGGCCCCGAGTGGCTGAGGGTCGCAGTAACACTCCTCGCGGGCGGCGCCGCGTACTCGGTGTTGGAGCGGAGCGATGTGATCATGCTCGGCATGTTGCGGGGCCCGGCCGATGTGGCCATCTACAGCGCGAGCGCAAAGACAGCATTGATGATCTCTTTCGGACTGACAGCCGCAGGGGCGATGGCCGCCCCACGCTTTGCGTCGCTGTATACGCAAGGGCGAATCGGCGAACTGGAGTCGACTGTTCGGAGGCTACTACGGTGGTTACTCTGGCCAACGCTCGCAGCTGTCGTTGGGGTCGTCGTCCTCGGGCGGAGGGTTCTTGGTATTTTCGGCGAAGCCTACGTCGCTGGGTATGCGCCGCTCGTGATTCTTGCGATCGGCCAGTTTACGGCGGCCTTTGTCTGGCCCGGGTCTCACCTTCTCAACGTCACCGGCCACGAGAGGACGACGGCTTGGGCACTCACTGGCACCGCGGTGCTGAACGTCCTGCTGAATTTCGTGCTTATTCCCGCTTGGGGGCCCCTGGGAGCGTCCGTCGGGACCGCAGTGAGCCTCGGACTGTGGAACCTTGTTCTGCCCTTTCTGGTTTGGCGTCGCCTCGGAGTGAGCTCTGCTCTTGTAGGGCGGTGGCGGACCAACGTGAGGGCGCGCGGGTAGTGCGAGGGTGTTGCTTACACGCGAAGTTGAGCTGCGGAGAAAGATCCTGCGCCCGAGGGACGTCCGGTCATTAAAAACAACCTCCGGCCCACGACATGATGAGAACGATTATCATGCGTGCACAAGAAACCGGCTTGACACAGGCCATAGGCTAGCGTTTACGGCACCGAGCACAACAGTAACTCGCGGGATGAGCACCTTTAAGGGCATTCGATCGAAGGGACAATCGTCGAGCCATCGATGAGCGGCGAGATTGCGTGGACCGGCAGCACCTCCAGACTGCGGTCGGAGTTGCGCCCCCGAGGAGCCCGCGGCTGGGTTTGTTTACCGCCAGGCACCTATGGCACCTCCCGACCGGCAAACCGCCTTGGTCAAGGAGGCCCCGGTGCTCGCTGGATCGCCGGAAAAGGACAGGAGCGTAGGTCACGGGTGCCCGCGCCGGGCTTTGCGGTCGCCGGAGGAGAGGTTTGAACAGGGCAGCGAAAGATCCCATCCAGCCTCCCGTCTCCGGGCTCTAGCCAGGGTGAAGCCTCTGCTCGACACCCGGAATCGACGGCAGTCTCACGCCCATCCCGCGTCGCGTCAGGCGTGGGCCACGCGGTTGATTGCCATCACTTGGCCTGCGTCGGGCATACAGGGGTTGCGCTTCCTCACCATCTGGTTGACCGCGTGGTAGGCCGCCATTATCTTCGCGTCGAGCTCGCTCGGACGCCAATCTTCGCCCAGACGTGGTTGATGCTGCTCTGGACGTGCTTGAAGTGGGTACAAGTGGCACCACCCGGGTTGGCGAGGAAGCGGGGATGAGCAAGATTCCCCTTCCCTACGCGATGGCATCGGCCCCGGGAGTGGTGGTGCCGTTCGCACCCTGGGCACGCGGTCTCCGGCATCTTGTGGAATCCAGTTCGTCCCGATAACATAGTTGTGAATGACCACCGAGCGAAAGACGAATCAGGTCACCCACTCTCTGGTTTCCCAGATTACAGCCAGTGCGGACGAGGTCAGGCCTGTGAGGCGCCCCGGAGGGCAAGAGTTGTGTCGAGTGTTCCATCCGCAGGCTCAAGGAGCACCTTCTCTAAATCCGTGCCTCCAACACAGTCGAGGACCTTCGCTTAGCGCTGCACGGCAGGTTCAAGATCTACAACTGGACCTAGCTCATCGAGTGCCAGTTCCTTCCCAGGCCTGCGTGGGCCGGGGGCGGCCTCGCCGCCGCACGCTAGCCCGCATGGGGCCGGCTTGCCCTCATGGCAAAGCGAATCCGCCGAAGGCGATTTGCCGAGTCGCTGCGGGGGTGCTCTGATGAAGGCGCGGCGACAACGGCAGACTCGATGACGGATCCACGCGCCGCCGGGAATTGCGAAGAATCATGTGCGGAATAGCGGGGCTAGTGACATTCGGCGGGCGCTCAATTCCCATTGATGCCCTCAGTGCGATGAACGCTGCCATGGTACATCGCGGACCGGACGACAGTGGTGTCTTCAGCGACGGCGTGGTCGCCATCGGGATGCGCCGTCTGAGCATTATCGGGGTGGCAAACGGGCGGCAGCC
>Ga0299915_10004395_pt1 | contig 10288 bp, 6 predicted proteins | sample RVTome_13_FD_200263 | JGI IMG/M metagenome (GOLD analysis project Ga0299915, IMG submission 200263) | Soil microbial communities from uranium-contaminated site in the Upper Colorado River Basin, Wyoming, United States - RVT92D227 (version 2) ...
CACCGGAGGCCGGGGTTGTGACCCAGAGCGGGGACGCACTGGTCATGCTCGATCTCGACGGCGACGGAGATGATCGAACAGGGTGGGCGCTGCTCTTCTTTCATGTTGCCGAGCAGGACCGTGTGCCGGCCGGGACAGTCGTAAGGCAAGGCGACCCGCTTGGGCATCCATCGTGCGAAGGCGGGCGGGCGACGGGGACTCACTTCCACTTCGCCAGGCGGTACAACGGCGAATGGACTCCAGCCGCGGGGACCCTGCCCATCCAATTGGACGGGTGGGTGGCCTATTACGGGGAGAAACCCTACGAAGGGACTTTGCGCCGTGGGTCGAAAGTGGTTGAGGCCTGCACCTGCACGAAGCAAGCCAATCGCATCATCTACGAATTGAAGTAACTCGCCTGTCCAGGGTACCTCCGAGACTACGGCTTCCGTTTGCGGGCAGCTTTCTTGGAGCGCTTCGACGATGGGCGAGCCCTTGTCCTCCCAGCCGGGCTTTTCTGGCCAGGTCTTGCCTTGGGTGCATGCTTGGCCACCTTGGCTCGTTTGCCGCGACTGCTCCGGGAGGCCCGCCCCGCCGCTGACGACTTTGAGGACTTGGCCTGCCTCGGCGACCTGGTCATTGGCTCGGATTCCGGCTCCGCAGCCGGTGGCGCCTCTCCCGGCCTCAGAACAACTCGTGCGAGGACCGGCGTGATGCCGCTGACGACGTCGTCATCCTTCAGGCCAAAGGCCGCCGCGCCGGCGCCGGCGCGTGATCTGCGTTTGACGTCCGCGCAACGCATCGAGCGATCGGGCGATTTGGCCATGTGGGCGATAAAACGATCTTCCGGCGTCCCCACGGCCCCGCCGGCAATCTCAACGCCCTCGCCGGACTTCCAGGCCAAGACACCCTTGCCGTGTCGTCGCTGACGTGGGAACTGGCTGAGGGGTGTTCTCTTGGCCAGCCCGCCCTGAGCCACGAGCAGCAACTCCCCCTCGTCAATGGCAACTTCCATCATAACCACACGCGAGGCCGGGTCCTCGAGGCGGATCCCCAACACTCCCGCTGCCGCCAGCCCCATCGGCCGAACATCTTGTTCACTGAAGATGATCGCAGCCCCCTGATTGCTCACAAGACATATCTCGTCATTCCCCTGCGTGATCCGAACCCACCCGAGCCGGTCGGGGCTGGTCACTTTGACCGCCGGGAACGACCTGGCGGAGGGTCCAGGCAGAGCCGACAACTGGCTCTTCTTGACCATCCCTTCGAGCGTGGCAGCCAGAAGACTCGACTCGGATGCAATCTGGTCTCTGGCTACCGCGATCCCTCCAACGACCACCGCGCCGGGTGCGAATGGCGTTGCGCCGGCGACGGGATTGCCTTCATTCGGATCATCGCACTCAGGCAATGTGTGCACGGCCAAGGAAACCGCCATGCCCTGCTCGTCAAAGAGGTAAAGAGTGTCGCGGGTGTTGGCCCCCAGGACCAACACCGGTGCTGCACGCTCCGCCAGGCGAGGCAATCGAGCCGAGGGGCTGCGCGAGATAAGCCCCTTGGAGGTGAGGACGATCCAGGTCTCCTTGTCCGGCGCCAGATCTCCGGCGCGGAGGGCTTGCTGCGCGCGTCTGCCGCGCTTGGCTTCGACGATCTGCGTCCTCCGCCGGTCGCCGTATTGACTCTTGATGAGTGTCAACTCCTCAGCGACCAGCGAGCGCAGTCTCTTGTCCGAGGCCAGGAGGGACTCCAGCTCCTTGATGCTTGTCCTCATCTCCTTGAACTCGTCGTCGATCTTCTTGCGTTCGAGGTTCGCCAGCCGTCGGAGAGGCATGTCGAGGATGGCTCTGGCCTGGATGTCGCTGAGCTTGTATCGCTTGCTGAGACGCTGATGCGCCTGTTCGGCATCCTTGGAGCTGCGGATGATCTCGATCACCTCATTGAGATTCTTCAGCGCCAGGCGCAGACCTTCGAGGATGTGGGCTCGTTCCAACGCGCGCGCCAGTTCGTAGGCGCTGCGGCGCTTGACGACCTCGACCCGATGTTCGAGGTAGACGCGCAGAGCTTGGCGGAGATTGAGCAGGCGTGGCTCGCCTTCGACCAGGGCTAACATGTTCATGCTGAACGTGCTCTGCATCGGGGTGCGTTGATAGAGCTCAGTCAGAACTCGATCGGGGTCGGCCGTCTTGGCGAGCTCGATGACGATGCGCATGCCTTGGCGGTCTGACTCGTCGCGCAGGTCGGCCAGTCCTTCAAGTTGTCCGGTTCGCGCCAGATCGGCAATCCTCTCGATCAGGGTCGATTTGTTGGTCTGGAAGGGGAGCTCGGTGACGATGATGCGCGAGCGGCCTCGTCCCATGTCTTCGACGTGGGCGCGAGCCTGGACCACGATCCGGCCGCGGCCGGTGCCGTAGGCAGATGCCAGCTCATCGCCGTCCTCACGGCTGCGCAGGATGATCCCGCCGGTCGGGAAGTCGGGGCCGTGGATGAAGCCCATCAGGTCTTCCAGGCTGATCTTCTCAAGGCGCGACCAGTTGTCGAGCATGTACACCAGCGCATCACAGACCTCGCTCATGTTGTGGGGCGGGATCGAGGTGGCCATGCCGACGGCGATGCCCGTCGCTCCGTTAACCAAAAGGTTCGGTGATCCGGCCGGCAGGACGGTGGGTTCGTCGAGAGACCCATCGAAGTTGTCTACGAAGCCGACGGTCTCCTTCTCCAAGTCTCGCAACATCTCCATCGCCAGCGGAGCTGTCCGGGCTTCGGTGTAGCGCATGGCCGCCGGAGGGTCGCCGTCAAGGGAGCCGAAGTTGCCCTGGCCGTCGATGAGGGGGTAACGCATGGAGAAATCCTGCGCCATTCGGGCCATGGCATCATAGACTGCCATGTCGCCGTGCGGGTGATACTTGCCCAGCACCTCGCCCACGATGCGCGCCGATTTCTTGAAGTCCGAATTCGGTCGGATCCCCATGGCGTGCATGGCATGCAGGATCCGGCGGTGAACCGGCTTAAGCCCATCCCGTGCGTCGGGCAGGGCCCGGGCCACGATCACGCTCATCGCGTAGTCGAGGTACGCCTGCTGCATTTCGGCATCGATGTTGATGCGGCGGATCATTCCAACTTCCATGGGGTGCCACCTCGGATATCGCCGGATGTCGCCGGAATGATACGGGGTCGCGCCGCATCCGTCAAACAGTGAGGGCTGACGGGGTGCATTCCATTTCAGGGGGCAGGGGGGCGGGCCTTTCACGCCCGCCCCCCTGCCCCCTGAAACCCCCAACCCCGGTAAGATCATCCGGGGCGAATCCCGACAAGGGCATCGGGACCGACCCCGCCAGAGCAGGCGGGGCAGGCAGGCGGCCCGGCTAAATGCATGCGGGGCGAACCCCGCCAACACATGCGGGACAGGCGGCCCAGACAAGAGCACCAAGACAAGCGGCCCTCTCCGCCTTCCGGCGTCCGGGTGGATATCACTCCGCAATGGCCGCCTGACAGCGGGGGGGAGAATTCCACGGACGGAGTGGGTGGGGGCGAACAGCCCTGTTCTGAGTAGGGCGTTGCGAGCCCGGGAAGCGGATCGGGCTTCGCGGAGTTCATTCTCACGCACGCCGGGCATGGGATGTTAGGCCAAGACTCGCGCCAGGCATAGAATGGTATGATTGAACGCGCTCACGGTTCAAGCAGCCAGGTGCCGCTGGATCCGTTCTCGCCTCCCAGAGATAACAGGGAAGGGGTCATTCCCCTTGCAGGCGGTCGGCCAGTATGTTAGAATGTTGGGCGTCGGCGCACGTATCGAGCGGTTTCCTGGAAAAGTGGGCTTCCCCCACTTTTCTGCATATTAGCCTGGTCGTCGTCGGCATGGCAGTCGGGCTCTCGCAGTCGGCGAGACTCCGACCGGCAAGAATGTTGGGACCGCAAAAGTGAGGAACGAGAAAGAATGAAAAGCGAGTTTACTCTGGCCTTCAATGAGATCACAGAGCGCTTCGGCCTATCGCAGGATACTGTGATGGAGGCTCTCGAGGCAGCCATGGTCTCGGCCTACCGCAGGTCCGTCAATGCTTCGACGGCCCAGAATGTGGAGGCCAAGATCGACGCGGAGACCGGGGAAGTCAGGGTGTATGCCGAGAAGGAAGTGGTCGACTCGGTCGAAAATCCGCAAACCGAAGTCGCCCTCGATGTCGCCCGGGGGGTCGATCCATTGGTCGAGTCCGGGGGCATGCTCCTGGTCGAGTCGACGCCTAAAGATTTTGGCCGGGTAGCGGCCCAGACCGCCAAGCAGGTGATCCTGCAGCGGCTGCGGGAAGCCGAGCGAGACGCTCAGTACGATGAGTTCATCGAACGTGAAGGCGACATGGTGCACGGCACGGTCCACTCGATCACGCCCCAGGCGGTGACCGTGGGGCTCGGGAGGGCCGAGGCCATTCTGCCGCGCAATCAGCAAATACCGGGCGAGCAGTTCCGAGTGCGGGATCGCATTCGGGTCTACGTGCTCGAGGTTCGCAAGTCGTCGCGCGGTCCAGTGATCGTCGTCTCACGCACACATCCGCACATGTTGAGGCGTCTACTCGAGATGGAAGTCCCGGAGATTAATCAGGGACTGGTCGAGATCAAAGCCATCGCCCGTGAAGCGGGCAAGCGGGCGAAGGTCGCCGTGGCCGCCCTGCGCGACGGTGTCGACCCGGTCGGGGCATGTGTCGGTCTGCGCGGTGTCCGGATCCAGTCGATCGTGCGCGATCTCAATGATGAGAAGATCGACGTCATTGAGTGGAACTCCGATCCGGCGACGTTCATTGCCAAAGCCCTCAGCCCGGCGCGCGTTTCGGGTGTATTCCTAGACGAAGGCCTGGATCGAGGCAAGACGGCCATGGTCGTCGTACCGGAGGACCAGCTCAGCCTGGCGATCGGGCGCGCCGGAGTGAATGCCCGTCTGGGCGCGCGCCTGACCGGCTGGCGCATCGACATCAAGAGTCTGCCGGAGGCGGGAGCGGATGCACTCAACCGTCTTTCGACCGATGAGGCATTCGCCGAGATGGCCAAAGACCAAGCCGAGCGGGTGGGCCAGGTTGAGGCAGTCTTAGCCAAGAAGGCCGAAGGCCGTCCCGTGACACCCGAGGAGTACACGGTGTTGACGGCGTTTGTCGGTCTCGTTCAGAAGGCGCTTGAAGAGCGCCGCGACGTCCGGCGGCGGGATTACGTGCAGAAGCTCGAGGAAGTTCGCGCCGGCGTACCCGCGGGTGCATACGCGACTCCTCTGGCACAGGTCGGACTATCCACGCGGGTCTTCGGGTTGCTGCAGGAGGCGGGCTACGAAACCGCCGGGCAGGCTCTGGAGCAGATCGCGTTGGATCCCGACAAGATCTTGGGACTGTCGGGCTTTGGCCCCAAAGCGATGGAAGAGCTGAAGCAGGTCCTGGAGACCTACGAATATCCGGAGCCGGCCCCCCAGGTCTTTGAGGCGGTGGAGGCCAAGGAAGTCAGCCTCGACTCGGCCGGTGTCCCGGTCGGGGAGGGTCCGGTGGAAGAGGCTGGGCTTCAGGTGGAGCCTGGGGAACTGGCGACAGAGGTGGGAGCCCTTCCCGGAGGGGAGGCTGCTCCTCTTGAGGTTCTCGAACCCGCCGAGGCGACGGGAGCGACTCCAGCGGCGATAGAAGCAACTGGAGAGCCGGGACAGGTTATCCTCGACGTCGAGCAGGCCTTCGAACAGTTGGCGGGGCAACTCGCGGTCGTCGATGAAGTCGCCGATGACGAGGAGGAAGAAGAGGGCACCCTTGCGGCACCCAAGAAGGCCAAGAAGAAGAAGGGCGTCCGGACTATTGAGTACGATCCCGTGACAGGCGAGATGGTGGTCAAGCGACGCAGGAAGCGCGGCGAGGAATGGGAAGACTTCAATCCCTGAGGTCTGGAGATAGCCGCGGCGGGCGGTATCCGCCAGAGTCCTGAGAGCGATGCCGAAGAAGGCCATCCGGCCCAGGCACGTACCCCAACGAACCTGTGTGGGTTGTAGGGAAGTCCTGTCCAAGCGCTCCCTGGTCAGGATCGTCCGTACAGTGTCCGGAGTCCGGATCGACCCGACCGGGAAGCTCTCCGGCCGAGGAGCCTACCTTCACGACCGGAGGTCTTGCTGGCAAGCAGGTCTTAAGGGGCCGCTGGCTAAAGCCCTGCAGACCGAACTGTCGCCCGAAGACAGCCAGTCACTACAGAGCTACATGAATGGGCTGACGGACGAGTAGCATGGCGAGGGCGAGTCTGTCTCCTGTGACTCTTAAGCGGCGGAAGTTTTCCGGCCGACGGCCCGGCTAAAGCCCAGGGCCGCTCGCTCGCCACGGCCGGTGGAGGTGAGATTATGAGCGAGAACGGCCACAAAGTCATCGAAATCCCCTCCACGCTTACGGTGCGTGATCTGGCGGAACGGATTGAAGCAAGCCCCATCGATGTCATCAAACAGTTGATGGCGAATGGGGTGATGGCGAACATCAACCAGCAGATCGATTTCGACACGGCGGCCATCGTCATCGAAGAGTTCGGGTTCGAGGCCCGGCCCTTAGCTCCGCCTGAAGCCGAGACGGTCGAGGACGAGGCGACGGCGCCACACTGGCGCCGCATGATCGGCGATGAAGCTCCGGCCTCGCTCGAACGCCGCCCACCTGTCGTCACCATTCTGGGCCACGTCGACCACGGCAAGACCACTCTCCTGGACGCAATCCGCGAGGCGAATGTGGCTGCCGGCGAAGCGGGTGGCATCACCCAGCACATCGCCGCCTATCAAGTGACCCACAACGGACGGCCAATCACCTTCCTCGATACGCCCGGCCACGCAGCTTTCACCGCCATGCGCGCCCGGGGGGCGCAAGGGGCAGACCTGGCAGTGCTGGTCGTGGCGGCTGATGACGGCGTGATGCCGCAAACGCGTGAGGCCTTGGCCCACGCCAAGGCGGCACGCGTCCCGGTCGTGGTGGCTTTGAACAAAATCGACCGCCCGAATGCCAACCCGGACCGCGTCAAGAACCAACTCTCCGAGATCGGTCTGGAGCCGGATGAGTGGGAGGGCGACACGATGATCGTCCCGGTCTCGGCCAAGATGCGGCAGGGGATCGACGATCTCCTCGAGGCGATCCTGCTGGTCGCCGACTCGGTCGAGATCCAGGCCAACCCACACGGCAAGGTCCTGGGCACCGTGATCGAGAGCGAGCTCGATCGATCGAAAGGTGTGGTGGCGACGCTCCTGGTGCAGAATGGCACGCTTCGGGTCGGCGACGTCGTGGTGGCAGGTGTCGCAAGCGGACGTATCCGGGCGATGTTCGACTACCAGGGGAAGCCGACCGAAGAGGCCACGCCCTCCATGCCCGTCTCGGTGATGGGGTTGTCCGACGTCCCGGTTTCGGGTGAACTCTTCACGGTCGTAGACACTGAGCGCGAGGCGAAAGCCATTGCCGGACAGCGCAGGCTGGAAGAGCAGGAGTCCCATGCCAAGCCGCGGGTGGTCAAATCCCTCGAGCAGATCTTCGAAGCGATTCAGGCGGGAGAGGTCCACGAGCTGCGTCTTGTCCTCAAGGCCGACGTACAGGGCTCCTTGGAGCCGATTGTCAACTCACTCAAGGAACTCAGCGCCGGAGATATCCGAGTCAACATCCTGCATGGCGGCACCGGCAACATCACCGAGAACGACGTGTTGTTGGCAGCGGCTTCGGAGGCGATCGTCATCGGCTTCAATGTCACGCCCGATCAGGCGGCGCGGCGCGTGGCAGAGAGTGAAGGCGTTGATATTCGCGTGTATGAGGTCATTTATCGGTTGACCGAGGACGTCGAGAAAGCCCTCAAGGGGATGCTCGAGCCGGAGACACGCCGGGTGGTCTTGGGGCAGGCGCAGGTGCGGGCCGTGTTTCGGATACCCAAGGTCGGGAATATCGCCGGTTGCATCGTCACGCAGGGCGAGCTTCGTCGCAACGCGCGTGTCAGTGTGCTGCGCGGTCAGGAATCGGTATTCGAGGGCAATATCGCCTCGCTCAAGCACGAGAAGGAAGACGAGCGCGAAATCCGGGAAGGTTTCGAATGCGGTGTGGCTATCAAGGGTTTCGATTCCTTCCAGGAGGGAGACATCCTGGAGTGCTACACCGAAGAGAAGGTCGCCGCGGCCTAGGAAGGATGTCGTGGTAAGCGACGCTCGGGCCCAACGCATCGGCGAACGGATCCAGCGGGAGCTGGCCGATGTTCTCCTGAGGGAGATCGGCGACCCGCGCCTTTCCATGGTCACGGTGACGGGCGTGGAAGTGGACCGGGAACTGGCGTACGCGACGGTGTACGTTAGCTCGATCGAAGCGGATCAACGCCGGGAGGAGATACTCAGGGCTCTTGGGCGGGCCAAGGGTCGCTTGAGGAGCGAGCTCGCCGGTAGGATCGAGCTGCGCGCCTTCCCCAAGCTACGCTTCCAGTTCGATAGCTCGCCGGATCAGGGCGCCCGCATCGAGGCGCTGCTAGAGCAGTTGCGTCAGGAAGGAGAAGGGGGGAAGAGGCGGACGAGTGAGGAGTGAATTCCAAAGGGTGGGCGAGCTCATCAACGCGGCTGAGGACATCGCCCTGATCAGCCACGAACGACCCGACGGCGATGCGGTCGGCTCGTTGCTTGCCATGAGCGTCAGCCTGCAGTTGAGCGGGAAACGCGCCGTACCGGTCCTTGCAGATGGTGTGCCAGGCCGGTTTCGTTTTCTACCTGCTTGGCAGACCGTTCAGACTCGCCTGCCGGAGGCCTGGGATCTCCTCATTTGTGTTGACGCAGGGGATTTGAGGCGGGTGGGTCTCGACCCGGGAGTGTTCGTGCGCCCGCCCGACATCAATATCGATCATCATCCGACGAACTCGAACTACGCCCGGGTGAATATCGTCGACCCGGCCGCGGCGGCCTCGGCCGAATTGGTCTATGACCTCATCCTCGCTCTCGGCCTGCCGATGGACCTGGATGTCGCGACCTGTCTCCTCGCGGGACTGGTCAATGACACCATCGGCTTCCGCACGACAAACGTCACCCCAAGAGTCTTGCGGATGGCAGCCGATCTACTCGAACAAGGAGCGCCGCTGGCTCGCATCTACGAGCTTTCGCTCAGCCAGCGAAGTTTCGACGCCGCGCGCTATTGGGGGAGCGGCCTCTCGAGTCTCGAACGCGACGGGGGACTGATCTGGGCAAGCCTCAGCCTGGAAGACCGCCTGCGCGCCGGTTATCCCGGACCGGACGACGCCGATCTGGTCGACCTGCTTACAACGATCGAGGGGGCCGAGATCGTGGTGATCCTGGTCGAGCAACTGGGCGGCAAGACCAAAGTGAGTTGGAGGTGCAAGGCGGGACTGGATGTGTCCAGCCTGGCCGCCATGTTCGGCGGGGGCGGCCACAGGCCCGCCGCAGGAGCAGTGATCGAAGGCTCACTCAACGACGTCAAAGCGCGGGTGCTCGAAGCGACCCGCCAACTCCTTCACAACCCCATGGAAGCCAAAGCATGAGAAAGAACTTCGGATTGCTCATCGTCGATAAACCAGTGGGCCCGACCTCACACCACGTTGTGAATCTTGTTCGGCGAGGAACCGGGATCCGCAAGGTCGGTCATGCCGGGACTCTGGACCCGCGCGCCTCGGGGGTTCTGGTCTTGTGCCTGGGATCGGCAACGCGCTTGAGCGAATACCTCTCGACGTCCGCCAAGCGCTACGAGGCCACGGTCCGCTTCGGGGCTTCGACCAAGACATACGACGCGGATGGCGAAGTCGTCCGCCGGACGGATGTCTCCCCGACTGTGGAGCAGATCCAGGCCGTCCTTCCCCGGTTCAGAGGCGAGATCCAGCAGATCCCACCTCCGTTCAGCGCAATCAAGGTCCAGGGTCAGAAAGCCTACGAGCTCGCCAGAAGGGGCGAGGAGGTGGAGCTCGACCCGCGCACCGTGCACATCTTCGAGTTGAAGATTGTCTCTTACCAACCTCCGGACCTCTCGCTGTCGGTCGATTGCTCGGCCGGTACATATATCCGCTCGCTGGCACACGAGCTGGGCGAGGTGCTCGAGGCGGGGGCGCACCTGGCGGCCTTGCGTCGAACGAAGGCTGGCCCATTCACGCTGCGCGATGCCGTTCCCTTGCCCCGGCTGGAGGTTGGGTTCGTGACCGACAAGTGGGAGCAGCACCTCCGCCCGGCGACCGATGCCCTGCCCGAGTTGCCGACTGTCGAAGTCGACGGAGAGACGCTCGAGCTCATCCGCAATGGGCATCGCATCCCGGCTGAGCCCGGGGCGAAAGGGGTGGCCAAGGCGATCGGTCCGGACGGCGATCTTGTGGCTCTGCT
>Ga0299915_10004397_pt1 | contig 10287 bp, 8 predicted proteins | sample RVTome_13_FD_200263 | JGI IMG/M metagenome (GOLD analysis project Ga0299915, IMG submission 200263) | Soil microbial communities from uranium-contaminated site in the Upper Colorado River Basin, Wyoming, United States - RVT92D227 (version 2) ...
GCGATCGTCACCGCTTCTTCGACGATGGCGGCGATCATGGCGCCCGAGCAGATGTGCCCGAGCGTGAGGCGGACGGGCTCTCCAGCCTTCCGCTCGATGACGTAGAGGGGGCGGCTCTCGGAGTAGAGCTCCTGGGCTCCCGCCTGGGCGAAGTCCTCGTGGCTGTCGCCGTTGTTGAGAGGCTTGCCGGCCAGGTGGATCAGGAAGATCTCCTTGGCCATGCCGGCGTCCGGGCGGCCGACCTTGACCTTCCGGTCGATGCGACCCTCGCGGATGACCGCGGGATCCAGCATGTCGGGCCGGTTGGTGGCCAGGAGGATGAACGCGCTCGAGTCTTCCATGCCGTCCATCTCGCTGAGGAACATCGGCACGATCGTCTTCTCGACGTCCGACGAGATCCCGCTGCCCCGGCGGCCGAGGATGGCCTCGGCCTCGTCGATGAAGACGACGGCCGGGTATCCGTGCTGATTCTTGTGGGAGCGGCACTTCTCGAAGATCTGGCGGATCGTCGCCTCGCTCTCGCCGACCCACTTCGAGAGGATCTCGGGGCCCTTGACGTAGTTGAAGCCCGTCGAGATTTCCTTCCCGTGGACCCGCGCGATCGCGGTCGCGGTCGCCTTGCCGAGGAGCGTCTTGCCGCAGCCGGGCGGCCCGAACAGGAGCGCGCCCTTGGGCAGCTTCTTGCCGTACTTCTTATAGATCACCGGATGCTTGAAGGGCAGCTCCACCGCGTCGATCAGGGACTCCTTGGCCTCCTTGAGGCCGCCGATGTCGTTCCAGGTGATGTGGGTCTCCTCGGTGAAGGTGAAGCGGTCGTCCTCCTTGCCGAGGTTCTTGAGGATGACGTGCTGGGACGGGTCGAGAATGACCCGGTCGCCCACCTGGGGCGAGGTCTCGCCGTTGTAGACCAGCCGGCTCCCGTTCTCCACCTCGACCTCCGAGTAGGAGGCGTCGATGGCGCGGCGCACCATGACCACGGTGCCGATCGGATCGGGATTCTTGATGATCTCGATCGGCTGCATGGTCTTGATCGAGAGCTTCAGCATGGTGCCGCTGCGGACTCCTTCGGCCTCCTCGGGCGGGAGGTTGACCTCCAGCAGTTTCCCGTCCATGTGGATGAGGGCCATGGGCTTGGGTTGCCTCTGGCCTCCCTCTTCGCCTTCGACGTCGACGATGACCTTGCGGATCACCGTGGCCCACGGGTTGGGCGCGGCGGTGAGCATCGTGAGCACCGCTTCCATCTCCGCGAGTTTCTCGCCCGCCTCGTTCAGGGCCTCGCGGAGTTGCCCCTCGTTGGCCTTGGATTCGGACAGCTCGCCCTTGAGGCTCTTGACTTCGTTCCTGAGATCGTTCGGAGTCGTCATGGTTGCCCTGTCTCCAAAAAATGATGCCTGCTTGCCCCGGGATTTTGTAGTGGGGCCGTGAAATAGGTCAAAGGCAAGGACCGTCCTCGCCTGAAGAATCGCCGACTGCTTTGGCTTCCCTCTATCCGCTCGGTCTCATCAAGACCCCCTCCGATTTAATTCGTTTTTAAATCCATCAGAAAAAAGCGAAACCCCCCTTGACGGGGGGTCGATTTGGCTAAAAAAGGGGCCCAACCCGATCTTTTTTTGGGTTGGGCCCCGTTGCCATTACAGCACTTGTCCGTTTCCTATCTCCTCACTTTCTCTCTCCTTCTCCTGGTCTTTGACGGTCAAGGCCTTGACCTTGAAATCATCGCCAAAGACGAGAGTTACCTCCTCGGGGGCTCCGTAGAGACGCCCCGTTCGCGTGACCTTGAACTGGATTCCCGGACAGGCGATGGCCAGAACCACGTGGCCGACCCCATAAGCGGGAGACTCGGTGAAGGTGCCGGGAGGCGGCCGCTTCTTTATGGGTGGCGATTCCCAGATCTCGCCCGAGGCCAGGACTTGTTCGGGCGATTCGATGAGACTGATCCCACGGAATCCGGGATCGGCGTACAGGATCACTCCCGCCCGCGCCTCGGTTTCGGGTTGCTCCTCGATGATCACGAGAGTTTCTCTATCCCGTGTCCTCAGGAAGGATCCCTTCAGGATCTCCTCCTTGGCCGAGTACTCCTCGACCAGCTTCTTCCCGATCGGGATGCGTTCGAACTTCTGCTCCCGATTGGGCGCTCCGACCAGGATGTGCAGGTAGGGTTCTTTGTGGATCGGAAACCCTTCCCGCACTTCGGAATTCCCCTCTCTCGTCAGATGGACGCTGATGAACCTCATGGGAATTCCTTTCTGGGCTCTAGCAGTCCGTTGCGGCCGGAACGGCCTCCTTCGCCTCGACCGGAGCGGCCACCGCTTCCGCCGGCTTGGCCTCCGGCGGGGTCGCCGACAGGGTGAAGTCCATCGCCACATAGATGGCGAACTCCTTCGTCCCGGGCGAGTGCTTGACGGTGATCCTGTCGCCCGGCTTGACGAGCATCAGGCGCTCCACCCCGAAGCCCGCCCGTCCGTTCTTGGACTCCCAGCGCTGGCCGACGGCCCGGGCGAAGAGCTCGGGCTGGCTCGGCACCAGGACGGACGTCCGCCCGTACGGCATGGGCGCGGCGTAGACCAGGAGGGCGACCTTCTCCCCCTTCTCGCCGGGCTTCTCCTCGACCAGAAGGAGCTTCTTCTCGCCGCGGACGTCGACGACGTAGAAGTTCGCCCGCTTCGGGGACTTGTACATCGTGGCGAAGGTGTGGTTGGCGTAGTACTCCCACACCTTGAGGCCGCTGCCCCTGTAGTCGGACCACTTTTTCGTGACGTCCGTGGGATGGATCATGATCCCGCAGGTCGGGCACTGGCCCAGGACGGGCTCGCCGTCCTTTCCGAGGAAGGGCTTCCCGTCCATGGGGCAGGTGACGTCTTCCACGAGGGCCTGGGCGAAACGGTCGCCGACCCGGATGCGGTGGAAGTTCCCGTCCCGGTTGGGCCGCCCGATCTCGAGGACGACCTTCCCGGTCGCCGTCCGCCTGAGGGGGACTCCCTCGCTGACGACGAGGACTCCGTTGTTCTCGACGACCACGCTGAAGAGCTTCATCGACGTTTCTCCCTAGCCGCTTCCGCAGTTTCGTTTTATAGGCCCCCACGGCGCGGGTGCGGCAATATGAACTTCCGCGGGGGATTTTGAAAGGGATGTTTCCCGGGAACTAGGTGGGCTGGCCTTCTCTCTGCCGGCGAGACCTTTCGGAAAGCTCGTAGGAAATGTCGAAGGCCATCCATTCGATCAGGTCGACCAGCGCCAGGATCACATCGAACGGCCGCGGAGAGCCTTCCATTTCCTTTTCGGCGGCCTCGATGATGGGGGTCTTGATGTCCACGCCGCGAGATCGGAGGTCGGAGAGTATTCCACGCTGGGCGCCCACGCCCGCCCCGATCTTCGCTTCGGCCGTTGCCCGGTTGACGATGCTCCTGAAGAACGAGGGCATGTCGAGGATGACCTTATTCATGCCTCGGTCGTCCCAGAAGGCGACGCTGCCGATCCACTCCCTGCCCGAGAGGCGGCCTTCAAGCTTGTGCATTGCCATTCTCCTTAACCATTGCCGCAGTTAAAAACCGGACAGGTAAGGCGGCTATTTCCTGCCGGACAGAATCTCCGCGATGTGCTGGGCCAGTTTTCGGGCATCGACCTTGGAAGGGGACGTGACGGGGGCTTTGGGGCCGCCGCGGGCCGCGAGGAACCCGGCGGAATGGTAGAACCACTCCTTGGCTTCCTCGGGGACGGACTTCTCAACGAAGGGACGGACGATCTCCCCGAGGTTCGCCTTGTCGTCGTTGCGGCGGAGGACGGCGAGGTTGGGCGAGTCGAGCCGGACGATGGCCCGGACGACGGGATTCGCCTCGAAGATCCGCGCATGGATGTGCGGGTTCTTCGACGAGGATTCGAGGACGGCCGCCGGGCCCACGATGACGGACTTCGCGGCCTCGGCCGCGGCCTCGCGGTACTCGATGCCGCTCTCGAAGATGGCGTCGAGAATCCGCCCCATCTCCAGGACGGTCTGGTGGTCTTTCCCGCCCGAGAGCCGTTCGATGGCCCGGAAGACGGTGATGAGGCTTCCTACCCGGAGAGCCGCCGGGACGTCGGACTTGGCCATGCGCCGGGTGTACGGGGGGCTGGGCATCTTGACGAAAAAGCCCTTCATGAGCTCGAACACGGCGTCGCCGGTCGAGTCCTGGGCTTCCACGTACTCCACCATGGGGCGGAGGATCTCCTTCTCCTCGGGGGTGCAGTGTCCCCGGACGATCTCCGCGAAGCAGGACATGACCCTGCCGTCGGAGCACTTCGTGCCCTTCAGGCCCTTGCCTCCCGCCTCGATGTCGAGGGCGACGTCCTCCTCCTGGAGATCGGCCCCGTTCCAACCGGCCGGGACGAAGACCAGGTTGATCTCGTCCTTCGGGCAGACGAACCGTCCGTAGGCCCACACCGAGGTGGCCGCGTCCAGGTCGGGGCGGATGTGCGTAAAGATGGTGTGCATGGAATTGCTCCTTCCAAAAAACCGCAGATTAAAAAATCCGACAAGTCAGGCGGTCATTCCTTGTCGGGGTTGTCTACTTGAAGCCGGCCAGTTCGTGGGCCAGCTTCTTGTCCATGATCAGCCAGACGGTCGCCCGACTGTTGATCCTGGTGCTCTCCCTGAACTCGTTCTCGTTGTGGACGAGCAGGGCGGCCTCGAAGGGCCCGTTGTCGATGATGCAGACGAGGGCCTTCCCGTCCGGGACGTCCGTGAACTTCTCGGGCGGGTCGAAGAGGGGCACGGCACCCGCGTCTGCGATGAGCGTGTTGCCCTTGTGCTTGGGGCCGAGCGGACGCTTGCCGCTCGTGTTGAGGTAATGGCCCATGAAATCTCTCCCTCCAAAAAAGATTGGGGTCTGGTCTCCAGCCCCTCCATGAGCTGGAGACCAGATTCCCAGTTAAGAGACAGAAAAGGAGATTACTTCCTCCTCTCGGTCCTCTCTCGAACCGCCTCGACCGCGGGAGGGAGGTTTCCCGTCGGCTCCCCGGGAAGGGCGGCCATGATCTCCTCGGCCGTTGGATCTTCCGGAGAGGTGGTCTCCTCCGAGTCCCCGGGGAGGGCGGCCATGATCTCCTCGGCCGTCGGCTCATCGGGGGAGGCGTCCACCGGATCTTCGGAAATGGCCTCCTCGACTTCTCTGGGTGTCGGATCGGAGTGGACGATTCCGTCGGAGAAGCCGGAAATCTCCTCCTCGTTCAGGAGGCTCTCGATCAAGGGGTCATGGCCGTACTTCCTTTCCCCTTGGATCGCCGCCACGACGAGCCCCGGCGTGTACGAGTCGCTCCGGCGATTGAAGTGCTCGACGATGCTCCGGGCCAGGGCGGGGTTCGCCTGATGGAGCTGGTGGATGGACGCCATCAGCTTGGTCCTCAGGTCGTCGGCGGTCGGCCCGGCTTCGGCCCAGCAGGGATTCTGCCGCCGGAAGAACGCCGTGCAGACGTCGAATGGGCTCGACTGAGCCCGAAGCTCCACGAAGGGCGTCTTCAGGTAGCGACTGAGCCGCCACCTGAGATAGAGCAGGGAGGTATTCCCCTTCAGCTTGGCCTCGGGGTCGTCCGAGAGCCACCAGGCGTCCCGGAAGGTGGAGGGGCTCTGGACTTCCCAGAGCTTTTCGGGCTTCACTTCCCGCATGTGCCCGTGGGCCTCGCACCCCTCGATCTGCGAGGGAAGGAAGGCCTCGACCGAGAACTTCGGGAAGTTCCGCAGGTTCTCGCCCTCGGCGGGTTTATCCGGGTCAACGACATGACGTCCGACACAGAAGAACAGCCTTGAGGGGTGCCGCATGCCTCTGCTCCTTTCTTAGGGGTTTTGTACTTTTGAAGGCTCCGGGCCCAAGGCCCGGGGAAAGCCTTCGACCGACCGTATGCCCACCCACTTGCGCAGGTGGGCATACGGTCGCCTCTCGGGACGGTCAGCTTGCAGGTCTGCAAGCGTCACCCCGTGGCGCCCGAGAGACGAGTCGATCGAGCTCGGCCATGAAGACCGCTTGGGTCTCATGACTTCGCCCGGAGGCCATCCGTGGTTTTGCCCTCACCCATTCTCCGCCCATTTTCATGGGAGGAGAAGACAAGGTTTCGAGGAGTGTCTTGAACTCGTTTTATATCCTCCTCTACCTCCTTGTCGGTCCTGCGCCTCCCTTGGCCTTTCTGGGAGGCGTTCCTTACCGCGCTCGCCGGATGCATTCGAAACACAGAATGCATTAGGGTCGTGGCGCGGGACCGGCGGGCCAGCCAAACCGTTTGTAGCGGCGGGGACCATGGCATTCCCCGTAGGAAGGTCGCCCAGGAAGACTTGCATTGAGTCCGGTTATTAGCCCAGACACATCTTCCCGGGACAGGGTTACGTGGAGGATTTTATATCCGCTCGCATCGGGCTCCACGCCTCCCCTGGCCATCTCTGGCACTAACGCGCACCCGTTCGGGGATTTGATGTGTCGAACGGGTGTTCCGCTACCTTCCCGACTATGGGCGGTTACGTCGCCCTCTCCTCTGCTGATGCTGTGCTTGAGCTTCGGCCTTCGGGAGTAGAGAAGACTCCCTCGAGTCGCCGCCCTTTAGAGAGGACGAGAAACCCCGCCCGCCTTGCTTCCAGAGTTTGGGCATCCGCCCGTTGCGGGCGGACAACCCGCAGTCCGGACGGATGCCCACCCGTTTTTGCGGATGGGCATGCCGTTCGGACTGCTATGGACGTCGGATCCATCTCGACGGGGGCGGAGGAGGAACGGCGCGGTCGAGCTTTCGGACCAGCTTGTCCTCCTCCTCTTTGATCTTCTGTTTCAGGTCGGTGGCCTCCTTCCTGTTTCTGTTCCGGCCTTTCTTGCTCTTCTCGGCTCGGCTCAGGGCCTCGGTGTACTTGATCTTGAGCGCGTTGATCCCCGAGAGGAGCGTGCTGCGGAGCAGGTAGGCTTCATTTCGTTCCTCGTCGGTCAGATCATCCTTGGCGACGAGCTGGACATAATAGACGCGAGCCCGATCTAGCCCCTTCCGCATCTCCGCCTCGGCTTCCGCCTTGAAGCGTTTTTCCATCTCGCTTCGGCTTTCCAGTTGGGGAAGCCCCCGGGTGCGCGGCCGTGCGAAGAAAGGTTGATCCGATACCTTCTTATTAATTGGAGGAAGGCCGAGGGCTTCTCTTTCTCTCGCCTCTACCCTTCGGGCACAATCTTCTATAAAGAGCCGGACTCGTTCGCCGCTCAGGGTCTTTTCCTCGCCTTCCTGGATCCTCTTGAGGCGTTCCTGCTCGCGCCGGATGAGATCTTCGGGCTTCTCGGCGCGGCAGTTGGCACAGGCGAAATAGACCTTCCATTCCACCGTTCCATTGACGGGTTTATCCGGCCGGTAGAGCCTGGCCGCCTTGAGCCGGTAGTCCACCCTCTGGCCGCAGACTTCGCACGCGTTGTCCCTCACGCGTTCCAGTTGGGGCCGGTTGTCCGTCGGAAGGTGGACAATCGCGACGATGTCGTCCGCCCTCTCGTAGATCCGGCCGTCGGCTATGGGAATCGCTTCGGCGATGGTGCAGTGCGGGCAGATCCACTTGGCCGCCCGGGCATTGAACGGATCTCCGCAGTTCTTGCAACGGATGTAATACGGCGCACTCTTGTGGTACCGGAGCCCGCACTTTGGACAGGCCCAGTCGCATTCGGGGCCGTCGAATCTCTCCTTGCACTGGAAGCACTCCATGTCCTCGGAGACCGTGAATTCCGGCGTCCCCTTCGGTTCCCAGAGCTCATAGTGGCGGAGTTCTTCCAGACGATCGGCGAGATCCTGGAGTTCCGTCCCGATCCGGCTATATCGGACGAAGACCTTGAGATCTTCCTCGATGTACTTCTCGGTTCTCTTGATCTTCCCACGGAGAACCCTTAGCCGGACTCGCTCGTCGAACTCGCGGGCCTCGTCCATCTGGCGCTCGATCTTCTCAATCTCCTGTTCGAGCTGAAGAAGACGGTCGGCCTCGTCGAGGCCCAACTGTCCGATCTGCGCCCTGATCTTGTCGATCTCTTCGCGCCGCCATTCGTTCTGTGGCGGATCTCGGAGAACGATCTCGTATACCTCCTGTTCCAGCTTCCGCTGGACGACCGTGTTTTCCTGTGCCCGGATCTTGGATCTTTCCCTTCTCCGAGCAAGGGCCTCGATGGCCCGGGCGACCCGCTCCTGGGCGTTGAGGATCTGGACGGGCGTCTCGGGCACCCGGTGTTTCTCGATGATTCTGCCCAGCGCCTTATAGTTGGCGTGCTCTCCGCAGAGGATTGCGCCCGGAAGGGGCTTCTCGTCGCACCGGGCGCACTTGGCATGGTCCCGGCAGCGGCGCCCCCATTCGTCGAGCTTGAGCTTCTGGCCGCAGATCTCGCACAGATGGGCCTTCGAATGCCGATAGCAGAACAGCTCGGAGTTGGATCGAGCGAGCGTGTTCTTGCACTGGACGGGCCCGTCCGGAGTCTCCTCGTGGTGCGAGCATTGACGAAGCTCCTCCTCCCGCTTCTGGGAGAAACCGAAGGAGAAGTCCGGATTGGCGCACCTGAAGCAGAGATACTGTCCCACGAATTCCTTCAGCTTCTCCTGATGCTCCGGGTGGATGTCCGAGAGGGCGATCCGGTCGAGGTTCCAGCGGGCGCTGGAATCCCGGCAGACCCCGCTTCCGTTGCAGGATGAGCAGGTCTCATCGAACCGGGCGAAGATCTCTCCTACGCCCTTGCAGCCTCCGCAGACGATGGAGGTCTTTCCGAGACCGTCGCAGGATGTGCAGCGGGTGCCCTTCTCGGCGTTGAGGCCGACTCCGAAGCAGGAACAGCATTCCCGTTCTCCCATCCGCACCTTGCTGTTGCAACTCGGGCAGGGAACGAATCCCCTGGCCTTGCCGTCACCTCCACAGGCGTGGCACGGGTGGCCTTCCTTCTTAGAGACGATCTTGATGAGCGGCTCGGCTGAAATCTGCCCGCATTTTCGGCAGACGTCGGGACGAACCCACCCGCAGACGCACCGGAAGGTCATCCCGTAGTTGGGTCTCTCACAGTTCTCACACTCCCACCGCGTGAGCTCACGGTAGTGGGACCTGCAGAGGTTCATCCGGCCAGCGGCCCCGAAGTCAACTTCCCAGGAAGCCTTGCTTCCGCCGGTCGGATGGAGATCGCAAGGCGCTTCGGCTTTCCTCCGGGACGTGGCTTTGAGGATCAGGTTGGCCATCGGATCTCCTTAGAAGAAATTCCGGGCCTCCCGACGCAGGCGCTCCTTGGCCCGGGAACGGCGCTCACGGCGCTTGTCCCGGTGCACCCGCGACGGGGGCGGGGTCGGGGATCGGTGCTGAGTTTTCATGGGTTCCTCCTTTACACACATATGGTCTCTGGGAAGAGGGCGGCCGTCTTCTCGAACATCTCCTTGTCCGAGAAAAAGAAGAACCCGTTGTCGAGTTCCAGCCACCCGCAGACGCGCCCCCTGGTACCATCCTTGCGTTCCAGGAGCGCCGCCACGAGCCCCGTGTGCTCCTTCAGGTTGACCCTATTCTCATCATCGATGAGACCATAGATGAGGGTCTTCACGTGCTCCAGGTGGTCCCTCTGGCAGAGGATGTAGACGACCGTCTCTCCGCCTTTGGGGAGCGGATTGCACCTCTCCAAATCCCACCGGTTCATTACCTTGATCCTCTCGTTCGGGATCCGGAGCTCAGTCTTGACCAGGTTCTTGGCGTTCTCCGCGATCCTGGCCAAGGCTTTGGGCACGGCGCCGTACTCGAACTCCGACGAGCCCATATAGTCAAACCTGAAGATGGGGCGAAGGACGTTCATGGCCTCCTTCGAGAGGCCGCCGTTGACCAGCCCGCCGCCAAAGGCGAACGGATTGTCTATGTCCTTCCACGGATGCCCCTCGGGCAGGATGATGGACTTTTCGAGTCTCTGGATTAGGAAACTACGCATACTTGTTTCTCCTTTCTTGGAGGAGGTGTTTCCTGGGAAGCCCCTAGGGCTTCCGCCGTCTGAAGAGGCGGATGACCCAGGCCGCCGCAGCGGCCAGGGCGGCGATGAGACCGACCGTATAGTCCGTTAGCCGCAGCTCGCCACGGCGCCCTTGGTGCCGCTCCAGGGGCCCCGGGCGATCCGGAGGCGCTGGCCGTGGAGCCAGCAGATCGAGATCCCCGAGGCCCGGGCCTCGACCTCGATCGCCGGGTCGATCTTCGCCTCCTCGGCGACGAATTCCCCGTACTTCTCCCGGATGCGCTGGGCGATCCGGGTGACGGACTCGTCCTCGCCGCCGCCGATGAGCTTGAACGTCTTGAAGGGCTGGGTGCCATCG
>Ga0299915_10004399_pt1 | contig 10282 bp, 7 predicted proteins | sample RVTome_13_FD_200263 | JGI IMG/M metagenome (GOLD analysis project Ga0299915, IMG submission 200263) | Soil microbial communities from uranium-contaminated site in the Upper Colorado River Basin, Wyoming, United States - RVT92D227 (version 2) ...
GATGGTCGCCAAAGCCTCCGGCGCGCCCGGCGCACACTCCCGCTCACCCGCGCGCGGTCACGCTCGGTGCGCGCCGCTGTCGCACCGCTCAGAGCCCGAGACCATCGGGAGACATCGTCGCGTCGCTCGCAACGCTCGAGGAAGCGTGACCCTTGTAGACGATGAAGCCAACGCCACCACCACCGCCGCCACCACCATCGTTCCCGGAACCGATCACCGGAGCGCCGGCTGCATCCTGATCGTAGCCGCCACCACCGCCGGTCGTGCCGCCAGCTTCCTTGTTCGCGACGAGGGCCTGGAGGTCGTCGAGCCGACCATCGCTACCGACGCCGGCGGTGTTGTTGTTGCACCCGCCACCGCCCTGACCGCCGTTGGCCGCGAGCGTGGCACCCGTCGCGATCGTGAGCGAGCTGGTCTCGAGCTTGATCATGCCGCCAGCCCCCCCGCCACCGCCGCCGGTGGCGCCCGTACTACCACCGCCACCACCGGCACCACCCGCGTCGATCTTGCCGGACATCGCGACCGTGATGGTGTCCCTGGCGATCAAGGCGATCGCGCCGCCGCCGCCGCCACCGGATCCCGGCGTGCCGTTCGCTCCTTCCGCCGCCGTCGCGCCGGCGCATCCACCCTCGATCGTCGGCGGGCGGTTGCGTGCGCTGCCCTTCGCACCTTTGGCCGCGCTCCCGGAACCGCCATCACCGCCATCGCCCCCGTCCGCCGCGAACCCGCCGCCACCACCGCCGCCATCACCCTCGAGATCTGCGGCACCACGTTGCGGGGCACTCGAGCCTGTCGGACAGGACGGCGAGTTGGCGCCGGCGCCGAGCTCGACCGTCGGCGGCAGCGTCGGCGGGGTGACATGACGGCTCGCGACGGTGATCGTCCCCGAGACCGTGATCGTGCTCCACGAGGCGATGACGAGTGGCCTGGTCCCGACCGCTCTCACCGTCGCCCCGGTCGGCACGGAGAGTTCGGTCACGCTGACGATGCCGATGCCGTTGACGTCCTGATAGGGCAGGTTCGTCGGACCGGAGATGGACCCGGTCAGCACACCGGTATCGCTGTCGATCGAGTAGGTCTCGACCCCGAGCGTCACGAGCACTGGATCCGGAATCGTGCACGGATCGAATTCCGTGGGGAGGAACGTCCATTCGTTGCACGGATCACCAGCCGGTGCGTCGGTACGCGCGTCGGGGCCGGCTTCGTTCGTCGGGATGTCGTCACCAGTGACCTCGGGTGCTTGAAAGCTGCACGCCGTCGCACCCGCGATCGAGATCACCACGAACGCGCGCATCACCCATCCGATCGAAGCGCACGGTCGTGCCGGCGGGACCTTGCGAGCATCACGAGGACGAGCGCCGCGAGCGCGAGCGATCCGCCGGGGCCACCATCGGCCGAGCAGCAACCGGCCTTGTCGCCGGTGCCGGGATTTCCATCCTCGCATCCATCGTTCGCGGGATCGAAGTGTCCGCCGGCGCAGTCGTCGCAACCGTCGTCGTCACTGTCACCGCAGATGTCCGGATCGGTCGGCGCGGGATCGGTGTCATCGGGGACACCGTCGCCATCGGTGTCGAGCTTGACGCTCACGGTGAGCTGCTGCGTCGTCGTGAGCGTCGAGGTTCCTACGTGGTACGTGAGCGCGAGCGTGAGCTGGTAGTCACCACTCGCCGGGAAGCGCAGCCGCGACAACCGACCGCCGGTGTCCGGAGGATCGCCGGCCTTCGCCGGGACGCCACTGATCGAGCCGAGCGTCCACTCGACGTCCTTGCCCGTGACGACCGCACCGGGTTCCGCCGAGACGATCTCGACGTTCGCGGGCACCGTCTCGAGGAGCGTCGCGTCGAGCGCCGGGCCGTGCGTGAGGTTCGCGTAGGTCGCCGTGAGATCCGCCTCGACCGGGAACGTCTGCGCGGGGACGACGATCGGCGACAGGCTCAGCGCGATCGTCGGCTGGCCATCGGCGGTGACGCAGTCGGCCTCGAACAACGCGTTGAGGAACAGCCGCGCACCCTGGCTCTGCGAGCCGGTGGCCAGCGGGGTGGTCGCGCCGAATTCGTGACCACCGAGGTAGCTGATCTTGCCACCGGCACAGGTGGTCGCTCGATCGCCCGGCTTGAAGATCGGGCCGATGTCGCATTCTCCGTCGAGATAGCCGCTCATCCAGACATCGGCGAGGCCGGGGCCGTTCGGGCCGGTGATCAAGGTGACCTGGCGGTTGTTCTTGTACGTCGTGCCGAGGTAGCTGCTGAGGTTGTACGCGGGCTCGCTGCCACCGACGGTCGCGAACGCGCCATCGAACTGGTTGTACGGGATCTCCGGGCGAAACACCTGCAGCGTCGGGGAGGCGGGCTGCGGCGCGATCAGGAAGCCGGCGCCGCGCTCCCGGAGGTCCTTCGCGAGGCAGCAGTCCGCGCCGTTGCATCCCCCGACCACGCACTGGAAGTCGGCGTCGGTGCACGGGCACGCGGGGGGCGTGCCGGTCGTCGTCAAGAAGTGACCGTCACGTCCCACATCGTCGAGGAACGGCCAGGCCGCGTTCGGGGTCGTGTTCTCGTATGCGTTGACGGCCTGGCACTCGGCGAACAGGTGCACCGGGTACTCGAGGAACGCGCGCACCTCCGCGACGACCTCGTGTCCGTGATAGGTGAACGGCGTGCCCGGCGCGCACTCCGCCTGCGTCGCGGGGCAGTTACCGCCGCCGCACTTCACCGTCTCGCGGTCGTTGACGGCCCAGTGCATCGACATGATCTGGCAGTACGCGGGGAGCCCGTCGGCCCGGAACAGCGCGCCGTTCTCGTGGTCTGCGCTCGGCGTCCCGCACGTGCCGAGCTCGCCCATCACCGCCTCGCTCGTCAGCATGTCGGGGTTCGCGGTGCCCGGGCCACAGCTGGCGGCGCCGCACTTCTGCGCCGGGAACTCCGCGCCGCTCGACTGCGGGATGCCCGCGGCACGCAGGTACTTCGTCGCGATGTCCTCGTTGCCGTCGGAGAACACCGCGATCGTCGGTGCCGCGATCATCTCCTTCATCACGTTGCCGGTGAACGCCGCCGTGGCCTCGTGCACGGTGACGACCTCGAACACCGTGCGCGCGGCCCACGGATTCGCGACCCACAAGGCCTGATCGTTCCAGGCGGCGATGATCGCGAGCGCACGGTCGTGGTCCGCCGCGTCGATCACGAATGGACCACCGCGATACCGATGAGTGCCGATCGCGGATCCCGGTGCGGCGACCCCGGCGTCGTCCCAGACGACCTTGCTCTTTACGGCGAGGTCGGGACTCGACGTCGGGTACGGACACTTCACCCCGGAACCCTCGACGTCGCAGTCCCACGCGCACAGGTTGCCGGGCGTGTTGCACGCCGCCGCGTGGTAGGTCTTCGCCGGATCGATGATCCAGTGGACGCGCACGCCCTGTTGCAGCAGCGCGTACAGCAAGCCGTACGCCTGGAGGTTGCCGCTCGACTGGTACGAGAGGTCCATCGGGATGACGAGGCTGCCGGCCGAGAACGTGCGGTCCGCCGCGCGGCTATCGCGTGACGTCAACGCCAGCACGGCGAGCGCGATCAACCACCGGGATGTCGTGGGCATGATCGTAGAGAGGGGATGCCCGCGCGAAAGGTTACCGGTTGATCGAGGACAGTCGCTCGAGGAGCTCGGGTGATACGATGTGGGACTCGTGCGGCCGATCGTCCTGTTGATCCTGCTCGCAGGGCACGCCGCGGCGGAGCCGCTCGTCCTCGCGAGCCCCGATCCGGCGTTCCGGATCGCGCTCGAAGCGGCACTCTCGCCCGCGGGGCTGAGCGTGATCGTCGCGAGCGATGCGGTGCCCCCGTCGATCAACGACATCGCGAGCTCGTCGCGGAAACTCGCGGATCGCGAGCAGGCAACCTCGACGGTGTGGCTGCTGTTCGGCGGCGACGGCGCGACGCTCGTCACCTACGATCGCGGCGTCGATCGAGTGCTCGTTCGCTCCGTGCCGTACGCCTCTCCGCTGTCGTCGGCGCAGGCCGCCGAGGCCGCGCGGATGGTGCGCACGATGCTCCGCGCGCTGCGGGTCACCCCGGATACGAACCTGCCACCGCCGCCCGCGAGCGAAGCCGCCGCCGTTCGTGCGGCGGCGGCGATCGAGCCCGGCCCGAAGCCCGCGATCGCCTCGCCGGCGCTGCTCGCGCTGGATCTCGACGTGGGCGTTCGCGTGCGTGGTGCGGGCGCCACGACGGTCCCGAGCGGCGCGGTCACGGTGATCGTGCGCCCCGACGCGCTCGGGCTCGCCGTCACGGCGCGCGTCGCACCGGCCTCCGACGTGCGCGGCACGACCTTCGTGGGGCGCGTCGCCGATGACTCGCTCGCCGTGACCGCTCGGCTCCCGCTCCGGGTCGCGCCACGGCTGACGATCAGCGGGGTGGCCGGGTTCGCGCTGCACCTCGTCCGGCTGGAAGGCGAGCTGGGCACCGATTCCATCGAGGAGCGCCGGTTCGACCCGGCCGCGCGGATCGGCGTAGCCGCCAGTCTCGCCATGCGTCCCACGCTGGGGCTGGGGGTCGGCGTGTCAGCCGACTGCCTACTCCGCCGCCAGACGTACGAGGCCGGCGCCGAGCAGGTGCTGGCGGTCCCGCTCGTCCAGCTGTCGGCCGCGATCGTCTTCACGGCACGCATCCGGTAACAAATTCGGCGTTCGGGCCCACTATCGGGGGGTGGGTCTCGAGATCGTTTCGATGACCGTCCCCGCGGATGACGAGGGGGCGTTGATCGCGGCGTGCGTCCGGGGCGAGCGGGCGGCCGAGCGCGCGCTGTTTCGTCGCGAGTACCCGCGGGTCAACGCGACCGTCTACCGGATCCTCGGAACGACCCACGAGACGGATGACCTCGTCCAGGACACCTTCATCGCGGTGTTCCGCGCGCTGCCGAAGTTTCGCGCCGAGTCCAAGCTGTCGACCTGGATCGATCGGATCGCGGTGCGGATCGTGTTCCAGCACATCGCCACGCGCCGGCGAGCGACGCTGGTCCCGCTCGAATCGATTCCGGATCCCGACGACCGGATCGGCCCGCTCGCCGATCGCATCCACGCGCGCGAGGGGCTGCGCCGGCTCTACGAGGCACTCGGTGACATGAAGCCGGAGGCGCGCACGGCGTTCGCTCTGTACGCGATCGATGGTCGCAGCATCGCGGAGGTCGCCGCCTTGACCGAGACGTCGGCGATCGTGGCGAAGGTGCGGATCTGGCGCGCGCGTCGCGAGCTCCTGCGGCGAGCCGCCGGCGATCCGGTGCTCGCCCAATTCATCGGTGAGCAGGAGGACCCGTGAGCCACGACCGCGAGCGGATCGTGATCGAGGCGCCCGCGAGCGAGCTGCGGCGCGATCGCATCGAGCAGCAGGTGTTCGAGCGACTCGCCGCCATCCGTGCCGGCGAGCGCGCAGGTGCCGCCATGCCGGCGTCGCGCGCGCGCGGGCGCTGGGTGCCCTGGCTCGCAGCGGCGGGCGCGGCGGCGGCGGTGGTGCTGGTGATCCTCTTCGCGATCGATCGCGATCCGGCGGCCGCGCCGTCGACGCCCTCGAGCATCGCGACCCCGGTCGGCGGTTCGTCTCGATTCACGGTCGGCGATGCGATCATCGATGCGGGAAGCGACACGCGGGTCGAGGTGACCTCCGGAGCTACCGGCGTCGCGCTCGCGCTCGCGCGCGGATCGGTCGATTGCGATGTCGCGCCGCGGGCGGGCCGGCCTCCGTTTCGCGTGATCGCGGGCGACGTCGCCGTCGAGGTCGTCGGGACGCGCTTCACGGTCACCCGCACGTCGAGCGGAGTCCGCGTCGACGTCGCGCGCGGCAAGGTGCGCGTGACCGGGCCCTCCGGCGAGCGGTTCGTCACCGCGGGCGAGACGTGGAGCAGCGCCCCGACGATCACGGCGAGCGCGCCCGCGATCGAGCCCACGGCTGGTGCGACCGAGCCAGCTGCGAGCGACGCGATCGATCCGACCGCGATCGATCTGGCAGTAGATCCGACCGAACCGCCCAGGCCCGGGGGCCCGACCAGGACGCTCACTTCGCACGCACTGTTCGACGCAGCCCAGCGGCTGAGAGCCACCGACCCGGCCGCCGCGGCTGGCACGTTTCGCAAGGCGGCCGATGCCGGGCGCGACAAGTGGGCGGCGGTCGCGCTGTTCGAGCTCGCGGATCTCGAGAGGTCGCGCGGTCGTGCGCTCGCGGCGTTCGCGAGCCTCGACGAATATCACCGGCGGTTCCCGCGTGGCGCGAACGCCGAGGACGCGAGCTGGTTGCGGGTCGAGGCCCTGCGCGATGTCCAGCGCGTCGACGCTGCCCGCGCGGCGGCATCGGAGTACCTGCGACGGTTTCCGTCGGGAACGTACGTCAAGCTGGCGCAGGCGCTCGTCGGCACCCCATGATCCGCGGCTACCTCGTCGCGCTCGTGGCACTCGGCGGATGCACCGAGCGAGTCCAGCTCGTCGAGGAAGCGCTGCCGGGCCTGGTCTCGCTCGAGGTGACCCCTGCGGAGACCGCGCTCGCGATCACCGATCTCGCGCAACCGCCCCAGACCGTCACGTACACCGCGCTCGGGCGGTTCGTCGACGGGACCTCCCGCGACGTGACGGCGCTCGTCGAGTGGACCACCGACAACGCGGGGCCGGGCTCGTTCGTCGAGCGCGGGTCGTACACCACGTCCGGTGCTGCCGCGGGTCACGTCGCGATCCGGGCGACGAGCGATGCGATCGCCGGCGACGCGAGGCTCACGGTCGTGGTGACCGCGACGATCATCGACAGCACGTTTCCGCCACCACCGGGGCTGTTCGCGCCCGGCACGGCGGTCGTCACCGGCGATCCGATTCGATCGCCGGCGGTCGTCTATCCATCGAACGACACGATGTTTCCACAGGGCCTCGCCCGGATCCTGTTCCAGTACGAGCCGGGGCTGACCAACGACGCGTTCCGGCTCGGGTTCGAGTCCGACGTCCTGCACCTCACCGTGTTGACCGGCAGCGACCGCTGGCAACCCGACGAGCTCGTGTGGCAGCTGATCTCGCGCTCCCATCCGGGCGCGGCCGCGACGTTCACGGTCGAGGCGGAGGCCTCGACCTCCCCGGGGACGCTCTACGCGAGCAGCGGCACGGCGATGCACTTCGCACGCTCGTCGCCCGAGGGCGTCCTCTACTATTTCTCGGACACGACCGGCGGCGTGATGCGGAGCGTGCTCGGCTCGCCGACGGCCGGGAAGCTGTTTCCCGGCGACGGCGACACGCGATGCGTGGGTTGCCATGCCGTCTCGCGCGACGGCCGCACGATGGCGTTCGGGCTCGGCGGCGAGAAGCTGTCGACCCTCGCGCTCGATCCGGTCACCCCGCTGCTCCCGGCCACCAGCCTCCCGATGGGCTGGGCGACGTTCTCGCCCGATGGCAGCCTCCTCCTCGTCGCCGACAAGGGCGAGCTCACGCTCCGCGACGCGACCACGGGCGCTCCGGTCGGTCCGGGCGGCGGCAAGCTCGAGCTGCCAGGCCATGCGCTCGCCACGCATCCCGACTGGTCGCCCGATGGCGCCTACGTCGCGGTCGCGATCGCGGACACCGTCGGGAACATGGACATGAAGGGCGGCGCGATCGCGCGCATCCCGTACCTCGGGGGCGCGTGGGGCGATCCGGAGATCCTGGTCCCGGCCGACGGCGGCATGCACAACAACTACTTTCCTCGCTGGTCGCCCGACGGGCGCTTCCTCGCGTATGTCCATGCCGACGGTGCATCGCGTAACGCGAAGACCGCGGAGCTGCGAGTGATCGCGGCCGAGGGCGGCACCCCGACCCCGCTGCGCATCGCCAGCCATCGCGTCGCGACCGTCGACGATGTCCCCGAGCTCGCGACCACCATGCCGACGTGGGCACCCCGGATCACCGACGGCATCGCGTGGCTCGCGTTCGCATCGAAGCGTCCCTATGGCGCCGTGCGACCGGTCGCCGGAGACAGCCAGATCTGGATCGCCGGCGTCGAGCTCGATCGCCCCGGGGATCCGTCGTTCGCCGCGTTCTGGCTACCGAGCCAGGACATCACCGCGCTGGCGAACAATCCGATCTGGGCGCCGGCGCCGGCCGCGGTCGAGTGATCACTTCTTGAAGAACTTGTCGAACGCGCGCCGCATCGTGCCGGGCTTCTTGCGCTCGTTGTAGCCATCGTTGCCGTAGGCGATCCGCGCCGACGGGTCGATGCCGTACTGGATGTAGAGCGAGAGCAGGTCGTGGACCATCGCCGAGATGCCCGTGGTGCGGAGGTCGTACGACAGGCAGTAGCTGTCCGGCTTGTTCCGGATCATCGCCTTGGCAATGATCATCATGATCGTCGGATCGATCAGCTCGCCGTTGCCGTCGAGGTAGTGCTTGTAGCTGAAGAACCGATCCTCGGGCGCGAGCTCCGCGGCGCCCTGACCCTCGGGCTTGGGGGCGCGCATGTTCTGGATCGTGCGGTACTCGTGCTCGACGTACGCCGCGATCGAGTTGTTCTCGTCGCGCTTCTCGTACTCGACGAACTTGCGGAACGCGTCGTACAGGCTCTTGGGGTTCGCGTACGCACCGGAGATCAGGTAATAGAACACCGCGCCGAGCGAGTAGATGTCGGCCGGGCGACCGACGCTCTTGACGACGCGGCCGCGCACGTTGATCTCGGTCGGCTCGGCGAACGGGCGGTTGAGCAGGATCTTCTTGCGCGCGCGATCGGCGGCCGCGATCGAGTACATCTCGTTGCGGTTGAACAGCGAGAACGCGTCGTTCTCGTAGATGTCGATGTAGAAGTCCTCGAAGAACTCGACCTCGGGCGAGCCCTGCGTGCAGTTCACGAGGAGCTCGAACGTGTTGGTCTCCTGCTCGGGGCTCTGGAAGTAGAGCGTGCCGGGCACCGCTTGGAACCGTGTCATCGACACGTCCATGTCGGCGTCGGCGACCTTGCCGACGTTGAAGTCGGCGAGCTTGATCTTCATCTGCGAGCCGCGCAGGTTCGGATCCGGCAGCTTGACGAGGATGTTGGCCGGCTTGATGTCGCGATGGCAGGTATCGCGGACGAGGTGGGCGAACTCGATCGCCGTGGCGACCGGGACGATGTACTCGAGCACGCGGAAGATGCGCTCGCGAAGCGGCACGGCGAGCAGGTCGTCGCGACGGCGCTTCTGGCGCGCGCCCTTGAGCCGTTCCTCGAGCGACATGTCGAGCAGCTCGAGGATCATGAAGTCGTTCTCGACGCGCTCGCGGACCGCGGGCGGGATGAACCCCGCGCTGTCGCCTTCACCGGAGCCGAGCAGCTCGACGATGTTCGGGTGACCCTGGACGCGCTCCAGGATCTCCTTCTCCATCTGGAACCGCATCTGATCCTCGCCGCTCACGCCGCGCTGCAGACACTTGAGCGCGACCGGCCGGCGCAGCGTGGTCTTGGACTCGACCCAGCGCTCCTCGCCGAGATACGCCTTCGCGAAGCGGCCGGACCCGAGCTCGATCGGATTCCCCGTCTCGTCGACGACGAACGCGTAGATCCGGCTGCGCGACACGTACGGCGTCGGCTGCGAGATCGAGCCCGACACCTGCAGCATCGGCGGTCCCGGCTGCTGCCCGGGATTCTGCGTCATCACCGACCCCGGCGTCGAACCAGGGTTCGTGTACGGCATCATGCCGCCACCGTACTGCGGCGTCGGCGGCGGACCCCCGAGGTGCGAGAGCGTCGGCGAGCCGGCCGAGAATTGCTGCGGCTGTTGGGGCTGCTGCATCTGCGGCTGCATCGCGCCATTCGGACGCGGCGTGCCATGAGCCAGCGGATTCGATGGGATCTGGTTGATGTTCGTGGGATCCGCTTCGAAGTCCTGGAAGTCTTCGGTCAGGGGTGGCTGCGACGACTGCGCTTGCTTGCGCGGCGGTCCACCAGGCGAATTCGGCGGCGGAGGTTGGGCCATGACGAGGGGAGCTCTAGCGACGGCGCGACTTGGGAATCGACCGTCCTCGAGTGTAGACGAAATATGCTTCGGATCCGGGACCGAAGTCGAACAAGATCGGGTCGGTGCAGTCTTCGGAGCCGATGGTAACAAGCTCCCTGCCCACTGAAAAAACCATGTGGTCGGCGCCGGGGACCCCGTTGGAGACGCGAATGTGGCCGATCTCCTCGGCTCGTGGCGTCACCAGCGAGATGTCGCCGGGCTGGTCGATCTGCACCGCAGGCGACGGTCGCCCGCCGAGGTGTGCGACGAAGCAGGACATCCCCTTCAGGTGAATGACGCGTGCGCCGTGGCGGCCGGTCAGGAACGTCAC
>Ga0299915_10004400_pt1 | contig 10276 bp, 8 predicted proteins | sample RVTome_13_FD_200263 | JGI IMG/M metagenome (GOLD analysis project Ga0299915, IMG submission 200263) | Soil microbial communities from uranium-contaminated site in the Upper Colorado River Basin, Wyoming, United States - RVT92D227 (version 2) ...
TCCTTCTATGGCACTCTACCGTGCCATCGAGAGGCCGGATCATCCGTCCATCGGGAAAGATATTGGAGAAGTCATCGGATTGGGGAAAATGAATATCCCCCTGGAAGGAGATTTGAAGAAGGTCGGAGGCGATGTGATCATCAACTTTACCAATCCTAAGACTTCTATAGAGAATTTAGAGTTGGCTAAAGAAACGGGTTCGGCCATGGTCATCGGTACGACCGGTTTAAGTCCGGACCAGATAGAAAGGATCAAGGATCTTTCAAAAAGCGTCCGGTGCGTTTTCTCACCCAATATGAGTGTGGGGGTGAATGTCATGTTCAGGATTGTTCAAGAGGTTGCTCAGGTGTTGGGTCCGGAGTATGACATAGAAATTTTTGAGGCCCATCACCGTCTTAAAAAAGATTCGCCCAGTGGCACCGCAGCAAAATTAGGAGAGTTAATTGCCAAGGCCATCGGGCGGGATTTTGGTAAGGTGGGCGTCTATGGCAGAAAAGGGATGGTGGGCGAGAGGACGAAAGAGGAGATCGGGATGCAGGTGATTCGGGCAGGAGATATCGTGGGAGAACACACCGTGCTCTTTGGAGGGATCGGTGAACGATTAGAGATTATTCACCGCGCCCACAGCCGGGATAATCTTGCCCGGGGTGCCGTCCGGGCAGCCCTCTGGGTGGTGAACCAACCCAATGGTCTTTACGATATGCAGGATGTGTTGGGGTTGAAGGGATAGATGATAAGCTGACGGGTGTCCCTCAAAAGTTTTACAAAGCGGACATAAAATTTACAGGTAGCTTCCCTCGCTGCCGATAATGAATTTTGGATATTGCTTTTGGATTCAGCAGTTACTAAGGAATCCATAATTGAAAAGACATATTGTTGTAAAAATCTCCCCTAACCCCTCTTTGCCTGTCTAACGACAGGGAAACGATTACCAAAGAGGGGGAATTCCTCCCTTTTGTAAAGGGAGGGTAGGAGGGATTTGGTCTTCAACGTCCATACAATTATGGACTGATTAGTAGATATATAAAGGTTTTCGCCCTGCCTTCGCCGAAGCGGCTACGCGCAGGCAGGTGCAAAACTTTCTCGGGTCAATCGTCAGCTTATAATTTATAGGAGAGATAGAAAGGAGCAAAATGAAGATCATCAGATATCAGGCCGAGTCAAAAATAAATTGGGGAGCGATCGAGGGAGATTCTGTTCGTGAAATGGAGGGAAACCCCTTTGGCCATTTCCACCTGACCTCCAAGATGAAAAAAATTGGGGAGGTGAAACTTCTGTCACCCTGCCTTCCTTCAAAGATTGTCGCCTTGGGTTTGAACTACCGGGATCATGCCGAGGAAGTGAAGATGGTTCTTCCCAAGGAGCCCCTTATTTTTATGAAACCCTCCACCTCTGTCATCGGACCCGGAGAGGCCATTATTTATCCGAAGATGTCAAAGAGGGTGGACTACGAAGCCGAATTGGCTATCGTCATTGGTAAGGAAGCGAAAAAAGTTTCAGAAGAGAGGGCAGCTGATTATATCCTTGGATATACCTGTCTGAATGATGTGACGGCCAGGGATTTGCAACCCAAGGATGGTCAGTGGACGACGGCGAAAGGCTTCGATACCTTTGCTCCCATCGGTCCTTGGATTGTGACGGACATCGATCCTCATCATTTAGACGTGTCGAGTTATCTAAACGGAGAGAGACGTCAGCATTCCAATACAAAGAACCTCATCTTTGGTCCACGTCAATTAGTGAGTTTCATCTCTTGTGTGATGACGCTTCTGCCAGGGGATGTGATCGCCACAGGCACGCCTTCTGGAATTGGTCCGATGGCCATTGGCGATAAGATCGATGTGGTGATTGAAGGAATCGGTACTCTCAGCAATGATGTGGCCGCCGAGGAATAATTAGGAGATTGGAGATGAGGAGAAAAAAATCGATCGGACTCTATCGTCGAGCATGGGAAATCATTCCTGGTGCGGTAAACAGCCCGGTCAGGGCTTTTAAGGCCGTCGGCATTCCACCCAGCTTTATTGAGCGGGCAAATGGATCGAAAATTTTCGATGTGGACGGCAATGAATATATTGATTATGTAGGGTCATGGGGACCCATGATCCTGGGACATGCCCACCCGAAGATTCTGGCAGCGCTTAAAAAAGCTATCTCAAAGGGGACGAGTTACGGTGCCCCCACTCCTCTGGAAGTGGAACTTGCCATTAAAGTGAAGAAGGCCTTTCCCTCCATAGAATTGGTGAGAATGGTAAGCTCTGGCACCGAAGCCGTGATGAGTGCAATTCGAGTGGCAAGAGGTTACACAGAAAAGGTTAAAATCATTAAATTCGAAGGGTGCTACCATGGCCACGCTGATAGTTTGCTCGTCAAAGCAGGCTCCGGTGCGACTACCTTCGGTATTCCTGATAGCCTGGGTATTCCAGGAGATTTGGCAAAACATACCTTGACCGCCATCTATAATGATCTGGAAAGTGTAAAAACCTTGGTCAGTCAATATCCAGAGCAGATTGCCTGCATTATTGTGGAACCCATTGCAGGAAATATGGGAGTGGTCCTGCCTGAGAGAGGATTTTTAGAGGGACTGAGAAAGATTTGCGACGAGAAAGGAATCCTGCTCATTTTTGATGAAGTGATTACCGGATTCAGGGCAGCCTACGGAGGCGCCCAGGAGCTATACGAAATCAGAGCCGATATGACTTGCCTCGGGAAGATTATTGGAGGGGGTCTTCCGGTTGGAGCCTATGGTGGAAAGAAGGCGATTATGGAGGCGGTGTCTCCTCTTGGAGGGGTCTATCAGGCAGGAACGCTCTCTGGAAATCCTCTGGCCATGACCGCAGGAATTGAGACATTGGGGCTTTTAAAGTCAAAAAAGGTTTATCAGGAGTTGGATAAGAAGACTTCCTATTTGACAGAAAATATTTCTGAAATGGCAGAGGGAAATGGAATCCCTTTTACCATCAATCGAACCACAGGGATGTTCACCCTCTTTTTTACAGAAGGTCCGGTCAAGGATTATCGCACTGCCAAGATGAGCGATACGAGGCGATTTGCACGGTTCTTTGTAGAGATGATGGAGCAGGGCATTTATCTTCCTCCCTCCCAATTTGAAGCCTGGTTCGTTTCCCTGGCCCATAGCCAGAAGGATCTGGATAAGACCATCGAAGCCTGTGACAACGCCTTCAAAAATATTTAATTATAGTAATTTAACTCTATGAAACGGAATAGATTGGGCCAACATTCAGAAATGCTTCCAAAGCTTTAGAATGCGGAATTTTGTATTTTATAGCTTGGAAATAAAGCAAGTTTAATAGACGCTACAATATCTTTCAGGTCGCCTGAATGAATCAGTAAAAGGTGTCCGCTCTAAAGCTTTTCCAGCATCCATGAATGCTGGCCCATTAGGGTGATTTTAGAAAGAGCTAAAGTGTTTTTTGAAGTCAAGTTATGAAAGATAAAATGATTGAAGGAGGATTCCTATTGTGGATGACGAATTAAGAAAAAAAACTCAAGAGACAGCCAATCGGCTGTTTGGTAAAGGGATCAAGATGGATCCCCCTTACCTTATGTGGAAGGAATTTGATAGAGACCTTGCCAACGATTTTTCCCTTTTTATCACCGGTAACCTCTATTCGAGAACCGTGTTGACTCTGCCCGAAAGGCAAATGGCTGCGTGTGCCATGCTGGCGGCGCTGGGCGCCATGGATGAATTGAAACTCCATGCGAATGCCGCTTTGAATGTCGGCTGTGACCCAAGAAAGCTTGCTGAGATCTTTTTCCAATTGGCGACCTATGCGGGAATGCCTGCTGTGAATGAAGCCCTTCATGTTTACCGGGACGTCCTGAAGGAAAGAGGGGAGTGGCCCATCAAATAGAGGTTGTTCAGCGCGCGTCACTGCGATACACAGGTAAATTTGAGACGTCCATCCCAGGGTAGCTGGAAGGTCTGCCACTCAACGCATTTCTCCTCAATAACGTAGCCATATTCCACCCTCTTTTCGATTCTCAGGCAATGGTATGATCTGTGGGTTGCTTCGAGATGCAGGCCACTTATTACACGTAGACCTTTATTCAAAGCGAATTGATTTTTTTGTTGACATGGGGAAAATATCATGTATAATAACATACCAGCCAGTATGTATCATACCAACCGGTAGGAATGATGGCATGAAGACAAGAGGCATTCGTTTCGATACCGCAGACCCGAAGCAAAGCAAGAGAATCATGAAAATCACCAAGATCGCTGCCGAACTGTTCGGTACGAAGGGCTATCTCGAAACAAGCATGGACGATGTTGCAGCCGCGGCTAAGGTCACCAAGGGCGGTGTGTATCATTATTTCAGAAGTAAGACTGAGATTCTCTATTTTATCTGCTCGACGTACGTGGACCTGGATCTGGAGAACCTGGAAGAATCTTTAGCCGGGATTGAGAATCCCACCGAGAAGATTAAATTTATCATCTTTCGCCACATCAAGCATTACGCGACGCACGAATATGGGGCCAAAACCCTGCTCAACGAGGCCTACTGCCTGCCTTCCAAATATTACAAACAGGTGAAAGAGAGGGAAAGGCAGTACCTACAGATAGTGACACGAGTCTTATCTAAATACCTCGGCCCAAGGGCCAAAAAGGATCTTGTCACGGCACTCGCATTTAGCCTGTTCGGAATGATGAACTGGATTTACTCGTGGTACGACCCGAGAAAATCGCTGAAACCGGAGGAATTGTCCAACCTCGTCTTTGAGATCTTTACCAAGGGGGTAAATGGGGCTGCCCTTTAACGGAAGGCGATCGGAAAACCTAACGTCCTGTCTTCACCCTCCGGTACGATCTATCAGGAGTCAAGCCCTGGCGTGACCCCGCAGGGTACGGCACAGAAGTTCATTTGGCTCTTAATCAAAGGGGTTTTTGGGAAGGGAAAGAGCATGAGTGACGATTCTAAGATAAAAATCAATCATCTTGAGGGAGAAAAAATCAGCCATTTCAAATCGCTCTCGGGTCTCGAGTACAAGCGGATCTATGATCAGAAGGATTGGTCCGAAACGCTTCCAGATGCTGGCGAGTACCCTTTCGTCAGGGGTGTCCATAAGGACATGTACCGTGGCCGCCTCTGGACCCGGAGGCAGCAAAGCGGGTTTGGGTCCCCGGAAGAGAGCAATGAGCTCATCAAATACCTTTTGAGGATCGGCCAGACAGGTATCAACATGGACGCCGATGTCGGCACCAAGCTAGGCCTCGATCCCGATTACCCCCTTGCCCAAGGCGACGTGGGGCTTCAAGGCACATCCCTGTGCACCTACGAAGACATGAAGGCACTCTTCAAGGATATTCCCCTTGACAAGGTAAGCTCCACCTTGATCATCCAGCCTCCATGTTCTGCGATCATCATGGCCCAATATCTGCTTATGGCTAAGGAGCAGGGCACCCCCTGGAAAAAACTCATCGGAACCATCATGAACTGCGCTTTCACGCAACTCGTTGGGCCAACCTTTCAGGCAAATACTGCCTTTTTTCCGATCGATCTCCAGGTAAAGATCGCCCTCGACGTAATGGAATTCCTGTTACCGCGCGTCCCCCAGTGGAACATCATCAACGTCAACTCGAGAAATATCAGGGAGACAGGAGTCGATGCGGTTCAGGAGGTGGCCTTTGTCCTTTCCCTTGCCTGCGACTATATCAAGGGGCTTCTCAACCGTGGGCTTGCGATCGATGTCTTTGCTCCCCGGATGGCCTTTTTCTCGGCGGTCCACATCGATTTATTCGAGGAAGTGGCGAAATTCAGGGCGATGCGTCGGGTATGGGCTCGAATCCTGAAGGAAAGGTTTGGGGCAAAGAATCCGAAGAGTATGTGGTGTCGGGTGGCAGTCCAGACCTCGGCACTGCCCCTGTCGGCCCAGGAACCGATGAATAATATTGTCCGCTCGTGCATACAAACTCTCGCAGCAGTGCTGTCAGGCACACAATCCATACACACCACTGCCTATGACGAGGCCTATTGTCTGCCCACCGAGGAGGCCCAGAAGCTGGCCATTCGTACGCAACAGATCATTGCCTATGAGACGGGCGTGATGAAATCGGTTGACCCGCTGGGCGGTTCCTATCTCGTTGAGACGCTGACAAACGAGATCGAGGAGCGGATATGGGAACTGATGAAAGTGATTGAGGGCAAGGGCGGGTTCATTCGGTGTTTCAAAGACGGATGGGTTGAGGAACAGCTCAACGAGGCAAGATACCGGATGGCGGATGCCATCGAAACGGGCGAGCAATCGATCGTGGGCGTCAACGTCTTCAGGCAGGAGGGGCAGGATACGGAAATCGATATCTTCCAACAGGCGCCAGACATGCAGGCCAAACGGATCGAGTATGTGAGGCAGTACAAAATGAACCGGAACCAGGAGCCCATACGAAAAGCACTCGATTTCCTGTACGAGAGTGTCCGGCACCGGCAGGAGGCGAACTTGATGGAGCCCGTGATGGACGCGGTCATAGCCAGGGCAACTCTTCAGGAGATCTGCGACGCCATGCGGGCGGCATGCGATTTTAAGATTCCTGAGTAGAGAGGGGTTAAGGATGTCGAAGAAGAGGATTATTCTCGCCAAGGTGGGTCTGGATTCCCATGATAACGGTCTTAGGATCATCGCCAGATGGCTCATGGACAGGGGATACGAAGTCATCTACGCAGGGGTCTACAATTCCCCCGAGGGCGTGGTGAAAACGGCCGTACAAGAGAACGTCCATGCAATCGGCGTCAGTTTTCTGGGAGGCGGCCATCTCTTTTATGCGGACAGGCTTCTACGACTCATGAAGGAGAACGGGGTGACGGATGTTGCCCTTTTTGTCGGGGGCGTGATACCCCCCAGGGATGTTGAGAAAATGAAGGGGATGGGGGTGGCCGCCGTGTTCACACCGGGAACGAGGCGTGACGTCATTCTGCAAACGATCGACGGTGTGCTTGAGAGACGCGGGGATTCTTGATGAAGGCCGAGGAGAAGCTGGTTACTTTTATCCATGACACGCGCTTTGCGGACATTCCTTCCGCTGCCCTCAAGACGGTGAAACACCAGGTGCTCGCCGTTATCGGGACCACGATCGCAGGTGCGACTGCCGACGGGTGTGCGGCTGCCGTTCAACTTTATAAAGAGCTCGGGGGAAAAGAGGAGGCGACCATACTTATTTATGGCGGCAGGATCCCGGCTCAGGATGCAGCCTTCGTTAACGGGGTCATGGCTCGGGCGCTCGATTTCTGTGACGCGATTGCCCCGGGACCACACCCGGGCTCTGCCGTCATTCCGGCCGCACTGGCAGCTTCGGAACTTACAGGGGGATGCAGCGGCCAGGACTTTATCACCGCAGTTGCCGTAGGAACAGAGGTCGCCGCAAGGCTCAACCTGTCGGAGGCGGCATACGATGGCTTCGATCCCACAGGGATCTGCGTTCCCTTTGGGGCAGCCGCAGCAGCAGCAAGAATACTGGGACTCAACCAGAAGGAAATATGGAACGCACTCGCCCTGGCCTTCAACTCCTGCGGTGGGAGTTTTCAGAGCCATATCGATGGATCCCTGGGTGTCAGGTTCGTCCAGGGCCGGGTTGCGCAAAGCGGCGTCATGAGTGCGCGGCTGGCCTCGAATGGCATAACGGGACCCAGGAATTTCCTGGACGGGGTCTATGGTTATTATCATCTGTACGGCAAAGACACGGTCACCGGAGAGACGGCCCTGTCCGATCTGGGAAGCAAATATCATCTTCTTAATCTTGTGTTCAAAAAGTATCCAAGCTGTGCGTTGACGGCTGGGAGCACAGACTTGATGCTGAGGTTGATTGCGGAGGAGGGCTTCCACGCTGACGGAATCGAGCGGATCGATGTCACGGTCCCTCCGTACACGCACAAGCTCGTGGGCCATCCTTTCGAGATTGGGGATAATCCCAAGGTGAACGCCCAGTTCAGCATTCAGTATTGTGTCGCGAACGCCCTCCTGAGGAAGTCTTCCAAGCTCTCCCACTTCGAGGAGGATTCCATCAAAGACCCGTGCATCGCGACGCTTACGAAAAGAATCAACGTGATATCGGACAAATCCCTGGAAGCACGCGGTCACACGCCGCTCGACATGAGAGTCCTGACCCGTTCGGGGAAGAAATATCTGAGGAAGATGGATATTGCTCCGGGTTTTCCCGGTAATGAGTTGACACGAGAAGACCACGAGGAGCGATTCTGGGATTGTATCAATTTTGCAGCTAAACCCATAGATAGACAGAACGCCGAAAAAATAATCGACCTTGTCGGCAAGATAGAGGCGATTGACGACATAAGGATTCTCTTACCCCTGCTGGCGGCACAAGACTGACCTCAGCAGGAAACCAGGCTTGGCGGAACCAAGTAATCGAATATAGGTAGCACGAACTGAAAAAACCTGGTGTCACGTTTTTTTGTCGACATGAACAAGACCACGGCCATTGAAGGAAACGAATTAACCTCTGAGGGAGCCCTATGAATTTGATGGAGATGGTGGCTAAGAACGCACGGATGTACCCGACAGATACGGCCCTGGTTGAGATACGACCTAGTGCGAACGTCCGGAAAGAGATTACGTGGGCCCAATTCCACGAGCGAATGAACAGGCTGGCCAACGCGCTTCTAGACAGAGGAATCACGCGAAAGGACAAGGTTTATCTCCTGGGCAGGAATTCCATAAACTGGCTGGGGGCCTTTTTTGGCTCTATGGCGACAGGGGCTTGGGTTGTGCCCCTCAACTTCCGGTTTATGGACGAAGACATCCGGTATTGCACAAATGTTGCCAAGCCTGCCTTCTTCATCATGGAGGGAGAATACGCCCCGCGAATCGCTTCTATGCGTCGGGACCTGCCTGGCGTCCGGAGCTTCATCTGCATGGACGGTCCTTTCGATGGCATGGAGGAAATGGATGTGGTCATCGCGAAGGCCTCTTCCAAACCGCCGGGCATCAAGATCGATTATAACGACGAGTGCGCCCTCTATTTTACCTCTGGCACGACTGGGGCTCCAAAGCCCGTTCTTCACCGTCAGATGATGCTCGTGGGAAGCGCAATAAACGAGGCGACCAACGAGCGCTGGACCCACGAAAAGAGCCTTCTCATGATGGCTCCCCTTTATCACCTGGCCATTGGTCACCTCCTTGGCTGCATCCTCACAGGGGGCCGGGGTGTTTTGCTTGTCGACAAGATTATTCCCCGATATATATTCGAAGCGGTTTCCAGAGAGCGGATTACTACTGTCTTTCTGCTTGTTCCCTGGGCACAGGATATTCTCACGGCTCTCGACAAAGGGGAATTGAAAAGGGAGGAGTATGACCTGAGCTGTTGGCACTTGATGTACATGGGGGCCCAACCCATTCCTCCCCCTCTCGTAAGGAGATGGAAAGAGTATTTTCCTGATATGGCCTATGATACGACGTACGCCCTGAGTGAGGCCGGTGGGCCCGGAGTCACTCACCTCGGTCACGAGAACGAAAGAAAGATCGGGGCTATCGGGAAACCGGGCCTGCTCTGGGATGTTCGCATCGTTGACGAGGGGGGTGTTGATGTGGCTCCGGGGAAAGTGGGTGAGTTGCTGGTGCGCGGACCGGGAGTGATGAAAGAATATTACGGAAATATTGAGTTGACGGCTGCCACCATTAAGGACGGATGGCTCTATACGGGAGATCTTGGCAAAATCGATGAGGACGGGTTCATCTATATTGTCGACAGAAAGAAAGACTTGATCATCTCGGGAGGAGAAAACATCTATCCAGTCGAGATTGAGAGCGTGATTCGACGCCACCCGAAAGTCCATGACGTTGCGGTCATCGGGGTGCCCGATCCCAGACTCGGGGAAGCGGCGTGTGCGGTCGTCCAGGTGACATCGGGCGAGCAGCTTACGGAACAGGAGATGGGCTCCTTCTGTGAGCAGAACCTTCCGCGCTACAAACGCCCTCGCAAAATCATCTTTGCCCAGGTACCGCGCAGCGCCACCGGCAAAATAGAAAAGCCAAAGCTCCGGGAAAAGTACTGCAAGGGAGACTGAGGTGAGATGTTGTTCTACTTGACAATTATCTTTTTAAAATATAGTTGTTAGAGGAAACGTTCCCAATCCCTTGATGAAGAATTAAGCTTGTTTCATAAAAACAGAGAGATAATTTTTAAATTCAATATCTTCCCTGACTCTCGACGGAGGCACCGATCTTTTGAAAGAAAAAGTTGTAGTTATCCGTTTCCAAGATATAGCGGATGGGTATTTATGAAGGGGTTCTGAGATCCCATTTTTTG
>Ga0299915_10004401_pt1 | contig 10274 bp, 11 predicted proteins | sample RVTome_13_FD_200263 | JGI IMG/M metagenome (GOLD analysis project Ga0299915, IMG submission 200263) | Soil microbial communities from uranium-contaminated site in the Upper Colorado River Basin, Wyoming, United States - RVT92D227 (version 2) ...
AAATGCGGGCTAGACCTTATAGCCGGCTCGCGTCGTCTCCCCTTCCAATGCGACGGGCAGTGTGATCTCCTTCTTATCCCTGATGACGCGCAGATCGAGGGTGGCGCCGGATTTCTTGCCTTGCACAATCCGGCTGAGATCATTCGGATTGTTGACCGGTTTGCCGTCCGCGCCGACGACCACATCTCCGGCACGCAGTTTGTTCTCGGCGGGCGATCCCTTGGTCACGGACGTCACCAGCGCCCCCGTTTTACCGGGGACGCCCAAAAACTCGGCCATCTGGTCCGTCAGAGATTCCAGGGTAACACCCAGGCGGGGCCGATCGTGGGGAATCATCAACCCAAGGGAGCGCGATCCCGCCGGGCCTTCGAACCGGAACACCCCTCGTTCCGGAGATTCCGGAAAGTCAAAAACAAAATTCTCCCCGGTCATAATGCGCGGCCGCACATTCAGCCTGCTGCCGGCCCTGCGCTCCAGTTTGGCCGTCAAATTCAAGCGCCTGCCATCGCGGCTGACCGCAAGCTCCACGCTTCTTCCGGCGGGCGTCTCATCCACGAGGCGAGAGATCTGGGCAGCCGACAGCACTGGAATGCCGGCATACTCGAGGATGACATCGTCCTCCAGAAGCGTCGCCGCCTCGGCCGGACTTCCCTTCTCGACCGAGCGCACGACAACGCCCATCTCTTTGCTTAGCTTATACTTAGCCATGGTCTCGGCCGTCACATCCTCCATACTAATGCCCAGGTAGGCGCCCCCGCCAAATACCCGGATCACATTTGCCTGCGCGCCCGCGCTGCGCGCATCAATAAGGATGACGAGTGCCGTCGCCGCCAGGATCAAAGCCAGGAACAGCGCTCCACCGTAGTTTTTCCACGCTTGATATTTCATCTGTGCCTCCTCCGGGATCATCCGTCCCGGTCTATCACTTACACGGGTCAATGCGAAGTGCGGTTCCAAAAATTCCAGTGGTCCAATCCCCGAAAAACTCTGTTAGACTTTGGCCCGAATATTAGACGGGGGGCTGCGTTATAGACTGCGGCGCGTCAACGATGATCCTAAGCGAAGAAGGATCTTTCATCGAACGCTCACAGAGGGGTGATCGTGAAGCCTTTGAGTTCATTGTGAAGAAATACATGAAGCCGGCCTACTACATCGCCCTCAGCTATGTCGGGCGCGAAGACGACGCCCTGGACCTCTCGCAGGACGCCTTCGTCAATGCCTTCCGGCATATCAAGCGCTTCGATGCTTCGAGAAACTTCTTCCCGTGGTTCTACAGCATATTGAAAAATCTGTGTATGAACCACCTCACGCGGAGGCGCCGGCGCCGGGAAGAATCGCTCGACGGCATGGCGGAGGATGGAACTCAGGTCGCGATCCCGATCGAGTCATCCAATCCGGAACGGGAAACCGTCAGCCGCGACCTGCGTGAAAAAATCGGGCAGGCGCTGGTGCGGCTGAAGCCCAGAGACCGGCAAATCATTGTCCTCCAACATCTTCAGGATATGTCGTATCGCGAGATCGCGGATCTCCTGGGCATACCGATCGGCACGGTCATGTCTCGTCTCTACACCGCACGCCAGGCCCTGCGCCGCGAACTGGAGCTGATGGGAATAAGGTATTAACCGCTCATGGCACACGATACATTCAATAGCCTGCTGATGGGTTACCTCGATGGGGAACTGACCGAACTGGAAAGGCAGAGAGTGGAGGAGCATCTGGATCTGTGCCCGCAGTGCAGTGCCGAGCTCGTGGCCTTCCGCAGGCTGAAGGAGATGACCCAACCCATGAGACTGGCAATTCCGGATGACAGGCATTGGGAGGAATACTGGTCGCACGTATACAACCGGCTCGAGCGGCGCATCGGCTGGATCCTGTTTTCCGTCGGGATCATACTCCTGGCGTCTTACGGCGTCTATCAGATGCTGGCGCACTTGCTGCTGGACGAAGGAATTTCGATATTAATGCGAGCCAGTATCATTGCTCTTGTGGTCGGTTTCTGCACGCTGCTCGTCTCGGTCGTTCGCGAGCGGCTGCATCTGGCGAAAACCGACAAATACAGGAGGATCAAGCGATGATCATCGTCAGCCTGGATTCTGTGCCGGGAAAGCGGATTGTCAAGGCCTGGGGAATCGTCAAGGGGAACACGGTTCGTGCATGCCATGTAGGCGAGGATTTCATGGCATTCCTCAAGAACCTGGTCGGCGGCGAGCTTCCGGAATATACGAGAATAATCTCCCAGGCGCGCGAGGAGTCCCTCGACCGCATGGTGCAGGAAGCCAGAGAGCTCGGCGCGAACGCGGTTATCGGCGTCCGGTTCTCCACAAGTTATGTAACTCAGGGAGCGGCTGAAATTCTCGCCTACGGTACCGCCGTAACCGTGGTGGACGCCTCTGAACGTGGGGTATCCGGATAGTCCGCCGCCGTTTCTTCTCTCCTGGCCGACGGAATAGGTTGCGATCGCAAGAGAATTTGGCTATTTTGTGACCTTCCGCGAAACTTTGGGCGTCCATCTGAATCAGACACTGTGAGTTCGGTTTGACTGAACAAGACTCGAGCCTTGAGGGCGCTGCCCGGGATCCGGCACGGCTCATCGAATGGATACAGGCGGCCAAGCGGGGGAACATAGATTCCTTCCGGCAGATCTACGATCGTTTCGCCCGCAAGGTGCTCAACTTTGTATTCCGGATGGCCGGGTCGGCTGAAGAGGCGGAAGACCTGACGCAAGAAACATTTATGGCGGTTTATCAGAAGCTCGGCTCGCTCAAGGATGACAGCAAGTTCGAGCCCTGGCTTTTCCGCATAGCCCGAAACTTGGTCTATCAGCGCTATCGCAGCAGGCCCCCGACCACCGTACCGATCGATGCCGAAGACGAGGACGGACGCGAGCTGAACCAGGTCGTCGATGAAAGGAAGACCCCTGAGGAAGCTTTTGAGGCTGGAGAGCTGGGTCGTGTGGTTCAGGATGTAATCAGCGGCCTTCCCGACAAGTACCGGGAGGTGTTCATTCTTTCGGCACTGCAGCATCTCAGCTATCAGGAAATATCGGAAATCGTCGGGCGCTCGCTGGCGAGCGTCAAGACCGACATTCACCGGGCTCGGCTGAATGTGCGCAGGCAGGTCAAGGAGTATCTTAGTGTCTGACGGCACAAAAACTTACCGTCAGACACTCAATCTGAGCGGATTGGTGTTTAATGGCCAACAAGCCATCAGCTTTCAGCAGTCAGCTTTCAGCTTGCCCTGGCAGCAGGGATGCTGAGCGCTTTCAGGAAGGCTGAAAGCTGACAGCTGACAGCTGATTGCGGATAGCTGATTGCTGACGGCTGAGAGCTTTACTCGTGATGCATGCATAAGGCGCTTTATCGGTTCCGGGTTGGGATTTAGTTTATGAGCTGCACCGACTACCTCAACGATCTGACGGCCTATCTGGACGGCGAGCTGGACGCGCGCCGTGCAAGAAAGATGGAATCTCATCTGGCCGAATGCGCCGGCTGCGCGGCTGAATATCGGCGAAGCCGGGCTGGCGACGAATTCGTCATCGCCCATGCCGCAACACTGGAGAGTGGGCCCGAGTTGTGGAATAATTTGCGCGCCCGCATAGCCGCCCTCCCCGAGCCATTGGGGTCCCGGGGTTTATTCGACCTCTGGTTCGGCAGGCGCTGGCTTGCGGCCGCGGCCGGCGTCGCGGCAGCCGCGGTCATGACTGCAGGCCTCTGGGGCTATCTGAGTTACAGGGAGTCGCAGAGAGCGCTGGAACGGTACATGTGGCAGTACGTCCAAGAAAGGGAGTCCGAGCTGGCGCTCACCTCATTCAACGCCGCAATGAGACGCAGCCCGGGCTCGAGGGACATGGACGGCATCACCTTAATGGAAAACCCTTTCTCAATAACACAGCCTGTGGCTTTCGATAATCCTTTCCGGTCGGGAGAACGATGATGTCCGGCGGTAATTTGCATGTTTTCAGGCTCTGGGTGGCCGTTACGGCCGCATCCACCCTTGTATGCGGGATTATGATGCTTGCGGCGCCGGCCTTGGCCGGCCCCTTGGTCACGTACCAGAATCCCGCCTTATCCAGGACGCTCAGCATGGCCGAGTCGCAACATGAGATCATAATGATTCTGCTGCGTAAAAAGGAATATGCGCAGGCGGCTGAGGAAGCAGACAAGATCTTTCAGATGGATTGGCCGGCCAACGAGGAGCCCAGGCTCCTCAAGGAGCTCCTGGGCCTGTCCAACCAGTTTGTGGAACACAGCCAGCATTCCCTCGGTTTCCAGCTGCTGGATCGAAACGCCCGGGCTTTCAAGACCATCAAGAGCCTGGTGGCTATCTGGAAGGAAAAGGGGTATGTCCTGAAGAAAATGGGGCAGGACGATAAGGCCCTGGAGTGTTTCCGCAAGGCACAGCAACTGGAGAAATCCCCGCCGGAGTGAACCGGAGCCCAGCCGGACAGAGCCGCCAAGGACCCCATATGAAAACCCTTCACAAAGAGGAAGCGGAGGAGAAGAAGAGGTCTTTCAGCACAGTTTCCGGGCATCCGATCAAGGAACTCTATACGCAATCCGACCTGGCCGGCTTCAATCCCGAGCGCGATCTCGGCCGGCCGGGCGAATTCCCTTTCACACGCGGCGTATACAACAACATGTACCGCGGCCGCCTGTGGACCATGCGGCAGTTCGCCGGTTATGGGAGCGCGCAGGACACCAACCGGAGGTTCAAGTACCTGCTGGAACAAGGACAGACCGGGCTGTCGGTCGCTTTCGATTATCCGACGCTGTTCGGCTACGATTCGGACCATCCCTTTTCCTACGGAGAGGTCGGCCGCTGCGGAGTCGCCATCGACTCTCTGGACGACATGGAAACGCTCTTCGACGGAATCCGCCTGGACCAGGTCACAACCTCGATGACGACGAATGCGCCGGCGGCCATGATCTGGGGGATGTACCTCGTGACCGCCGAGAAACAGGGCGCGCGCTGGACGGACCTCGCGGGCACGATTCAAAACGACATACTCAAGGAGTACATCGCCCAGAAGACCTTCATCTATCCGCCGCGCCCCTCGATGCGGATCATCACCGACATCTTCGCTTTCGCCTCCCGTCACGTCCCCCGCTGGAACACGATCTCCATCAGCGGATACCACATCCGGGAGGCGGGGTCCACGGCAATCCAGGAGCTGGCCTTCACCCTGAGAGACGGCATCGAATATGTGGACTACGGGATCCAGGCCGGTCTGAAGGTCGATGAATTCGCCCCGCGGCTAAGCTTCTTCTTCGACGTCCACAATGACTTCTTCGAGGAAATCGCCAAGCTCCGCGCCTCCCGCAGGATCTGGGCGCGGGTCATGAAAGAACGGTTCGGCGCCCGGGATCCCCGATCACTGCTCTGTCGCATTCACTGCCAGACGGCGGGGGTATCGCTGACGGCACAGCAGCCGTACAACAACGTCGTGCGCGTCGCGCTGCAGGCCCTGGCCGCGGTCCTGGGGGGGACGCAGTCGCTTCATACCAACTCGCTCGACGAAACGCTGGCGCTTCCCACGGAAAAAGCGGTGACGCTGGCGCTGCGCACCCAGCAGATCATTGCCTGGGAGAGCGGCGTGCCGAACACCGTCGATCCGCTGGCGGGATGCTACTTCGTCGAGACACTGACGAACGAAATGGAGGGCGCCTGCCTGGAGTACTTCGACCGCATCGACGCGATGGGAGGAATGGTCCCCGCCATCGAGCGCGGCTATCCGCAGCGGGAGATCCAGGAGGCGTCATACGGGCACATCAGGGCGGTCGAAAACAAAGGAAAAATCATCGTCGGGGTGAACGACTTTGTCGCCGAGGGGCAGTCCCCCGTCGATCTTCTGGTGATCGATGAGGAAGTCCAGCGACGCCAGTGCGAAAAGCTGCGGCAACTGCGCGCGCAGCGCGACAATGCTGTGGTTGAAAAAAACCTGGCCTCCCTGAAAAGGGCTGCGGAAGGCACGGACAACCTGATGCCGCCATTGCTGGACTGCATCCGCTCATACGCGACTCTCGGCGAGATGTGCGACGCGTTGCGCGTGGTATTCGGCGAGTATCAAGAACCCAACATCTATTGAATGCCATGAGCGAAAGAAAAATCCGAGTTCTGATAGCCAAGCCCGGCCTGGACGGGCATGACCGGGGCGCCAAGGTGATAGCACGCGCGCTGCGCGACGCCGGCATGGAGGTCATTTACACCGGATTGCGCCAGACTCCCGAACAGATCGTCAATGCCGCATTGCAGGAAGATGTCGACGCCATCGGTCTGTCGATCCTGTCCGGCGCCCATATGCACCTCTTTCCGCGCATCATCGAACTCAAAAGGGAGAAGCGCCTGGACGACGTAATGATATTCGCCGGCGGCATCATTCCGGACGCCGACATCGCCCGGCTGAAGGAGATCGGCGTTGCGGAGATCTTCCCGCCGGGCAGCTCACTGGAAGAGATCGTCTCGTTCGTCAAGGCCAACATCCGCGCGGTCTAATAGCAGGCGACAGGCTGCCGGCGATCCCAACTCACCATCCGCATGTCTACTGAGAACTGACAACTGAAGACTGTTACGGAACCTCCGGCAAAGCCGGGGCTTTACCTTGACGAAATTGACTACCGCGCGCAGGTCTGATGGCGCCCGCCGTCCACGCTACAGGTGACGCCCGTAATCCAAGCGGCCTTATCCGAAGCGAGGAAGACGATCAGGTTGGCCACATCCTCAGGAGTTCCGACGCGCCCCAGCGGATGGGTCGTCACGCTGTGCTGCAGAAAGGCTGCGTATTTGCCCTCGTCCATGCCGGAACGGCGGTGCAGATTGGTGACGGTGACGCCCGGATTGACGGCGTTCACCCGAATGCCTTTGGGAGCGAGTTCGAGGGCCCCACAGCGTGTGAGCTGATCTACACCGGCCTTGCTGACACAATAGGCAAGAACGCCGGGGAATGCGCGGAGGCCGGTGACGCTGCTCACATTGACAATGTTCCCCCGGCTCTTCTCGAGGTGCGGCACCCCCAGCTGCATCATTTCAAAGACCGCGTCGAGGTTGATATTGAACATGCGGCGCCAATCTTCGAGCGAGGTATTCTCGATGGTGCCGCCGGCAATAATTCCGGCGCAGTTCACCAGGATGTCAAGGCCGCCGTAAAGGGCGACGGTCTCCGCCACGACTCGTTTGCGGCCATCCGCAACAGCAAGGTCGGCGATGAAGGAGATCGCTTCTCCCCCCCCCTCGGTAATGTGCCTGACGACCTGCTGCAGTTCCTCGACGTTTCGCCCCACCAGCGCCGCACGCGCGCCGCTTTCGGCCATGGCGATCGCCGTCGCTCGCCCGATGCCACTGCTGGCGCCTGTGACCAATGCTATCCTGCCCTTTAACATTCGACTCTCCTCACCGATCGCGGCCGTCTCTGATGTGATAGCGATTGACCTTGCTCTCACCGCCGGGCATCATGGGCCGCGGTGCACGGATGTTGACGATAGCACAGATTTTTCGCCAAAGGGTACTCATACGTCAGTGAACTATGTGACTCGCAATCTGCCTGCACCGGACCTCCCGCCTTTCAGGCCGCCTCGCCTGCTGCGGAACCGCCACCTACAGACAATCGCGGCGGCGCTCAGGCGCCGTCGTTTCCCATATGGGTGGAAGTCGTGGGAACTGATGCAAATCGATCTGGGGGCGGAAGGAAAACTGCTGGCGGAAGTCTCCTGGCAGCCCGCCGGGAAACAAGATCACCCTGCACTGATTTTGTTCCACGGCCTCGAAGGGAGCGCCCGCTCCCACTACCTGATCGGAATCAGCAAAAAAGCCTTCGCCCGCGGATTCCATACGGTCCGAGTGAACATGCGCAACTGCGGAGGAACGGAACACCTCTCACCGACGCTGTACTGCGCCGCGCTCTCGCAGGACGTCCTGAGCGTTGTGCGCCATCTGCGGGATCATCACGGCATTCGCGATATCTACGGCATGGGTGTGTCCCTGGGAGCCAATATCCTGCTCAAATTCCTTGGCGAGCAGCAGAACGACGGCGATCGATACCTGAAGGCCGCCGCCGTCATCAGTCCTCCGCTCGACCTGGCGCTCGGGGCGCGCCTCCTGATGGAGCCGTCAAACTGGATGTATCAGCACCATTTCGTCAAGAGCCTCATCCAGCGGCTGCGCCGCAAGTCGTCCTTTTTTCCGGGCATCGCCGATATTAAGCGGGTGGAGAAAATCCGGACCATTTGGGAATTCGACGATGTGGTGACGGCGCCGCACTTCGGCTTTGCATCGGCGGAGGATTATTACCGGAAGGCAAGCTGCGGACCGCTGTTGAGGGAGATCCGAGTGCCGACGCTGCTAATCCATTCGGAGGACGACCCCCTCATCCCCCTGGATCCGTTCTTGACATCGGGGATCGAGAAAAACCCGCATTTGCTTCCTCTCCTCACCAGACACGGGGGGCATGCGGGTTTCATGGGATCCAAGCCTGCCACCGACTCCGACTTGGACGAGTACTGGGCGGAATGCCGGGCGGTCGACTTTTTCGTGGCGCACAGGCGGAGTGCGGCAGCCAAGGTTCTCTAGCCGGCTTTGTAATGGGCCTGCTGGACAATGCGCCCTGGTTTGGAAAATAATAGCCGCGTCCGCAGCCATGGACATCTGTACTACTGAGGGTATGAATCCTTGCATTCCTGCCAAGCATTTCTGCAGGATGCGCAAGCACAATCTTCTGAAAACTGAAAACTGATGACTGATAACTCGGCGCGGCCGGCTGTGGAGCCGAACCGGTAACTTAGTGTCTGACGGCACGTTTTGCGTGCCGGAAGACACTAAATCTAGGCTGGTTTATATCGAATGACTGCAAAGCTGTCAGCAATCAGCTGTCAGCAATCAGCTCGCGCGAATCGAGGAAACGCGGTGTTCTATGGTAAGAGAGCTGACAGCTGATAGCTGACCGCTTAAAGCTTGAGGCCTTTACTCATCATGATATTAGTGCCGCATGCATAAGGGACTTGTTTGGTTCTGGCTTGTCCGGGTTGGGGTGTGCGTATGAAATCACAGGGGCGCTTGCCCTCAACACCCGGGTATTAACAAGGAGTGCACCATGTCGTTCTATCTTTACATCATCCTCGGCTACCTGCTCGTGCTCACGGTCTTCAATTTCATGCGCGCCAAGCGCATCCAGAGTCAGGAAGACTTCATGGTCGCCGGCCGCCAGCTGAAGCTGTCCATCATGATCTTTACCCTGATCTGCACCTGGATCGGCTCGGGAACATTCATCGCCGGGGCTGAATATGCGGCCCGGGCGGGCTGGTCGTCTTTGTGGCTGCCTGCAGGCGCATGGCTCGGCATTGCACTTATCTATTTCCTGGCCGCCAAGATCAGAACTTTCGGCCAATATACCGTGGGCGACATTCTCGAAGCGCGCTACGGAAAATTCGCCAGGCTCTTTGGCGCGCTGGTGCTGATCATCGCTTTCACTACCATAGTCTCCTACCAGTTCCGCGCGGGCGGTTACATCCTCAATGTGCTCACCGACGGAGCCGTGTCCGTGGAAGTCGGGCAGACCATCGCCGCCCTATTCGTCATTCTCTTTACTGCATTGGGCGGGATGGTGGCGGTGGCGCACACCGACCTGCCCAACGGAATCATCATTCTTCTGGCCTGCTGCGTGGCCCTGCCCTTCACGGTGCTGTTTGCCGGCGGGCTCGACGCGGCCCCGGCCACATTGCCGCAACAGCACTTCGCGATCTTCTCCGCGGACTTCGGTGAGTACCCCGCGCTGAAAGCGGGGGGATACTTTCTGGCCACAATGCTCCTGCTGCTGGGCGTCCAGTCGATGTATCAGAAGTTCTATGCCGCACGCACGCCCCGCGAGGCCAAGCGCGCCGTGGCCCTGTGGATTGTCGGCACCGTCCTGGTTGAGACCCTGGTCGTGGCCATCGCGGTATATGCCTCGTCATCCCATTGGGCGGACATCAAGGCCTTCGATGTGGCGGACACGGTGAAAAACGAGGTGGCCCTCAACAGGCTGCAGGCATCGGAGGCCCTGCCCCGGGCTGTATCGCTGGCCAGAGAACTCGAGGCCGGCGGCGCCGTCAAGCCCGGCCAGGCCCGGGAACTGGAACAAAGACTGCAGGCGGCCTTTGCGGCGGCGGACACGCCCGAGAAAGTAGCTGCAGTGCGGGCCGGGATTGACCCGGCGTCCATTGTGCTGCAGGCTGCCATGGATATCGGTTCGCGGGGCGGGCTCGGCTTCCTGGCGGGCGTCCTGCTGCTGGGCGCAGCCTGCGCCG
>Ga0299915_10004402_pt1 | contig 10270 bp, 8 predicted proteins | sample RVTome_13_FD_200263 | JGI IMG/M metagenome (GOLD analysis project Ga0299915, IMG submission 200263) | Soil microbial communities from uranium-contaminated site in the Upper Colorado River Basin, Wyoming, United States - RVT92D227 (version 2) ...
TCAGGGTCTCTTCGCGCTCGGCAAAGAGGTCGGGGAGGTCATCGCGGCGTTGGCGCGTCCGGTCCACCTCATATTTCTCGCAGCGGCTCCCGTAGAACAGGGGTTTCTCTCCCTGGACCGTGACCTTGCGGATCTCGCAATGGTTGGGGCATTCCTTGCACTCAAAAGAGCTGAGCTCATAGGGCCGGTTACTTAAGTCCCATCCTTTGAAGTTGGTCTTACCGGATTTGTTTTCCTCCATGGCCAAAAGGGCACAGCCGATGGCCCCGGTTACCTCGTTGTGCTCAGGCACGGTGATCTTCTTGCCCGTCACCTTCTCGAAGGCTGCCACTACACCCTTGTTAAAGGCGGTCCCGCCCTGGAAAAAAATATTTTGGCCTATACGTTTTTCCCCCACTACCTTGTTTAGATAATTGATAACAATCGAATAGGAAAGGCCTGCGATCAGGTCACCGTTCTTGGCTCCCTTTTGCTGATGGTGGACGAGGTCTGATTCCATGAAGACCGTGCAGCGCTCGCCAAGAGAGATCGGAGATGGGGAGCTCAAAGCCAGTTGGCCGAACTCTTCCTTGATGGAGATTCCCAATTTTTCAGCTTGCTCTTCCAGGAATGAACCTGTCCCCGCAGCGCAGACTTTATTCATCTCGAAGTCTACAATGGCACCCCTCTCCAGGGAGATGTACTTGGAATCCTGGCCGCCGATCTCGAAGATCGTGTCCACATTCGGGTCAATATGCGCCGCCGCGGTGGCTTGGGCGGTGATCTCGTTGCGGATGACGTCTGCACCCACGAAGTCTCCGGTAAGGTATCGGCCAGAGCCTGTGGTGCATACCCCCTTGATCTCTACCAAGTGGCTAACTTCATCACCCACCTCTTTCAAGCCCTGACGGATGGCTTCGATGGGCCTGCCGGCAGTCATCAAGTAGCATTTAGAAAGAACCTTCTTGTTCTCGTCGAGGACGACCACATTGGTGGAGATGGAACCCACATCAATACCCAAATAGGCGGGAATCTTTTTCTCTCCCGGGGTCCCTTGCAGAAGCTGCCAGGTGTTTTCCTTCTGATGGTGTTTGGATAGAGAAAGCGGCTCAAGAGTCACATCCGGCGTGCCTGGACGATTCACATATTCCCGCAAACGCTCCAGTCCTCCAAATTTCTTCCATTTTTCCGGGGCCTCCAGGGTAAGAAAGGCCGCCCCGATGGCTCCCATGGAAGCGAAATGCTTGGGGATGATGAACTCGTTTTCTTTTAATTCTAAGACATCGAAGAAGGCCTTGCGCATACCGGCATTGGCTGCCACGCCGCCCTGAAAAGAGATCGGGTGAAGGAAATTCTTTCCCTTGCCGATGTTCGACCGAAAGTTGCGGGCCAGGGCATAACATAGGCCGGCGACGATGTCGTAATCCGGGGTGGCACCCTGCTGCAGATGAATCATATCGGTCTTGGCGAAGACGCTACACCTGCCCGCGATGCGGGGAGGAGTCTTGGATTTCAGAGCCAGGTTGCTGAATTCTTCTATGGTCAATTGCAGACGGTTAGCCTGCTGGTCCAGGAAGGAGCCGGTTCCCGCAGCGCAGATGGTATTCATGGAAAAATCCAGAATTTTATAATCGCCGTTTTGGGGGTCGCTTTCCGTCAGGATGAGTTTGGAATCTTCTCCGCCCATCTCGATGATGGTTTTCACTTGGGGATAGAAGAAGATGGTGGATTTGCCCTGGGCGATGATCTCGTTGACAAACTCGCCCCCCAATAACTCGGCAATGAGCTTACCAGCCGTTCCCGTGACCGAGATGCTCTGAATCCTCTCCGCGGGGACCCGGGAAAGGATCTCAGTGAGAAGGGTCAGGACTGTCTCTAATGGTTGGCCTTTGGTGCGGGTGTAATGCTCTTCCACGACGTTTTTTTGGTCATCGATCAGGACGGTGTTAGCGCTAACAGATCCAACGTCCAATCCTAAGTGCAGGCCATCTTTTTTCATCCGAACGTAAAACCTCCGTCACAAGAAATTAAATTTAATAGGACGCAGATTTACGCAGATAACCGCAGAAACAAAAAAGACGCTATGCGCATAGCGCTAAGCGACTATCTGTGTACATCCGTGTCCAAAAAGGAATTTCCTCTACAATTCAATTACGGAATTGTGCCCGGGGGGAAAGGGGCGAGAAAATTCGGAGATTTTAAAATATAAACCTTTCTCCCCAACCCCAATGATTTATATCATATAAAAATCTTAGGGAAAAGGGGAAAGAGGAAAGTCCTTGACTTTCCTTCCTTATCTCCTTAGTATAAAAATTGTCGGGGCGTAGCGCAGCCTGGTAGCGCACCTGCTTCGGGAGCAGGGAGTCGCTGGTTCAAATCCAGTCGCCCCGACCAGAACTTTTAAGAAATAAACTCCCAGGAGTCCTTTTGCTTTAAATGACTTTCTCTTTTCCCTCTTGAAAGTTCCTCTTATCGCCAAAAACCTTCCTTTTTTATTTTTTTTCGGATCTGCGAATTTTTTTGTAAAAATTTGTAAAAATTTTCTTGACAATATAAAAATATATTGTACATTTAGTAATTTTAAGTGTATTTGAGGTTCATTTTCCCAGAAGGGAGGGAGACCTTCATGGCCACCCAACGGTCTGAGAAAAAAAAGAAAAAAGCCCCGGCCAAGAAGCCACCGGTTAACCTCAAGAAAAAGAAAAAACTTATCAAACCTAAACCACCCAAGAAAAAAATGATCAAAACTCCTGTAAAACCAGCAGTGAAAACTAAAATACCTAGCAAAGGCCCTCCCATAAAGGCCACAAAGGATGCGAAAGAGGGAATCCGGAAATTGCTTTTAGCGATGCGGGACAAGTTAGTCAAGGAAATCTCCGAAAACCGTATCCCTGAACCTTTGACGGCCCCATCCAACATCGGAGACTTGGTTGATCAGGCCGGGGATGAGCGTGATCGAGAACTTTCCCTCCTCCTCACGGGCCGGGGCAAAGAAAAGCTTATGGCGATCACCGAGGCCCTGGAAAAAATCAATGAAGGGACATACGGCATATGTGAGGAATGCGGAGAAAAGATTGGCCAGGGTCGTCTGAAAGTGATGCCGTTAGCCAAGCTGTGCGTATCGTGCCAATCAAAACTGGAAAAAGAAATGAGCATTCTAAGAAAGACGGAAGAAGACCTCACTTACCAAGGGTTGGCCTATGCTACCAGCATAGAGGAAGAAGAAACCTAAAGATTCAAGGATCTGGGTTAGTTCCTCTCCTGCTCCTTAATCCCGGTACCTGCCGGGATTAATTTTTTATCATTCTTCTCCATATACCTTTCACCTTTGTTTTAATTGCTCGGCTGTAAACGGCCGTAATTTTTAAGAATATTTTCATCGGGAAAGATAGCGTGGAAGTCTCCTTTTATAACATTTTGCAATTCGCTTTAATCGGTATGGTCGTGGGATTTTTAGGAGGATTTCTGGGCGTGGGCGGCGGGATTATCCTGATCCCTCTTTTGCTCTATTGGGCTTTTCCGTCAATGAACATTTCCCCTGAGGTCATTGTTCATCTATCCTTTGGAACCAGCTTAGCCATTATTATCCCCACTTCTTTATCCGGTTCCTTTGCTCATTCCAGGGTTGGCAATGTCATCTGGCGGGTAGTCTTTCAATTGGCCATCCCCGGTATTCCCGGATCCTTGCTTGGTTCAACCCTTGCCGCCTATTTAAAAGGCCCCTTACTTATCAAACTTTTCGCGTTGCTTTTAATCGTTCTATCCGTCCTGATGCTCTTCCAGAAAAAGGAAGTGGAGGAATCCGGGGAGTTTCTCTCTCCCCCGTTTTTTCCCACCTTACTCATTGGTTTCTTGGTGGGAGTATTCTCTGGTTTTTTCGGCCTGGGCGGGGGGGTAATTGCCATCCCGCTTATGGCCCGATTCCTGGGTATTCCCATTCATCGGGCTTTGGGGATTTCCATTGCTTTTGTGTTCTTCGCTTCTCTCGTAGGCACAGCTGGGTATATCTTTAACGGGTTGGGCCAACCCAACCTACCCTCTTTTACCTTAGGATACGTGCACCTCTTGGGTTGGCTGCTGGCAGGAGTACCCAGTATCTTCCTGGGCCAATGGGGGGCCGGTTTGGCCCATAGAACAAGGCCCTTGCGCCTCCGCCGCGTCTTTGCTGTACTGCTTTTACTCGTAGGAATTCGCATGCTTCTATAACTGCTTTGGGGCAGGCGCATGCATAGAGATGGAAAATGATTAAGGCACCTCGCGTCTCTCGAGGTGCCTTATACTGGCGAGAACCAGATTTTTTTAAATTTTAAACGATCTGGACGTTCTTAGCCTTAGGACCCTTGGACGTTTCTTCAATCTCGAAACGCACCCTTTGGCCTTCAGTCAGAGTCTTGAAACCGTCTCCTGAAATGGCTGTGTAATGCACAAAAAGGTCCTGTCCGTCATCCTGCTGGATGAAGCCAAAGCCCTTTTTTTCGTTAAACCATTTCACCTGTCCTTCTGCCATAGCGATATCCCTCCTTTCTGCTGAATGCTTCTTGGAATAAGCCCGGATATCGCTCTGGCCAACAAAAAAGGCCATTGAGAATGATAAACAACACTCCCAATGGCCATCTTATATGTCTCCCAAAACTACCATCCGACTCATCCGTCTAAATATTACCTTTGCTTGCAAAAGATGTCAATAAAAAAATATGGGAAAAAATCTGTTGTAAAAGATCGTCGGAAGAAAGTTGTCATGGTGATGAATCTGTATAGATTCTTCAATTGGGCTAAACTGTAAAAGTTTCAAAGAGTTGGAGTTTCAAGAAAACTCCTTGGATAGGGAAAAATGAAGTTCCGAAAGTAACCATCAGGGGAAGAAAACTAGGCGAAACCCAAGGTTGCCTCTGACCGTCACAATGCCCCGTGCCCGAAGCGATGTCCGCACGTGGTCTGGCATACTGATCCAAGAGCCGCCGCGGAGCACCTTGCTATTATCCCAGGAATGATCCGGCCCTTTCGGATCATTCCTGGGACTCGTTTTATAATAATCCGGGTCATACCAGTCCGCTATCCATTCCCAGACATTCCCTGACATATCGAATAACCCGAGATCATTCGGTTTTTTCTGTCCAACCGGATGGCTTTGCACGTCGGAATTCTTGTCATACCAGGCAAACTCATCGAGGTTCGACGCACTGCTAGTCCCGGCCCACTTTTCTTTCTTTCCTCGGCTGCGCGCCGCGTATTCCCATTCTGCCTCCGTAGGGAGACGGTAATTCATTCCTGTTTTTTGATTTAACTTTCGAATAAATTCCTGGACTTCATACCAACTCAGGTATTCAACGGGATATTCCCCTCCTTGTCCAAAACGGGATGGATTATTCCCCATGACTTTTTCCCACTGCCCCTGGGTTACCTCATACGCCCCCATATAAAAATCACTTACACATACCTTGTGCACCGGCTCTTCATCAGCATTCCCACCCCCAAAAGTATCACCCATTTCGTAACATCCTCCCTTGACAAAAACAAAATCCATGCCGGTTAGAGAATCCTTAAATTCTTTATTCCTTACCTCGGCACTGCCGAGGGATAATGCGATAAGGAAAAAAATGAAGATCAATAAGGTTATACTCTTCATCCCATATCTCCAACACTTAAGATCTCTCAGAAATGGATCCTTCCTCGCCTTTGGCAACTCCCTCGAGGACAGAGGAAAAGAATGACCAACCTTTTCCAGGGGATGATTTTCAGCCTTTAGTTACAAACCTTTTGCGCCATTTCTGATAGGTTTCAAAGTCCATCCAGGCTAAGAGTTCTCCCCCGTCCACATCAAGGGCTTGTCCGGTGATGATCTCCGCCTGGTCGGATACGAGAAACAGGACCGCTTTGGCCTGATCCTCAGGCAAAGCCCATCGTCCTATGGGGAACCTCTTAATTTCCTCTTCCATTTCTTCTGGAGTAACCCTTTCGCGGATGCGGGGAGTTAAGGTTCCGCCGGGACAGATGGCGTTTACGGTTATGCCATAGGGGGCCAATTCATAGGCCAGATGTCTGGTAAACCCTAACAACCCTGCCTTGGCTGCGGTGTATGCGGCACTCCCATGGTAGCTGATTTTTTTGGCCGCAACCGAAGAGATGTTAATAATTCGTCCATATCTATTCTTTTGCATTATGGGGATGACTTCTTTGCAACAAATGAATGCCGCATTCAGGTTGGTGTCAATCACGCGTCTCCACACCTCATACGGCATATCCTCCACCATCAGAGGACTCCCCACTCCGGCGTTGTTTACCAAGATGTCCACATGGTCAAAATGTTTAAAAACCTCAGAAAACATTCTTTTAACTTCTTGCTCATTGGAAATATCTGCTTTGGCCCATAGAGCTTTAACTCCCAATTTTTGGATGGCTTGGACAGTTTCGGGTCCTTCTTTTTCAAGAAGATCATTGACGACTACATGGGAGCCATGCTCCGCCAGCAGAAGAGCGATTGCCCGGCCGATCCCTCTCGCCGCTCCAGTTACTAACGAGACTTTCCCTTGCAATCCCATTGATTATCTCCTTTCTATAGAACTTTGTTTTTTCTTAACGCCTCGATTTGTTCAAGGGAATAACCCAAATATTCGGAAAGGATCTCCTCCGTGTGCTGCCCCACCGTAGGGGCTCCGGTAAAAACCTCTTCCTTTATTTCCGACGACTTGATGGGATTCCCCACCATCTGAATCTTCTCCCCCAAATGATCCACTGAAACCACCATATTTCGGGCCAAGACCGAGGGATTCGACAAAGCCTCGGCAAGATTGTTCACCGGACCCGCCGGAACATCACCTTTAATCAGCAGGTCAAGCCATTCATCCCGCTCCCTCTCCTGGAACTTATCCTCCAATATTTTCATCAGAGCATCACGATTTTTCAGCCGGGCGCTCCTAGAGTTGAAACGGGGGTCTTTGCCCGCCTCTTCGATCCCCAGCACCTGACATAAATTCTGGAAAAATTTATCCTGGGCGGCCTCGATCGTAAGGTATTTCCCATCTTTGGCCATGAAGGCACGGATGGGAACTGTTGACACATGGCCCGAACCAATGGGCTCGGGAATCACTTTTTCCAGGAAATAATATTGGGCCCGGTAGGTCATGAGGGCAATCTGGGCATCCAGCATAGCGATATCCAGACGCTGCCCCCTTCCAGTCAACTGCCGGTAATAAAGGGCGCCAAGAACGGCCATGGCAGCATACATCCCTCCTCCCAAGTCCCCCATCGGATAGCCCAGGCGAACCGGCGGTCTGCCGGGTTCCCCGGTAAAACTCATGACCCCCCCCATGGCCTGGATCAATAGATCCAAAGCAGGACGATCCTTGTAGGGACTGTCCGATCCAAACCCGGTGACTGAACAGGAGATGATCTTCGGGTTCACTTTCTTCAGGCTCTCGTAATCAATCTTCAGCTTCTCCAGGGTTCCCGAGCGGAAATTATCGTAGACTACATCCGAGATCTTCACCAGATCATAGAAAATTTCCCTTGCTTTTTCATTGCGAAGATTCAAGGTTATACTCTTCTTATTCCGGTTAAAGCTCAAGTAGTAGGCGCTTTCCCCTTTATGAGTGTAATGAACCGTAGCCCGGCTGAGATCCCCTCCCTCCGGGTTCTCAATTTTGATCACCTCCGCTCCCAGGTCAGCTAAGATCAAAGTGCCGAAAGGTCCCGCCATAATTTGGGATAAATCCAAAATCCGAACTCCTTTTAGGATCATGTGGTCCCTCCTTAAAATAAGGAATGCATTCATCCCAGAATCTTAAGTTAGCTCCTCAGGGATGGATAAGGACGAGTGTCGGGCCAGGGCTCTGCCCCTTTAACTCAAAATGGAGCTGGCAGGGCGTTTGCCGCGTCCCTCTAAGGGTTCAGGATGACTTTTAACCCTTTCCGGTGAATCAGCGTCTCGAAGCCCTCCTTGGTTTTCTCCAGGGGGAGAAGGTGGGTGATCACCGGGACGACATTCACCTTTTTATTGGCAATCAAATTGATGGCCCGCATCCAGGTGGACGGAAGCCGGCGATAGGAGCCGATCAGCATGGTTTCCTTACGGACCAGTTCAACATAATCGAAAGGAAAAGTGGGCCCAATGCCGATCTCCAAAATTTCTCCTCCCTGTTTGATCAGCTTCAAGGCCATGGGAATGGAATCTCTTGCCCCGCTCGTGTCTAAAACCGCATCCACCCCTTTGCCATCCGTGGCTTGGAGGATCATTTCCTGGCAAGGGTCCCGGTTCACAACCAGGGCCTGGGCACCCAGGAATGACGCTACTTTCAGCCGGTCCTGGTCAAGGTCTAAGCCTAAAACGAACAATTTTCCCACGCCCATGGCCTGGGCGAGCATAGCCCCGAGAAGTCCGATGGGCCCGGGGCCGATGATGACCAGGTCATCGCCGGGCTTGATATGGGAGCGTTCGAAAGCATGCAGAGCGACCCCTAAAGGCTCGACCACGGCCCCTTCATTGTAGGAAAGGGTTTCGGGAATTTTGTAAAGGCTGAGGGAGGGAACCACCATATATTTGGCCATGCCCCCGTCCGCCTTTTGGCCGATTCGTTTTTGGTACAGGCAATGATTAAACCTTCCCAGGCGGCAGTAGTAACAGAGGCCGCACCCGCCCCAGGTTTCGCAAACTACCCGGTCACCCACTTTGAAATCCCGGACCTCCCGGCCCACCTCTACCAGGACCCCTGCCGCCTCATGCCCCAAAACCCGGGGGAAGGTCAGGGCCTTTAAGAGCTGGGCATTCATCTCCTCCGGCCATTCGTAAAAATGGACATCACTTCCGCAGATCCCGCAGGCTTTTATCTCGATGAGAACTTCATTCGGGCCCTGGACCTTTGGTTCCGGCCATTCCAGAATTTCCCCGCCAAACCCCGCTTCTTTCTTCACAAAGGCTAACATAGTTTTCTCCTTTACTTTTTACCTTTTTCTTCCTCCACAATCCTCATGAGAGCGCGGATTCCGCTGTCAAAGGTGGGGCCTCCCCCTGGGATGATGGTTGTTTCGATGGCCTCCAGGAGTTCCTGTTTGGTGGCTCCATGCTTTAAGGCCCTTTTCATATGTTCATATACACCGTTATCGCATTGCCGGGAGGCAAGAACCGCGATGGCGACGAATTCCCTTACTTTCAAGGGGAGGGCCTTCCCCGCCGATAGGCCGTTTTTGTAAAGATTGTTATAAGCCTCCATGAAATCAGGATCTATGGTGGCCACGTAGTTTTTCGCCAGGGATACGTACCCCCTGTCTTTCTCCATCTCGGCCAGAAGCTTTTTCACCCTCTTCCCTTTATTTTCCCGGGGCATTCTCAACCCTCCTTTCTTGAGTTTATTCACCCCATGCGATGGGGTTCGATGTTCTTTTCATTTCGCTAACCTTCCAACCTCAAAAGCTTTCTCGGGTTATCCACCAGCATGACCCGAAGGTCCTCTTGGGAAAGTCCTTTCAGGAAAAGCCGTTGAGATCGATCGCTCCCTTCAGAAAATTGTTCATATGGGTTCCCTCAGTTAGAATTCTTCGGCTTCATGAAGTAGGTATGCCCAAGGATCAGGGTAAAAGAAAGGGCACCCAAGATGGCCAAGAATAACCAGTAACGAGTGAAGTGCAAGCCCGTATAGGTCAGCAGAAAAGCGATGATGGTCACGGCAAGAAACAGGGCCCACCCTTTCCAGCTTCCAGACCTTTCTTCACCCGCGGAGAGAGGCAGGCTGGAGTGATTGCCGGGGGATGGCTTCGGAGAAAGGGCGGAGGTTTCCAGGACTGGGTTCATAAGAGGCTCAAAGGAGACTGCAGGGGTCTTTCTCCATCCTTTCTGCATGAAGATGACCAATCCAAAAAAGGCCAGACCCATCAAATCGGTGTAAATGCCCGGCTTGATCAAAAGCAGGGCGGCAGCCAGCAGAAGGGCCCTCTGAAAATAGGTACACCTTTGAAAAAGCCAGCCTTCTACTCCCGCTGCCAGGCAGATGACCCCGATGGTAGCGGTGCAAAAAGCGAGGATGATCTGGTGATAGGGCCCGTCGAAGAGCAGCTCCGGGCAGTAAGCAAAGATAAACGGGATGACGTAGGAAGCGATGCCGATTCGCATGGCGATATAGCCGGTCTTGGCCGGATTTCCCCCGGAGAGGGCCGCCCCGGCAAAAGCGGCCATGGCCACGGGAGGGGTAATGGCTGCGATGGCCCCAAAGTAAAAGGCAAACATATGGGAGGCCATGGTGGTGATCCCCATCTTGATCAAGGCGGGGATCACCAAAATCGCCAGGGTCAAATACACCGC
>Ga0299915_10004404_pt1 | contig 10270 bp, 9 predicted proteins | sample RVTome_13_FD_200263 | JGI IMG/M metagenome (GOLD analysis project Ga0299915, IMG submission 200263) | Soil microbial communities from uranium-contaminated site in the Upper Colorado River Basin, Wyoming, United States - RVT92D227 (version 2) ...
CCGATTTATCACCAATGTAGCCATGGGGTTTTAACCCCATGGTCTCGACCCAGCGCACGAATTCCAACCGTCATTGCGAGTCCTTCCATTTGTCCCGATAGAATCGGGATGTTTAGGATTTCTTTAACATGTAGCCCCGACCTTAAAAGGTCGGGGCTACATATAAGGGAGAAAGTCGGGGCTACAGGGGAGGGAGAAAGTCGAGGCTACATCTCGGTTTAAATCACAAATGTAGCCGTGGGGTTTGACCTCATGGTCTAGTTAATTAAAAGAACGACCCCCTTCCACCGGGTGGAGAAGGGGGTCGGATGGGTCAAGTACTGTGCCCGGAAACTCTGTTACTTGGCCAGGATGGCGAAGTAAGTTAGATGAGCAGTGTGCGCTTGCACTGTGTTAGGCACTTCGGCTCCGGCAGCCACGTAACCGGCTGTCTCCAGGTCTGTCCATTGGTCGGCTGCTTCATCATAGTAGGCGATAATCGGCACGCCGTCTGCCGGCACCTTGTTAGCGTCGTACTCTATGATTAGGGTGGCATCGGGAGAGAAGGTGATACCTGAAGGCAGGAACTCGTATGCAGCTACCATTGTGTAACCAGCTGGTGGTTGTGGTGTGGCTGCTGTGGTTGAGGACACATCGGGGTCTTTGTTCAGGTAGGCCGGTGTGGCATTAGCATTCAGCACCAGGCTGCCAGCCGGTATAAAGAGTGTTACCAATCCGTCAGGGCTGGTTGTCAGGGCATCAACTAATAGCCTGCCGTCCTGAGTCACCGGATACCTGGCGACTGTGCCTTGCATGTCAACCATCAGTACCGGAGGACCGATAACCGCACCTTCGGACAGAGGACCAGGAACTTCTTCTTCAGGCTCCTCTCCATTCCCGCCGCCATTCCCGTCACCATTCCCGTCACCATCCCCATCGCCATCCCCATTCTCGCACTCAATAGTCACTGTAGGCTGCGAGCCGATCAGGGTGTCTGCGTCCCCGATGTCGAACCTCTGCCCCGGAATCTCAGCCGGGCCATACTGGCCCGCCCCCGGGTTATGTATTGCAATATACGCTGTAGTGTCGAACGTGCGCGTTACATCACACAATGCTGTTTCTGCCGGTGTGGCGCAAAAGCTTATAACGACATAGTCATTGGGCTGCAGACAGTCATTCCAACTATTAGCTATTGCCCAGATGTTCGGAGAAACAAAGCCCGAGGACCACAGATCTGTATTAGGGTGGTAGGACGTGGCTGCCACATTGTTGACATTGATGAAGTCATCTAGAACTTGTACAGTAACCTTCCCTAGCTTTGGAGGCTTGGCGCCTGTGCTAACGTTTGTTACCGTCAAGTCGAAACAGGTTTCTACACCAAAGGTTACCGTGGTCGGAGTTATTGTGGCTATAAAGGAGTTGTGTGTCGCTGCGTTTTTGCCTTGCGGGGCTTTGCTGTCGGCTGAGGAACCCTTGCTACCGGCTGTGGAGGCTTTGCCTCCTCCTGAGGCTTTATCGCCGGCGTAGACCGGGGAACCGGCTAGCAGCGGCACGGCACATAGTGCCAGAATGAGCAGTGCTGCCAGAGCCCCCAGTAAAAACGGTTTCTTTAATTTTCCTATTCTCATTGAATTAAACCCTCCTTTGTTTTGATAATTCCTTTAAGATGTTTCTTTTTTCCTTTGTAATTAATTTCCTTCACATCACTCGTCACCTCTGTGTTAAATAGAAAAACCGACCTTTTTGGGTCGGTTTCACTACTGGCTCCGCACCGGCTAAGTGACCATTTTACCGCCGGTGCTTCATCGCCCCTCTGGTCTGAGTTTAAAACAAAACTACATTATAAAATTTTAGCGAGAGCTCTTGCTCCCCTCTTGCTCCCCTTGTATGAGATTGTCACACGTAATGGACTGGTTGTCAAGTACCTTATCCTAACAAAAACTCACCATTTACAGGACTTTTTTACCACCGTGGTGCAGGACTAACCTACCATACCGTTTTTTGCCTTGATTTGATTTCATATAGATACAAATTTTAGCCAGTCCGGCATGTAAAAGTCATAAAGTTTGGCCGGGTGAAAGTTACAAAGCTATAAAATCCGGTACTAACCTGCCATGCCGTTCGGTACTTTTAGGTGATGGTATATTAAGGTAAAGTGAATTAAAGTTGTTGTAGGATAAGCGAGAGGAGTTAAAAGTAGTTTTTGTTATGGCGCGGCGTAATGGGTCAAACGGTATGTTGACGGCGCGGGAGCTAGCCCGGCTGCCCAACGTGCATATCAATACGGTGCGACGTTGGGACGAGAGCGGGATGCTGAAGGCGTATCGCATCGGTACAAGAGGCGACCGCAGATTCAGCCGGGAGGATGTCGCCCTGTTCCTTGCCGATAAGTACGGAACCGGCCAGAAGACTGAACAGTAATAAGAAAGCGTCTAATAATAAGGTAGCCACGAGGCTTTAGCCTCGTGACCTCGACCTTAAAAGGTCGAGGCTACATTGCTGCCACCAAAACATGTAGCGGCGGGGTTTTAACCCCGCCCCGTGCGACCTTAAAAGGTCGCACCTACATTTCTGATTTAAATTACAAATGTAGCCACGAGGCTTTAGCCTCGTGACCCCGACCTTGAAAGGTCGGGGCTACAGGGGAGGGAGAAAGTCTAGGCTACATTTCTGATTTTAAGCGTCCGCCTTCCCTTGACGTAAGGTAGGCTAATTTATAGAATGGTTCATGGACTTGCGGCGGCACATGGAAAGTAGAGGTCTTTTATAATGGAATTGGTTGAGGCTATGCTAGCCGGGGATGTGCTGTCTTTAGCGCGGCTGATTACAAGGGTGGAGAGAGACGATGCTGATGTACCCCAGATAATGAAGCAGCTCTATCCTCATCTGGGTAAAACTTATTGCATAGGCATAACCGGACCACCGGGGGGAGGGAAGAGCACCATCGTTGACCGGTTGACGGCAGTGATGCGGCAGCATGGTTTCACGGTGGGCATAATCGCCGCTGACCCTACCAGTCCCTTTAGCGGTGGCGCTGTACTTGGGGATAGAATAAGGATGCAACAGCATTACCTCGATGATGGGGTTTTCATTCGAAGTATGGCAACGCGTGGCAGTCATGGTGGTCTGCCGCAGGCTGCCGGCGGTGTAATTAAGTTGATGAGTGCCTTCGGAAAAGACTTTGTTCTGGTCGAGTCGGTGGGGGTGGGACAGACTGAGCTGGATATAATGCAAAACGTAGATACTGTGGTGGTAGTCCTAGTTCCCGAGGCAGGTGATGCTATTCAGACGATGAAGGCAGGCTTGTTTGAGATTGCCGATATTTTTGCGGTAAATAAGGCTGACCGACCGGGGGCTGATAAACTAATGCCTGAGTTGGAGATGATGACTTCTTTTCGTTCCGGTGAAAGCTGGTGGAAAGTGCCGGTGCTAGCCACTGAAGCTATCAACAATGTCGGTATCGAGGAGCTTTATGAGCAGACGCAGAGGCATCGCCGGGCATTGGAGAAAACCGGGCGATTGTCACAGCGGCGGCAGGAACAGCGGCGGCGGGAATTTCTGCAAATAGTGGAACGCAGGGTTTCCGAGGAGCTTTTGAAGCTGGTGGAAAGGGACGAGGAGTTGGGCCGGCACATGGCTATGGTGGAAAGTGGTGAGCTCGACCCCTATTCGGCGGCTGATGAAATTCTCCAGCTGAGAACTTTGGCGGGCTGGTCGCGTCAGACGGCTGAAAAACGGTCCAAGGATTAAGATAGTAAGGAGGCAAAAAAGGTAGAAATGTAGCCCCGACCCTCTCCCTCCCCTGTAGCCCCGACCTTTTAAGGTCGGGGTCACGAGGCTAAAGCCTCGTGGCTACATGTTTAGTATGTATCACCAATGAGCACGGGCGGGGTTAAAACCCCGCCGCTCCCGAGGCTAAAGCCTCGAGGCTACATGTTCTGGGACTGAAGCGGATATGACTAAGAGAACCGGTAAGTATGACGTCATAATCGTTGGTGGTGGTCCGGCAGGTATCTTTGCCGCCTTAGAGCTATGCCAAGCCGCCGGCGTTAAAGTGCTGCTTTTGGAAAAGGGCAAAGACATCGATGCCCGCCGGTGTCCTCTGCAAGATACAGGTAAGAGCTGCGCATCTTGCTCGCTGTGTCATCTGGTCAGCGGGCTCGGTGGTGCCGGAGCTTTCAGCGATGGCAAGTTGACTTTGTCTCCGGCGGTGGGCGGTCGGTTAGGCGAGTTATTGGGGATTGAACAGGTGCAGGAGCTTATTGACTACGTGGATAGTCTGTACCTTAAATTTGGTGCTACAGATAAAATTTACGGTGTCGGCGAGGAGGTGGATGAGCTGAAGCGGCGGGCAATTCTGGCGGAATTGAGGCTGATTCCAGTGAAGCTGCGCCACATCGGTACGGAACGGTCCCGACAGGTGCTTAAGGGTATGCGGGATTTTATTCTCCGGAGGGTTGAAATAAGGTTAGGAGAAATGGCGGAAAGCATCGTGATTAATGATGGAGTGGTGGCTGGGGTGGAGACGAGCCGGGGTGAACGTCTGGAGTGCCGCTATCTGATTTTGGCACCGGGCAGGGAGGGGGCCGAGTGGCTGATGAAGGAAGCCGGCAGGCTCAAGCTAAGCCTGAAGTCCAATCCGATAGATGTGGGCGTCAGGGTGGAAGTGCCGGCGCCGGTGCTTGAAGAGTTGACTTCGGTGTTATATGAATCGAAGCTAGAATTCTTTTCCCGGAGTTTCGGTGACCGTATAAGGACATTCTGCATGTGTCCCGGTGGTGAGGTGATGATGGAATCTACCGGCGGTGCTGACCCGGTGATTACAGTGAACGGTAATAGCTATGCGGAACGAAAGACCGCGAATACAAATTTTGCCATTCTGGTGAGCACCACGTTTACCGAACCGTTTCATGAGCCTATTGCTTATGGTAAATATCTGGCACGTCTGGCTAACCTTCTTAGCAACGGTGTGCTGGTGCAGCGTTTCGGTGACCTTATGGAGGGGCATCGCTCAACGCCGGAGCGTATAAAAAACAGTATTGTTGAGCCTACCTTAAAAGCGGCAACGCCGGGAGACCTGAGCTTTGCTCTGCCGTTTCGCCATCTCAAAGGGATAATGGAAATGCTTCAAGCCATGGATAAGCTGGCTCCGGGAGTGGCGTCCAGGCATACTTTGCTTTATGGTGTCGAGGTCAAATTCTATTCCAGCCAGCTGGAGCTAAGCCCGTGCCTGGAGACGGAAATCAGCAATATGTTCGCTGCCGGCGACGGTGCCGGTGTTAGCCGGGGATTGATTCAAGCTTCGGCTTGTGGTGTGGTTGTTGCCAGGGAGATAATGAGGCGAATAAAAACCAAAGGTCACGAGGTTATCCCGCAAAGCGGGACGTGGCTACATCTGTAAATTGAACCACAAATGTAGGTGCGACCTTTTAAGGTCGCACGGGCGGGGTTAAAACCCCGCCGCTACATGTTTTGACTAATTGTCGAGGTTAAAACCTCGTGGCTACATGTATGTTGTACCGAGCCAGCGAAGAATCTCAAAAATAGCTCCGGTCGTAGAGCAGACGGTTAATCAATATACTTTTGATGCTTGCCTTAGGTTCTTTCAGGTCTTTGCTTAGTCCTACGGTGAGACGGCGTATCATTATGGCGGCAAAGACAGCCAAAAAGGCCCAGGTCATCTCCGGTGGTTGTCTCAGGCACCATGAGCTTAGCGGTGCTATGGCAAAACCGACTCCCATACCCAGGGGCATGCTGTTGCTTACCGGGCCGCCGAACATGAAGCGTTCGCTGAGTGTTTGCTCGGACTGCATAAAGCGGGGAATTATCTTGAAGCTTATGCCTATTAGTATAGGAATGGCAAAAATAATAAATACCATGTAGGCAAGGGGAGAATAAGTTGCAGTAAGGTACATAGTAAGGGCAATTACTACGCCGATGCCCGTGGTATTGCCTCTTTCCCCATAGAACTTTCGGAATACAGGCCACATCTGTCCCACGACCGCGGCTGCACCGGCGGCAGCGGTCACAGCTAGACGAAAATCAAAGGTAAAGCCGATGATGATGGGAATCGCACCTTTTAGCATATCAACCAGTACTCCTGATAAACCTTCGAGGCGACCTACCTTATGCCACACTGCCATGTGCAGGTCGTCTTCTTTAGATAGGTCAACTTTTTTGGCTCTGCCCAGAAGAACCATGTAAGGCAGCGAGCCTAGCAGGTAGGCACCTATAACCAGGGCAATATCGGCTAGTATCATTTAATCCTCCTCATATGCTCATAAAAGTTTATCAGGAAAATCAAAGTTAGGAAACCCCCTGGCAGGTAGTATATCCTCTCAGGCTTTTCTTCGGAGAAGACTTCTGTCTTAGATGACTGTAGCCACGAGACTTTAGCCTCGTGGCTACATTAATTATCGTTGACATTTTGGAGAGTCCTAAGAGTCTTAACGCGCTATTATTTCAGCCGAGTAACCTTTGCTTTTCAGGTCTTTGATAAGCTGTGTAACATCTCCTTTGTTAACATGAATGCACAGGTCTTGTTCCTTACCTTCTACTGGCGGCATGCTGTGGAATGAGGCCATTTTGGCTCCGAGCTTTTTAACTGCCTCCATAATTTCCTGTACATTTTTGATTTCGGTGCCTCCCGAGATAATTATGCGTGTTCCAGGCTCCCCTATTCCTAATAGCGGGTTGAGTATTTTATAAAAGAAATCGTTGGTTGTGGCTATGCCTAAGAGTTTATTATTTTCCATCACCGGTAGCGCGCCAACGCCCTTAGTTTGAGCTAGAGCTAAGGCAGCTTCTACAGTCATATCGGGGTGGACTGTGACCACTTCTTTTGTCATGATTTCTTTAACCGTCATCTTCGACAGCAGGTAATTGATTTCCCAGACGCTTAAGCTGGTAGCCGATGACGGGCCTGAGCGGGCTATGCGTTCTTTGCTAATCATACCCACTAATTTGCCTTTATCAACGACCGGCAACCGGCGGATTTTATGGGTGTCCATGATTTTCCTGGCTTCCATTATCGGTGTATCACTGGCTACGGTGATTACATTCCACGTCATAACGTCTCGAATTTTCATTTTCCACCTCCCGTGTTTTTCAGCTATTCTATCATAGACTTAGAATGCTTAAAAGTATTGATGCTGGTTGTTTTAGATGATTGAGCCAATGAGAAAACCTACCAGACAACTACGTATCTATCGATGGTATCATCACGGGGTGCCGGTGTGAAGTTGTTAATCTGGGCATAGCTCTCACCTATAGTTAATTCTACCTCGCGGTCGAATTGCGGTTCAATAAATATTAGACCCCTGTCTGTAGTTTCGAAGGCTACTATGGTATGACCGAAGCCTTCGGGATGGAAAATGTCTACCATAGCGCAGCGTATGCCTTCAGCCTCGGCATTATTGTTAACTGCAGCAGCAAAGTCTACGCAGACATATTCATCTTCTGCGTAGGTCTTCGAATTAGTGGTGTCTTGGGCTAAAAATGTTTGCATTTCCTGATAGGTTGGATTCTGAAGGGCGTATCCGGTGGATGTTTCCTGTTCTGTGGCGGGTTTGTAACCGGCATCGAAGCCGGATTTATAGCCGGCTTGATAACCCTCCTCCTTCCCTTTATTATATCCCTGGTCGTAGATAGCTTCGTTGCCTTTCTGATAACCGTACATATAGCTGAGGAATCCCGACCCTCCGCAAAGCATGACAATAGCCAGTAATATGACAATTGCGGTAGCTACTTTTTGGGTGCTGTCCATAATTAATTAACCTCCGTTGTTGAAAACAGCGATTGCTATGCCTGTTATTAGTTTATCGCCTTTGCTGGTTTTAAAGCAAGAAATTCTTGACTATAAGGGGCTTGATGGAGTAGGCTAATAAGCTAACCATAAAGGAGGTAGGAATATAAGTTGTGGTGCCGTGGTATAAGAGGCGCTATTGCTGTGCCCAAAAACACTAAAGAAGCTATAGTAGCTGCGACTAAGGAATTGCTTCATAATATGATAAAAGTCAATGATGTAGAAATCAGCGATGTAGCTTGTATTCTGTTTACCACGACATCCGACCTTAATGCAGCATTTCCGGCAGCAGCAGCCCGGGAGTTGGGCTGGACGCGGGTTCCCTTGCTTTGCGGGCATGAAATGAATGTGCCTCAAAGTTTACCCCGCTGTTTGAGGATTCTGGTTTTGTTCAACACGGATAAAAAAAACGAGGACATAGTGCATATCTATTTGGGGGATGCGAAAACACTCCGAGACGAGGGTGAGAGAACCTGGCTTGGTGAGGGCGAAAAATGATAGTGGTTATGAAAGTAGGTTCAAGCGATAAGGAAATCGCTGGGGTAGTTAAGCGGATTGAATCAGCTGACCTAAAGACGCACGTGTCCCAAGGCGTGGAGCGCACTATCATCGGTGTGGTAGGGCAAATTTTCCCGGAACTTGAGGACACGCTGGAAATGCTCCCCGGTGTCGATGAAGTTATCCGGGTTAGCAAACCTTATAAACTTAGCAGCCGCGAGTTTCATCCCTTGGACACTACAATTAAAGTCAGTGGAATTACTATCGGCGGCGAGGAAATAGTGGTTATGGCTGGACCATGTGCTGTGGAGAGTGAGCAGCAGCTTTTAGAAACAGCCAGAGCTGTGAAAGAGGCTGGGGCATCTATCTTGCGCGGCGGAGCTTTTAAACCCAGCACGTCGCCGTATCAGTTCCGCGGTCTGGGTGAGCATGGACTTAAACTCCTGGCTCAGGTCAGGAAAGAGGTCGGATTACCGGTTATAACTGAAGTCATGTCACTCAGCGACGTCGAACTGGTGGCGAAATATGCCGATATTCTTCAGATAGGCGCTCGAAATATGCAAAATTTTAATCTCCTTGAGGAAGTCGGTAAAACAGGCAAGCCTGTAATGCTGAAGCGAGGGTTATCGGCTACTGTACAGGAGTGGTTGTTGGCTGCTGAATATATACTGGCACAAGGTGATGAACAACTCATGCTTTGTGAGCGGGGTATCAGGACTTTTGAAACCTATACCCGAAACACTATGGATATAAGTGTTATCCCGATTATTGAAAAAGTCAGCCATTTGCCGATTATTGCTGACCCGAGCCATGGCACGGGCAGGTGGTATTTGGTGATTCCCATGGCTTTAGCCGCAGTAGCTGCCGGGGCTGACGGTCTAATAGTTGAGGTACATCCCAACCCCGACTTGGCACTTAAAGATGGTGCTCAGTCGCTCACCTTTGCTAATTTCCGTCTGCTCATGTCTCAGCTAAAATTCGTGGCTGAAGCCGTAGGCCGGCACCCGGCTAGTCCCTCCATATAAAAAGTTGAATCCTAGTTTTAATCCGGGCTGATTGGAGGAATCAGTCGTGCGCATTGAAAAAGAGCTAGCTAAAGTAAAACCACAAAAGGAGACGCTTCTTACCGTAGGTGTCTTCGATGGGATTCACCTGGGACATCAACGCCTGCTGACTTATTTGCGAGACGAAGCTCGTAAGAAAAACTGTCTCAGCGGCGTAGTCACTTTTAAATCTCATCCAAGGGCAGTACTGTCCTTGGATAACAGGTTGCTCTGGTTAAGTGATATGGAGACTAGAATCAATTTGCTTCGGGATTTGGGAATTGATGTGATAGTTGTCTTGCCTTTCACTCCCGAGCTAGCCCGCCTCAATGCCCAAAGATTTGTTCAGATGCTTAAGAAATATCTTAAAATGTGTGGCTTGATAATCGGTCCTGATTTTGCCCTGGGCAGAGACAGAGAAGGCGACGCTGATAAACTTCGACTGCTGGGCCAGGAATTGGGCTTCAGTGTCCAGGTTATACCGCCGGTGATTATTGATGGTCAGGTGGTAAGTAGTAGTGCTATTCGTCAGGCTTTGACTGAAGGAGATATGAAGAAGGCGGAGAAGCTGTTCGGACGATTTTTCAGCCTCAGTGGTCTGGTTGTGAGGGGCGATGGGCGGGGCAGAACCCTGGGATTTCCTACTGCCAACCTGGAGCTAGGACCGGAACAGGCATTGCCCAGTGACGGAGTTTATGCTACTATCGCCCATGTCGGCCCTGAACTAATGCCTTCGGTAACCAGCATAGGCGTTCGTCCTACCTTCGGAGGCGGCGAGCGCCTGGTGGAAGCTCATATCATTGACTACGAAGGAGAACTGTTAGGGCAGAGGCTCACGCTTGACCTCGTAGATAAGCTTAGAGACGAAAAACGCTTTGATACTGTGGAAGAGCTAAAGTCTCAAATGGGTAGGGATGTGGAACAGGCGAGGCGAATTCTAAGCGAA
>Ga0299915_10004407_pt1 | contig 10265 bp, 5 predicted proteins | sample RVTome_13_FD_200263 | JGI IMG/M metagenome (GOLD analysis project Ga0299915, IMG submission 200263) | Soil microbial communities from uranium-contaminated site in the Upper Colorado River Basin, Wyoming, United States - RVT92D227 (version 2) ...
CCTCGATCGCGCCGACGGCTGGCCCGCCCTGCGCGCACGCTACGGGCTCGAGCGAGCCGAGGTCCGGGGCCTCGATCACGACGTCGCCTACCGCGGGCTCGCCCAGGGCGCCATCGACGTCACGGACCTGTACTCGACCGATCCCGAGATCCTCGTCCAGCACCTGCGCGTGCTGGAGGACGACCGCCACGCCTTCCCCGAGTACAAGGCGGTCTTCCTCTGGCGCGAGGATCTGGAGCCCCGCGCTCCGGAGGCGCTGCGCGCTCTCGAGAGGCTCGAGGGCCGCATCGCCACGGGCGACATGGTCGCGCTCAACGCGCGCGCGCGTCTCGACCGCGTGCCGGAGCCGGAGGTGGCTGCGGGGTTTCTGCGCGCCGCGCTCGGGATCCGGAGCGGCGCGCAGGGCGAGAGCATGGTCTCGCGCATCGCCCGGCGCACGATCGAGCACCTGTGGCTCGTGGCTGCGTCGCTGGCGGCCGCCATCGCGGTGGCCGTGCCGCTCGGGGTCCTGGCCGAGCGCCGCCGCCGCGTGGGGCAGGTCGTCCTGGGCGCCGCGGGGCTGGTGCAGACCGTCCCCTCGCTGGCCTTGCTCGTCGCGACCTTGCCGCTCCTCGGGATCGGCACCAAGCCGGCGCTCTTCGCGCTCTTCGTCTACAGCCTGCTCCCCATCGTCCGGAGCACGCACGCCGGGCTGCGCTCGATCCCCGGCGAGGTCCGCGCCTCCGCCCTCGCGCTGGGCCTGCCGCCGCTCGCGCGCCTGCGGCTCGTCGAGCTGCCCATGGCCTCTCGCGCGATCCTGGCCGGCGTGAAGACCTCGGCGGTGCTGTGCGTCGGCACGGCGACCCTGGGAGCCCTCGTCGGAGCGGGTGGCCTCGGCCAGCCCATCTTCACGGGCATCCGCCTCGACGACTTCGGTCTGATCCTGCAAGGCGCCCTGCCGGCGGCGGCGCTCGCCCTCGCCGTGCAAGGGTGCTTCGACCTGGCGGAACGGGCGCTGGTGCCGCGCGGCCTGCGGCTCGAGGCCGCGAGGGAGTGAATGTCGGCAGGGGAGCGCACATCACCCGGTCAGTCGTGCAGGCGCGTCCGGGGTCCTCGCGCGGTGGTGGGGACTCCGCGGGACGCCTCCCGCAGGTTCTGGGCGGCGCGGAGCAGACGCGCCCAGGTCCGCCGCGTGGACTCCGCGCGCGCCGCCCGGAGGGCAACCTGATAGGCCTGCTGCGCGAGCGAGAGCCGGTTCGTGTCCACGTCACTCCTCCCAATCATGGGCGAAAGATCTGCGAAGGGTCGGTCCGAGAGAAGCTTCCGTGACTGGCGGAAGCAGTGTGTGCAGAAACCTCACCAATAAGACTTGCTCCCGTCGCCGTGCACGGCAACGCCCTTGCGCGACGGCTTGGGAGGGGCCGCAGCTCTGGAGGGTCAATCGACTGGGTGCTCGAGCCGGGAGGCAGGCGGTTCGACCTCCGCGGTCCGCGCCGTGGGCGAAGCCTCCCGCAGAACTCGCGGAGCGCTCGCGCACCGAGGGCCGGGAGGGCCGGTTGCGGCCGGCCCTGCCTCTCGCACGAGCTGGATAGGCGTTCCCGGTCGGCCCCGCCGACTTATCATCCGGGCGGTGAGCCGCAAGCTACGCGTCGTGAGCTACAACGTGCGCTACTTCGGTCATGCGCTGAAGGGGCTCGCCTCCACGCGCATGTCGCAGCGCGGCATCGCGGCGCAGCTCTCGGTGCTCGAGCCCCTGGCGGACGTGGTCTGCCTGCAGGAGATCGAGACGATCTCGATCCGCTCCCGCGTCGCCTTTCGGGGCCGCCTCCCGGCCGAGACTCAGCTCGCCTGCTTCATGCGCGAGGTGGAGGCGGCCTTCGCGGGCGACGCGCGCGTCTCGCCGTACGAGGGCTTCTACTTCCGAGCCCACGTGAACCAGCTGCGCGGGGTGCCCATCTACACGACGGGGCTCGCCATCCTCATCAACGCACGGCGCCTCCGGGTGGATCACTCCAACGTGGAGGCGCCCGAGCACATCACGCACCACCACGTCGAGCGGTGGAAGGACCGCAAGCAGACCCGGATCTGCGCCCACATAAAGGTGTCCACGAAAGGGGGGCCGCTGCACGTCTTCAACACGCACCTGTCGCTCCCCACGCCCTTCGCGCGTGAGTTCTGGTCCGCGCGCATGCGGATGGGCTGGGGGCCGAACCAGCTCCACGAGGCGCGCACGCTGGCGGCGTTCGTGCGGCGCCACGCCCATGGCCAGCCGTTCGTGGTGTGCGGCGACTTCAACGCGGCGCCGGGCTCGCCCGTGTACCGCTACCTCACGGAGGAGGCGGGCTTCGCGAGCGCGCAGGCGGAGTTCGGGCAGATCGACCTCCGGGACCCGAAGGCCTTCCCGACGGCCGGCTTCATGCGCCTGCGCATGCACCTCGATCACCTCTTCTACGGGAACGGGGTGGCCTGGCTCGACCTCGCGGGCACGGTACCGTTCGGCGACAGGAACGGCAGCTTCGCGGGCCTCTCGGACCACGTACCGATCATCGGTCGGTTCCGGTTGAGGTGATAACGGTGATCGCTTGCCGTGAGCCCCCATTCGGTAGGGCGGGGGCTCGTCCCCCGCAGCGGCGGGGCACAAGGCCCCACCCTACGAGGATCACGTGCGGAACCTACCCAAAGCGCCTAGCGCAGGAGCATGGCCGGCGGCTAAGTAGCCGTTGCCATCGCTGCTACGCCCGGGGGTCGGATCGAACCTGTACGTGACACGGGAGCCGGACCCGGGCTCCGGAAGTAGGCCCGCGCCGGCAACGGAACCCCAGGGGATGCGTCAGGAGGAGAGTCCCATCCAGCGCCGCCACGACCGCCGCCGCGTCCACGACCCGCGCACGTCGTCCACCCGGTACGACTCCGTGGCGGTGGAGGAGCCGCTCGAGATCCGCATCACCGGCGACGAGGTGGCGGTCACCATGCGCACCCCGGGCGACGACGTGGATCTCGTGCTGGGCTTCCTCTACGCGGAGGGCATCATCTCATCGGCTGCCGACATCGGGTCGATAGCGCATTGCGGGCGGCCGGGTCAGGAAGGCTACGGGAACGTCGTGGAGGTCACCCCGGCTCCGGGGACCGCGCTCGCGTACGAGCGCGTGGAGGCCGCGCGGCGCGGCACGCTGACCACCTCCGCCTGCGGCGTCTGCGGCCGGCGAACGGTCGAGGATCTGATGGCGTCCTGCGAGCGTCTGGCCGACGGACCCTCGCTCCCGCCGGAACGGGTCGCGCTGGCGGTGGAGGGCCTGTGCGAAGCTCAGGGCGTCTTCGCGCGCACGGGCGGGACGCACGGCTCGGCCGCGTACGACGCGTGCGGAAGGCGGCTCCTGGCGCGCGAGGACGTGGGGCGCCACAACGCCGTCGACAAGGTCGTGGGCGCGCTGCTCCGCCAGGGCCGTGTCGGGAAGGGGATATCCGCGCGAGGGGACCACGCGCCGTGCCGCGTCGAGAAGGAAGGGCCCGGTGAGGTAGCGCCCGCTCTGCTCGTCGTCTCCGGCCGCGCCAGCTTCGAGATGGTCCAGAAGGCGGTGCGCGCCCGTATCCCCATCGTCGCCAGCGTGTCCGCACCGACCACCCTCGCCGTCGACCTCGCGCTCGACGCCAACCTGACCTTGGCCGGGTTCGTCCGTGGCCCGAAGCTCAACGTGTACGCGCATCCGGAGCGGCTCGCGGAGGTGTTGCCTCGCGAACGCCCGAGCATCCCCCCGCTAGCCCCATGCGGGGCTCAGGAGCCGGGGTGAAGTTCTCGCCTGCCCCGACGTCCATGTAAGGCTGAACTCCGTATGGCTGAGCTCCGGTCCGGAATTCGGCTGTGCGGCGCAAGCTTCTGCTGGCCAAAGGCGATTTGCGAAATAGAATGCCGCGCAAGGGCGCACCCACACAGGAGAGTCCACTCATGGTCATCAGGCTGGGAATCGCACTTGTCTCGCTATTGCTGGCCCTCCCGGCGCACGCGGCGCCGGTCAAGCTCGGCGTCATCAACTCGATGACCGGCCCCGAATCTCCCATAGGTGAGAACCTCACGAACGGCATCAAGCTGGCGCTCGAGGATCTCAAGAAGAAGGGCATCGACGTGCAGGTGGTGTGGGAGGACGACACGGGCAAGCCGCAGATCGGGCTCTCCGCGCTCGAAAAGCTGGCCACGCGCGACAACGTGGCGGGGGTGGTGGGTGCCTACACCTCTGCGGTCACGAGCGCCGTCGCCAAGGCCGCCGAGCGGTACAAGGTTCCCCTTGTCAACCCCGTCGCGTCGAAGGAGGAGATCACGCGCATGGGATACAAGTGGGTCTACCGGGTCTCGGCCACCACCGGCGACTATGCCTCCATCCTCATCGACATGGCGCTCTCCCTGGGGAATCCCAAGACGATCGCGATCCTGGGCGAGAACACCGACTTCGGCGTTTCGGGTTCGAAGAGCGCGAAGGCGTATGCCGGGAAGAAGGGCATCAAGGTCGTCTTCGAGGAGACCTATTCGAAGGGGTCGCCCGACTATCGCTCCACGCTCCTCAAGGTGAAGAACACCAACCCGGACCTCGTCTTCATGGTCTCCTACGTCGCCGACGCGATCCTGCTCATGCGGCAGTCGCGCGAGATCGGCGTCACGCCGCAAGGGTTCCTGGGAGCGGGCGCCGGATTCGCCACCGTTCAGTTCGCGAGCGAGAAGGCCATCTCCAACGGCGTCTTCTCCTCGTCCCAGTGGACTCCGCAGGTGGCCTGGCCGGGCGCCAAGGAATTCAACCAGCGATACGTGAGCGCGTTCGGGAAGCCGCCGACCTACCACGCGGCCAAGGCATACGCGGCCATGATGATCCTCGGCGAGGAGGCGACGAAGGCGGGCGGCGATCGCGAGAAGCTCCGTCAGGGGCTCGAGAAGGGGAACTGGGACGGCGTGGACGGTCCGGTCAAGTTCCTGGACTACGAGGGCTACACCAACCAGAACAAGCACCAGATGCTGGTCGAGCAGGTCCAGGACGGAAAGCACGTCACGGTCTGGCCCCGCGAGCTCTCCTCGGGCAAGCCGATCTGGCCGTTCCCCGGCTGGAAGTGAATTAGCCCCGTTCCGTAGCGCGGGGACGGGCCCAGCGGGGGACGAGCCCCCGCGCTACGAACGTGTGAACATCGCCGTCAGAAATGTACGACCTGCGCGCTCCTTGCGCGGGAGCGGAACGCATCCGGCCATCGCTCGCCCGAAAGCGCGCGGGCTAGCTCCACCGCCACGTGCCGGGGCTCGACCCCCAGCACGGCGTTGCGACCCAGTCCCTGCAGGCAGGACGGGCAGTTCGTGAGGAGCACGGGCTGCTCGCCCGGCCGCGACGCGAGCGCCTCCCGGATGGCGGTCGCCTTGCGGTGCAGCATCGCGTCGGTGATGTCCGGGCGCGACAGGGCGAGCGTGCCCGCCTCGGAGCAGCAGTGCGGCACCCGCTCCGCGGCGATGCCCGCGAGCTTCGCCAGCACCTCGGGACCCTGTCCGTCGAGCGAGTCGTGGCACGGCGTGTGGTAGAGGCGGCGCTCGCCACCGCGCACCGGCGGGAGCCGGAGGCCGCGGTCCACGGCGAAGCGGGCCAGGTCCACGACCGGAGCGCCGAAGATCTTCCCGGCCTCCATCGCGCCGAGCGCCTCGCGGCAGGTGCCGCAGGTGACGACGACCGAGTCGAAGGAGAGGTAGCTGAACATCTCCCGGATCTGGCTGAAGATGATCGTGTCGCGCAGCACGATGCGCCCGTGCTGCTCCGTGCGCCCGTTGGCGTGGGCGGGGAAGCCGCAGCACAGGAAGGGCGGCGGGAGAACCACCCGCGCCCCCGCCTCGCCCAGCACGTGCAGCGCCGCCATCGACACCGACGAGTAGAGCCGTTCCGAGCCGCAGCCGGGGAAGTAGAAGACCGTCGCCTTGGCCTCGCCGGAGGGCTCGAGGACGAGCGCTTCGCCGGGGCCGCAGGCGGGCAGGACGTCACGCAAGGTGACGGGGTCCGCGGGCGGGATGGGCGAGCGGAGGAGCTGGAGTGCATACGGCGGCGGTTCCCCGTATGGTTGCCGGCGGGCGGCCACCTTCACCATGGCGCGCTGCAGCTTGAAGCCGAGCACCACGCCGGCGCGGAAGACGGTGTTGAAGGCGGGTGAGGTGGACTCCAGATAGCGCAAGGTGGCCCGCGTGGGCACCGCGTGGTGCTTGTAGCCGTGCGCCATCAGGATCTCGCGCTCGAGTACCGAGACCTCCCCCGTGTCTATGTCGACCGGGCACGGCTTCTCGCACTTGTGGCAGATGGTGCAGTGGTCGGCGACCTCCTCGAGGTAGCGCAGGAGCTCGAAGGACGACGAGCGCTGGCGCTGGGCCTCGTAGAGGAGGGCCTCGATGAGCGCGCCGATGGCGAGGTTCTTGTTGCGCGGGTGGTAGAACATCCCGCGCGCCGGGTAGTAGACGCAGCAGTCGGTCTTGCACTTCCCGCAGCGGACGCACTTCGCGATCTTGACCGCCAGCTCCTCGAGCTTGCCGTGGCGGAGGATGCGCGCCTCGAGCTCGAGCAAGTTGAAGGACGGGGTGAAGATCCGGTCCAGGACGGCGAGGTCCTGCAGCTTCCCCGGGTTCATCGTCCCCTGCGGGTCGACCCTGCGCCGGTACGCCTCGAGCTCCGCCACGATCTCGGGCTCGAGGTACTTGAGCTTGGTGACGCCGATCCCGTGCTCTCCCGAGCAGACGCCGCCCAGGCGGGCCACCTCGGCCATCACGCGATCGATCGCGTGCTCGGCCCGCGCCATCATGCCCCGGTCGTTCGAGAGCACGGGGACGTTGACGTGCACGTTGCCGTCCCCGGCGTGCATGTGCGTGGCGAGGACGATGCGGCGCCGGCGCTCCTCCGCGAAGAGCGCGTCGATGCCCTCGGCGAGCCGCTTGTAGCCGCGCACCATGTCGAGGAGGTCCTTGCGCAGCGCCTCCGCCATGGCGAGGGAGCGCAGCTCCCGGTCCTCGGCCGCGTCGATCGCCTGGACCCCGGCTTCGCAGCGCAGGCGCGCCCGGGCGATCTTCTCGGGGAGGAAGCCGCCGTCCTCCTCCTGGGAGGCTTCGAGGTACTCGCGCACGCGCCCGGCGAAGGCGCGCTGGCTGGCGCGCTCCTCCTCCACGTTCATCGCGTCGCAGAAGCGCGCGAACTCGGCCAGCGCCTCGAGCGGGAGGACGATGTCCTCGTTCAGCTTGAAGGCGTTGGTGCGGGCGGCGATCGCCCCGAGCTTCTTGCGGTCGGCCCAGAACCGCTTCGCCTCGGCCTTGTCCTTGGCCTCGAACAGGAACGTGTTGCCGTGCCGGGCGAGCAGGGCGCGGATGGTCGCCACCCCTCGCGCGGTCTCCTCGGCGGAGTGGCCGACCACGTCGATGAGCAGCACAGCCTTGGGCGCCTCCGACCGCGGCGCCTTCACCTTGTAGCCGATGGCCCGGACGTACTCGTCGTCGAAGTGCTCCAGCGCCTGCAGCACCTCCTTCCCGTCGTTGGGGAAGGCGGGGAATGCGCGCGCGAGCTCCAGGATGACGCGGCTCGCCTCGTCCATGTCCGGGCCGAAGAACTCGAGGCAGAGCGTCCGGCTCGAGGCGTACGCCTCGTACAGCACGAACTCGGCCGAGGTGATGACGCCGTCCGTGCCTTCCTTCTGGACACCGGGGAGGCCCTTCAAGGCCTTGTTGGTGATGTCCTTCCAGAGCCCCTTGCGGCGGATCTCGCCGCCGGTGAGGGCGACCGTCTCGAGGAGCGCGCCCGCTTCGCGCACCTCCCAGGTCACCGGATCGTCCGGCAGGATCTTGCGCAGCTGGTGGTCGGCGCGCCGCACCTCGAGGCGCCGGCCGCCGGGCATGGCGATGGTGTAGCCGAGCAGGTTGTCGATGCAGGTGCCCCAGAGCACCGCCGTCTTGCCGCCCGCGTTCTCCGCGATGTTGCCGCCGATGGTGCAGGCCCAGGCGCTGGTGGGATCGGTGGCGAAGACGAGGCCGTGCTCCGCCGCGTGCTCGATGGCGTGCTCGGTGACGACCCCGGTCTCGAGGCGCATGGTCCGCGAGCGAACCTGGCGCCCGCCGGCGAGCGTGAACGCGCGCTCCTCGATCGCGAGGATGTGGTTCAGCTTCTCCGTGTTGATGACCACGCAGCCGGCACGAAGCGGGACGGCGCCGCCGGTGAGCCCGGTGCCGGCGCCACGCGGGATGGCCTTGAGGCCGAGTCGCTCGATCGCGGCGAGCAGCGGCGCCACCTGCCCCTCCTCCGTGGGCATCACCACCGCGAACGGGAGGTGCAGGCGCCAGTCGGTTGCGTCGGTCGCGTGCGAGACGAGGGTGAATGGATCGAAGCGGACGTTCTCCTTGCCGATGATGGGCCCGAGCGCGGCCAGCGCGAGGCTCCGGACGTGCTGGACCTCGGACAGCTCTCGCCGGAGATCGTCGATCAAGCGGCGAGTGGCGGCGATGACCTCGAGCGCGATCGTATCGCCGTCGGCGTGCGCTTCCACGACCCCGAGGTCGGTCTCGAGGTTCTTGAAGAGCCGCCGCCGCCGCGGCGCGGCATCCACCAGCTCCTGATAGAGGTAAGGATTGCGCCTGTGGACGAGGACCTCGCCGAAGACGCGCATCAGGAGCCGCGCCGAACGCCCGGTGACGCGGCGCTCCCGGAGCGCCTCGAGCTTCTCCCAGGTCCCCCCCTCCCCGAAGAGGTGCGCGACCGCCTGGCGGTCGTCGGCCGACGTGTAGTTGAAGGGGATCTCGCGGTAGCTGGCAGGGTGGGTCATCGGAAGCTTGCCCACTCGCGGGATTTGTCGAACGAGGGGGGAAGAGGACTAGCTTAGTAGCAGATTCCGTGCCCGGAGTGGATGCCCCCCACCCCGTGGAATAGCGTGGTTTTTCAGCGCGACTGCGCCATTGCGCACTGCGCCAGGGCGCAGGAAATGCGCTGGCGACTTCGCGTCTGGCGATCGCGGTCCACGCTGCGGGGCGTCATCGCCTTGCAGCGCCTGGGCACTGAAAAGCTCGAAGGACATCGTTATCCCTGCAACATGGCCGAGCCTGCTGTCGCCACCCGAGACGCCTCCGCGCGCCTGCTCCGCGAACCCGTCCCCAACGATCTGACCATCCAGGTCGCGACCGTGAACGGCTCCGGCTCGCAGAGCGCCAACACTGTCCTCCTGCGCTCCATCTTCCAGATGGGCGTGCCCGTCTCGGGGAAGAACCTCTTCCCCTCCAACATCGCGGGGCTGCCGACCTGGTTCAGCATCCGCGCCAACAAGGACGGGTACGTCGCGCGCAAGAAGGAGGTGGACCTCCTCGTCGCCATGAACCCCGAGACGGCGCGCGAGGACGTGGCCCAGCTGCGGCCCGGCGCCGCCGTCGTCTACGACCAGCCGCTCGGGCTCGAGCGGCTCCGGAGCGATCTCGTCTTCTATCCGGTGCCCTTCGACAAGCTCGCCGGGTCGATCACGGGCGATCCCAAGCTCAAGAAGCTGCTCCGCAACATGTCGTACGTGGGCGTGCTGGCGCGACTGCTCGAGCTCGAGATGGCCGAGGTGGAGCGCGCGATCCAGAAGCAGTTCGGAAAGAAGATGAAGGCGCTCGAGCTGAACCTCGCCACCGCGCGCTCCGGGTTCGAGTACGCGCGGACGCTCGAGAAGCGCGACCCGTACACCATCCGCCGCATGGACGCGACGCGCGGGAAGATCATCGTCGACGGCAACTCCGCGGCGGCGCTGGGCGCCCTCTTCGCGGGCGTCACCGTCGTCACCTGGTATCCCATCACGCCGTCCTCCTCGCTGGTGGAGACGCTCATCGGCTACCTAAAGGCCCACCGGATCGGGCCGGACGGCAAGGCCACCTTCGCGGTGGTGCAGGCCGAGGACGAGCTCGCCGCCATGGGCATGGTGATCGGGGCCGGCTGGGCCGGGGCGCGCGCCATGACGGCCACCGCCGGCCCCGGGATCTCGCTCATGGCGGAGTTCGCCGGCCTGGGCTACTTCGCCGAGGTGCCGGCGGTCGTGTTCGACGTCCAGCGGGTGGGGCCCTCCACCGGCCTGCCGACGCGCACCGCGCAGGGCGACGTCCTCTCGACCGCGTTCCTGTCGCACGGCGACACGCAGCACATCCTGCTCTTTCCGGCCACCGTCGAGGAGTGCTTCACCATGGCGGTCGACGCCTTCGATCTGGCCGAGGGCTTCCAGACGCCTGTCTTCGTCCTGACCGATCTCGACCTCGGCATGAACAACTGGATGTCCGACCCGTT
>Ga0299915_10004408_pt1 | contig 10260 bp, 4 predicted proteins | sample RVTome_13_FD_200263 | JGI IMG/M metagenome (GOLD analysis project Ga0299915, IMG submission 200263) | Soil microbial communities from uranium-contaminated site in the Upper Colorado River Basin, Wyoming, United States - RVT92D227 (version 2) ...
CTTAATAAGGAGGGAAGGCGGATGGGTCTCAAATGGAAGGGTTTAAAGCCGATTGCCATTGCTGTCCTGGTGGCCTTCACAACGATTGCGCTCAGGGTGGATCTGCTGGCAGCTCCCAAGGCCAAGCCGCAGACCACTGATCAGAAAAAGGTCACTGCGGCAGCAAAGTTCCAGGACCTGCTTAAGGATACCGAGAAGCTCTTTGAGGGGATGGAGGCGGACCTCGGAAAGAAGAAAGACGTCTCCCCCAGGCTGGCGCAGCTGAGGCAACACAGATCAGACCTCCAGGGCCTGGCTGACAATATCAGGGGAGAAATGGCCAAGACGCGGGCAGAGCTTATCTCAAAGAAGCTCCCTGCAGAGATCATCCAGCGGCACGATGCCTTTGCCCAGAACTTTGAGAACAATATGAAGGCCCTTCTCGCCGACCTTGATGAGGCTGAGCAGGCCAAGCAGGGACAGCTCCAGGCAAGGGTGAAGGCTGCTAGGGATTACCTCAAGAAAAATATCCACAGGGAAAGGCACATTCCCTTAGACCCGAACAAGCTCCCCCACCGCAGGTCTGATTTCAAGGCCAGAAAACCCATCACCGATCCCAAGGAGTTCAAAAAGCTATTTCCCCAAACCTCTGCAGCCCCCAGCGCTGCCCCAAATCAACACGCTGCCCTCTCCCTTGGCGATCACCTCACTCGCCTCCTGGGCATAGGCATAGCGTATGCCCAAGGGGCGGCTGACCCCTATCTGGCTGAGACTATAGAGGTACAGTTCACCCAGGAGATCAGGGACCTGGCTGCGAGCCTCAATCATGATCCCGTCAAGATCTATGCATGGGTGAGGAACAATATAGAATTTGTCCCTACCTACGGCTCCATACAGGGAGCCCGGATGACGCTCCTCAGCAAACAGGGCAATGCCTTTGACATCTCCAGCCTCTTAATCGCCTTGCTCAGGGTCTCCAATATCAAGGCCCGGTATGTCTATGGGACTATAGAGGTGCCCATTGACAAGGTGATGAACTGGGTCGGCGGGTTTACCGATGCGAAATCAGCCGCGGACTTTATCGCCAGCGGCGGCATTCCGGTTACCGCCGGCATCTCAGGAGGGAAGATCACCAAGGCCCGGATGGAACATGTATGGGTGGAGGCATTTGTGGACTACATCCCCTCCCGTGGGGCCGTACACAAAGAAGGGGATACATGGATACCCTTAGACCCCAGTTTTAAACAATATATGTATACGGACCCTCAAAATTTAGCTTCAGCAATAGGATTTGACGCAGAAGCTTTTATTAATAAAGCCAAAACTGGCGCTATCATAGATGAAGAAAATGGCTATATAAAAAATATAGACCCAATGTTGATACGGCAAGAAATGGAAACCTATCAATCTCAAGTGGAGAATTATATCGCTCAAAATTTCCCAGAAGTCAGATTATCAGACATTGTAGGAAAAAAAGAGATTCTTAAAAGAGAATATAATATTCTTCCCTCTTCGTGTCCATACCGCGTGCTCACCATATTGAATCAGTTTGCTGATATACCCGATACATTGCGTCATAAGATAGAAGTTGTGATAGCCGGAGATTACGGCAGTGAAGGATTAACTTACAGAGCAAATTTACCTGAAATCGCTGGTAAAAGACTTACCCTTTCCTATGTCCCTGCCACAGAGCATGATGAAGCAACTGTAGAGCAATATGGCGGTGATATTTACGAGACGCCGCCCTATTTGATTAACGTTAAACCTGTCTTAAAAGTAGAAGGTGAGAATAGAGCTTTTGGAAACATAACTGGAATGAGCCAGCAGCAGGAGTTTATCTTGAGATTCATTGCGCCGGGGTCTGCCAATGAGATTCGGAACAACATTATCGCGGGGCAATATCTAGGTATTGGACTTGATGTAGGAAAAGTGCCGATGAACTTGTTGAAAGATCATCTGGCTCAAACGGATAGTGTTGTCAATCAGATAAAGTCAGAAGAAGAGGTTGACATTGATAATTTAGCGGGTGAATTGTACTATGTAACTGCCATAGGTTTTTTTGCTGAGCTTGATCTGCTACGCACTATAACAGCACGTTATAACAGTATCGTATTCTCTAGACAACCTGCAGAGGCAATTGCCGGGAATACTCTAGGAGTCACTTATCTTTTTTCAATTCCATACTCGACAGCCTTTACTGGATCTTATATTGACGTTGATAGGGATGTTCTCTCTGTATTTGCTAAAGATGGGAATCCTAACAGGAAGTTATGCTTCATGCTGGCAGCAGGAGAATTGAGTTCGTCAATGGAAAATATGATCTTCGAACAGTTATATAGTACCCCTGCCGTGTCAGCTGTTAAACTTATCTATCTTGCAAACCAGAGCGGCATTGCCACCTATTACATTGATAACACGAATATAGGAAAAGTACTTCCTCAATTAGAAGTCTCGTCGGATGTAAAAATTGATATTCAGAACGCAATAAATTCAGGGAACGTAGTAACGATCCCGCAGAAAAACTTCCAATATTATGATTGGACCGGAACGGGGTATATCATTTCTGATCCCAATACTGGAGCTTCAGCTGGCATGATTTCTGGCGGTTTGGCTGGCGGAGCTACCGCCATAAATATGAAAAACGCTGAAATTCCATGGTTCATTAAGTTTCTCTTGGCATTTTTCCCGGATAAATACGCTGGGTTAGTTCACTCCTGGGTGACGTTAGTTGAAATTTTGACTTCTGATACCTCTTTAGAGGCTCAAATTGCAGCTATGATAATTTTCCCAATCATGGCCCTATTTACAGTTTTGGCTCATATGGTTTTAATGAGTCCAGAGTACGGTCTTGGAACGCGGCTGACAGGATTTTTCATAGTGGCGGGCGTTGCCGCTATATTGGCTGAAGTAGTAATCAAGCTAATATTAATTTATGGCAAAAAAAATTCAGGTAGGTCGACGATTAACAGGCGTAAGGTTTATGTTTAAAAAAATCCGCTCCTTTAAGCGCGATGTGAAAATTTTGGTGCCAAGAGGATTCTTTGAAAAAAATTATCTTGAATATATTTGACTTTGTAAATGCACGATCAGAAGCACTCACTGAGGAATTCATAAGGATGGTATGCTGAGAATCATGCGTAGCCTTATTTCCAGAAAAAGAAATTAGTATGTCAGCACACGATAAAAACTTAAGCAGCACGTGGAGTATTTTGGGACTTGCTCTTATGATGGTCATACAGCCGGTTCGCAGCTTTAGTAGGATCCTTGAAGCCCGCCCCACAAAAAAGGTCGCAGCTGCTTTACCTATAGCATTTGGGATCATGGCATTTTTCGCTCTAATATTAATTATCATCGAGGGCAAGCTCAATTTACACCTGGGGAACATCATAGCGGTTTTATTCGGTGGAAGTATAATTTTTATGATTAATTATCTTATTTTGCTTGCCATCTGGCATTTAGTCAGTGTTTTCTATAGTTGGTTAGGACGTCGATTTTTTGAAGGGGCCGGAAACACTGAGGATACATTATTAGTTTTAGGGTTGTTTCTAATAGCAGGTTTTCTGATATTCAGCCCTGTGTGTTTTTTTGAAATGGTCCTATACAAAAAATATTTAATCAGTGAAATTTTTTCTTCTATCTTCACCATAGTATATATTACAGCTGCTTTTAAAGTCGTCCATAGGCTGAGCACAATAAAGGCGCTTAGTCTATTTCTATTACCAGTTTTGGTAATTTCTGCTGTACTCTGGATTTCACTTGGTAAGGTCAATTTTTTCGTTCCAGATTTAAAGTAAGTGATACCGATGAAGAAGATTAGATGTGTTAATTTTGTGAATTGATACCAAAACAGGAATCGTCCTTTGACCTAGGACAACTTAACCTAATCGAAACGTCCAGATACTGAGATATAAGGCAAGCATATAATCCACCGTATGTTAAGAAGGAGTCTATCATCAGTCACTTATATAAACTTAAATTGAGTGAAAAATCGAAATTAAGGAGAGAGCAATTGGAATCTGTAATTCAAGCGATGATCAAAGAAGATAAATGGCACAAGAGAATTAAGGGAGAGAGGCCATGCGGGTGTTTAAGATCGTAATACCGTTGTTATGCGTCTTCATAGGTATGGGGAGCGCTTCCCTGGTTCAGGCCGGCCCTGTGGAAAATGGCATTGCCTGGCTGAACGCAAACCAAAATCCCGCTGGTTTTTGGGGAGGGGAAGCGAGCGCGATTACCACTGCCTATCACTCCACCTCTGTTGTCGCGGAGACATTCCAGTATCTTCGCATTGCCGACGGGAACCTCACCACTGCCATTGCCTGGCTCTTAGCTCAGGATACTCCTACGGTCGATCATTTGTCCAGACAGATAGAGGTCCTGGCGCAAGCAGGGATCGATGTCACCGAGAAGGTAAATACCTTGCTTTCATTTCGGCAGCCTGATGGGGGGTGGGGGATCGATGCAGATGGTGCGAGCGATGTCCTGGATACGCTCCTGGCGGAGAGGGCTCTCAGAGTCGCAAGCGCTTCGGACGACACCCAGATCCCGAAGATCCTCGGCTTCCTGGTTGCCAATCAGAACGCCGATGGCGGCTTCAGCTTCCTGAAGGGGATGGAGAGCAACATTTACATGACCTCCCTTGTCTTAATCAGCCTTTCTTTTTATCAAACAACCTACAATGTTGCTACGTACGTGGATAGTGCCGTGAACTGGCTCCTTACGCATCAAAACGCAGATGGGAGTTTCGGGGGATCTGTATTTGAGACGGCGTTGGCCTATGTTACCCTGATCCGCGCCACTCACAATCCTCAGGCAACGGATGCCGCTCTGCGGTATATACAGACAGCCCAGCAGGCCGATGGCTCCTGGAATGCCAATGCCTTTGAGACCGCCCTTGCCTTGCGGGCCTTGATGGATGCCCAGCCCAACCTGACCTTGGGTACGGGTGATATCGTCTTTAACCCCGCTTCCCCGTACGAAGGGGATTCCGTCAACATCTCGGCCACGATCCGCAACACAGGACCAGTATCGGCCAAGGATGTCCTGATTCGCTTTTTTGCAGGCGCGAACAAGCTCGGAGAACAAACGATCTCAGAGCTAGCCAGCGGCGGCACGGCCCTAGCCCAGATCAGCTGGGCAACGACAGGGTACGCCGGGGCCAATACTATTACGGTCGTGGTCGATCCAGAGAACACCATTGCTGAGCTGGTCGAGACCGATAACCAGGCCTCTGCCGCAATAACCGTCACAACAAGCCAGGCAGATCTTATCACCTTGGCCGAGCATATCTACTTTAGCCCGCAAGCGCCGACAGTGGGTGATATAGTAACCATCATAGGCCTTGTCGGCAATCAGGGGACCACCGCGGCAACTAATGTGGGTGTTGCCCTTTATGAGGATTCGGTGAGCCCCGGCAACCTGATAGGCGCTCTCCAGACCCTCCCCTCGATTGCTTCGGGGGGCTCAGGCCAGGTCCAGGTCACCTGGGCAACTGCAGGCAAGGCCGGGCAGCACACCATCTACCTCGCCGCCGATCAAAATAATGCTATTCCCGAACTGAATGAGGGGAACAACGTTGCCTCGACGACCATCCTGGTGGCGGAGAAGATAGATCTTCCCGATCTTGCCATCACCGCCATGGGCTTCTCGAACAACTGGCCCAACCTAAATGAGACTATCACCATCACCGCCGAGGTGACGAACAAGGGATTGGCCATGGCAAATACCAGCACCCTCCGCTTCTATGACGGGGAGCCAGGGGGAGCAGGGACAATAACCATCGGCGACGGGACCATCACCTCCCTTGCCCCTGGTGCAGCTGGCACAGCCCAGGTTGTGTGGCAGGCCACACCTGCTGGAGCGCACAAGATCTATGTGAAGGCAGATCCGGATAATACTATTGTCGAAGGCAACGAAGGGAACAATGCCGGATATGCCCAAATAAGCGTAGAAACACTCCCTGATTTCGCCACCACTGGCAATGACATCATCTTCTCCCACACGGATCTTACCCAGGGGTCGCAGGTGGCCATCACAGCTATAGTCCACAACATCGGCTCAGCCCCGGCAGCTGCCAAGGTGAACTTTTATCATGGTGAACCCATAGAGGCGAATCTGATTGGTCAGGCAACTACTTCCTCGATCGAACCGCAGGGGACCCAGATCGCGACCATTAATTGGTATCCACCGGCAGGGGATGTCCAGATTACGGTGAAGGTCGATCCCGATAATACTGTCCCTGAGCTCCATGAAGAGAACAATACAGCTACAAAGGAAGCGATCTTTACCTTCCCCGAGACGACCATGAAACTGTATAAGATTGCCGGGGATCAAAGGGTAGAGGCGTACACCTATGGGGCGTATGAGCTTATGGAGATAGCGGTGGTGCACTCGTGGGAGAATGTCGGTCTCCTCGTTACTATCGAAGACACCGAAGGAAATATCTATATACCCCGCATGGAGGGGGAGAAGATCCGCTGGTCCACCTCCCATGTGCCCCCTGGGGACTATCGGGTCAAGCTGGCGATAATCACCCAGGCCCATACCCCCCATTATGAGGGGACGGTGGTGGAGCGGAAGGAGACTGTCTTTGCCGTCGCTCCCACCTTTGCGCTCAAGGCCATAAGCCTTCAGACAGGACCTGCCTTTACCTTTGTTAAAACGGCTGCGATTGTAACGATCGCTGCCAGCCTGAGAAATGGGTCGAATATCTCAGGGGATATCGGCCTGTACTACCAACTCCTTGCACCAGGGGGAGGGGTGGTGAGAGAAGGGACAAAGGAAATCACCTTAACACCCGATCAGATGAACCTCTCCGTAGATATGGACCGGTTCGACTATACCTTTGGCGAGGCAGGCGACTACACGATAGCAGTGGAGGCCCTCTATGGCGGCATAAGCCTGGGCTCGACCTCACGCATCCTGACGGTCTTGCCTGAGATCAGGATCGATGTGCAGAAGGGATTGTCCCCCCAGAACCTCTATCCGACGGAAGAGGGAAAGACCAAGGCGACTATAGAGCTCAAGGGCGAAGATGCAAGCCAGGGACCATGAGATGAGGAGGCACCCATGAGAATGTATAGATATCTATGGGCAGGGCTGCTGGTGATGGCGCTGTTTTGGTTTCCATCCTTTGGATGGGGTGGCGACGCTGCGTTCCCGCCGAAGGAGCGGATCCGACAATCAGAAGATTACTCATACCACGGCAGGAACAATGTCCTCGACCTCGACATCGGAGAAAGAGTCAGCACCCTCTGGCAATATAATTATTCCGGTCAAATGAATTCGGTCTGCTGGTGGGAGGAATACAGCGTCTGGGTTGATGGGACCTTCTACGATTCGTACTACGCTACTGTCGAAGACTACTTTGGCTCCGCCTACAACGATCCGGACAGAACCGCTATTGTGAGGTCAGGAAATATTAGGGTTCAGCGTACCGTCTCTATCCCCCCTGGCAATGAACGCTACTTCAGGATCTCCTATGTCGTGACCAATATCGGCTCAACGACCTATAACGATGCCCGCTTCTTCCAGCAGGTAGATTTCGATATCCCCTGGACCTATTATCCGGGAGGCGGATACTGGAACGACATGGGGTGGTACGATGCCCAGACGGACTTCATCTGGATCAGAGACGCCGACCCTGCATGGTTTCAATGCGGCTTTACCGGGAGCAAACCTTCCGCCAGACACGGCATGGATACATATCCGACTGAATTTGATGACGATATTGATGGGAGTTTAAACAACCGGAATACGTATGCGGGTGATACAGTCATCGGGCTCCAATGGAACATCGGCAGGCTTGCGCCTGGGCAGTCGTGGGATATCACCGTTACCTTCTGGTTTGGAGAGCCGACAAGCCTGACGGCTGATGCAGGGCCTGACCAGACCGTCAGGGCAGGGGAGACGGTATACTTCGATGCCTCGGGCTCACATTGCACCGGCGGGGAGATCGTCTCATACGCCTGGGACTTCGACGGTGATGGTCAATACGATGATGGTGAAGGGGTAAATCCTGCCTGCGTATACAGCGTAGCCGGCACCTACATCGTGGGTCTGGAGGTGCGAGATAATGCCGGCCACGTAGCCCACGACCAGATGACCCTCACGGTATTACCGGTGCTCTTTCAGGAGATCAAGATAATCGATAGAATACCCACCACGGATATCGTCTTTGATCCCGCTTCCTGTACCGAGCCTCCTGCAAGCATAACGACGGAAGGGGCTGATACCGTAGTGAAATGGGAATACGGCAGTCTAGGGGTAGACGAGGTGAAGACCTTCTCCTTCGATCTCAGGCTCTATAACCTCATTCCCGGTGAGGACCGGATGGTGGAAAGAGAGCTGCAGGTAGAATACCTCGATTACCATGGTAAAACCCAAAAGATCGTCCTTCCCCCTTCCTTTGTGCACGTCTACGCTTCGGCCTTCCCCAGTACCATTGATACCGATAAGGATGTGTACCAGGCCAACGCGGATGTCCTCATTACGGGAGCGATTACCAACGCGGGAGAGATTGCCAAGACCATCGAGGCAGTCATAAAGATAGAAGATGCCAAGGGGGTAGAGGTTACCGCCGGAGCTCCTTTTATGATCCCTAATCTTGCCCCTTCGCAATCCTATCCCTTCGAGTACACCTGGAATACCCAGCAGCTAATAGCCGGCAATTATCAGGTCCACTTATTGCTCACCGAGGAAAACAAACCCGTGGGCGAGGCTAGCGCCCCCTTTGCCATTCAAGCTGCTGCGCCAGTTGAGGGGATAGAATCAAAGATAGTGACCGATAAACTCTCGTACTCTTCCCACCAAGCGGCAGAGTTCACCTCCAGCATCAAGAGCCTCGCCGCTAACTTTGTTTACTCCAATCTTGCCGTAGCCATATCCATCATAGATCCAGATGCGCAGGTGATCCCTATCATCCCTGAAAACAATCCGCGGGTCATAGCTGAACTGTTGCCTCTTGCGACGAATTCGTTCAAAAGTTATTGGGATACCGCAGTCCACAAACCTGGGGACTACACGGTGAGGCAGAGGGTCTTCTATGAAGGGGCAATGATTAGTGAAAGCCAGGCAGCCTTCACCATTGTCTCCAGCGCAGCGACGCAGACGGCATTATCCGGCCATATCGCAGTGGCGCCGCAGTCAGTCATCAGCGGGCAGGCTGCGACCTTCTCCTACGAGGTAACCAATATCGGGAATGTCGACCTGACCAATGTAGCCCTGAAGGTCATTCTTATTGATCCGGATACGCAGACGGTGCCTCAAGGCTATGCCTTTATAGAAGAAGGATTGAGCATAGTGAAAGGCGCCAGTCATGCCCAGCAGTTTTCGGCGAATATTAGCTTGCCGCCCAAGTATTACATGGTCATCCTCCAGGGTGAGCTTGATGGCAAGACCATACCCCTTGCTAATACCTTCCTCCTCGTTAACCTCCCGTTGAAGGGCTTTATGATTAAAGATATGAAGATCCACTGGCTGTGTAAGGACAGGTTCTGGATGATGGGCAGATTAGAGTTGCCCGAGGGCTACCAGCGGGAGACCTTGGCTAAACGGGGGAGGATGGGGATAGAGATTGGAGGCAAGTCAGCAGTAGACGAGGTTGAGCTTAAAGAAAATGGACTTATATGGCTGTACCAGGAACCTTCTCAGTGGGGCCGTCAGAAGAAGAACACTGTTGATGACAGCCTTGGCCAAGGGATGGATATCAAGAAGATGGTCATCTTCTGGTCTCCTGAGAGAGGACACGGTCCGTCATGGGATAAGAAGCATCCCCATGCCTGGTTCTACGTGAGGGGCGAGTTGTCGACACAGGATATAGGAGCTGAGACAAAGCCGGCTGAGGCCACCGTGACTTTAGAGATACCCATCGCCCCAGCTGGGCAGAAAGGAAGTTTGATAGGGATAGAGAAGATAGCGTTTAAGGCGTTCAAGGCATTCTGGTCCTACCACTCGCCGCATCCTTGGCAAAACTGGAGAGACAAGTGGTGGGGCGAGGACACAGAAGATAAAGAAGACGATTAAATCCTGGGGGTCTTAATCAATAAAGAGGGGGGAACTTAAAGAGGCGGGTTCCAGATATGAATTAAGGAGACCCACTTCCCTTTAGCTTTTTTTAAGGTATATCTTCTCTAGGGCAGGCTCTCTATCAATACCTCCTCTCAGCGAGGAACGTTAAGAGATGCAGGAAGACAGGATGCGTAAAATTGATGGCATCGGCAATGGCCTTTGCCTTATCGAGCCTCTCCTGGATAAATTGTTGAGCCTCAGCCAGGATTCCCG
>Ga0299915_10004409_pt1 | contig 10258 bp, 7 predicted proteins | sample RVTome_13_FD_200263 | JGI IMG/M metagenome (GOLD analysis project Ga0299915, IMG submission 200263) | Soil microbial communities from uranium-contaminated site in the Upper Colorado River Basin, Wyoming, United States - RVT92D227 (version 2) ...
TGCCCTGGCGAGCGGCCGGCGTCACGCGGACGTCGATCTGTGCGATCTCGCCCACTGCCAGGTGCTGCGGGGAGGACTGGCCGCGGGCCACCGGGATGCGGCACGGCGCGCGGCCTCCGCGACGCGTGGTGAGGTGTTACGGCTCGCGTCCGGGCGCGCGGCCCTGGCAGCGTTTCACGCGGCCTGTGGCGGCCACACGGCGAATCCGGCGGAGGTCTTCGGCGGAGATGAGACCGGCGCGGCCGCCGTCCCGGACGACGGTTGCCCGACCCGCGCCTGGAGGGCAGTCGTCCCCGGCCCCATCTTCGAGGCCGTGGTGCTCGAAAGGTTCGGCGAGACGGCGGTACCCGAGGCGCTCGAGTGGCGAAGGGGTCGCGGTGGGTACGTCGTGCAGGTGGCGCTCGACGGGCGTGCGATCGGTGGCGATGCCTTCGCGCGGAGTCTCGATGGACGGCTCGGGCATCGAACCATCCGGAGCGCCCGCTTCACCGCGAATACGACCGGTAATGGCGTCCTGGTCGAAGGCACCGGCGTCGGGCACGGCGTGGGACTGTGCCAGGCCGGGGCGGTTCGAAGAGCCTCGGGCGGCGCCACCTACCGGCAGATCCTGGAGTACTACTTCCCCCGAGCCCGTGTCACGGCGGCGCCTCTCCCCCCGCGCCCCCCATCTCGAGCGTCGAGTGGGTTGCGCCATCAGAGGACCAGCCCCGTATGGCGTTTCGCCTCCGCGGCCGCCCGGTCGAGGAGCTCGCGCACCTTGGCGAGGAACTCCCGCGGGACGACCGGCTTGCCGAGCAGTTCCGGGACGTCCTCCCCCGGCCCCGCGCTGTCCAGGACGTCCGCGGCGTACCCGCTCAGGAGGAGCACCGGCATTTGCGGGCACAGCTGCCGGACCCGTTCACTCGCCTCCCGCCCGTTGAGGCGCGGCATGACCACATCGAATACGCACAGGGAGATCGCGTCCCGGTGGGCGGCGAACAGCTCGAGCGCCTCCGCGCCGTCGGCGGCCCTGAGGACCTGGTAGCCCGCGCGCTCCAGGATGCTCCGCATGACCCGGCGCACGAGCACCTCGTCCTCGGCCAGGAGCACCGTCTCCCGCCTGGCCAGCCCTGCGAGCGGCGGCGCCGCGACGGGGGCGGGCTCGGCATCCGGGAGCCCGTCGTGCATCGGCAGGAAGAGGGTCACGGTGGTCCCGGCGCCGGGCGTGCTGCGCACCTGCACGTGCCCCTCGTGCTGACGGACGATGCCGTAGGCGATGGCGAGCCCAAGGCCGGTCCCCTTGCCCTTCTCCTTCGTGGTGAAGAACGGCTCGAAGATGCGAGCGCGCACCTCCGCGGTCATGCCCTGCCCGGTGTCGCGCACCTCGACCTGGGCGTAGCGCCCGCCGCGTCGCAGCCCCCACCCGCGGGCGTGCTCGTCCGAGATCGTCTCCACGCTCATCGTCAGCGTCAGGCGCCCTCCGAGCGGCATGGCGTCGCGGGCGTTGGTGGACAGGTTCATGAGCACCTGCTCCAGCTGCCCGGGGTCGGCGACCACCGGCACCGAAGCGTCCGGGAGGACCACCGCGAGCTCCACGTCCTCGCCGATGATCCTTTCGACCAGCTGCGCCGCATCTCGCACCGTCTCGCGGAGATCGACGGACCGCGGCTTCAGCACCTGCTTGCGGCTGTAGGCGAGGAGACTCTTCGTGAGCCGGCTGGCGCGCTCCGCGGCCTGGAGGATCGCGTCGGCCGCCTCGCGGGCCGGCGTCCCCAGCGGCAGCGTCTCGCAGAGCTCCGAGCCGAAGCCGACGATGACCGTGAGCAGGTTGTTGAAGTCGTGCGCCACTCCCCCGGCCAGGCGCCCGACGGCCTCGAGCTTCTGTGCGTGGAGGAGCTGGGCCTCGAGCCGCTCGCGCTCGGCCGACACCCGGCGCTCCTCGGTGACGTCCAGCATGACCAGCGTGACCCCGTCCTCGGCTGCCATGGCGTTGGCGAGCACCTGCACCGGCTTGCCGCCGTCGAAGCGGCGCAGCGTCAGCTCGCGGTTCGCGATCCTGTGCAGCTGGCGCAGGTCCGCCTGCAAGCGCTCCCACTCCGCGGGCACGGCGAGCATCTCGGCAGCGTTCCTCCCCAGCGCGGCGTCGGCCGAGGTGAGGCCCACGAGGCGCGCCGCCGCCTCGTTGCAGAAGATCACTTCGCCGTCGACGCTTGCCCGCGCGACCGCCACGAGCGGTGTCGAGACGACGTTCCGGTAGTGCCGATCGGCCTCGGCCCGGGCGCGCTCGCGCTCCTGGATGCCGGCCACCATGGCGTCGAAGCTGCCCGCGAGGGCGTCCGTCTCACGGAGCGCGCCCCGCGGCAGCGCCAGGTGGTAGTCACCTCCGGCCACCATCCGCGCCGCCTCGGCCAGCGCCTCGATGGGGCGCTGGATTCGCCGGGACAGGAGGACGGCGGCCGCGAGCGCCAGGAGCGAAGCCAGCGCGAACGCCGCCAGGAAGTAGCCACGGATCCGGGAGACCAGTGCGTATGCGTCGTCGACCGGCTGACTCGCCAGCACGACCCAGCCGGTGAGCGGCACCGGCGTGGCGCTGGCGAGCTGGCGCGTCCCCAGGAAGGCGACCTCGTCCGTCCCCGACCGTCCGGCGAGCGCTCCCCGCACCAGGGCGAAGTCGCCCACGTTCACGCGCTCCTGCACGTGCCGCTCGCTGTCCGCGGCGAGGATGGTCCCGTCGCGGTCGATCACCGTCACGTCCGTCTGCCGCTGCGAGCGGACCCGGGCGACGATGTCGCGCAGGGCGGTGAGATCCAGGTATCCCACCAGCGTCCACGGGTGCCCCGGGACGACGAGCGACACGACGGGCCGCCCGGTCCGGGGGGAGAGCGTGGCCGAGGACCAGGTCGGCTCGGCGCGCCGCCGCGCCTCGGCGACGTACGGGAGCCGGGAGAGGTCGTTGCCCAGCAGGTCGAGGTCCGGCGGCGCCACCTCGACGACCCGTCCGCGCTGGTCGAGGAGCAGCAGCGCCTGGATTGCCGGGTTCGGGACGACGTGCCGCGCCAGGCGCAGCTCGGTGAGGCCGTTCTCTTGCCATGCGTCGACCGAGACCTGGACCTCGCGCAGGTGGAGGAGATGGGCCTCCAGGTGCCGACCGATCTCGGCGGCGACCGCGGCGGCGAGCTGACCGCTGTGCTCGAGGGCGGACCGCCGCGCGGCGCGCAGCGCGCTCCACGCGACGAAGCCACCCAGCGCGGTCGCAGGCAGGAGCGCCACCGCCAGGAACGCGGCCAGCAGCTGCCACCGCAGCGATCGAGGCGCGCCCCTCATTCCAGCGGCACCATCCGGCCGTGCTCGACCGTGAACAGGTAGACGCGCCGATCGACGTCTCCGAAGCGATCGACGTGGATGGGGCCCTGCAGGCCCTGCACGGTCCCCAGATCCAGCACCGCGCGGCGGATCCCGCTCCGCGTCGCATCGCGGCGCAGCCCCGCCGCGAGGAGCTGGACGGCCTCGTAGGACACGACCGCCGCGAAGTCGGCGGGCCGATGGAAGCGCGCGTCGTAGGCGTCCAGGAAGCGGCGGAAGCGCGGCGAGGCGTCCATCATGTTCACCGCCTGCGGGAAGAGCGCGCCCTCCGTGGCCTCGCCTCCCTGGGCCAGGATCTCCTGGGTGAAGCCCCAGTCCGAGCCGAGCAGCTTCACCGTCGCGGACCGCTTCCGGATCTGCTGGAAGGTCGCGGCCGTGTCGAGCGCGTTCGCGATGACCATCACCCCGTCCACGCCGTCCCGCAGGCAGCGCTCGGCCAGGGCGGCGAAGGAGGTGCCACCGCCCGACGCGAAGGTGAGGTCCACCACCGACGCCCCGCGGGCTTCCAGCCCCTGCCGGAAGCCGGCGGCGTACGTCCGGCTGTAGGTGGCGTTCGTGGTGTCCTGGACGATCGCTACTCGGCGCACGTGGGCGCGCTCCACCGCGGCCTGGGCGAGTCGACGCGCCGAGACGTCGTTGGCGACCATGAGGCGGACGAGCCAGTCGTCCCGACCGGAGAAGTCCGGCGAGCTCACGGTCGGGGAGATCATGAGCACCTGCGCGCGGTCCACGATCGGCAGCGTGGCCGCCGCCATGCTGCTCGTGACATGGCCGACCATCGCCACCACGCCGGCATTCACGAGCTCGTTCACCGCGCGCCGCGCCTGCTCGGGATCCTGCCCATCGTCCCGGACGACGAGCTCCAGCCTGCGCCCTGCGATGCCCCCGGCCTCGTCGATCTCGGAGACGGCCAGCGTGGCGCCGTTCCGGCTCGAGATCCCCAGATCGGAATGGCGTCCGGTGAGCCCGGAGACCATCCCGACGCGGATGGGCTCGCTGCGCGCGCAGGCGAGCGCGAGGGCCACGAGCAGCAGGGGGTGCACGACTCGGGACATGGGGTCGCCCCTCAACGGCGCAGAACCGACTCCAATATTGATTGTACGCTCCTCGCCGAAGAGAAGGCTCGCCTGGCACGCTGACTCCCTTGTATCTGGTGGGTTTCGTTGACCCGGTGTTGCGCGCGCGCGGCGCATGGGCAAACCGCCGCCTGCCGCGCTCGCCGGGTGCGGCGCTGCGGCTCCGCGACCCGGGCTGGGACCGGGCGTTCTGGGTCGAAGCTGCGGCGGGCGTGAGCAAGATGGTCCTATGCGGTCGTCATCCGTGACAGCGCTGGTCGGTTGACGTGATCCTCGTAGGGCGGGGGCTCACGGCGGGCGATCACCGCTGTGAGAGCCAGCTCCTGGTCGGCAAGGACGGGGCTCTTCGTGGTGGGGAGACGAGCTGTCGCAGCCCTGAGGATGACCTTTGCACCCTGGCACCCGGCTCACCGATGAAGGTGGCGATGGCCCTGATGCGTCGCGGCCCGAGGCTTGTCCTGCGATGACCGCGGCAGGCCCTCCTCGCGGGGAAGCCGAGCCACCGGCCGGTCACGTCGCAGGAAGAAGTCCCGGTCGGGAAGCCGCTCGCCGCGCCGCCGCCAGGGAAGGGTAACTCCACCCTGCTGTAGAAGGCCGCTCAGCGCCTCCAGGACAGCAGCGTCGCCGTCCGTGTCGAGGAAGCGTTTGCAGTGCGAGTGGCCCATGGCTACCACAGCCAGGATGCTCCTCCTCGCAGTGCATTGGCAAGAGCCGCACGGCCTCCGCATTCGCGGTCGAGGTCGCCGTCGGCGGCCGGTTCGTGCAACGGTTACTTCGTCCGTTCATCGCCCGCTCGCGACAGTTCGTCGGAGCAGTCGACCGTTCGTCGCAGCGGTCACCGCCCGGGCGTCGACCCGGCCTAAGGTCGCGAACCTGCCATTTCTTACGGGCGACAGGGCTAGCCAGTCCGTGTGATCGTCGAGCTGAGGTGCAGCCCGGCCGAGAGGAGGAGGAGTCTGCCATGGCACGTCGCGTCATCTTCTTCGTCGTCGGGGTCCTGGCGTACGGCCTGTTCCTGGCCACCGTGTTCTGCTGGATCTGCTTCGTCGGCAACCTGGCCCTTCTCAAGGGCATCGACGAGGGTGCGGCCGTGCCTTGGCCGCAGGCGCTCGCGGTCGACCTCGCCCTCATCGCGCTCTTCGGTGTGCAGCACAGCGTGATGGCACGGCCTGCATTCAAGCGGTCCTGGCAGCGCGTCATCCCGACACCGCTCGAACGCAGCTTCTACGTGCTGCTGTCCAGCGGCTGCCTCCTGTTGCTGTTCTGGTGGTGGCAGCCGCTGCCCGCACCGGTGTGGGACGTCTCGGGTACCCGCGTCGGCGGAGCTTTGACAGCGCTGTATTGGGTGGGCTGGGGCATGGTGATTGCGTCGACTCATCTGATCGATCACTTCGATCTCTTCGGCCTGCGACAGGTCACGCTGTTCCTGCGCGGCGTCGAGTACACGCCGCCCGCGTTCAAGCAGCCGTTGGTCTATCGCTTCGTGCGACACCCGTTGATGCTGAGCACCTTGATCGCGTTCTGGGCGACGCCGCGCATGAGCGCGGGGCACCTGGTGTTGGCCGGCGGCATGACGTTGTACACCCTCATCGGCATCGCCTTCGAAGAGCGGGACCTCCTGGTTGCGCACGGTGAGTCCTATGCGAAGTACCGCACCCAGGTCCCGATGCTCATCCCGCTGTCCCGTGGTCGCACGGCCGTGAGCCAAGGAAGATCGACATGACCAAGGACGCCGGAGTCTTCCGCCTCCTCCAGCAGCACCTCGACCGACAGGCGGTCGGCTTCCCAGCGAGCCGAACGGGCGCGGACATTCGAATTCTCAAGAAGCTCTTCTCCCCTGAGGAGGCGAGGATCGCCCTCCTCGTCCACACCACGCCTGCTCCGCTGGTGGAGATCGCGGAGCGCGCCGCTCCGGAGTTCTCGCCGGAGCAGACGGAGCTTCTGCTCAGGAGCATGGCATCGAAGGGGAGCCTCGGGTGGAAGGAGAAGGGCGGGGTCGAACACTGGTTCGTCCAGCCCCTGGTGATCGGCATGTTCGAGACGTTCCAGGACGGTACCCCCGCGCCGGAGCTGCTCGCCGACGTGGACAAGTACTTTCAGTCCGGGTACGGGCTAGCCTTCGTGACCGCCAGGCCCTCCCAGGCGCGGACCATCCCCATCGGAGCAAGTATCTCGGTGGAGCACCACGTCGCCACCCACGATCAGATCCGCAGCATCGTCCAATCTGCCCGCGGCCCCTTCGTCGTCCTGATGTGCATCTGCCGCGAGATCAAGGCGCTCGCGGCGGAGCCTTGCGGCAAGACCACCCGGTCGGAGACGTGCCTCGCGCTCGACGACGCGGCCATGGCGATGCTCCGTCGAAGCCGTGGGCGCGAGGTCAGTCGCGACGAGGCGCTGGCCATCCTCCAGCAGAACCAGGCGGACGGCCTGGTCCTGCAAACCTCCAACGCGCAGCGCCCCGAGTTCGTCTGCTCGTGCTGCGGCTGCTGCTGCGGGTTGCTCCGCGTACAGAAGCACCTGACGCACCCCGTCGACTTCTGGACGAGCAACTATCACGCCGTGGTGACGGCGGGGGCCTGCTCGGGCTGCGGCGACTGCGTCGCCCGTTGCCAGGTCGATGCGGTCACCATGGCAGGGCCGGATGACACCGCGCAGATCAAGCTGGAGCGATGCATCGGCTGCGGACTCTGCGTGCCCACGTGCCCATCCGGCGCGCTTCGGCTCGAGAAGAAGTCCCCCCAGATCGCTCCTCCAGAAGATCCCGAGGCCCTCTACGAGGTGATCCTGTCAAACAGGAGGAAGGCGCTCGGTCAGATGTAGCCACGCAGCGCTCACGTCGATGCGACCTTCTCCGGGACCTGCTCACCCACGAGCTTTCGTGCCGCAGCTTCCTGCGAGCGTCGCTCGGGTAGCTGGCGGAGGGTCCCGCCGGTGCTACGCCGCGCGCCCGGCCGGCTCGTTCCCGCCGAGCGGCGAGCGCGCAGGCTGCGCCGTGACGCTTGCGTCGGAGAGCGCCCACACCACCACCAGCCCGCGGCCCACCAGGCTCAGTTCCTCGCCCGCCGTGAGCACGTGATCGTCGGGATCGCCTCGGAACGTGACGAGGACGGTGCCCGCCTCGCACCGCACCAGCAGCCCGTCGCGCCCCGGATGGAGCCTGAGCGTCTGGTTGTCCGCGAGCGTCCACGAGCCGCGGCTCGCCTCCGCGCTCGCACGACGCGTGGGCCGCCACGCCGAGAGCCGCCGCGACAGGGACCCATGTGGTCGGTCCTTCACGAGGGTGGCCATCATCTCCGTCATCGTCCGAGCGCTCATCGCATCCTCCGTTCCCGCTCGAACATGGAGCCGTACCGGCACTTGCTGAAGTGCCGGTTCCGACATTATTCATGTGCCGGTGCGCTCCTGGACCCTGGCACTCCCCGTCGATCGCTCCGATCCCGCGCCGGTCGTTCGGCAGATCGCGCGCGCCATCTCAGGGCACGTCAGCGCCGGCCGGCTCCGCCCCGGCGAGCGCCTCCCGGGCACCCGGACGATGTCGCGCATCCTCGACGTGCATCGCAACACCGTCGCGGCGGCGTACGCGGAGCTCGCCGCCGAGGGCTGGATCGCGTCGGCCTCCGGCCGCGGGACGTTCGTGTCCGCGGCGATACCGGCCGTCCGGCTGTCCAGGGTTCCACCCTCCGCGCACGCCGCCCGGAGCCCCGGGTACGATCTCGTCCCCGGCCCCACGCGGTCGCCGTCGCGAGCCGGCCCGCGCGGATCCATCGTGCTCGAGGGCGGCGTCCCTGATCTCCGCCTCGTGCCCGTGGCCGAGCTCGCCCGCGCCTACCGGCGCGCGCTCCGCCGCCCCGGGATCCTGGGCTACGCCAATCCGCGCGGGAAGCTTCGCCTGCGCGCCGCCATCGGGGCGATGCTGCGCTCCACGCGCGGGCTCGATCCGGACCCCGAGCGGCTCATCATCACCCGCGGCGCTCAGCTCGCGCTGAGCGTCGCCGCGCGGGCGCTCGTCCGCCCCGGCGACGCCGTCGCCGTCGAGGAGCTCGGGTACGCGGCGGCGTGGGAGGCCTTCCGCGCCGCCGGCGCGCGCCTGGTGCCCCTCCCCGTCGACGAGAGCGGCGTGCGCGTGGACGCGCTCGAGGCGCTCGCGGCCCGCGAGCGCGTCCGCGCCGTGTACGTGACGCCGCACCACCAGTACCCGACCACCGCCACGCTCCCCGCCGGGCGCCGCCTCGCGCTTCTCGGGCTCGCCGCGTCCCGGCGGATCGCGATCGTGGAGGACGACTTCGATTGCGAGTTCCACTACGACGGGAGGCCCGTCCTGCCGCTCGCGGCCAGCGATCCCGCCGGCGTCGTCGTGTACGTGGGGACCCTGTCGAAGGTGCTCGCTCCCGGGCTCCGGCTCGGCTACGTCCACGCGCCCCAGGAGACCGTCGCCTGCCTCTCCGAGCACCGGCGTTACCTGGATCGCCAGGGCGACGGCGCGCTCGAGCTCGCCATCGCCGAGCTCCTCGAAGACGGGGAGATCCCGCAGCACGTCTGGCGCATGCGCCGCATCTACGGCGCGCGGCGCGACGCCCTCGCCGACGCGCTCCGCCGCGAGCTTGCCGGCGCTCTCGAGTTCACCGTCCCGGGCGGCGGCATGGCGGTGTGGTGCCGCGTGGCGGGCGACGTCGACGTGGAGCGCTGGGCGGATGCGTCCGCCGCCCGCGGCGCCCCGTTCGCCACGGGCCGGGAGTTCACCTTCGATGCGTCGCCTCTGCCCGCGCTCCGCCTCGGCTTCGCTGCGGAAGCCGAGAAGGAGCTCCGAGAAGCCGCGCGCCGGATGGCCGCGTCCCTGCCGCGGCGCTGACCCGGGCTTGGTGTCGGGCTGCATCTATGGTTCAACGAGGCTCATGAACCCCGGGCTGCAGTCCCTGCTCGACACGGTGCTCGATGGACGTACCAAGGGCATCCCACAGGGTGCAACGCCGCTGCGCCTCGGCGACGTGGGCCGCCGCGGGTGGAACCTCCTCGCGGGCGATCTCGACACGCCGGTCGCCCTGCTCAAGGCCTCCGCCCTGGACGCCAACGCCGCGTGGATGGCGGAGTTCTTGCGGCGGGTGGGCGCGAGCCTGTGCCCTCACGGCAAGACGAGCATGGCGCCGCAGCTCTTCCACCGCCAGCTGGCGGAAGGCGCCTGGGGCATCACGCTCGCGACGCCGCACCAGGTCCGCATCGCCTACCAGTTCGGGGTGAGACGCATCCTGCTTGCCAACCAGCTCGTCTCCGAGGGCGCCATCGCTTGGGTCCAGCGCCTTCTGGACGAGGATCCGTCCCTCGACTTCACCTGTCTCGTGGACTCGCTGGAGGGGGTGCGCCGCCTCGAGACCGCCCGTGGGGAGCGGCCGCTGCACGTACTGCTCGAGCTGGGTGTCCCTGGAGGTCGCACGGGCGCTCGCGGCACCGAGGCCGCGCTGGCGGTGGCGCGCGCCGTCCGATCCTCGGCGCGGTTGCGGCTGCGCGGCGTGGAGTGTTTCGAAGGGATCGTGGGAAGCCCGGACGCCTCCGCCGACTGCACCAAGGTCCAGGCCTGGCTCGACGGGCTGGCCGAGATCGCCCGGAGCTGCGCCGAGCAAGATCTCCTCGAGACGGACGAGGTGCTGCTCAGCGCGGGCGGCTCCGCGTACTTCGACCTCGTGGCGGCCCGTCTCTCGCAGGTTGATCTCGGCCGCAGGTCGCGCGTGCTCCTGCGAAGCGGTTGCTATGCCTTCCACGACGTGGCGCACTACGCCCACCTGCTGGAGCGCCTGGAACGGCGCCTGCCGGACCCCTGGCGCGTGCCCGGCAAGCTACGGCCGGCG
>Ga0299915_10004410_pt1 | contig 10257 bp, 5 predicted proteins | sample RVTome_13_FD_200263 | JGI IMG/M metagenome (GOLD analysis project Ga0299915, IMG submission 200263) | Soil microbial communities from uranium-contaminated site in the Upper Colorado River Basin, Wyoming, United States - RVT92D227 (version 2) ...
AATAGGTTCAGGCTTAGGTTCAGGTTAAGGGTTAAGATTTTATTTCATCAACCTTAACCTCAACCTCAACCTTAGCCTTAATAGAATCCCTAACCTTGACTTTTATTCTTTGGCATTTGACAGTTATTCATCAGGACATAATTGTATGGATGTTAAAGACTGTGCCGTTCGTGCTGAGCTTGTCGAAGCATGAACAGCGTGACGACACACCCTTTGACAAGCCTGTCCTGAGCAAACCGTTCACTCTTCGAGAGCCTCAGGGCGAACGGTGATTGCCCGAATGAAGAGTATTGGGGTTATAAAAAATTTTCGGAATAATATGTCATCTCAATTATGGAATCCTTAGTAAATCTAATGGAACATTCTGCCTTTGTTCATCTCCATCTCCATAGCCAGTATAGCCTGCTGGATGGTGCGATCCGGTTTGAGGACTTATTCGCTCTGGCAAGACAGTATCGGATGAATACGCTTGCCCTCACCGACCATGGAAATATGTTTGGAGCCGTCGAATTTTATCAGATGGCCATTAAGCATGGAATCAAGCCCATCGTTGGATGTGAGACCTACGTGACCCCCAGAAGCCGATTGGAGAGGAAGTCGGTAGAAGGGGGAGAAGGGGTTTATCATCTCACCCTTCTGGCCAAAAATAGGACAGGCTACTTCAATTTGATCAAGTTGATCAGCCTCGCTCACCTCGAAGGATTTTATTACAAGCCAAGGGTCGATAAAGAGCTTTTATTAAAGTATCATGAAGGATTGATCGCCCTCAGCGGCTGCCTCAAAGGAGAGATTGCAGTTCACGCAGGCCGGGGGGAGATGAAAAAAGCCATTCAGGCAGCAGAGGAATACGGAAAGATATTCGATCAACGCCGTTTCTTCATAGAGATTCAGAAGAACGGAGTGGAAAATCAACATCTGGTCAATGAACGACTCCTGGAAATCGCCAAGAAGCTCTCCTTTCCCCTCGTTGCAACCAATGACTGTCATTATCTCCATCGAGAGGATGCCAAAGCCCATGAGGTTCTCCTTTGCCTTCAAACCGGAAAGACACTCAATGATAGCGACCGAATGATATTCTCTTCAGACGAATTTTATTTTCGATCCCCGCAAGAGATGGCCGAGCTTTTCAGGGAAACTCCCGAGGCCGTCAGCAACACCCTGGAAATTGCAGAAGAATGCAATCTGGAACTGAAGTTCGAGGAGAAACATATTCCGAGGATTTCCGTCCCCCAGGGTGAGTCTCTGGACACCTACCTGGAAAGGCTTGCCAGGATAGGCCTGGAGAGGCGGCTTGAACCTTATCGGGAAAAGGAGGACTTTGAAGATCGAACCTCCAGATACCGTTCACGATTAGAGGAGGAGCTCAGGATCATTCAATCGATGGGGTATTCGGGATATTTTTTAATCGTCGCAGATTTTATCCATTTTGCCAAAGAAAAAGGAATCCCGGTCGGCCCCGGGCGAGGCTCTGCGGCCGGAAGCCTGGTTGCCTATGCCTTGAATATTACCGATCTCGATCCCATCGAATTCGATCTCATCTTTGAACGGTTCTTAAATCCTGGGAGAAAGAGCAGCATGCCCGATGTGGATGTCGATTTCTGCATTGAGGGAAGGGATGATGTCATTCGGTATGTGATGGAGAAATACGGGAAGGAGAATGTCGCTCAGATCATCACCTTTGGAAAGATGCAGGCGAGAGCGGTCATCAGGGATGTGGGGCGGGTCATGGGTCTTCCCTATGCAGAAGTCGATCGAATTGCCAAACTGATTCCTGGGACCCCGAACATCACATTGGACCAGGCCCTAGAACAGGAACCTCAGATCAAGGAACTGCTCCAGAAAGACTCGAAAGTGGCTGCCCTTTTTAAAGTTGCCAGATCCCTGGAAGGGTTGACCCGTCATTCCTCCACCCATGCTGCCGGCGTGGTCATCTCGAACAAATCGCTCATGGAGTACCTACCCCTCTATCGCGGACAAGATGGAGAGGTGATGACTCAGTATGCGATGAAGGAAGTGGAGGCCATCGGGTTAGTCAAATTTGATTTCCTGGGCCTTAAAACTCTTACGGTGGTGAACCACGCCATTCAACTGATCGAAAAGAACCAGGGGATAAAAGTCGATCTCTCCAAGATTCCTCTCGATGACCGTGAGGTTTATGCATCACTCGGAGGAGGTTCCAATCTCGGCATCTTTCAGTTGGAAAGTTCAGGGATGAAAGACCTTCTGATCAAACTTAAACCGGAGAGCTTCACGGATATCATTGCCCTGGTGGCCCTCTATCGGCCTGGACCATTGGACAGCGGGATGGTGGGTGAGTTTGTTAAACGCCGTCATGGAAAGGGGTCCATCTCGTACGAAGTTCCAGTTCTCGAAGGAATCCTGAGCGATACCTATGGGGTCATCGTCTATCAGGAGCAGGTCATGCGTATTGCCAGTGTTCTGGCCAGTTTCACTCTGGAGGATGCGGATAATCTGCGGAGGGCGATGGCGAAAAAGGATACCGGGGAGATGGAGAAACAGAAAAAGAAGTTTCTCGAAGGGGCTAAGAAGAACCGGGTGCCGGCTAAGAAAGCTGAGAAGATTTTTGAACAGATGGAGACGTTCGGTCGGTATGGCTTCAATAAATCCCACAGCGCAGCCTATGCGCTCATCGCCTATCAGACGTCCTATCTGAAAACCCATTATCCGATAGAATTTATGGCCGCCCTGCTGACCAGTGAAGTTCAGAACGCAGATAAAATCATGAAATATATTGCCGAATGTCGCGATATGGGAATCTCCATCCTGCCTCCGGACATCAATGAGAGTCAAAGGAATTTTACAGTGGTGGGGAATCAGATTCGTTTCGGGCTGGCAGCCGTAAAAAATGTGGGTGATGCCGCGATCGAGGTCATCCTTAGAGAGAGGGAAGAAAAGGGGCGATTTCATTCTCTCCACGATTTCTGTGGGAAGGTTGATTTAAGAAAAGTGAATCGCAGGGTGATCGAAAGTTTAATCAAATGCGGTGCCTTCGACTTCTCCAAAGCTTATCGATCACAGATGTTGGCCCTTTTGGATGATACCATGGAACGGTCCCAGGAAGCCCAACGAAGGAGAGAAGGGGCTCAGATGAGCATGTGGAAAGGTCCGTCGGGCGAGCAGGAGGAGAGCTATCCTGACATCGAGGAATTTCCTGAAAATCAATTGATCCTTTTTGAAAAGGAGACCATCGGATTTTATATCTCCCGGCATCCCCTCTCAGCCTATCAGGAAGAGGTAAAAAGATATACGGATGAAGATATTTCCACCCTGGGAAAGTTACAGAATGGTCAGGAGGTTAAACTATGCGGTCTCGCGAATAGCCTGAAGGAGATTGTGACCAAAAAGGGAGATCGCATGGCTTTTTTAAACCTGGAGGACATGAAGGGATTTGTGGAGGTGATCCTCTTCCCGGAGGTTTTTAAGAACGCTTCAACCCATTTAAGAGGGGGCGATCCCATTCTGGTCCGAGGAATCCTTGACCTTTCAGAAGATCGAATCAAAATAAAGGCAACAGAAGTCCAATCCCTTACTGAGTGGATCTCTTCTTCCCAAAAGATTCTCCACATTAAGATTCCTATTCTCTCCTTATCCAAAACGGGGCTCAGTGATTTAAAAGAGATCCTCTCCGCCCATCATGGATCCTGCAGAGTCTTCCTTCACATCACGAACGGAGGACGTCGAGAGACGGTCATTGCCCTGGCGGATGATTTTCGGGTTGATCCCTCACAGAATTTGAAAAACAGTATCCAAACGCTCTTCCCCTCTCCCCATCTTACTTTTGAGTGGGGTTAAAAAATGGCCAAACACTATCTGGATTTTGAAAAACCCCTCATTGAGCTGGAAAACGAGATTGACCATTTAAAAAGGTTTTCGAAAGGGAGACACCTCCACTTCGACGGTCAGATCAAGAACCTGGAAGATAAACTTAACCGACTGCGGAAAGAAATCTTCTCCAACCTGACAGGATGGCAGATCACTCAGATTGCCCGGCATATTGGACGGCCGAGGGCGTCCCATTACATCCAGTGGATGTTTGAAGACTTCGTCGAACTCCACGGAGATCGCTACTACGGTGATGACCCGGCCATCATCACTGGAATCGGCAAGTTTAATGGACGTTCCGTGGTCGTTGTTGCCCATCAGAAGGGGACAGATATGAAGGAGATGGCCTTCCGGAATTTCGGGATGCCTCATCCGGAGGGTTATCGAAAGGCCTTGAGAGTGATGAAGTTAGCCGAGGGTTTCAAAAAACCGATTATCACGATGATCGACACACCCGGCGCTTTTCCAGGAATAGAGGCTGAAGAAAGGGGACAAGCCGAGGCCATTGCTAAAAATCTTAAATCGATGATGCTGCTCCAAACCCCCATCATCACAGTGGTCATTGGAGAAGGAGGAAGCGGAGGGGCGCTCGCTATTGGAGTGGGAGATCGAATTTTAATGCTGGAATATTCCATTTACTCCGTTATCTCCCCGGAGGGATGTGCGGCCATTCTCTGGAAGGATGGCGAAAAGGGAAAAGCGGTAGCAGCCGATTCCCTGAAATTGACCGCTCGCGACCTTCACCGTCTGGGAGTGATCGACGAGGTGGTGATTGAACCTCTGGGAGGAGCCCATCGCGATCCCAGGGAGGTGGGCCATCGGTTTAAAGAGGCAGTGGAACGACATTTGATGGAACTGGAAAAGTTTGAAATGGATGAATTGTTAAATAATCGATACGAGAAGTTTCGAAAAATAGGCGCCTTTACAGAGGAAGGTGGAAAGTAGAAATGGGCTATCGTAGTGTTTCAGCAATGAATTTACAGTGTTGTCATTCCGGACTTGATTAAGCCTGCCCCGTACTTGATACGGGGGAATCCAGTGTTTTCTATCTGGAATCCCGCTCCCGCGGGAATGACAGTGCCTGACCTATTGCAAAGCTGTTACTGTAACACTAAACCACCTTCTGCGTTTGAGATAATGATGTCAGGGAAAATTCAGATTTTACCAGAGCCCATATCCCAGATGATTGCAGCAGGGGAGGTCGTGGAAAGGCCAGCCTCTGTGGTGAAGGAGCTCGTTGAAAACGCCATCGATGCCGGAGCTTCTGAAATCCTTGTGGAGTTAAAAGCAGGGGGACTCCAAATGATCCGGGTGGTCGATAATGGAGAAGGGATGACACCGGAAGATGTGCCGCTAGCTCTCAGGCGATTTGCGACAAGCAAAATCAGGGAAGTGGAAGACCTCTATTCGATCCAGACCATGGGATTTAGAGGGGAGGCGCTACCGAGCATTGCTTCTGTTTCACAGATGGTTGTTAAGACTCGCGTGCAACATGCGATCAGCGGGGCACAGGTCGTCTGTGAGGGAGGGGAGATCAAGAGCATTTCAGAGATAGGGTGTCCAGAAGGGACAGAGGTGGAGGTCAAGCAGCTTTTTTACAACCTTCCGGTGAGGAGGAAGTTTTTAAGATCGATTCGGACAGAGCTGCGGTATGCCCTCCAGTTTTTTCTAAGAACGAGCCTTTCCCATTCCTCAATCACCTTCAAGTTCATCCACGATAACCGTTTGCTTCAGGAGTTGCTCAAGACGGAGTCGCCTCTGGTTCGAATCGAAGCTGTCCTGGGAAGGGAAAGCACCGATCATCTCCAGCCCATCGCCTTTCAAGAGGACGAAGTGGAGATTTCCGGTTTTGCCAGCCTCCCCTCGATTTCGAAAGGGAATGGTGATGGGATCTCCATTTATATCAATCGCAGATTTGTGAGGGATCGAATTATTTATAAGGCGATCCTCGATGCCTACCGGCATATCATTCCTGCGGACCGATTCCCCATTGTCGTTCTCTTTATCAGCCTCAACCCTTCTTCAGTCGATGTGAATGTCCATCCGGCAAAATCAGAGGTGAAATTTAAGGAACCTGAAAAGATCTATCATTCCGTCTGGGCGGCTATCCGAAGCCTGCTCGAAGAAAAACCCAAGTCTCTGGAAGGAATTTTCCCTGCCCCCAAAGGAGAGACCTTTAGGAGAGAGAAGGAGTTGTCCTTTCTACCCTTTCAGAAATCCCCAACATTCTATTCTACGCAGTCCGAAGAAGATAGAATTGGGCCTCAAGGGGTGAGGGAAGGGGAAGGGCATCGATGGGAAACAATGAGGAAGTTTCCTTTAAGGATCATTGGTCAGATCTGGGGAACGTATATCCTCTGCGAGGAAGAAGGCCGATTAATATTCATCGACCAGCATGCTGCCCATGAAAGAATCCTTTTTGAAAAATTTAAAAGGGAATTAGAAAACCACTCTCTTGTGTCCGAGAAGTTACTCGTCCCCATCTTGACGGAATTATCAGTTGAGGAATCATTGATTCTTGATTCCGCAGGAGAAGCTTTTCAGGCCCTTGGCTTTGAAATCGAATCCGCAGGCGAAAAACTTTATGCAATCAGTTCCATTCCTTCCTTTGTCAGTCAAAATGATGCGAAAGATGTCGTCAGGGACATCCTGGAGGATTTATCCCTTTTAAAGAGGGAAGGGGAAGGATCCGATGGACTCCAGACCCTTCTCATTTCTCTGGCTTGTCATTCTGCGGTTCGGGCAAATTCCCCGCTGAGGAGGGAAGAGATAGAAGAACTGATCAGCAAACTCGGTCCTTTCCATTATTCAACCACCTGCCCCCACGGACGCCCCATCTTCTTTCTCTTTCCCATCGATGAGTTGGGAAGGCAGTTTAAACGGAATCCTATTGGATCATGATTCTCCGGTATCATTCAATCCGTATTTTTCGAGCCGGTAACGCATTGAGCGAAAATTGATATGGAGGAGGTCAGCAGCCTTCTTTTTGATCCCCTTGGTTCGATCCAAAGCCTTCAGCAAGAGCGTTCTTTCAAGATCTTCCACTACCTTTTCAAGATCAATCCCTTCGATTGGAAGGTCGAGATTGAGGGCCCCTTTTTTCTGGGGGAGCTGATCGTCGAGGTAGGAGCTGAGGTTTTGTGGGGTCAACTCCTGAGCCATCTCCAACGCCACCGCCCTTTCGATAATATTCTGAAGTTCCCTCACATTTCCAGGATAGTCATACTGGACTAAAATACGAAGCGCCTCCGGAGCAATCACGGTGATGGGTTTGCCGAGATCTTCTGCATACTTTTTTAAAAAATGGTTGGCCAAAGGAACAATATCCTCTTTTCTCTCCCTCAGGGTTGGGAGTTTAATCTGAATGACATTAAGGCGGTAGAAGAGGTCCTCCCGGAATTGTTTTTCCCTGACCGCTTCTTCGAGGTCTTTGTTCGTTGCAGAGATGATGCGGACATCGACCCGGATATCTTCTGTGCCTCCGACTCGTTTGAACTCCTTGTCCTGTAAGACGCGAAGTAATTTGACCTGCATCATCAAGGGAAGCTCGCTGATTTCATCTAAAAAGATGGTCCCTTCATCGGCCACTTCGAAGAGCCCTTTTTTAGTGGTAATGGCGTCTGTAAAAGCTCCTTTCATATGGCCGAAGAGTTCACTTTCAATGAGAGATTCAGGGATGGCACCACAGTTGAGTGTGACGAAAGGTTTATCCTTCCGAGGACTGTTATAGTGGATGGCCTTTGCTACCAACTCCTTTCCGGTTCCGCTCTCTCCAGTGATCAGGATGTTCGTTTTGGTGGGAGCAACTTTCTCCAGGAGGTCATACAGTTCCAGCATCTTGCTGCTCTGCCCAATGATATTTTCAAAATGGTATCGGTCCCTGACCACCTGCTTTAAAATCATATTCTCTTTCTGAAGCTGTTTTTTCTCCAGAGCATTTTTGATGATCAACTTGATCTCTTCGATTTTAAAAGGTTTTGTAATATAATCATAAGCCCCTTCCTTCATCGCCTTGATCGCGGTATCGGCAGAGGCATAAGCTGTGATGATGATGACAATTGTTTCAGGGGAAAAGGATTTAATTCTTTTCAGGGCAGAAATGCCGTCTAACTTTGGCATGCGGATGTCCACAAGGGCTAAGTCGAAGATATCCTTTTCAATTAATTTGAGCACTTCTTCCCCATTAGAGGCCAGTGCTACCTTATAGCCCTCCTTTTTGAGCATGATGTCTAAGAATTCCCTCATGCTTTTTTCATCATCCGCGACCAGAATTTTATCTTTTAACATTCTCTTTTCCTTCAGTTGTGCTTCTCTGCAAAAATCAATCACCAGGCAAGAAAAGGGTAAACGTTGATCCTTTTCCCACCTCACTATCGACTTTGATCACCCCATTATGGTTTTCAATAATTTTATGAACGATCGATAGGCCCAAGCCCGTCCCTCCTTCCTTGGTCGTGTAAAAAGGTTCGAATATTTTATCTTTTTCATGGGGGGCGATGCCGACGCCCGAATCCATGATCATCACTTTTGTCCATCCTTTCTCTTTTCCCGGGATCGGTAATAGAAGGCCAGATGCGGAAAAGGCCCCATTTCCTTTTTCCATTTTGATTCGAATTTCACCGCCATTGGAGATGGCCTGACCAGCATTGATCAAGAGATTCCAGAATACCTGTCGCAACTGGTCTGGATCGACCATGGCCTCTATTTTTTCATGTGTATCTGTACGGGCGATCTGTATCCCATCATGAAAAAACGGAGAGTGAATGAAGAGCTCGATCGTTTCATCAATGATTTTTCCAACCTCCCAGAAGGTTCGACGGGTCTGGGGAGGGTGGGCAAAGAGGAGAAAGTCGGTGATCAATGCATTCAGTCTCTCCGACTCCCGCAGGGTGATCTCCATCAGATGTTGTTGATGATGATCCAGGGTGAGTTCCGATTTAAGCATCTGAATCGATCCGCTCAACGAGGCGAGAGGATTTCTAATCTCATGGGCCATCCCAGCTGCCAGAGAGCCAATCGCTGCCATCTTGTCGAAACGTTTCATCTGTTCTTCCATCTCTTTAAATCTGGTAATGTCTTGGAAAATGAGGGTGTAACCAATCAGCGCCCCCCCAAGGTCACTCAACGGGGAAATGGAGAATCCGAGATAAATTTTTCGTCCATCAAGATGGGTAAGGATCGTTTCATAGCGTTGATAATCGAGAGGAAGAGTCGATCCTTTCTTTTTGACATCTTCAATTAAGCCCTTAATCTTGGGGAAGAGATCATAGATGGAGGTATGTTGTAATTCCTCTCCCCTTCGATTCAGGATCTTTCCTGCCGTCCGATTCAAAAAGTTAATCTTTCCATCCAGGTCAATCGTAAGCAGACCACTGTCCAGGCTCTGAATGATATTTCGGTTAAAAACCTCCAGTTCATTGTAATCAACCTGTTTCTGAATGAGTTCGCCTTTTTTCTTCTTCAATTCTTCAGAGATGGTGCTGCTCAGGAAGGCGACAATATAGAAGGCAGCCATATAGATGATGAGAGAGTAAAAAATCTGGCTGGCTTCATAAGCAGAAGGCTGGCCCGAAGGGTTGAACCATTGGTAGAGTTGGAGTAAGAGAAGGAAACCATAGAGAAAGGTAGAAAGGGAGGCCGATAGAAAAGCCCCTCGCTTATAGAAGATGATGCTGCTTCCGATAATCGAAAAGATGTAAGCGATCGGAAAGAAGCTCTCCTTCCCGCCGGTGTAATAGATTAGTCCGGCGATAAAAAGATGATCGATTCCTATCTGAAGAAAAGTGAATCGGCGGAGGTCTTTCACCCGATTCAAGAAAAAGGCGTAACCAATCGTCACAAGATAAAAAAGACCGATGAAGTAATAAAACTGGTTGGTCATGTGAATAAAAATATATTTCTTCTCTGAGATCTGAAAGAGGAACGTAATCGCAAGAAGGAGGGTGAGGATGATGCTTCTCCATAGCATCAATCCCTTCGCACTGTTAAGAAATTTATGATGAGTATCAGGGAGAAGGTTTGAATTCATTTTCGTGAAACTCCCCCATTCGGAAAAGTTTGGAGAAAAACCCTTTATTGAATTGCGGATGCCATTTGAAAGATAGGGAGATACATGGCAATGACGACACCCCCAATCACCACCCCCAGAAAGATCATGAGGAAAGGCTCCAGAAGAGCGGTTAGATTTCCAACAGCGACATCCACTTCCTCTTCATAAAAATCTGCAATCTTCGAGAGCATGGTATCCAGGGCACCGGTCGATTCTCCCACAGAGATCATTTGTATGACCATCGGAGGGAAAATCCCGCTGCGACCCAGCGGCTCCGCAATGGTTTCACCTTCGCGAATACTAGCCCTTGCGTTGAGAATCGCGATTTCAACGGTCTTATTTCCGGCTGTCTTGGAGACAATATT
>Ga0299915_10004411_pt1 | contig 10256 bp, 10 predicted proteins | sample RVTome_13_FD_200263 | JGI IMG/M metagenome (GOLD analysis project Ga0299915, IMG submission 200263) | Soil microbial communities from uranium-contaminated site in the Upper Colorado River Basin, Wyoming, United States - RVT92D227 (version 2) ...
GAGAATATCGCCATGGTCCGATTTGAAGGGCCGCTGTTCTTTGCGAATTCAAGCTATTTGGAAGACAGCATAAGGGGAATCATCGAGACAAAAAAGAATTTAAAACACATCATTCTTGTATCCAACGGCATAAACGAAATGGATGCATCAGGGGAAGAAACGTTATCATTGCTTGTAGACCGCGTCAGAAGCAGGGGGCTGGACATATCCTTGAGCGGGGTAAATGAGGAGGTCTTAAAAGTTCTCAAGCAGACTCATTTGCTGGAAAAAATCGGACAAGACCATATCTATCATACAAAGGAAGAGGCTGTAAGGAAGGTCTATCCTGTCGCGCATAAAGAAACTACCGAAAAAGAATGTCCGCTTGTAGCTTTTTGCAGGATTTAGATTTTATTCTATGGAGGGAGCAAAATGTCTATTATTACCGTGTTTACAGGGATCTATTGCAATGAAGAATTGTCAATAAAGGAAATTCTTAATAAAACAGGCTATAAATATCTGACAGACTCTGATATCGTTTCGAAAGCCGGCAGATTGTCTGATCTTCCTGAAAGCAAAATATCGAAGGCGTTTTCAGCAAAGACATCTGTGTTCAATCAATTCACCCGTGAAAAAGAACGTTCTATAGCTTATCTCAAGCTTGCTGTAGCCGAAACGCTTACTGAAGATAATATTCTTGTCAATGGTTTCACAAGCCTTCTGATACCCACGGGAATTGCACATGTTCTGAGAGTTTGTCTCATCGCTGATATGAAATATAGAGTTTCCATGGCAAGCTCATCAGGGGTATCTGAAAGCGAAGCGCTTAAGGCGATCCACAGAGGCGACGAAGATAGAATAGCCTGGACAAAAAACATTTTAGAAAAAGATGACCCCTGGGATGTTTCAATATATGATATGGCTTTGCCCACTGATAAAATGACTCCGGAGGAAATAGCAAATTTAGTAGAGAAGACTTTAGAAAGAGATATCCTCAAAGCTTCTCCGGACAGCGCAAAGGCAATTCAAGATTTTATTTTGGCATCCCGGGTTGAAACTGTATTAGCCAAAGAAGGACATTTTATTGCTGCTGAGGCTGATGCAGGGGAAGTAACTTTAACGATAAACAAAAATGTTCTTATGCTGAAGCGACTGGAAGAAGAACTGCAAGCAATAGCCGTTAAGGTTCCAGGGGTAAAATCTGTTATAACGAAAGTAGGCAAAAAATTCTATCAGCCGGATATTGTCAGAAAGTACGACCTCGAAATGCCTTCGAAACTACTCCTTGTGGATGATGAACGGCAGTTTGTTCAAACATTGTCCGAAAGGCTGCGTTTAAGAGAAATAGGCTCTGTAATTGCCTATGACGGCGAAAGTGCCCTTGATATGATAAGAGAAGAAGAACCTGATGTTATGATTTTAGACCTGAAAATGCCGGGGATTGATGGTATTGAGGTCTTAAAACGGGTAAAGCAGACCAATCCTCTTATCGAAGTTATTATCCTTACAGGGCAAGGCTCAGAGGCAGACAAAGAATTATGTATGCAACTGGGGGCATTTGCATATCTTGAAAAACCTGTGGATGTGAATGTCCTGAGCGAGGCCATTCAAAAAGCCAACGAAAAAATAAAGCAAAGCAGGCTAAACAAGTAAAAGTTCTTCCGGATAAAAGAAAAACGGCGAGGGATATGTATCCAGATCCCTCAATATAACCATCATTATGGTTTAACGATTATGACAGGAAAGGATGCATGCCCAAGCACGTCCTGTCTGCTGTAGCCTATGACCCTTAAAGTGACACTGCCGACGAAGGCCTTCTCTATCAGGCTCATCTGTTTCTTTCTTTTTATCAACGAGAAGAATTTTCTTTTTTTGGTTTCGGCAATCTTTCCATCGGCCTTTAGACATTTCAAAGAAATAACACTATAATACTTGCAATTAGCGTGATTGGTAGTGCAAGTATGGTCAGCAGTTAAGATAATCCTGAGAGATAAAAGATGACCGCTATGAAATGCTGGGAGATTTTTCAATGTAATAAGCAGGCATGTCCTGCCTACGGGTCAAAAGACCTCAAGTGCTGGCTCTTTTCCGGAACCCATTGTCGCGAAGCTATTCAGGGGAAATTTTTGGAGAAGATGGAGATGTGTCTTGACTGTAAGGTTTTAATCGCGAATAGAGATTCCAAATCAATGAAGGCTACCCTCAATGTTGTCAACAAGCAATTCAAAGAATTTGCCAGGATTATTGGAGAGAGGGATAATGAGCTTGAGTGCATGAGCATGGAATTAGCCATAAGTCTCTCAGAAGTCTTCGAGGGATTAAAGAAAATAGCGTCGGGAGACCCTGCGGTGAGATTGGATGAGAGGTCTGATGTTGAATTGATCAGCAAGTTGAAACACTTCGTTAATATTACCGCTCAGGAAATCGGTGGGATTGTTGATCAATCTCATGAGTTTGCCATAGTCCTTGCCGAGCTTTTTGACGTATTGCATAAGGTTTCCAAGGGGGACCTTCTCGCAAGAATAACCGGGGAGTCGCAGGTCGAACTCCTGGAATCTCTGAAAACAGTAACGAACGAGACGATCGAGAGCATATCACAGGAAATCACCAAACGAGAACGGGCAGAGGCAGCGTTGAAGAAAGCCTACGATAAACTTGAACACAGAGTGGAAGATCGGACCGCGGAGCTAAGGCGTATCAACGAACAATTGTGGCACGAAATAGTGGAACGGAAGAAGGTGGAAGAAGAGCTTCGGGAGGCTGAGTTGCGCTATCGTACCGTGGCTGACTTTACCAATGATTGGGAATACTGGGAGACACCTGAAGGAAAGCTGCGCTATGTGTCGCCCTCGTGTGAGCGTATTACCGGGTATAAGGCAGAGCATTTTATCGAGGACCCCGGCCTGATATCTGAAATTACTCTGCCTGAAGACAATAGTATCTGGGGGAGTCATCATCATGATGCTCTTCATACGCTTGGTCATCGGGATATTAGATTTCGCATCAGGAGACAAGACGGGCAGATATGCTGGATTGAACATGTCTGCCAACCAGTAACCGATAACGATGGTACATTCTTAGGAGTTCGTGCGAGTAATCGCGACATCAGTATGCGCATGCAGGCGGAAGATGCATTACGGAACTCTGAACACTTGCTCCTGCAAGCTCACAAGATGGAGGCTCTCGGCCGGCTGGCGGCGGGTGTCGCTCACGAAATCAACAATCCATTGTCAATCATCAACGAAAAGGCCGGTTTGATGCAGGACTTCCTTGAAATGTCCGGAGACTTCGAGCAGAAGAGAGAAAAGTTTATCGGTTTGATTCATGGAATATTTGAAAGTGTAAACCGTTGTCGAACAATTACTCATCGGCTTTTAGGATTTTCAAGGCGAATAGACGTAACCTTTGAGGTTATCGATCTGAATGATACTATAAGAGAAGTTTTAGCATTTATAGAGAAGGAAATGTTGTACAGGAATATCCGGTTAGAACTGCATCTGAAAGAGGATCTTCCAAAAGTCTTCAGTGACAAAGGACAACTCCAGCAGGTCCTTCTGAATATTGTCAACAACGCCGTCGACGCTGTCGACAAAGATGGTTTTATCGAAGTTCAAACTGATGTCAAGAATCGAGACTTCGTCACAGTATCAATAAAAGATAATGGCCCTGGAATTCCTCAGAACATACTCAGCCATATTTTTGAGCCCTTTTATACAACCAAGGAAAAAGGAAAGGGTACAGGCCTTGGGCTTTCCATTTCCTATGGAATTATCCAAAAATTAGGGGGATCAATTCTTGTTCAGAGTGAAGTCCAAAAAGGGACTTCTTTTATCGTTGAGATACCCACAAAAGCTAAAACCGAGTAAAGGAGAATCATTTTGTTACAGGCTAACGTGCTTCTGGTAGATGATGAGACAGAATTTGCATCAGCACTGGCAGAACGATTACGATTGCGGAGTTATAATGCAAGAGCTGTATTTAATCCTGAGGACGCCATCGCTGCTGTCCGAAGCAACCCGCCTGATGTTGTTTTGCTTGATTTCAGAATGCCCGGGATGGACGGCATCGAGGTTCTTAAAATAATCAAAAAAATAGACCCTGCGATAGAGGTCATTATGTTAACAGGTCATGGAGACGTCAGCAGCGTGGAAGAAGCAATAAGGAACGGCGCTTACGAATACATTATGAAGCCGTTAGATATAGGGGAGCTCATTATGAAAATTAATAACGCCAAGGAAAAAAGAAATTCTGTCAGCTAAGCTGCCCACCGGACAACCCCGCAGCGCAACTGCGGGGTCTCTCGTGAATATTTTTCCAGGAGGACAGGCATACCCTGCTACCATCCTTTTGATTGAAGGATTTCCTTAACCTGGGATTCTTTCTTTTTCTCAACCAAAAGTACTTTCTTGTTTTTGGCCTCTGCTATCTTCTCCATGATTTTGTTCAGATCAGCGGGTTTCTCCAGAAAATCGACTGCTCCGGCCTTAATCGCTTCGACCCCTTTTTCGACAGAACCATGGCCTGTCAGCATGATGATCTGCACATCCGGATTCTCGCTCCTGATGCGTTTCAGGGTTTCGATACCGCTTATTCCAGGCATTGCAAGGTCGAGTATAATCGCGTCAAAATCTTTCCCTTTCACTTTTTTGAGAGCATCCTCGCCGCTGGTAGAGGTATCAACTTTCAGACCGCGTCCCTCCATTCTCTTTGAAAGGACTTTAAGAAACTGTTCCTCGTCATCTACTAAAAGAACATCTGCTTTAATGTCTTCAGGCATTTTAATCTTCCTCCTTATAATATGATTTATGGTTAATTGTTGTCCTCATTCTTCATTATTTTTTTGCTGTATTGTATTAAATTCTCCTTTTTCTGCAAAAGCGATTGTTGACAGAGTTCTTTCCATCTTTTCTTTGAATGCTGCCTTAATCTTGTGCTCCAGCGTTTCTATGTCAGCAGGTTTCTTAAGAAAATCGAACCCTCCAAGCCTTTTAGCATCTTCTTCATCTTTATCTGTCCCGTGTCCAGTCAGAATAATGACTTGGATATCGGGATGCGCTTTTTTTATCTCCTGGAGAACCTCCATACCATGCATGCCTGGCATTTTTAAATCCAAAACTATGACATCTGGTTCCTCTTCTTTTAATTTAGATAATGCCTGTTCGCCATCATATGCGGTCCCTACTTTGAAGTCTCTCATTTTTAAACGTTGAGCGAGGGTGTTGGCTAAAGCAACCTCATCATCAATCAACAGTACTTTTATGTCTTTTTGTTTCATTCCAACCCGTTTTCGAGTTTGTTAAATTTAACAATAATACAGAATGATGTCAAGCTTTCAGGGAAAGTTTAAATGTCAGTTATCGGGATTTTGATAACGGTTTCTTCCTTTTCCTGTGAGATATTTCCACCTAACTGTCTGACAACTTTATCCTGAATTTCATAAGGAAGATATCCTTTCTCTTTATCTGCGTCTAATAAATTTCCTTTCGGAATAATCCTGATCACTGTTGAGCCATTTGCTGATTCAGTTTTAATGATAAGCCTGCTGTTTTTATCGAGTTTTGTTATCTTTTCTTCAAGAAAATGAAAAACAAGAAATTGAAGCATTGATGGGTTATTATTCATTGGAAGAATGTCTTTCTGAAAATCCTTTTCAATGCTTATTTTTCTCTGGTTTGCAGCCCTGGTTAAAAGGGCAATCAGTTCCTCCATGGTCTCGTTCACATTGAAGGTGGAAAGCTCGTTGTCCATTCTGTGGGAGAACCGATTGAGATACCGAAAAAGGTCGTTTGTCTTTTCTATCTGCTCTTCAATCGAATGAATGATTTCAAGATATTCTTGTGGTTCATTCTTAGATTTTTTCCCTAACTTTATCATATCCCCCATCAATCCAGCCGATTCTTTTATAATAGCTATATAATTTTTAATTTCATGGGTAAACCCTGCCAAAATATTTCCGATGAAGCTCAATTGTGAAACCCTTAAATCACGCTCTTCATCATATTCCATATAATACCTCCAAACAGGGATTTATTTATTATCCCTTCTTTTCTTTGCCTGCTCTATTTTTGCAATTAATTCTCCGATATCTACAGGCTTCATAATATACTCAAAAGCCCCGCTCGTTAATCCTTCTTTTACGCTTTCTACGGCTCCATGACCTGTTAATATAATGACCTCAATAGTCGGATCAAACTGCTTAATTGTTTTAAGTATCTCTAAGCCGTCCATCCCGGGTATCTTTAGATCAAGCACTACCACATCAGGTTTATCACTGTAAATAGAATTCAAGGCCTCCAGGGCATTATATACTGCTTTTGCATCATAATTACGCAACTGTAATCGCTCTGCCAGTGCTGATGCAAATTCTACCTCATCGTCTATTAAAAGTACTTTCGTAAATGCCATAGTTACCTCCTTTAGCTAGATTCTGATTTTATTGGGATCTCAACGATAAGAATTGTTCCTTTACCAACTTCGCTTTCAACAAGTATTATCCCGCTTAATCTTTGCATAATTCCATATGAAATGGAAAGACCAAGGCCTGTTCCTTTCCCCTTTTCTTTTGTGGTATAGAAAGGTTCAAAAATATGTTTGAGTTTGTCCTTAGGAATACCGCTTCCATTATCTTTGATTGATATCTGAACAGTATTTTTATCTTTGAAATTAGAAGAGAGTTCGATAAAACCTCCATGATCAACTGCATCTATTGCATTATTTATAATATTCAAGAGTACCTGCTGTATCAGTCCTTTATCAGTCTCAATTTTTGGAAGGTCTTTCCCGAGATGCAATTCTAAACGAATATTTCTGAATAGAATTTCTTTTTCAAGAAATTCTATAACCTCTTTAATAGTATCATTTAGGTCAATAACGTCATGTTCAACATCTATTCTCCGTGAAAATCCTAAAAGACGGTGGGTGATGGTTCGGCAACGGTTTACACTGTCAAATATTCCATTAATCAAACCTATAAACTTTTCCTTATTCTGTTGTAAATCACCGGTTAAATCGAGAATGTCTTTCATTAAGCCGGTCTTTTCATTAATTATAGCAAGGGGATTGTTAATTTCATGTGCAACACCTGCAGCAAGTCTTCCAATAGATGCCAGTTTACTGGAATGTTCAATATTTGCTATCGCGAGTTCTCTTTCCTGATCTGCTTTTTTAATGCGATTCACTACAGCTTGTGTCATTCCAATGGATACTGCAATGCTGATAAATATGCTGATAAGAGTAATTATAAAAAGTTCATTCGTGAAAATTTTAGGGATTTTTAAATATGGAGTTGATTTAATGATGGTAATTAAAAACCAGGATGATTTTTTTATAAAGACATTACCAAATATAACGGTATTACCGTTTGATTCTATTTCACGCACTGAGATATCTTCCTGGTTGAGGTAGAGCGGCGGTATAAATTTTTCCAATACATTTCCATGAAATCGAGAAGGAGTTTGCAGGATACCTTCTGTGTTGATGATAAAAGCGTCATCATTTTCTCTGAGATCAATATTAGAAGTATATTTTTTAAGCGTCTCCATATCAATTGTAGCTCTTAGAACCCAGAAAGTCCCCTTTTCTGGGACTTCCTTTTTTACAGCAATTGAAAAATGAGGTATTTTTCGATACCCCATAAAAACATTACTTATATAGCCAGAACGAATAATAACCTCATGAAACCAGTCCTGATTAGAGTAGTCCTTACCGAGCAGATGATATGGGCCTGTATATGATTTCTGAATGCCATTTGAATCAATTACTCCAAGGTCAACGAGACCAGCATATTCTCTTTTAAATTTATTAAAGATATCAGTAAGCATTTTCCGGTCTGATAATTTCTCATAAGGACAGTTAGAGGAAAGGAACCTGAGCGCAGATAGCCTTTCTTCTAAAAAAAAATCGATAGATTGTTTTGTACCCACAAGCTGCCACTTCATATTGTTACGAAAATCTTCCTTTAAAATGCTTTGGAACCAGAAGTAACTTACCGTCACAACTATAAAAAGAGGGATTACCGAAAGAATTGCATCAATTAAGACAATCCTTATCTTCAAACTCTTATAACGGTCTTTACCAAGAACACTAAAAAAGTCGCGCGGATGCAATAAAGCTCTAAAAAAGTTATTAACTTTCAACCTATCCCTTTCTTTTGAAGTTTTCCCGATAGGCGTTTCGCCTGTACTATTATAAGTCAAAAAAATAAAACACTTCTAAAACGATGCGGTTTCTGATAAAAACAAAACATTAAAAGCTTATATTTTTAAAAATATTACATATCATAAGAAAAAGCAAGGCAGAAAGCATGTTTAGAATCAATGCTTAAGCAACTCTTTTTTAACTGCTCCTTCTCTAAGCATTTTTATTTCATCTCCTGTTACGTCTATAATCGTTGAAGGCAGGCCACCTGAGGTAGTGCCGCCATCGATAATAAGGTCGATTTTATCTCCAAAATATCTTATGACAGTCTCTGCATCCTGTGCAGGTGACGTACCTGACAGATTGGCACTTGTTGCAGTAATAGGAAAGCTGGCAGTTATTGCAAGATAAAGGGCAAATGACTCTCCAGGGATTCTAACTGCGACCTTATGAGTACCTGCTGTTATATACTCTGATAGATTTTCCTTTGCTGGAAAAATTAAGGTAAGAGGACCAGGCCAGAACCTGTCCATGAGTGATACAGCTGTCTTATTCATAGAAGCTGTAATAACAGTAAGCAATTCTTTATTACCTATAATCAGAGGCATTGCCTTCTCTTCAGGCCTTTGTTTAATATCGTAAAGTTTTTTTAGTGAATCTTCCATATCAAACTTGGCACCAAGGCCGTAAAATGTCTCTGTCGGGTATGCAATAATCCCACCTTTTTTAAGCATGTCAGCCGTATAGTGTAGAACCTGCTCTAAGTTAAGTTCGTTTACTTTTATTCTTAACATTGAGAAATACTAACATAGATGAGGTGACTTTAGCAGATATGGAAACCGTGATAGTCCTTCCCCATCTTATGCGCAATTATGATTTTATTCAAAAATTATTCTTTAATAGCAATTCTTTTATTGACATTATTTAGATTTTACTTTAAGATTTTCCAAGATGCAGTTTTAATCAAGAAAGGGGGTGTAAAAATGAAAAAGGTAGTTTTATTAGTTATTTCTTTCTTGTTACTGCTGTCTTTTGGATGTGCCACACAGGAGTATGTAAAACAGCAGATAGACCCACTGATAGACAGAATCAGCAAGCTCGAAGCAAGGGTTGCGGCTATTGAATCCAGAATTAGCGGGCTTGAAGGAAAGGTTGCTGGAATTGAAGGGAAGGTTGCCGGAATTGATGAGGCTAAAAAGGAGGCACGGGAAGCTAAAGCACTGGCTCAGGAAGCAATGAAAACCGCGCTGGATTGTTGTGATAAGGCAGATGCTTCGGTAAAAAGGGCAGAAGCTGCTGCAGACAGGGCTGAGAATGCTGCAAAGAAGTGTGCAAAGGCATTTGAATTGCAGCAAAAGAAATAAAAAATAAGGACTTTTATGGAGTCTAAAGAATTTCTGAATTCTTTAGACTCCATATTTATTCAATTCGAAATATCAACGGGGATTCCACTTTTTTCTCTAAGGGCAGAAAGCATTTTTTCTTTATCTACACCTTTGTATAGATTCTTTTTTCTTAACAAATTTACAGTCTCGTTAAAATAATTTATATGTAAAAATTTATCCTTATGCACTTCGATGTACACTTTATTGTTTTTGATACCTACCTTTACAGGCTGGCGAGCAATGGTTACACTAACGCCATTAGGCACTGACTGAAAAAGTTTTGGAATGTCCTCCGGATACAATCTTATACAACCGTGACTGACTCTTCTTCCAACGCCGTAAGGCTTGTTTGTCCCATGTATGAGAACAGTTCCCAATGAGAGCCTTAATGCATGAGAGCCGAGAGGGTTGTCAGGCCCGGGTGGCACCACCTTTGGCAATGTAGGTTTTTCTTTTCTGATTGATTCAGGCACATACCAGCTCGGTCTTACGATTTTTTTTATTACCCTGAAATTCCCTACAGGTGTATCAGTACCTTCACTGCCTATCCCGATAGGAAATGTCATCACTGACATTGATCCCCTCTGTCTCAAAAAATAATAAAGCCTCAGTTCAGAGAGATTTATTACAATACCATTATATAACGCTATATCTGGTAATATCCATGATGTGGGTATCTTGACAGACATACCAGTTCCAGGGACAAAAGGATCATGGTCAGGATTTGAATCAGCAATTTCGTTAAAACCTATTCCG
>Ga0299915_10004413_pt1 | contig 10254 bp, 10 predicted proteins | sample RVTome_13_FD_200263 | JGI IMG/M metagenome (GOLD analysis project Ga0299915, IMG submission 200263) | Soil microbial communities from uranium-contaminated site in the Upper Colorado River Basin, Wyoming, United States - RVT92D227 (version 2) ...
CTCCCGAAAGGGAATCGGTTTCGACTCCGATTTCAACCAGGTGGTGATCATCGACAGGAACGGGGCGACGGTCGAATCGCCGACAGCGAGCAAACGGGAAATCAGCCGCCTCGTCATGGACCGGGTCGAGGGTTTGCTTGGCGGAAAAAAATAGGCGGCTTCTCAACGGCCTGGAGCAGGAGCTCCGGTTCCTCTCCGAGATCGGAGCGGAGTTCATCTTTACCTCTAACGAAAAGCAACGTATCCTCCGTGCCCTGGAAGAAAAAATCCTGCGCTGCACTCTCTGTCCCCTTTCTCAAGGAAGGACCCGGGCCGTGCCCGGAGAGGGAGACTATTCCGCGCCGCTCATGTTCGTCGGCGAGGGCCCCGGTGCTGACGAGGACATCCAGGGGCGGCCCTTCGTGGGCCGGGCTGGCCAGCTTCTGAGCAGGATAATTGCAGCCATGAACTACAGGCGGCAGGACGTCTATATCACCAACGTCGTCAAGTGCCGTCCTCCCCAAAACCGCACCCCTGTCCGTGATGAGGTCGAAAAATGCCGGCCCTACCTTCTTGAACAGATCGAGAACATCGCCCCCCGGGTGATCGTGTCCCTGGGAAAAGTGGCCACGGACTTCTTCCATCCTTCCGCGGCCGGGATTTCCGGCCTGCGGGGGAACTTTATCGAATACGGGAAGATCCTCATCATGCCCACCTTCCATCCCTCCTATCTCATCCGAAACGAGGGCAACAAGGAGATCAAGAGGCTCGTCTGGCAGGACATGCAGAAGGTTATGGAAGTCCTGGGCTGGAAATGACGCTGTATGCCGACGTCATCCTGCCCCTTCCGCTCGACCGTCCCTACACCTATTCTATCTCTATCGAGTTGGAAGGGATAGCTGCTGTGGGCTCGCGAGTACTCGTCCCCTTCGGGGATCGTTGGCTGACAGGGTTCGTAGTCGGACTCAGGAAGAAAAAACCCCAGATATCCTCGAGACTCAAACCCGTGGCCGAGGTGTTGGATGAAAAACCGTTTTTCACGCCCGAGCTCCTCGCTTTTACCCGGAGACTCAGCCGCTCCTCCTTCACTCCCTGGGGAGAGATCCTCCGTGCGGCCGTGCCGCCTTCGCTACTTTTAAGAACCCGGGCTTCAGTCTCCCTGACGCCGAAAGGGAAAGAAGCCTTGGAGCAGGGGACTCTCAGTGACGAGGAGCGCCGGGTGGCGGACTTGCTGGAGCCGCGTCCGCATTCGCCACTGTACTTAGAAAAGAAGGTCCAGGCCAAAAACCTCCCCGCCCTCCTGGCCAGGATGCGGAAGAAAGAGATCGTCATCGTTGAGAAAAAGCTGAAGCTGGTGAGCCGGAGGGAGAGGGACGAACTTTCCGCGGGACCGACCCAGCTCGAGCTGGACTTTTCTCTAGATGATCCTCTCCGAAAGGCGGCCAGGGCGATTTTGGAAGCAATGGCGAAGAAGGCATTTTCCCCTTTCCTCCTGTTCGGACCGGCAGGCCGGAGGGAGGCCGTTTATTTTCATCTCATCCGGGAAGCGGCTGCGAGGTCGGGCCGAGTGCTGTATCTTGTCCCCGAAATCTCGCTAACGCCGGCCCTGATCGAGAAGTGCAAGAAGAGGCTCGGAGACGGCCTGGCCATCCTCCACAGCCGGATGACGGACAGACAGAGGGAGCTCGAATGGCAAAAGATCAAGGACAGCTGCGCCCAGGTAGTCATCGGGTCGCGTTCGGCCCTTTTCGCTCCGCTCCCCGACCTCCGTCTGGTCATCCTTGACGAGGAACAGGATCAGACCTATTCACAGCAGGAGGGCCTGCCGTTTGATGTCCGGAAGGCGGCCAGGATCCGGGCTGAAGAGGAAAAGGCCGCTTTGGTCCAGGGGAGCGCTGCGCCGACGGTCGAGTCTTTCCATTCGGCCCGAAAGGGCCGCTTCCTTATCGACCTCGGACAGGAGACGGCCACAGCGAAAGTCTTACTGCTCGATTTCCGCCGCGCCTCGGGCCTGGTCGATCCCCGGCTGAAGAGAGCTATACAGGACCGACTGGAGAAGCGAGAGCAGGTCATCCTGTTTTTTAACCGCCGCGGCTATGCCTCCTCTCTCGTCTGCGGACAGTGCGGGTACGTGCCGCTCTGCGACCGCTGCGACCTTTCCCTGGCCTACCATAAAAAGGAAGGAAAGCTGGTCTGCCATGCCTGCCGCCGCGCCGTCCCGGCCGTGCTGAACTGCCCGCGCTGCGGAGGCCGTCTGATCGTCAGGCTGAGCGCCGGTATCGAGGCCGTGGCCGAGGAGCTGAAAACAACGTTTCCCGAAAGCCGGGTCGAGGTTTTCGCCGCCGATGAAGCCGCTCGCAAAGAGAAGAAGGACGCCCTCCTCAGAGGGTTCGAGAGCAAAGAGATCGATATCCTGGTTGGAACACAGTTCCTAGCCCATCAAACCGGCCTGCCGCCCGTCACTCTGGTCGGGGTTCTACATCCGGAGATGATTCTTCATCTGGCCGATTTCCGGTCGGGGCAGAAGGCGTTCCTTTTAATCCGCAGCGCCTTCCGCTTCCTGCGGGAGGGAGAGACCTCAGAGGTGCATATTCAGACGTCCGCGCCCGATCATTATAGTATTCGGGAGGCGGCCAGGGGGGATTATCTGGGGTTTTTTGAGCAGGAAATCAAGTTCCGCCGGCTTCTTGATTACCCGCCTTTCTCCTTCCTGGCGGAGGTCTTTTTCAGCGGCGAAAATGCGCGACGCGTAGCGGCCACGGCCCGGATGTTCGTCACTCGGGTAAAGGATTCGGGAAAAGACGTCCAGGTTTTTGGGCCCTCTGTGGCGTCAATGGCCAGGAAGAGAGGGCTTTTCCGAGTCCAGGTTAACCTAAAAACCCGGAAACTCGAAACCCTGAATGGAGTCCTAAGTCCAAGCCTTAAGGGGATTCGCTCGGGAAAATCCGTCTTTCTCTTCCCGTAGGAAGAGAGGCCGCCGGCGCGCCGCACACTATCAGCAGAGTCCTGATCTCGGCCTTCGGTCGCGTGTCCCCGGGGTAGAGGACATCCGGGATCGCTTCCGCTTTGAAGGCAATCTAGTTGGAGTCTCGGATGATATAAAGTTGAATCATGTCTTGGATAAATTGCGAGCCTTCCCAGGCGACGGTCGCCCGGATGTAAAGATCGGTGTTGGTTCTTATCTCTTTCTTCAGAGGTCCGTAGTAGTGGGTCCGGGCCGTGCCGCCCGCATCAGTCGCCACTGTCTGCATGGAAAGTTCCCCTTCGAGATAGCCTAGGTCCTCCCGCCTCCCGTCCTTGTTGACGACCTCGAATAAGACGGTCCTGTCGGAGATGGGAGCGCCGTCGAATCTCGTTAGCGTGGCCGTAATCTCAACCGTCTGCCGGTCCAGCCGGCCGGCAACGATCACGTTCGGGTTGGCGTTCAGGTCGAGGATGATGGCAATGCTCGAGGGCCCGAGGGGGGAGGGCTGGTCGATGATGTCTTTCTTGCAGGAATCAAAGGTGAATAGGAGCAAAGCCAAAGAGGCCGTGATCAAGAAAATCTTTTTGTTTGTTTTCATGTTGCTCACCTTTTTCCATTAATTATCATGGAATTCACTCGCTTTCCGCACCCTGGGGTCTCATTAAGAACCTGAGTCCGCGTAGTTGGCGAAATAGATGGTCAGGTAGCCGGTGGCTTTGACCGTCCTGTTGGCCGTGTCATGGCCGTAGAACTCGATTTTGGCCGTGCAGGTCAGGACTTGTTCCGCTCCGATATCGACGAGCCGGATTAGCGGAGGCTCCATCTTGGCGACCTCTCTCACGATGACAAAGGAGACCGAGGCCGTCGACCCTGCCTTTACGACCGTAGACATGGACCCTTCAAAGGGATAGGGGACATCGACTCCGGGGACACTCTTGCCGTCAGTCCGGGAGTAGCTCACGAGGTAGCGGGTCACGACGATGTCATTGTACAGAGACGTCCCCAGGAGCGGGTCGGGGTCTAAGGTCTGGGCTCGGAGGGTCGCTGTCGCCGAGTCAGCCTTGATGGTTCCCGACGACAGCACGACGTCGGACTGCAGGAAGTTCCCGCTCCTGCCCTGGGCATCCGAGCCGAGGATATTCTCGACGCGGAGCATGCTGGCCGACCGGGAATCGTCCTCGATCGGGTTACACGAATAGAGCACCAGGAAGGCCGAGAGGATGACCGCTATGCGCAATGCCTTCTTCATGTTGTTCATTGTTGCACCCCTTATTTAATGATTCGGGGAGTGATGAAGATAAGTAACTCCCGATTCTGTTTCGTCCGGGCGAATGATTTAAAAAGGTTACCCAGGATCGGTATGGTATGCAGCAGCGGGACCCGGTCCCGCGTGATCGAATCCTCCGTCCGGTAGATGCCGCCGATGACCGTTGTCCCGCCGTCGGGGATCATGACTGTGGTCTTAGCGCTCTGAGTTGTGATTGGCGGGATGCCGTTGACCAGGTTGGCGAAATCGGCCGCGTTGTTCTGGATCTCGATCGTCATGATGATCGTGCCCTCAGCCGTGATCTGCGGTGTGGCCTTGAGCTCCAGGGCGGCGTTGACATAGCGGGTTGTAACCGTGAAGTTGGCCACGGTCTGGACCGGAATCTGCCGGCCCTGGACGATCTCGGCCTGCTGGTTATTCTGCGTTGTTACTTTTGGACTCGAAATGATCCGGCCCTCTCCAGCCGTCTCCAGGGCAGAGAGGTAGACATCCAGCCGGAAAGTGTCCAGGATGTTGGCGAAGGAGAAACCGACCGCGGTGTTGAAGGCGGGCGCCGGCAGGTTGACGGCGTAGCCGCCGAGCGGGCCGCCGATCCCCTTGGTCACGATGCCTTGGGGGATCACATTCCCGTCTGCCAGGACCTTGCTCGGGAATTGAAGGCTGGTCTGGTTCCCGTAGAACGGGTCGGCGATGCCGCGCCAGCCCCACTGGATGCCGAGGTTGCGGATGAAGGTGGAGGTAGCCTCGACGATCCTGGCTTCGATCGAAACCTGGGGCGTGGGCGTGTCCAGGACCGAGATCAGTTTTTCGAGCAGGTCCAGGTTCTCCCGGACGTCGGCGATGATCAGCGTGTTCGTCCGCTCGTCGACAGTGATCTCGCCCCGCTGGCTCTTCTTGGAGTTCAGGAGCGACATGACGTCCCTGGCTTTGGAGTAGGACAGGGTGATGGTTTTGACGATGAGCGGGCCGGCCTGCTCTTTGCTCTCGCGGAGCTTCCTCTGGTCCTCGTCCTCCCGGGTCAGCACGCTGACCGGGGCAATGCGGAGGACGTTGCCTTCCAGCACCTTGCCCAGCTTGTTGTTCCGGAGCAGGATATCGAGGGCCTGGTCCCAGGGGACATCCTCAAGGTTGCAGGTGACCACACCCCTGACCTCGGGGTCGAAAACGACGTTCAACTTGGCGAAGTCGCCGAGATAGAGGATGACATCCCGGAGGTCGGCATCTTTAAACTTCAGGGTGATGATCTCACCCGTGTATCTGACCTCCCTTTCCGAGAGGACCTTGGGCTGGTATCTCGGCTCCTGTTCCTGGCCCATGGTCAAGTCCTCCGGGTTGGGGGACGTCTTTTCCTGGACCGCCTTGCCGTTCTTCCCGATCTCCTCTTTAGCCGGGACTACCGGCGCGCTGGCCTTGACCTCCGCCTTGGGGGCTTCTTCCGTCTTCGGGACGGTGATGGCCGGCGCCGGCGGCGGCGTGGCGGGCTTCTGCGGTGTCGTCACGCCGGCCGCGGTGAGCACGGGGCCCTGCTCCTTGAAGAACGAAACGACGATCCCGTCTTTATCCGAGCGGAGGCTGTAGTACTTGGGTTCGTTGAGGTCGAAGACCATCCTGGTGATCGAGCGGGGATTGCTGAGCTGGAACTGGGCGACCCTGACCTTTCTCAGCCCGTATTTGTCGACCGGAAGTACGGAGGCGGGCTCTTCATAGACGGCGTTATAGACGTCAACGACCAGGCGGAGGGGGTTTTCCAGCGTGAAGACCTCAGAGACCGTCCCGCCGCTGAGTTTGGCCCGAAACTGAACCTCTCCGTCCTTCTCTTCCCAATTCAGCTTGTTCATGAAGACGCTCGCACCGGGGTTCTGGTCCAGCCGCTGCTGGAACTCAGGCTCCACCTGGTGTTCTCCCGGCCCTCTCTGGATCGTGTTCAGCTCGATGACCATCCGGTTCGCATCGCCCGTCACCGTGTAGGGAACGGGCTCTCGAACCTGGATTTGGAGCCGGGCCTGCTCTGCCCCCGTCTTTTCTATCTGGATTCCCGTTACGAGCTGGGCATCGGGCGTCTCGACAGGGGGCTGGGCGGCTAAGTTGACATGGTCGAACTCGAGGACAATCGCCTTGGCCGCGTAGTAGGTTCGGGCAAGTGTCAGGGCGGTATCCGTCTCCAGGACGATCCGGGTATTCAGCTTTCCCGGCTGAGTTGTGATCTTATTTATCGTGGCCGCCGAGGAAGAATCGTACCCGTAGCCGGCGAAGATGACCAAAAGGCTCACTGTGGTGAAGAGCAGCCAAAAAGCTTTCCTTTTCATGTTTTAACGCTCCTCCGGGTTTATTTCTTTGACGATATCCTTGGGTTTGGTCAAGGGAATACCCCGCTCGTTGGTCTTGCGGAAGATGACCTGGGTTTCTCCAATCGACAGGACGAACCCGTCCGACAGCTTGTCGCCGACTTCAAAATAGTACGGGAAACCCTGGGGGCCGCTGAGGACGGCCGTAAACCGTTTCTTGTACTTGACGATCCCGATAAGGTTGATGTCATCGATGTAGAGCTGAGGCGTTCCTCCGCTGGTCGTTTTTTCTTTGAGTTCTTTTCCTCCCAGGAGGTTCTTAAAAGGGTCCCTCCGGCCGGATGCCTCGTAGGTGGGCTGGTTCATCTGCAGGTCGATGAGGGTTTCTCTCTCCGGCGCCTTTTTTTCCTCCTGCGAGAAGAGGATGCCGCCTCCTCCGAGCAGGAAGCCCAGACAGAGCAGCACAATGGCCGTGTGTTTCATGTCGCCCTCCTCTTGGGCTGAGGTTTCGCCACCGGCGCCGCCTCCGTTCCCTCCTCCAGGGAGATGTAGGTCTTGGCCGTGAAGGTGGAAGAGACGGTCAGTTCATCCGTCTGGTCTCTCAGGGCCTTGATTGTGAAGTTCTCGATGTTGAAGATGCGGGCGAACTTGCTCAACCGGTCGAAGAACGAGGCCAGGTTGTGATAACTCCCTCGGATCTCCATCGGAATCGGCCATTCCGAATAGAATTCCCGGTTGATCTCTCCCCGGGGAGTGAAACGGACGAGGTCCAGCCGGGAATCGAAAGCCATCTGCTGGACCCGCCGGAGGATGACATCGGTCTCCTTCCTGAGCGGGATGATCACTTCCAACTCCTTCAGGGTCTGGGTGAGGGTGGCCAGCTCGGCTTCGATTTTGTCCAGCTGCTTCTTCTTTTCCTGGAGGCTCTGGACCTCATTTTCTACGTTTTGCCTTTCCACCTTGATCCGGTTGAGCTCGGCCTGCTGAGGCTTGAAGTAGAGGAAAAAGGCGGCTCCGAGAATAACGACCGCTAAGATTATGTAGGCGTACCAGGGCAGGTTTTTCATGGTGGTCACCCTCTCTTGATCTTGGCCTTAGGCGTCGGCTTGGCGGCCGCCTTCTGGGGCGGCGGCAGCGCACCCTCGGGGAGTATGTAGTTCAGGGTCAGCGAGAATTCGAGGAACTGGGCGCCCCGGCCCGATTTCTGGGTTGAGGATATAAGGTTGACGTTGGCAAAGTGGGCGCTGCTCTCCAGGTTGTAGATGTAGTCGGCGATGAGGTTGTTGGACAGGGCGTTGCCTTTGATCTGAATCATCTGGCCTTGAGAAGAGACCTCGGTCAGCCAGACCCAGTCCGGGAGCTTCTTGCTGAGCTCGTCCAGGATGATGACGGCGCTGTCCTTCTGGGCCCGCAGCTGGTTGACGAGACCGATCTTGCGCTCGAAGACGGCCTTCTGCTTCTCGAGCTCGTCCAGCTTGGCGATGACGTACTCGAGCTTTTTCTTCTCGGCCTGGGCGGCCTGGAGCCGGTCCCTTTCCTGGCTGACCATTCTTTTCTGGAGGAAGAAGCCGCCGGCCAGGATGGCGATGATGGCCAGGGTGAAGATCGACGTAAGCGGGAAGGCCTTCTTGGCCTTAAACTCCGGCCCGGGTGCAGAGGGCCCTTCCTTGAAGTCTTTGCTTTCCGGCTTTAGGAGGTTGATTCGGATCATGTTATTTTTCCATTTTCCGGGTGGCGAGCCCGACGGCCACGCCGAAGAGGGGGGCCATCTCCTGCGGATAAGAGGAGTCGAGCTTCTTCTCGTCGAAGGATACGTTCCGGAAGGGATTAAAAGTCTCCGTCTTGATCCCGAACTTCTGTTCGAAGGACTGAGTGATGTTCTTGAGCTGGGCCAGCCCGCCACTCAGATAGATATTTTCGATTCTTTTTTCTTTCTTTTCACCGGCCTCGTAGAAGGAAAACGTCTTGTCGATTTCGTCGAGCAGGTCCTTAATGTTGAGGCTGACCAGTTCGTCCACTTTTTCCGGGGCGATGTTCTTCGCCGGGATGCCCTTCAGCAGTTTTTCGGCCTCGTCGAAGCTGAGGTTCAACTCCTTGCGGATGTTCTCGATGAAGAAAAACCCGCCGAGCGACAAGTCGCGGACGAGCTGGGAGGTCCCCCGCTCGACGACGGCCACGTTTGTGATATTGGCCCCGATGTTGATGACGGCCAAGGTCTTGGACTGGAACTCCTCCGGGTAGTTGACTTCCAGAGAGTTCTGGAGGGCGAAGACATCGACGTCGATGGCCACGAGGTTCTTGCGGGCTTGGTTGACCACGTTGCTGTAGTTAGCGATCTTGTCCTTCTTGGCGGCGACCAGGAGGATGTCCAAGTTCCGCTCCTCCGCGCCTCGGGGCGGCCGGAGGATGGCGTAATCCACGTTGGTCTCCTCATAGGGATAGGGGATGTTGTGTTTGGCCTCCCAGACGATGGATTCGGCCAGCTCCTCCTTGTCCATGGCCGGCAGGGCGATCTTCTTGATGATCACCGAGTTACCCGAGATGGAGATGGCGATGTTGCGGTTCTTGAACTTGTTCTCTTCGAAGATCATCTTGATCGTTTCGACGACGGCGGTGGAATCGATGATCGTCCCCTCGACGATGGCATCATGGGGGAGCAACTCGTACCCGATCCGGACGACCTCGAAGACGTCCCTGTCCCTCTTCCTCTTAGAGGTGAGCTCGACCGCCTTGATGCCGTGAGAGCCGATGTCCAATCCGACGATTCCTTTGTCTTGGTTAAAACCCAGCATGTTTGCGCCTACCTTTTATTGAGGTTATTTGCCAACCGATAGCCTTCCCTGTTTGAGTTTTTCCCGGAGCTTTTTTTCCACGATCTCCGGAACCAGGCCTTTTACAGAGCCGCCCAGCGAGAACACCTCCTTGACCACACCGGAGTTCAGGAAGGAATAATTGACGCTGGGCATCATGTAAAGTGTCTCAATCTCGGGGTCGAGCTGGCGGTTCATAAGCGCCATCTGGAGCTCGTACTCGAAGTCGGAAACCGCCCGCAATCCCCGGATCACGATCTTGGCCTTGTGGCGTCTGACGAACTCGACCAAAAGCCCATCAAAGGCCTTGACCTCGATGTCGGGTTGATGGGTAAAGATCTCCTGAATCATGGCCACCCTATCTTTAGTCGAGAACAGGGCCTCCTTTTTGGGATTTTTAAGCACAGCAACGACGATTTTGTCGAATAGCCTCAAACCCCTGAGGATAATATCGACATGCCCGTTGGTGATGGGATCAAAGAATCCGGGATATACCGCTCTCTTTTCCATCCAAGGCACAATACGCTCAGGCTCAACCAGGTTACCCATGTCATTATCAGAAACAACGGCCTTTGTCAACAGGAAAACTCCCAACTTACAGATTTTCGTCAGCTCCAAGAATCCCATAGCTTTGGAGGGGCGTCAATCACCTTTAGAGAGGAGATAGGAGGTGAAAAATCGCCGGCCCGCCTCATCAATTAAGATGAGATAAGGCTCGGGGGAGTCCCTCCGAAAGACGCGAATTTTTCCCGGCGAGCCAAATTGTAATTGCGAGGAACGGAGTGACGAAGCAATCTCCACGAGATCGCCACGGCGTCTTCGACGCCTCGCGACGCCCGCTCCGACCTCTACCGGAGGCACCTACTTACTTCTTGGCCCCCATTGATTCTCCAAGGGGGGAAGGGGGGGATTAATATGATTAAGAAAAATTCTTTATAGGCGTCTCCG
>Ga0299915_10004414_pt1 | contig 10253 bp, 9 predicted proteins | sample RVTome_13_FD_200263 | JGI IMG/M metagenome (GOLD analysis project Ga0299915, IMG submission 200263) | Soil microbial communities from uranium-contaminated site in the Upper Colorado River Basin, Wyoming, United States - RVT92D227 (version 2) ...
CGAGGAGTACCCGACCGGCGAGGCCGTCGACATGCAGACCAGCACCGGCGACGTCCAGCGCTATGAGCGGTTCGGCCGTCTTCGCTTCGCGGTCGTCGGCCAGGAGGCGGCGCTGACGATCTACCGCAGCGAGCACGGCACCTTCCTTCCGTTCGCCGACAGCCTGGCCGGGACGGAAACCTACGGCGCCGGCCGCTACCTCGAGCCGGAGGAACTGCCGGACGGCCAATTCGTCCTCGACTTCAACCTGGCCTACAACCCGTACTGCGCCTACAACGAGCACTGGTCCTGCCCGTTGACGCCGGCCGAGAACCGGTTGAAGGTTCCGATCCGGGCCGGGGAGAAGGTGTTCGAGGAGCACTGAGAATCCGGACGCCGACCGCCTGTAGGCGCGAAGCGTCGATCGAGCCCGAAGCTTCGCCCCCGCCAGCGGCCGCCGCCTCCCGAGGCCCCGGCCGGGTCCAGCAGACGAGCCCGCTCTCCTTCATGATCCCGCATTCGGGGATTAAGGCTCGCTCCGGAGCCGGTAGCCGACGCCGGGCTCGGTCACCAGGTAGCGCGGCCGCGCCGGATCGGGCTCGATCTTCCGCCGCAAGTTGCTGATGTTCACCCGAAGGGTGTGGGTGTCCATCTCGTACTCCGGCCCCCAGACCTCGCGCAAGAGCTGGCGATGGGTGAGCACTCGCCCCGCATGGCTGACGAGCACCTTGAGCAAGTCATACTCGGTCGGCGTCAACTGGACCTCGTGGGCGTCTAGTGTGACCAGACGCCGCGTGCGATCGACGACGAGACCGCCGACGGTGAATACCGGCTGCAAGGCTTCTCCCGGGACATGCCGCATGGCCACCCGGACGCGCGCCAGGAGCTCGCCGATCCCGAAGGGTTTCGTCAGGTAGTCGTCCGCTCCGGCGTCCAGGGCGGCGATCTTGTCTTTCTCCGAGCCGCGCACCGAGAGGATGAGGATCGGGATGCGGGTCCATTCCCGCAGCAGGCGAGTCACCTCCACGCCATCGATGTCGGGGAGGCCGAGGTCCAGAATGATTAGATCCGGCCGCTGGGCCGCGACGGCATTCAGCGCATCCTGGCCCGTCGCCGCTTCGAACAATGTTGCGTGAGGAGCCAGCGAGGCGCGTAGAAAGCGGCGGATAGCCGGCTCGTCGTCGACGACCAGGATGCGCAACACAGAATCCGTCATGGGGCGATTCTCGCTGGCGGTGTCCTGAGGGGCAGAGCGAACGCGATCGTGGTGCCTCCGCCTGGGCGGTTCTCCGCGGCGATGAACCCGCCGTGTGCTTCCACGATGCCCCTGCAGATCGAGAGCCCCAATCCGGTGCCGCCAATACTCTCCGGCCGCTGGACGCGGTAGAACTTATCGAAAATCCGTCGCAGGTCCTCCTTGGGGATGCCAAGGCCGCGGTCGGAAACTTCGATTTCCAGGAACGCTCCCGCCGCCCGGGCACGCACATCGATCGGCGTATCGGGCGAAGAGTACTTTTGGGCGTTGTCCAGCAGATTGACCAACACTTGCACGATAGTGACGAAGTCCATCGGCACCAGAGGTAGGTCTTCTGGCACGTCCAGCGTGAGACGCCGGTCCCGCAGCGCCTCCTCCATTTGTGTCAGGGCCGCTCCGATCATATCCTGAACATCACAGGGCTCGCGCGATAGCCTGAGCGCCCCCGCCTCCAGCCGGGTCATGTCCAGGAGGTTACCCACCAGCCGGTTCAGACGAACGGCTTCTGCATGGGCATTGTCGATCAGATTCGCCCGGTTCGTATCGGCCAGGAGGCTGGCGTCCTCGCACAGACTGCTCAGGGCGCCGGTGATGGAGACGAGCGGGGTGCGCAGGTCGTGGGAGATGGAGCTCAGAAGCGCCGTCTGAAGCTTCTCGGTGGCCTGCAGGACTTCCGCCTGGCGAGCGGCCTCGCCCAGCCGAGCTCGCTCGATCGCCAGCGAGGCCTGGCTGGCGATCACCTCCATGGTCCGGCGCTCCTCCGGCCGCATCGGACGGTCCGAGAGGCTCGGCCAGCCGACGCCCAAGACGCCGACGACGCCGCGGACGGTCTTCAATGGTATGTAGCGCAAGCGCGCCGCCGGCAGGGTGTCGGTTTGCGGGCCGGCCGGCTGGCCGTGGCGGTAAACCCAATCAGCGACGGCCATTTCGTGTTCGTCCAGCTTCAGGTCACTGCTGGCCGCCGAAGGGGCCAGGCGAGACGGAGGCGTATCGGAGGGTAGCAGCACCACCACGTCGCTGCCAAAGGTCTGCTCGACGTGCTGGACGAGGGTTCGCAGGATTTCTGGAATCCCGACGGCCGCCGCCAGATCCCGGCTGAGGTCGTACAGCTCGGCGGTCTCCGATTCGCGGCGCTGTGCGGCTTCCGCCTGCTCCCGGGCGCGAGCGGCCAGCGTGCTCATCACCACCCCAACCACCAACAAGCCGATGAATGTCAGAAGGTATTGTGTATCCGAGACCGCAAAGGTGAGGTAGGGGGCTACAAAGAGGAAGTCGAAGCATACGACACTCAGGACGGAGGCCAGAATGGCCGGACCGCGCCCCCAATTGAGGGCGGAGACAACGACCGCGGCCAGGTAGACCATGACCAGGTTCGTCTGCTCGATCACGGGGTCACGGAGCGGCGCTGTGGGCCTGAGCCCCGTGTCCAGCAAGCGCAGGAAGAGCTTCCACTTCTCGAGGCTCAAGGCCGGATCGAGTAGGAAACCCATCACGGTTGCACCGACCACGAGCAGCGAGCTCTGCACGTAGCGCCGGAGCGGCCCAGGGAGTCGCCAGCCGCCACGTTGGGCAGCGGGACGAGCCTCCTCATCGCTGCCGATGAGGTACACGTCGATCGCGCCGCTCCGGTGGAGGAGTTGATCGGAGACGGATCCGCTCAGGAGCTCCCGCCAGCGCGGACGCAACGGCCGGCCGGCGATGATCTTCGTGATGTTGTGCTTCCGAGCATAGGCCAGGGATGCCTCTGCCACACTGGTCCCGGGGAGGGTGACCACTCTGGCCCCAAGGTCCTCGGCCAGGTGCAGGACGCGGGCCACCTGCTCGCGGCGTTCGGGTGAGAGAGCGGCGTGCCCGGGGGCCTCGACGTACAAGGCCGACCACTCGGCGTCCAGTTCGTCGGCAAGACGTCTCGCCGTCCGCACCAGCCGCTCGCTCGATCCGCTGGGGCTCACCAGGACCAATAGGCGCTCATGAGCCGGCCACGGCCCGGGGATGGCCCGCGCCTGCATGTAGGCCAGCATCTGATTGTCCACACGCTCGGCCGCCCGCCGCAGGGCGATCTCGCGCAGCGCGGTGAGGTTCCCCTGGCGGAAGAATCTCTGCACCGCACGGGCAGCCTGCTCCGGGACGTAGACCTTGCCCTCCTTGAGCCTGCGAACCAGCTCGCCCGGGGGGAGATCCACCACTTCAATCTCGTCGGCCTCGTCCAACACGCGATCGGGGATGGTCTCGCGCACGGTCACGCCTGTGATCTGGGCGACGATGTCGTTCAGGCTCTCCAGGTGCTGGATATTGAGGGTGGTGTAGATATCAATCCCGGCGCCGAGGAGCTCGGCCACATCTTGAAAGCGCTTGGGGTGGCGGGAGCCGGGCGCGTTGGTGTGGGCAAACTCGTCCACCAGCGCGAGCTGCGGTCCACGCGCCAGCACCGCATCGATGTCCATTTCCTCCAGGACCGTACCCCGATACTCGACCCGCTTGCGCGGAATGATCTCCAGCCCCAACAGCAGGGCGTCGGTCTCGGCGCGTCTGTGCGTCTCGACAAACCCGAGCACGACATCCACGCCTTCGCGCTTGCGCTGCTGGGCCGCCTCCAGCATGGCGTAGGTCTTACCCACGCCGGCCGCATAGCCGAGGACGACCTTAAGCTTCCCGCGTGCCTGCCGTTGTTCTTCGGCCTTCACGGTGGCGAGTAGAGCGTCGGGGTCGGGGCGGGGCGGTTCAAGCATCACAATGCCAGTCGGCGTCTCGGCTGATTGTCAGCCAGACACCCGGGTGCTGTCAAATCCCCGGGACCACCGCTGGGGATGTTCAAAAACCGGAACCGGGCCAAACGCCGGGAAGTCGCTCCGCCCGCCGGTGAAAGGCAGCGTGCCTGCCACCGGCGCGGTGGCCAGGGAGCCGTCCCCGACAGCCTAGAGCGACTCATCCAGCGCCAGGTTGAGCCGGAGCACGTTGACGCGTGGCTCGCCCAGGAAGCCGAACTGGCGGCCCTCGGTGTGTTCCTCAACGAGTTGGCGGACTCGATCTTCCGCGAGCCCCCGCTCGCGCGCCACCCGGGGGACTTGATAGAGTGCGGCGGCCACGCTGATATGCGGGTCGAGACCACTCCCCGAGGCCGTGACCAGATCGACCGGGATCGGAGCGGTATTGCCCGGCTCGGCCGCGCGTAGCGCATCGACACGCGCCCGGACGGCGTCGAGCAACGCCGGGTTGAGCGGACCATAGTTGGAGCCCGACGATCCGGTGAGGGTTTCGGCGTTGAAGGCGTTGTAGGGGTAGGCGCTCGTGGCCGATGGGCGGCCCCAGAAGTACCGAGGATCGTCAAATGACTGGCCAATCAGTTCCGAGCCGACTGCCCCGCCGTCCTGAAGGAGGATGCTGCCGTTGGCTCGAAATGGGAATACGACCTGGGCCACGCCGGTCACCAGCAGTGGATAGACCACGCCTGTGATCAGTGTGAGCAAGGCGAAGGAGACAAACACGGGTCGGAGCTGCATTCGCATGGTCATCCTCTAGTTCGCCCTCGCAACGACGTTCTCTCCGTGGATAGGATTTTCGGCTTCCATCAGGCGGGTGCGCTCGAGGGCTTGAGCAGCCTGCGAGGCGAGGTTCTGCAGGAGACGGCTTGGCTCCGGGGGCAGTTCGATCAGACCGCGCCAGAGCTGAATCTCACCCGCCAATCCGCTGGCGTTCAGCATGGGCAGAACCCGATCCGGCCGGCCCTTTGCCGAACTGCCGCCGGGTTCCTCGGCCGCGACCCTCGGCGCCTGTCCTTCGCTCTCGAGCACCACCCTGACCCGCGAAGCCAGATAGAGCTGCTGCATCCGACTCGCTACCACACGGGCGACGGCGGATTGAGTCCGGAGCCCTGCCAGCGCGGCGCTCAGTTCATACATGAAGATCGCCTCTCGCTCGCTCGTCCGCGCCCTGGAGAGAGCGGATTCGATCCGGCCCACTACGACGATCCCTACGGCCAGGAAGATCACCAGCACGAGCCAACCCTCCAGACCGCCGACCGTGAAAGTGAGAAACGGCGGGATGAAGAAGAAATCGAAGGTCAGCGCCGCGGCCAACGCTGCCGCCATGCCCGCGATCTGGCCCCAGCGGCTCGCGCTCCAACCGACCGGAACCAGGTAGAGCAAGGCGATGACGGCCTCGCCCAGCGTCGGCCGCCCGATGAGTAATAGCACGATGGTCGTCGCCGCCACGGACAGGACGGCTCTCCCGGCCTGGACGAACATCTCCGTCGTCAGCTGCAACCGGATGTTCTGCATTGGATGCCACCACCTTCCACTCTGATTGCCCGCTAGCCGAGATGCAGACCGGCCAGGAGGAGATCGATCGCCTTGATGCCGATGAAGGGCGCGATCAACCCGCCCACCCCGTAGATCAGCAGGTTGTCGCGCAAGACTCGCGCCGCACCCACAGCGCGATAGGGGACGCCGCGCAAGGCCAGCGGGATCAGGGCGATGATGATGAGCGCGTTGAAGATCACGGCCGAGAGGATGGCGCTCTCCGGCGTCGCCAGGCGCATGAAGTTGAGTGCGTGCAGGGCCGGATACGTGCTCGAGAAAGCCGCCGGAATGATGGCGAAGTACTTGGCCACGTCGTTGGCGATGCTGAAAGTTGTCAACGCGCCCCGGGTCATCAGGAGCTGCTTCCCGATCTCGACGATCTCAATGAGCTTGGTGGGGTTGCTGTCGAGGTCCAGCATGTTGGCGGCTTCGCGCGCCGGCTGGGTGCCGGTGTTCATCGCCACCGCAACGTCGGCCTGCGCCAGCGCTGGCGCGTCATTCGTGCCGTCGCCCGTCATCGCCACCAGGCGTCCACCGGTTTGCTGCTCGCGGATCAGCTTGAGCTTGGCCTCGGGGGTGGCCTGCGCCAGGAAGTCGTCCACCCCGGCTTCCGCGGCGATCGCGGCCGCCGTTAGGGGGTTGTCCCCGGTGATCATGATGGTCTTGATCCCCATCTTGCGCAGGTGGCCGAATCGCTCCTTGATCCCGCCTTTGACGATATCTTTGAGATGGATCACCCCCAGCGCCTCGCCGTTGCGCGCCACGACCAGCGGCGTGCCACCGGAGCGAGCGATGGTGTCCACCGTTGCCTTGAGGTCCGGCGGTGTGTGGTTGCCGCGGTCGGCGATGAGGGCCAGGATGGTGTCGGGCGCGCCCTTGCGGATGATGGTCCCATCGGGCAGGTCCACGCCGCTCATTCGCGTCTGGGCAGTGAACGGGACGAAGCGCATCCCCGTCGGGCGAGGCTCCGAGGCCGACAGGGGGCCGGTACCGACGGCGCGGCCGCGCAGGCCGTACAGGTCCTTGGCCAACACGACGATGCTGCGGCCTTCCGGCGTCTCGTCGGCCAGCGACGCCAGCTGAGCCGCTTCGGCAAGGGCTCGGCCGTCCGTCTTGCCCACGGGAACAAACTCCACCGCTTGTCGGTTGCCGAGCGTGATCGTACCGGTCTTGTCGAGCAGCAGGACGTCCACGTCGCCGGCCGCCTCGACCGCGCGACCGGACATGGCAATCACGTTGCGCTGGATCATCCGATCCATCCCGGCGATGCCGATGGCCGAGAGCAACCCGCCGATCGTCGTCGGGATCAGGCAGACCAGCAGGGCGACGAGGACGGTGATTGCCACGGGGATCCCCTGGCCGGCGGCCCGCACGCTGAAGAGCGAATACGGCAGGAGTGTGGCGCACACCACCAGGAAAATGATCGTGAAGCCGGCCAGCAGGATGTTGAGGGCGATCTCGTTGGGAGTCTTCTGGCGCCTGGCGCCTTCGATCAAGCCGATCATCCGGTCGAGGAACCCTTCGCCCGGGTCGGCCGTGACGCGCACCAGAAGCCAGTCCGAGAGCAGGCGCGTGCCGCCGGTGACCGCCGAGCGGTCGCCGCCGGATTCGCGGATCACCGGGGCCGATTCGCCGGTCACGGCGCTCTCGTCCACCGAGGCAATACCCTCGATCACCTCGCCGTCAGCGGCGATGAGGTCACCCGGCTCGACCAGGAAGACGTCGCCCTTGCGCATCGAGGTCGAAGGGACCAGGGTGTGGCCGGCGTCGTGCTTCGGCCGGCTGAGCTTCTTGGCCTGGGTGGTCTGGCGAGTGCGGCGCAACGCTTCCGCCTGGGCCTTGCCGCGCCCCTCGGCCACGGCCTCGGCGAAGTTGGCGAACAGCACCGTGAACCACAGCCACAACGCCACCGCGCCGATGAAACTGGCTGGCGCCTCGCCCCGCCTGAGCAGCGCCTGAACCCACAGAATCGTGGTCAACACGCTGCCGACCTCAACGACGAACATCACCGGGTTGCGCACTTCCAGGCGTGGGTCAAGCTTGAGGAGGGAGTCCCGGATCGCGCGTTGATACAACTCGCGTCGATGGGAGGTTTGCTTCTTGAGTTGTGCAGCCTGAGCAGTCATGAGTCTAGTGTCCTAACATCAGCTGTTCCGCGATCGGCCCCAACGACAGCGCAGGGATGAAGCTCAGCGCGCCCACGATCATGATGACGCCGAACAGCCATGCGCTGAACAGCGGGGTGTGAGTGGGCAGGGTCCCGGCGCCGGCCGGGACGTGCTTCTTGCGGGCCATGGAGCCGGCGATTGCCAGAGCGGGGACGGCCAGCCAGTAGCGGGCGATGAGCATCGCGACGCCCAGTGCGCTGTTGTAGAAGGGGTTGTTGGCTCCCAGCCCGGCGAAAGCGCTGCCGTTGTTGTTGCCGGCCGACGAAAAGGCGTAAAGCGCCTCGCTGAAGCCGTGGGCGCCCGGGTTGTAGATCGTCGTGAAGGCCGCATCGGGCTGGAAGAGAGCTCCCCGGCCGAGCGGAGAGACGACGGCGATAGCCGTTCCGCCCAACACGACCACCACCGGGATCAGGATCATCAGCGAGGCCATCTTCATCTCGTAGGCCTCAATCTTCTTCCCGAGGTACTCGGGCGTGCGCCCTACCATCAAGCCGGCCACGAATACGGCCACGATGACGAAGGCCAACATGCCGTACAGCCCCGAGCCGACTCCGCCAAAGACAATCTCGCCCAACTGCATCATGAACAGAGGCACTAGGCCGCCCAGAGGCATGAACGAGTCATGCATCGAGTTAACCGAGCCGTTGGAGGCAGAAGTGGTGACGGTGGCCCAAAGCGCCGAGTTGGCGATGCCAAAGCGAGTTTCCTTGCCTTCCATGTTGCCGCCTGGATTGATGTCGGTCTGTTGTTGATCCACCCCGAGCGAGGTGAAGGCCGGATTGCCGCCCTGTTCAGCCCAGACCGTCAGCGAAAGAAACGCTACCAGGATGACCGCCATCACGGCCAACAGCGCCCAGCCCTGGCGCGTGTCGCCCACCATCTTTCCGTAGGTGTAGCACATCGCACCCGAGATCACGAGGATGGACAACATCTCTACGATATTCGAAAATGGCGTAGCGTTTTCAAAAGGATGCGCCGAGTTCACGGTGAAGAAACCGCCGCCGTTGGTACCTAACTGCTTGATGGCGACTTGGGAGGCGGCCGGGCCGAGGGCCAGCACCTGCTCAGTCACCGCATTCCCGCCCGCATCGGTTGTTGGTTGCAGCAGCGTCACGGTTTGGTATGGGCCGAAGGTCTGGACCACGCCCTGCGAGACGAGCAGCAAGGCCACCACAAGCGACAGCGGCAGCAGGATGTACAGGGTTGTGCGGGTCAAATCCACCCAGAAGTTGCCGATGCCTTGAGCCGTGTGGCGAGCGATCCCTCGGATCAGCGCCACCAGCACCGCCATGCCGGTCGCGGCCGAGACGAAGTTCTGGACGGTCAAGGCCAGCATCTGGGTGAGGTAGCTCATGGTCACCTCGCCGCCATAGCCCTGCCAGTTGGTATTGGTGGCGAAACTGACGGCGGTGTTCCAGGAGGAGTCCGGCGTGACCGCGCCCAGCCCTTGCGGGTTAAGCGGCAATACGGCTTGCATGCGCTGCAAGGCGTAGACCACCAGCAGGCCCAGGATATTGAAGAGCATCATCGCGATGGCATAGGTCTTCCAGTTCATGTCATCTTCGGCGCGGACGCCCGAAGCTCGATAGATCAGCCGCTCCACCGGCCCCAGCACCGGATCGAGGAACGTGCGCTCGCCCTGATACACGCGGGCCATGAACGTGCCCAGCGGCTTGGCAAGCGCCAGCAGGACGACGAAGTACAGAATGAGTTGAGCCCAACTGAAGACGTTCATCCGAACCACTCCGGTTTCAAGAGGGCCGCCACCAGATAGACGAACAGGCCCAGCGCAATCAGGCCGGTGCTGAGATATAGCCAGTTCACGTCCCGTCCTCCATGAGCCGCTCACACACCACGATGAGCCCGTAGGTGGCGGCGAAGAACGCGAGGGTCAGTCCCAGATAGGCAAGATCCGTCATCGCGGCCTCCTTGTTTCCTTTTGGGCCACCCCGATTGTAGGCAGAGAGGGATCAAGCAGGGGACAAGAGACGACGCGCGAACGTCAAGGAACTGTCAATGCGCAAGTCGAATTGGGTGCCGGGAAGCCACCGACATCCGATGCACCATCGCAGCATGCAGCTCATCGCGGTGCGCCTACGTTGTGCGGCTGCGCCGTCCAACTAGGGCGCGCCTGCGCCGCGGCTTCCCAGGTCTCTCCGTCGATCGGCGCGATCCGATACGGGACCCCGGCCAAGCCTTTCAGGCGGCGGCCGGGCGGGCAGCTCCCTGCACCGATGAGACGGCCGCCGACCTTCGCGTCCATCCGCCGCGCTCAAGCCGATCTTGACAAATCTAGAAACCAGATTTATAGTTTCTTGGCAAACTAGTCATGTGTAGATGAGATTATAGTGTCCGTCCGAAACGCCCTCCTGGGACTCTTGACCCAGCAACCCCGGCACGGGTACGAGCTGCATGACGCCTTCGAGGCAGTCGTGGGCGGGGAGGCGAACTGGGACATCAAGCCGGCGCAGGTCTACACCACGCTCGGCCGCCTGGAGGCGAGCGGCCTGGTCGAGGTGGAAGGCGTGCAGAAACACGCCGGGCCGGAGAAAC